>Ga0181569_10000264_pt1 | contig 40357 bp, 39 predicted proteins | sample 101ome_19_FD_132452 | JGI IMG/M metagenome (GOLD analysis project Ga0181569, IMG submission 132452) | Coastal salt marsh microbial communities from the Groves Creek Marsh, Skidaway Island, Georgia - 101405AT metaG (megahit assembly) | ecosystem: Environmental > Aquatic > Marine > Intertidal...
AAATAGCTACAATTGTCCAAAAAATATTTGATGATTGAGTTTTACATAAATAATAAATTAAAAAAATAATTGTCAGCCCTATAAATAGATTAATAAAATGTTGTCCTTTAAAAGTAATTGGTGAGCCTGACATGATTCCTCTTAGTTTTAAGAAAGCTATAATTGAACCAGAAAAAGTAATCGCCCCAATTGCAGCTCCTAAGGACATTTCAATCAAACTTGCAAGTTTAATGTTTCCTATGCTACCAAGATTGAAAGCTTCTGGGTTTAGAAATGCAGAAATTGCAACAAATACCGCTGCTAAACCAACTAAACTATGAAATCCTGCAACAAGTTCTGGCATTGCAGTCATAGGTATTTTAAATGCTATAAATGCACCAATAGATCCTCCAATTACCAAAAATATCAAAACATAAATAAAGCCGGAGCCAAAATTTCCTACTGACAAGAAAGTAACAACCATTGCTATCACCATACCTGCAATTCCAAAATAATTACCTTGTCTTGATGTTTCTGGGGAAGAAAGACCCCTAAGTGCTAAAATAAATAAAATTCCAGAAATTAAGTAAAATGTTGCAGAAAGATTTGCTGACATAAATTTATTTTATTTTTTCTTTTTCTTGTACATTTGAAGCATTCTTTGAGTTACCAAAAATCCTCCAAAAATATTCACAGCTGCTAAAATTATTGCAAGAAATCCAAATATACTTGAAGTCTCAAAAATTTTATCTGAGTTACTTGCCAAAGCTGCAATTATCGCACCTACTATGATTACTGAAGAAATTGCATTTGTAACTGACATTAAAGGTGTATGCAGAGATGGTGTCACACTCCAAACCACATAATAACCGACAAAAATTGACAATATAAATATACTTAATCTGAATATAAAAGGATCTATTTCCATAATTATTTTATTTGAGTTTTTTCTATAATTTCATCTTCTAGATTTATATTAAATTTTTTGTTTTTTTTATCATATAAATTACTAACAAAATTGAAGATATTTTTTGCATACAAATTTGAAGCTGAATTTGGAAGTTTGTTCAAAATATTACTATCTCCCATAATTCTTACTCCATTATGATCAATAATTTCATTTACTTTAGTCATTTCAGAATTTCCTCCCTGGGAAGCTGCAAGATCATAAATTACAGATCCACTTTGCATAACTTCAATCATATCTTTTTTAATAATCAAAGGTGCTTTTTTTCCTGGAATCAAGGCGGTACAAATTACTATATCAATTTTTTTTATTGTCTCTTTTAATAAATCTTCTTGTTTTTGTTTAAAGTCATCTGATGCTTCTTTTGCATACCCACCTTCTGTCTCTAAATTTTCTGCTCCTTCAACAATTAAGAATTTACCACCTAAACTTTCAACTTGCTCTTTTGAAGCTAATCTCACATCTGTTGCATAAACTATAGCGCCCATTCTTTTTGCAGTCGCAATTGCTTGTAAACCCGCAACACCTGCTCCCACTACTAGTACCCTGGCTGCTGGGATTGTTCCTGCCGCAGTCATCATCATAGGGATAGCTTTTTGATAGTATGCAAACGAGTCTATTACTGCTTTATAACCTGCTAAATTTGCTTGAGATGAAAGTATATCCATTGATTGTGCTCTCGTAATTCTTGGTAAAAGTTCAAGTGAGAAGCAATTTATTTTTTTATCTAAAAGTTTATTAAGTTTTTCTTTATTTGAGTAAGGATTTAGAACACCAATTAAAAATGTCTCATTTTTTAGTTTTTCAAAATTTTTTTCACTGATTAAATTCATTTGTAAAACTACATCGGCCTCTGATAAAACTTTTTCTTCACCATCCAATATCTCTGCCCCCTCATTAATAAATTCTTGATCAGAAATACCTAAATGTTTACCATATCCTTTGGGTAAAATTATACTTAGTTCTAATGATTTATATTTTTTAATTATTTCTGGAGTAACAGCAATACGTTGCTCTAAATTTAAATCTTCTTTAATTGAACCAATTCTCATTTATAAAAGAAAAATTGCCATTAAAACCAAAACACAGATAACAGCAATCGTTCCCCAGAGTACAAATTTGGTAAAATTATTCCATGTATTTTTATGGCTATCATTATCCATAAAATTATTTTTGTCTTGCTTTAAATTTTGGATTTTTTTTGTTTATTATATAAACTCTACCTCTTCTTCTTACTAACTTAGAATTAAGGTCCCGTTTTTTTAATGATTTTAATGAGCTTGCTATTTTCATAGTAATTTTTGCTCCTTAATAAACGAACGAACGTAATCTTTCAAACTTTTTTTTCCATATTTTCTAATTATCTCATTATTTAAGCTCATTTTAGTAAGTGCAGAAGCATATCTTTCTCCTTCTCTCGGGGGAAGTAGCTTAATTGTTGATTTAAAAATTTTTGCAACTTGTATTATGGAATATTTTTGCTTATGTGAAATACTATAGTGTTTACACTTATTTGCATTCATTGCATCAATGCAAACATCTACTGTGTCAGATATGTGTGTGAATCTTCTAGTTTGATATCCAGGCTTAACTACAGTTAAAGGTAGTTTTTTTTTATATTGATTTTCAAAAATTCCAATTACGGTTGCCATATCTCCTGTTTCAATCTGTCTTTTTCCGTAAACATTATAAAAGTAAACTATTTCAAATTTAAAATTAAACCATTTTTTTAAGTTCTCTAAATATTCTAAATTTTTTGATTTAGTAAATGCGTAAGGAGATAAATTTTCATCACGCCCATTATTTCCTAAGCTTGCTGATGTTGCGGAATAAATTAATTTAATTTTGTTATTTAAACAAAAATTAAATACTTCTTTGCTTCCTACCAAATTAGATTCAAAACATTGATTAAATTTTTTAAAACTCTGAAATATTCTAGAAAATTCTCCAAAATGGAAAATTGCAACTATTTTTTTTTTATTTATTTTTAAAATTTTAGTTATATTTAGGGTATTTCCTTTTAGATATTTCACTCTATTGGATAATATGTGGTTTTTTTTTCTTCCAGTGGAATAATTATCTAAACTTATAATGTTATATTTTGTTCTTAAAAGAAGTGCCTCAATTAAGTTCGATCCAACAAACCCAGCACCTCCTGTAACAACTATTGATTTTTTCATTATGATTAGCCTGGCAACGTCCTACTCTTCCATGTCTTAAGACAAAGTACCATCGGCGCAGAAAGGCTTGACTTCCGAGTTCGGAATGGTATCGGGTATTACACTTTCGCAATAATTACCAGGCGCCTCTAATTAATTTAAAATATGTGATAAATCAACTTATTTTTAATTTAAAAATTAAAAATATATAAAAAACTTAGAAAATGTTAAAAAACAACAAAAAAAGAGGTAAATCTTTCAATCATAACAATAGATATTAATTATAATATGAATTTTTTATATTTAGGGTTTTTCTATCTTTTTTTTTTATTACTATCAATCTATCTATCAAAAAAGTTAAGTTTTTTTGATCTACCTAATAAAAGAAAGCTTCATAAAAAAAAAATAGTTAATACGTCTGGAGTGACATTTTATTTATTTCTATTTATTTTGATAACAAATATTGAAATTTTATATGAAATTGAAGAAGTTATATTTTTAGGTTTTTTAGTTGTTGTATGTGGATTTTTTGATGATCAAAAAGAATTAACACCAGGTGTAAAATTAATTTTACTATTAATTCCAGTAATTTATCTAATTAATAAAGGTTACTATTTGGAGGATCTTGGAGAATACGAATTAATTGGAAAAATATATCTAGGAAAATTTAGTTTTCTATTTACCCTGCTAGCTTGTGGTTTATTGGTAAATAGTTACAATTATATTGACGGTATAGATGGGCTATTGTTAGGAATTTTTCTAATTGGAATTTGTTACCTATCCATTTTAAACCAGGATGAAAATTTCTTAATATTTTGTAAAATTTTATTGATACCAACTTTTATAAATATTATTTTTAATTTTATTCCAAATTATTCTTTTAAAGTATTAATGGGTGATGGAGGGAGTTTATTTTTAGGTTTTTTGACAGGTTTTCTGCTAATTATTAACTATAAAATATTCAATATTCATCCTGCGTACTTAATTTGGGTCTGTTGGTATCCTGTGTATGATTTTCTATATGTAACCATATTTAGAATCAAAAAAAAAATTAAATTTTATAAAGCTGATAACATTCATTTTCACCATATAGTTCTTCGATATGTAAAAAATTCCCATTTAAAGGCTTCTTTTTTAATTTACTCATTAAATATTTTTATTATTTTATTAGGATATTTGGTGACGTTATATATTGGAAAAATATATTCTTTGATAAGTTTTGTGTTATTTTTTATTTTGTTTTATTTATTAAGATACTTTTTAAGAAGTATTTGATTTATTTAAAATGATAAAATTTATATAAATTCCAAGAGGTGTATAATATATAAAATTCATCCAATTATTAAAAAAATTACCAGATGGAATTAACGGAAAAAGAGAGATTAGAAAACAAATTAAAAGAGAGAATTCTCCTTTTTTCCTATCAGTTAGGATATTATTATAAAATTTGTAAATTAATAAATTAAAGATTTTTTTTAAAATTATAATTAAAAATGAAATTGGTATAAGAATACCCAAAACACCAGTCTCAGATAATAGTTGAATATATGTATTATGTGGATGTGTACTACAAGCATGTAAAACTGTATATTTTTTTGTAGAACAAAGATTTCTAAAGTTCTTAGGTCCAGAACCTATTAAAACATTATCTGAAAAAATTTTTAATGCTGAAACAGCATGGGCGTTATGTTGTTTTGAAAAGAAAACAATTGCTCTTTTATCTCCTTGATCAGTGATATATTTATTGGTGATCTGAGCGTAGGTTTGATCGATCAATCTATACTTAATATCTTTGTTTGCATAAAGAAATAAAGTTATAAAAAAAACAAATCCAAAAAAACAAAAAATTACTTTTTTAGTATTATCTAATAAAATAAATAAAGAAAAAAAAATGATTAACAAATAAAAAAAAGCAACTCTTTCTCCAGAAAGAATTATTACAATTGAGGAAAAAACTAAAATAATTATCAAAAATGGACTTGTTTTTTTTTTTGTATTTTGATAAGAAAAAAAAAACATAGCTAAAACTAGTGGCAACAGTCTTGATAAGAAAGATCCAATTATCATCTCATCACCAAATAAACCACTTAATCTGTCTGATCTAATTGAATTGCCAATAAAATATTTTTTACTACAAATTAGCCCTTCCTTTAAATTAAAATCATAATTAAAATTGAAAGGTTCAAGACAATATTTTTTGAATAGAAACTCATATATTCCACTTAGTGATAAACATAAAAATAGAAACAAAAAACTATAAAAAAGTATATTAAAAAATTTTTTTTCTGAATTAATTAACCATGATATCGATAAAGCAAAAATTAGAAACCTAATATAGAATAAAGAAGATTTTAACGAGAATAATTTAAATTCTGATGCTATTGAGCTTATTATAATAAGTGTCCAAAAAATAAAAATTAATTTGACTAATTTTAAATTTAAGAGCTCTTTTTTTTCATTTAAACTAGAAGTATAAAAAAAAGAAATAATAATTATTAACGAAATTATCTCAAGTATAAATATCGAAAAAACAAAACTTACAGGTATTAAAAATAATAAGAAGCTAAAGAAAAATATTTTGTTATTTTTACTTATTAATGGCACAATAAATGTTTTATACTAAAGTTTTTTTTAATTACAATTTTATTAAAACATACTTCGTTTTATCTAAAATATTTATTTAAATATTTTTACTTTCTAGGTACTCTTTAGATATTTTTTCTGAAAAAATTTTATTTGTTTTTTTGAAATTTTATATGGACTTGCATTATTTAAGTATACTTCTTTATACCATTCAATAGTGATCTTAATACTTTCATTAAAATTTAAAATAGGCTTCCATTTTAAAATTTTTTTAGCTTTTAGTATGCTTAAAAAAAGATTTTTATGTTCATTAAATTTTTTATTATTTTTATTATTGTTTATAAATTCACCATTCCCCCAAATTTCAATTGACTTTTGAACTAATTCTCTAACTTTTTTACATGATGAAATATTTGGTCCAAAGTTATATTCACCCGAATATAACTTTGGATATTTGTATGTTAGTTTTGCTAGCATCATATAACCAATAATTGGCTCTAAAACATGTTGCCATGGTCTAATAAAGTTTGGATTTCTTAAAATAATTTTTTTATTTTTCAGTAAACTATTAATTATGTCAGGAATTAATCTATTTTTTGAAAAATCTCCACCACCTATTACATTTCCAGCTCTACAAGAAGCAACTCCAACGTAATTATTACAATAAAAAGATTTTTTGTACGATTTAATTATCAGTTCTACACTGGCTTTAGATGCGCTATATGGATCATTGCCGCCAATTTCGTCTGTTTCTTTGAATAATTTAATTTTATCATTATTCTTATAAACTTTATCAGTCGTTATTATAATCAAAGATTTTACAAATTTGTTTCTCCTTACAATTTCTAAGAGGTTCAATGAACCAAGAATATTTGTTTTAAAAGTATTTAATGGATCTAAATATGACTTAATTACCAAAGGTTGTGCAGCCAAATGAAAAATTATTTCGGGTTTGCTTTTCTTAATTACTTTTTCAAAATCAGGATAATTATTTATATCAAAAAAATAGGTCTTAATTTTATTCTCTAGTTTAAAATTAAAAAATAATTTTTGGCTATTTTTTTTCATGCCACATGCTGTAACCTTAGCACCCAGTAAACTTAGCCACAAACATAGCCATGCTCCTTTGAAACCAGTAGCACCAGTTACTAAAATTTTTTTTTTTAAAAAAAATTTAAAGAAATTTTTTTTATTTATTTTTTCCATTCTTTTTTCTTTAATTTTATAATTTTTTCAAACTCCTTTTTATCATTTACTGTGTCCATACATTTCCAAAAACCATTATGTTTATATGCAACTAATTGTTTATCATTAACTAAATTTTCTAGAGGCGATTTTTCTAAAATAATTTTGTTTCCAGATAAGTATTTAAAAAAAGAATTTTTAAAAATAAAAAAACCTCCATTAATCCATCTATTCTCAATTGGTTTTTCTATAAAACTAATATTATCATTTTTAATTTTTATTATGCCAAATCTAGGCCTTGGTTTTACGCAACTTATAAGTCCTATTTTATTTTTTTTTTTAAAAAATTTGTATTGATTTTTTATATTAATACTAGATAGACCATCACCATATGTAAGAAAAAAATCACCTTTAATATAACTTTTAATTTTTTTTAATCTATCACCTGTAAAAGATTTTGGTCCGGTATCAACTATTTTAATATTTAATTTTTTATTATTTTTAGAATTTTTAAAATAATTTAAAAAATTTTTTTTTTTATAACCAACGCAGATTATGAATTCTCTTACACCATAGTATACATAATGGTCAATAATATGGTGAATAATTGGTTTATTTCCAATTTTAATTAATGGTTTTGGTATTTTTTTTGTAAGTTCGGATAGACGTGTGCCTAACCCCCCCGCAAATATAACTAAAGGTAAATTTTTCATACTTTAATATATATTATAATTAAGAAATAAAATTATTTTTTTACAAATTGTTTATTTTAATTATATGATTAGATTATTTTTTTAATTTTTACTATCTGAAATTATACGAGCCAAAAAAGAATGTGTTATATTATTTATGTAAATTAAACATCCTATGCGAAAAATTTTAATTATAACGCCTCACTTTTGGCCAGAAAACTTCTTGATCAATATAATTGCAAAAAAATTTGCTGAATTAAAAATAAAAACTACAATAGTAACTAGTTTTCCTAATTATCCTGGAGGAAAAGTATTTAAAAAATATAAAAATATAAAAAAACCATTTATAATTGAACATAAAGAAAATATTAAAATTATCAGATTCCCAATTTACCCCAGGAAGAATGCTAATTCTATCAACCTTACTTTGAATTACCTGTCATTTATAAAAAATGGTTATTTTGCTCTTAAAAAATTAAATTTGAAAAATCAATTTGATAAAATTTTTGTTTATTCCGTTTCACCAATTACTTCGGCTTTTTTAGGAATTTATCTTAAAAATAAATATAAGAAAAAAATTTCATTATGGATTCAAGATTTGTGGCCAGAAAGTGTTAGGGCTACTGGTCACATAAATAATTTTCTTTTAATTTTTTTAATAGAATTAATTGTTAAATTTATTTATTCTAAAATGGATAATATAATTGTTCAATCAGAATACTTTATAAAAGAAGTAAAAAAATATACAAAAAAAAAAATACATGTTATTGAAAATTCTCATTTTTCATCAATATCTAAAAATAAATATAAAAAAATTTCAAGCAAAATAGATATACTTCTTAAAGAAAAATTTTGTATTACTTTTTCTGGGAATATTGGGAGAGCTCAGTCAATAAAGACAGTTCTTGATACGGCAAAAAAATTAGAAAATATAAAAAAAATTCATTTTTTAATTGTAGGGGGTGGTTCTGAAAAGGAGAATATTAAAGAATACATAAAACAAAAATATATAAAAAATGTGACACTTTATGGTCCCGTAGATCCTAGCCTAGCTTTAAAAATTTGTAAGAAAAGCAAAGGACTTATTCTTACTTTAGCTGATAAAAAAATATTCAAATTGACAATACCTAATAAATTTCAAACTTATTTAAATACTGGTGTGCCTATATTATCTGCCGCTGAAGGTATCGTTAATGACATTGTAAAAAAAAATAAAATCGGTTTTACTTCAAAAAATGAGTCTAGTGAAAAATTATCAATTAATGTGAAAAAATTATATAAATTAAGTAAAGAGGAAAAACAAAAAATAAAATTAAATATGAATTTACTTTATAAAAAGAAATTTAAATTAGAAAATCAAATACGGAAATTAATAAAAGTTATTTTTAATGAAAAATAAAGTTTTAATTTTAGGTGCAAACGGATTGATTGGTAGTAATATTTCAAAATTTTTGACGTTTAATAAAATAGAAACAATATGCGGGGTGAGAAATTATAAAAAAAAATTTTCTAAAAAATTAAAATATATTTTTTATGGTAATTTAGAAGAGTCAAAAAATGTTGACATTTTAAAAAAAAAAATTTTTTTACTTAAACCTAACTTTATAATTAATTGTTGTGGCATCACAAAACATTATAAAAAAGAGAAAATTAAAATTAATTATAATTTAGTAAAAAAAATCTTAAAATTAAATTTAAAATTTAAATTTATTCATCTTAGTACTGACTGTATATTTTCAGGAATTAAAGGTAATTATTATGAAAACTCTATTTCAGATGCTAAAGATGATTACGGAATTTCTAAAGCTAAAATAGAAAAATTTCTTAGAAATAAAAAAAATATTTTAGTGCTTAGAACATCTACAATTGGTCATGAAATAAATAAAAATAAAGGTTTGCTAGAATGGTTTTTAAAAAATAATAATAAGAGGATTTTAGGATTCAAAAATGCTATATTTTCAGGTCCAACGACTTTTGAACTTTCGAAAATAATATATATGTATGTAATTAAAAAAAAAGTGTTAATAAATGGGATATATAATATAAGTTCTATGCCAATAAGTAAGTATGACTTGCTTATGATTATAAAAAAAATTTATAAAAAAAAAATTTTTATTAAAGAAAATACAAAGTTTAAGGTTAATAGAAGTTTAAATTGCTCAAAATTTGTTAAAAAAACCAAATATAAAATAAAAGATTGGCACACGCTAATTAAAGAAAGTAAAAGATTTAATAATGAAAGACTTTTTTAAAAATAAAAAAATATTAATTACTGGAGGTACAGGTTCTTTCGGTTCAACTTTTTTAAAATTTATTTTGAAAAATAAAATTTCAGAAGCAAGAGTATTTAGTAGAGATGAAAAAAAACAAGAAGATTTAAGAAATAAAATCAATAACGATAAAGTAAAGTTTTATATTGGTGATACTAGAAATTTTGAAAGTATTGATGAGGCGTCTAAAGGAGTAGATTTTGTTTTTCAAGCAGCTGCATTAAAACAAGTCCCATCATGTGAATTTTATCCTTTAGAGGCAATAAATACTAATATTATTGGTACAAAAAATGTAATAAATGCAGCAATAAAAAATAGAGTTAAAAAATTAGTACTTTTGAGTACAGATAAAGCAGTTTATCCTATAAACGCAATGGGAATGTCTAAAGCGTTAGCCGAAAAAGTTTTAATAGCTAAATCAAAAACTCTAAAAAAAAATGAAACATTATTATGTATCACTAGATATGGTAATGTAATGAATTCTAGAGGTTCAGTAATTCCAAAATTTGCAGATCAAATAAGAGCAAATAAAGAAATTACGATAACAGATCCTAATATGACGAGATATATCATGAGTTTAGATGAATCTGTGAAATTAGTTCAACATGCAATGATAAATGGAAAACAAGGAGATATTTTTGTACAAAAGTCACCTGCTACATCAATTTTAAATTTAGCAAATGCTTTGACCAAACTGCTAAAAACAAAATCAAATATAAAAATTATTGGTGTTAGACATGGAGAAAAAAAACACGAGACCCTGGTATCATCTGAAGAAATGGCAAGAACAGTATCTGAAAAAAATTATTTTAGGATTAAATCAGACAGTAGAGATCTCAACTACAACAAATATTTTAATGATGGAAATGTAAAATTTAATTTATTTAAAGAATATAACTCCTCAAATACGCATCAATTAAATTTAAATGAACTGCAAAAAATACTTAAAAATATAGGATATAGTGAGGTAAATGTATAGGATAGCAACATTAATTGGCACAAGACCAGAAATAATAAAATTATCAGTTTTAATTAATAATATGAATAATTATTTTGAAAATTTTATTATTCACACAGGTCAAAATTATGATTACACTCTAAATCGTATTTTTTTTAAAGATTTAAAACTTAACAAACCTCACTTTTTTTTAAATGTAAAAGATAAAAATCTTTCTAAGATGATTGCAAATATCATTTATAAAACAGATAAAATTTTGGAAAAATTAAAACCTGATGCAGTCTTAGTTTATGGTGATACAAATTCTAGCTTGGGTATAATTGCTGCCAAAAGAAGAAAAATACCAATTTTTCATCTTGAGGCAGGTAATAGATGCTTTGATCAACGAGTGCCAGAAGAAATTAATAGAAAAATTGTAGACCACCTAAGTGATGTAAATATGGTTATTTCAAATAACGCAAAACAAAATTTACTCGATGAAGGTATAAATAAAGATTTTATATTTCATGTCGGATCAAATATGTTTGAAGTAGTAAATAAATTTCAAAGCCAAATCAATAAAAGTAACATTTGTAATAGACTTAAATTAAATCAAAAAGGTTATATTCTTGTGAGCTTACACAGAGAGGAAAATGTAGATAGTAAAGAAAAATTGGAAAATATTCTTATTGGTCTCAATAAAATTTTTGTCAAAAGAAGGGTTAAAATTATTATATCAACTCATCCAAGAACTGCTAAAAATCTAAAAAAATTTAAGCTTAATTTCAAAAATTTAACATTTCTAAAACCATTTGGATTTTTTGATTATTGTAACTTACAAATAAATTCATTATGTACCATATCTGACAGTGGAACCATATTCGAGGAGTCCTCTATTCTAAATTTCCCAGCTATCACTGTAAGAGATTCACATGAAAGACACGAAGGAATGGATGGTGGAACAGTTTTAGTTCACAGTGATTTTAACTTTGATTTTTTGCAGTCAATAAATATAGCAATCAAATTGAGAGAAAATGCGAAATTTAAAATAAACGATTATAATCAAAATTTTGTTTCCGAAAGAATTATCAATATTATTCAAAGCTATATCCCGTATATAAATAATAAGGTATGGAAAAAAAATTAATTTTTTATTTTAAAAAAATTTTTCTCCTTTGCGGAATAATATAGCAGGAAAATAGAAATCAGAAAAAAACCACTAAAATAACCACTACCAGATATAAATTGAGTTAAAACAATTGGAAATAGTAATATTTTTTTTTTAATGTTCACATCTCTTGTAAAAAATATTTTTGCTAGAATATAAAAAAATAGCAAAGAAAACATGCCCAGTTCCGTTATAATTTTAAATAAATTAGACCTTCCAGTCCACATATTCAAATCTCGGTCATTTTTCCTTGTTAGAAATTTTAGGTGTGGTATTTGAAAATTATTTATACCATATCCATACAGCTGATTTTTAAAGCTATAGTAAGTGGTCTTAAAACTATCAAAATATAATTTGGATGTTAATTGTTCTGCACCTAAAAATAAATCCTCACTATTATTATTTTCATTTAAAATAAATTTTTCTGTTGGTGCTTTTAGTGATGTTATTCGTGTTTTACAATTACTTGAATTAAAGAAAATAAATAAAAAAATAAAAACTATGAATACACTACTAAAAATATAAAGTTTATTTTTTTTTAAATTAATCAGCAGAATTGACACTAAGAAAGCAACTAAAATCGATACAATCATAGTTAATGATATATATAAAAAAGACAAAAATAATGAAAAAATAAATCCTGAAATATTTTTAATATTAAAATTTTTATTTAATAAAAAAAGAAAATAAAATGTTATTGAAGGTAAAAGATAGGCTATGTGAGAATTTTCTGTGAATAGAAACTTAAACTTAAACAAAATAAAACTACAAGCAGTTTTGGATTTTATTATGTTAAAATTTTCAGTAAAAAAAAAATTAAGTAAAAAAATTAAAAAAAATAAAATTAAAAAATAAATTAAGGATTTTTCAATAAATAAGTATATTTTTTTATTATATATTTTAATTGATATTGCTAATGACAAAAACAATATTATAGATTGTAAATGTCGACTATTTATCAATTCATTCTGGTTTTTTAAAAAAAATAAAATTTCTTGAAAAGAAAAAATAAATAATAAAATAAATAACAATAAGTTATTTTTAGTTTTTATATAAGCAATTTTAAAGTTTAGAAAAACTAGTAAAATAATAGAAAATTTTGAAATTTGGTTTAGAATAAAGCTATCAAGCCTTAATACATTGCTAATTTCCCAAAAATATAATGCAAGTATTGAGGAAACTATGATGTATACATTTGTTAAATCTCTTTTTGTTAGCGAAATCAAATTTTAATTATTTTATTAATTATAAAAAGAAATAGGGGTAAAAAAAGTAAAAGTAAATATAATATAATAGTATTATTTAATGAGTTGCCCATATGAATTAATCTCCAAACAAGAATAAATGTTAAAAAACTTGTTAATGAAATTGAGCCTGTTAGATGAAGTATAATTTTCTCAAGAAAAAAAAGACATGTGATAATTAGTATTAATATTGATGAACTAATATAAAAATTATTACTATAATTTATAATTGAGATTATTCCTGGCGTAACAATTGAGCCGCGCATTTTATCTTTTGATTTTACTAATTGATATTTATCAATAAAATTATTTTGGTAAGCATCTTTTTGTGTTATTAAATTAACATTCCTATCATCTACTAAAAGTACATTAAACAATCCATCAAACCCAACCCATCTATAAAAAAATAATCTTTCAATTGCCCTTGAATCGTAATTACTTGTCTCTTTTTTGAAAACTTTATTTAATTTAATGTTTAAAGTTTTATTTGACGGATTATTAAAATTCTCTAATCTCAAATAATTCACACTTTTAACATTTACGTAGCAAAGTGTTAAAAATAAAAATAACAAAGAAATAATAACGAAAAAATTTTTATTAAAATAACGTTTTATTGTTGGATAAAAAATACTAAGTTCATGCAGAATCATCGTTCTACTTAAAATGGAAAGATTCAAAAAAAATCCATTTATAGTTGATATGATTAATAAAAAAATTTTTTTTTTTAATTCTTTTGTATTATCAACTAAAAGACAAACTAAAGAGCTAAAACCAAGAATTAAGAAGATGTAAAAAAGTTTCTGGAGATAATTAGTTTCTAAAATTCCTTTTTGGTAAATAGAGTACTCAATATTTAAAAAATATATTAATATAAAAATAGACAATAAGGAAAATATTGTAAGTTTATTAAATTTGTTTAAGTAAAATCCTATATTTTTTAATTTGTAACTATCTGTTGTATTAAAAAAATTTATTTTGTTTAAAACAATATAAAGAATATAAATTGTTAATATATTGAAAGAGCTTATTAAAAGAGTTTTAGAATAAGTTTTTTTTTTTAAAATTATATCATCTAAGTAAAGCATCTCTACCATAGTGGACGAAAGTGGATTATTAAAAAAAGAAAAATAAGTAAATTTTAACCAAAACCCTAAGTATAAAAATATTGTTAAATATAATAATGAATATGAATTCATTTTTTTTAAAGAAATATAAAAACAAACACCAAATACACTGGAGAATAAAATATATTCAACTTTGAAATAATTTAATTTTAATAAAACAATCAAAGATATAAAAAAGTGAAATATCAGAAATAAGTTAATGATATTAAGATTTTTAATTATTTTCACAGTAAGTTTTTACTTCTTTTTAAGTAGATTATAATACTAGAAAAACTCATGAAAATTATGAAATAAAGAATATAAGAAATATTATAAAAATATACCGATAATAAAACTAATATCATTAGCGTGGAAAAAAAAATATCTCTTTTGTAAATCAAATTTTTATTCGAATCAAAAATCTTGATTTGTCTTATAAATTGCGAAAATGATGTGAGTATCCCACAAAAAAATGAAACCATAAATATACTTTTAATATCTAATTGACTGTAGGCAACTTGCAAATGCGTTTTTTCAAAGATGAATAAATAACAAAACATAAGAAAAAAACTTATATTAAGAAGTGATAAGTAAAATGGTAAATCTTTTCTTGAATAGATATAAGATGGACCAATAGAATTCGCTATTAATGTTTGCGGCAAAGATAAAAATGCTAAGCCTAAAATAATCTCAGAAGAAGTTTTTTCAGAGAATGAATTTAATATGATTATTCTTAAAATTAAATTAAAGAAGTTAAGAGAATAACTTGACATATAACTAAAATCTAAAAACTTGTTAAAGTTAATTTTTTCAAAAGAAAAAAAATTTATGTTCAAGTCATCAAATATTAAACAAAAAATAAATAAAATATAAAACAATGATAATGAAATAATTAGTACAATAAAAGATGGGATATACCCAAGATAGAAAGTAATGTTAAATATTACAAAAATAAAAATAATTAAATATATATAATTTTTTATAATTTTGACTTGATTTTTTTTTTCTAATTTTACTAAAATAATATCAAATAACCATGTCGATCCAACAAAAAATACAGTAAATATTGTTAAATAAAAATTAAATTTATGAAATAGTATTAAAGAAAAAATTAAAAATAAAAAAATAATAAATAATCTAATTTTAATTAAATTTAAAAAATATCTATTACTAAAATTTTTTAAAAGTTCATTTTTTTGATTTCCAGAGAACACTGAAAAAAAGAATAATGCAACAGAGGAAATTAATAGATAGGTATTTATAAAATCATATTGTTTTTTAATAAATAAATTTAGAAATAATAGGTTTATAATATAACTATTTACTAAATATGAATATCTAAATGAAAAGTTAAAATTAAAATTTTGATTAAAAAATTTTTTTTTATGATCATATCTTTTGAGTGATAGATCCCAGATGCCATTCAGGTTTTTGATAATATTATTTTTCCATTTAAATTCTGAAAAATTGTATTTGTTCTTAGTTTTGATTTTGGAAACATTATTTATAAAATAATCAAATTTTTTTGCTATTTGATCTACATTAAATGGATCAAAATAGATTGCTTGGTTTTGAGTTAAATTTTTGAAATCACACTTTTCAGCGCAAAAAAAAGGTTTTTTTGATTGCATAGCCTCCAAAATTGGGAAACCAAAACTTTCACATGATGAACAAAAAACAATTCCATCTACTTCACTCATTAGCATTTTAATTTTATTTGAGTTGCAATTATTTTGTATTTTAATGGAAATATTAGTCCCTAAAAATTTTTGACTAAATTTTAAAATTTTTATCTTTAATTGAACATCTGTAAAATCTCCTGCAAAGATAATTTCTAACTTTAAATTGTGATTATTTTTATCAAATTTTAAAAGACCCTCCATAAACTGTAAATGATTTTTATAAATTTCAAAGTTTGAAACGTATAGTAATTTTAATTTTTTATTTTTTTTTTTCTGTGCAGTTATTTGGAATTTTTTTGAGATACCATGTGGGATTACATAAAAATTTTTATCTTTGACACCGTATTTTTTTTCAATAAATTTTTTACAATAGTTGTTTAAATAAATTCTACCAATAGAATTTAAATATGAAATCTTGTAAAGGATACCAAGTATAAAAAATTTAAATGTTTTGATCGAAATACCATGTCTAATAATTTCGTAATTGTCAAAAGGCAAAAGATTTTGAAAAAAAATTATTGATTTTGGCGCAAAAACACTCACACCATCTAAAGAATAAAATGCATCATATTTTTTTAACAAATAATATAAATTAAAATAAAAAAATTTATAAATAAAACTTCCTGTAATAAAATTACAATTTTTAAATTTAATCTTTTTACTCGAACTTATTTTTATTTTTTTTGAAGTTTCTTTAGATATCCAAATTGTAATTTGTGAAAACTTTGAATGCTTACTGTAATTTATAAAGTTTTGAAGGTGAGCTATACCTCCCTTAGATTTTATATTTACTGCATTTACACATAAATTCATATGGAATATAAGTTTGTTAAATTTTTATTTAAAAAAGTTTTTTTAAATATTCTATCAATGAAATTATGTAATAGAAATGAAATTAATTATTGTAAAATTTTATAGGTTATTTTTATTAATAAATTTATGGATTAGTAAAAACTTTTTTTACAGTGTTTGTTATTTTTATAGAATAGTTCATATAAAAGCTTTTAATTTTATTAAATCACTTAAAAAAGATTTCAGCCCGATTAGAGGAAAAATTGATTCAACTTTAGAAAAAATAGAAAATCTAGATAAAGAAATATTAATTAATAAAAAATATAAAAAATATTATTATTTAAAAAAAATGCCAAGTTTTTTAATAGATATTGTAAATTATAATAAAAATGAAATTATAGGATATTTAGGCAAAAATTTTGTTTATGAAAATCCTGGATATTATGAGACATTCGCAGTTCCCGATGATTTTAAACATTTTGATATTTATTCAAATGTTTGGCATTTAGACTCTGATACATATAAAGTACTAAAAGTATTTGTTTTAACTTGTGACGTTTCAATTAAAGATGGACCTCTAGTATACTTAGACAAATTTAATACAGAGAAAAATTGGGATCTATTATCGGAAAGAGGAAATAATAATGCAATCAAGGAATTTGGTGAACAAGAGAAATTTATAGGAGAGAAAGGAAATTATTTAATAATCGATACATCTAGAAATTTACATCGAGCAACTCCTCCTTCAAACATGCGAAGTATGATTTCATTATCATTATATCCTTCATTTGTGCCGTCCCAAGATATCAATAGATATGAATGGAAATTTTAAAAATTTAATTAAAAATAAATTATTCTCAATATTAAACCAAAAATTAGTTGATTATATTTATTTTATATATGGTTGTACGATTAGTAAGAAATCATATTCTCAATTCTCAGAGGACTTACTTGTGTGGAATTATCTTCAATATAAAAATATCAAAAAAGGAAAATATCTAGATATTGGTTCGTTCCATCCAGTTTGGATCTCAAACACACATTTGCTTCACAAAAAGGGCTTTGAGGGATATTGCATTGATTTAAGTGAGGAAAAATTAAAATTTTTTAAATTTTTAAGAGGAAATAAAGTAAAAACTATTTGTGGTGCCGTTTCACCAGAAAAAAAAGAATTTATTGATTATTATAAATTCATAAAAAAACATAGTTTTTCTGAAATTGATACAATTTCAAAAGGCACAGCAGATAAGTATGCAAAGAAGTTTGGACTGAGTTATAAAGTTTTAAAGATAAAAAATTACCATGTTGATGAAATTTTTAGAATTACTGGTAAAATAAATTTTTTGAATATTGATATTGAGGGAATGGATACAGAAGTTTTATTAAATTGTAATTTAAAGTTATCAGACCCAGAAATTATAGTTTTTGAAGATAACTCAAGCTTTTCTGATATTGATCCAGAATTAGAAGAATTTTTAAAAGAAAATAATTATTTTAAATTATTTGTTACAGGATCCTCAAAAGGTTTTGCAAAAAAATAAGTAAAGTTTTGTTTAAAATTCAATTAAATATTAAAAAGTATTATTTAATAAATATTAATTGTTTTTTTGATTATATTTATAAAAGAATAATAGAACTTTTCATTTTTTTTATCAGCTAAAAAACGTCTACCATTATTTTTAAATTCTTCAATTTTATCAATATCAAAATTTTTTAATTCTAATGCGATTGACTTGTAATCTTTAAATTTTTTAAAATCAATATAAGTATTTGATGGTATCAAATCAGAAATATTTGGAGCACCAAGATAAATGGGTATGGTACCAACATAAAAACAATCGTAAATTTTTTCACTTACATAACCTGTTACCTCTGAATTTTCAAAACAAATTGAAAATTTATAATTTTTTAAAATTTCAAATTTTGAATCACACACTCCTCGGTACAGTTTATTAATCTTTTTATAATTTTTAAGGTAAATCCAAGATAAATTATCTTTTGAAATTTTGTTCCAATTTGTTCCATATAAATCTACATTAAAAAAATGATTTAAATTTAATAATGCCTCTATTCTTTTTGAATATAATTCTTTTGAAGATATGCTTGATTTATTTCCATTGATAATTACCATTTCTTTCCTCTTATTATTTTTCCAATATTCATCGTGAACTTTTAAAAATGAATGTGGATGATAAAATAATTCCAACTTATTTTTATTAACTAAATTTTTATTATAACCATCACCTATTGTATTTAATAAAAAAACTTTTGAAAAAAAATTTGATATTTGTTCTAATGATTTATAAATTTTTTGGCCAATTAAAGGAGGTTCTAAAACAATGAAACCAGATAAATTTACATTTGTGAAATTTTTTAAATATTTATAATTATCTCGAATACCAAATGAAAAGTAATAATAATTTTTATAACATAAATCGTTTTTAAAAAACTTATCAACTGTATGTACTGCTATATTGTATTTTGAAAAGTATTTTTTAATATTTATAAACGGTCTTAAAACGTGATCACGATTTAACTTATTATCTTTTTCATCAAATAATTTATTATCATAATATGATTTATATGGAGGATCAATTAATATGCACTTTGTCATAAGTTTTTATTTACTCGTATTAAATTTTTTATAGATCTAATTTTTAAATTCAGAAAAACAAAAAAAAAAATAAATAAACCTTTAACGCCTTTAAAATTATTTAGTAAAATTATCAAATTTTTGAAATTCAATTTATTCAGTTTTTCTGATGCTTGATCTATTTTATTTAATAAAATTAAATTTTTTATTATTGAAATATCATCTCTTATTTGCAAAACTTTTAAATCTTTCAAATTTTTATTATTTAAAAAATTCACAATATGATCTTTTTTTAAATAGTGATCAATCACTGAAAAAAAAGATGATTTTTTGATGGAATTTCTATGTGCATAAGATAATTGATTTGAAGAATGTCTATAATTTATTAATTTTTCAGGCAAAATCCCAATGCCATCTTCAAAATATGCCAGTCGTAACCACATATCTAAGTCAGCACTATCTCCGTAATTTTCATTATTAAAATGATTAATTTTATATTTTTTTAATTTAACAACATCAAACATTGCGCTAGGTGTTATTAGAAAATTTGAATGTTTAATAATATATTTGAATAAATCTATTTGATTAATTGTTTTTCTGTTATTAACTTTTTTACTAGATAAAATTTTTCCAATAACCTTATCTTTACTATTAATTATGTACCCATCAGTAAGTGTAGCTAAAATATTTTTATTTTGAAAGAAATCTATCTGTTTTTTAACAATATTTGGATGATAAATATCATCAGAATGATAAATACAAGCATAATTTGAACTAAAATCTTTAATACAATTATTATAATTTTCTTCAGCAGAAGCAGTTTTGTTAGCTGTATTTATTATGATTTTTTCTGATTGAAATTTATTAATAATATCTAATGTATTATCATCAGAACAGTTATCGTAAACCTTTATAATTAAATTTTTATATGTTTGATTTAATAGACTTTGAATTGTTTTTTGTATAGTTTTTGCTGAATTGTATGTTGGAACGTATATGGCAACTAATGGATTATACTGCATTAGTCACAAATTTTTAATTTTTTAAATAGATTTTCAAATCTTTTAGCATACGTATGATCTTTAATCGTTCTTTGATAACCTTTTTCAGAAATACTTTCTATCAATGGCTGTCTTTCCAGATAATAAAAAATTTTATTTATTAAATCCTCAATACTTCCAAAAATTGCTATTTCTTCCCGAAAATTATAAAATTGTTCTAATCCATCAATGTAATAAGTTAATTGAAATCCTCCGCATCCATTAATTTCAAAAACCCTGCCTTTTAATTGTTCGGCATTTTTTCCTGATCTTATAGAATTTATTAATCCCCTAGAAGTTGTTAGTAAATATCTAGCATCCCAAGAAATTGTATTACTTAAATTTAAATTAATTTTTGATTTGTTAAATATTTTGATCATCTCATCATGACTAACTGTTCCGTTGGGCCATCCATATCCAAATACTTGAACGTTAATATTTTTTGATTTTAATTTATTAAGAATCCATTCTCTGTGTGGATGCCAAGATCCGACAAATGAAACATCATAAGTTTTTTGTTCATTAGGAATTTTTTTGTATATATTTTCGTTACAAGCATAAGGAAAATAAATTTTGTTATTTTTTGAGTCTAAATCTTTTGCATAAATATCTGTTGTGGTATGAAAATCAAAAAATTTAGACCAATAATTTGTGTAATCTTTTCTCCAAGTGTCATCATGGAATAAGCAAATAGTTTTAGATAATTTTTGAATATTCTCTAGTACGTTTTCTTCAAATTCATCTTTGTGAAGAGAAAAAATTACTAAATCAAAAGTTTTTTCTTTAACAACTGAAAGTATTTTTTGATTCATTTTTTCTTTTCCATATTTTTTTGCCTCTAAAAAAAAATCAAAAAATTCAATCTCATGATTTAATTTTTTAAGAGGTAAAAAAAAATTTCTATAATCATAAGAGTGGCCTCTTTTTTCATCTCCATATTCAAATTTTGGACAGGTAACTAGAATTTTCAATTTTTAACTTTTATTTATTGATGTATTCTTAAATCTAAGTAATAAGAATTAATCTATATCAATATCATTTAAATTGTCTATAAATTTATACCCAATACTATCTAACATGGTCTTGCTCACTTTGAGTTCTTCAATTTCTTTTAATAAATGAAATAAAAAAAAAGTTTTACATCCATAATTTAATGCATCAAAAAGTGATGTACTTATGCTTCCACAAGCATAAGAACAATTATGTTTTTTTATAGCTTCAAGTGGTGTTAATGAATTTTCAACAATTTTAACATTAGTAAGATTTAGTTGCTGGTATTCTTTATAAACATTATTCTTTAAAATATAATCTTGGGGATGAACCTTAATTGAGACTTTATCGAATTTTTTTGAGCATATTGTGATTGCTTTTTTAATCAAATTAATTTCTTCTTTTTGATATCCAAAACATTCAAAATTACTTGCAAAAACTATTATGTTTTTGTTTTTAGTATTTAACATAATATCATCAGATATACATTTATATTTTTCTATTGGTAAATTTCTTTCAATTTCAAAATCAAAACGTGAATAAATTTTATCGATTAAACGATTTTTTATACTCAAATACATTATTCCTTCTTGGCCTTTTTTTGCAACTATTGGCAAATTAAAAATAAAAAAAATTAAATTAAGAATTTTAAGATAGATGCTTTGTTCCTTATTACTCTGATAATATTTATGATGATTAAAATAAAATCCTATACTCTCTGCAATTAAGTAATTTTTACCATTTTTAATTTTTATTTGTTTAGCTAAAATTGAGTTATTAATTTCATATTCACTTAAAATAAATAATTTATCTTTATCACAAAAATTTATTGCTTTTTTAATTTTATTGTTATGATTAAGACATTTAAAATATAAATTAATTTTTTTATATCCACCACCACTTGATAAAGGATGTGCTTTTAAAAATATTTTATTATCAATTACATCTAAATTATAATAATGAGGTGATGAATTTAAAATATAATAAATTTCATTTTTAGGAATTTTGAATTTTTTTATAAAAAGCTTTGCAATCTGAATATGATAATTATTTTGTACTGAAAAATAGTGCATATTGATTAGGTATAAAAAATATTAGGAAGTTTTAAATCGTTAAGATTTTTAACATTTTTAATATCTAAATCATGTGGAAGTTTATATTTTAATTTATCAACTTTTTTAACATCATTTTTATTAATGAAAGTAAATTCCATCACTTGAGGTATCAAAGTTTTATTAATATAAGTATACCCACAACAATTATTGGGATGAATATGACAAATATAAAAATCATCCAGGATCTTGTTAAATATATTCAAAAATAAATCTACTCCAGCTTGTGAACCTAAATTATAAAAATCATGAAACTCTATTACTAATATTTTAAACTTTCGTAATATATTCTTATCTAGATCTAATAAAACCTCATATTCACATCCCTCAATATCCATTTGTAATAATAGATTTTTTTGTTCATCTTTATTTTTTATTTTTAAATTTATCCAATCTTCTATTTTAATATTTTTATCATCAGTGAAAGTATTTATATTTTTATTTATAAAATCAAAATTTATATTACTTATATTTTCTTTTGTAATGGTGCCATCAGCTAGAAAACATTGGATATTTCTTTTTTTTAGGTTGTCCTCAAATATGGTACTTTCTCCCACTCCAGGTGAGAAACAGTACTTAACATGATCCAACACGTCTGGTATAAGGTAAGTTCCATCACTCTCTGAATCACCAATACTTATAAGTTTATGTCCTGTATCAAAGATTTTTATCTTTTTTAAAAATTCTGAAACTTTTGAACGGTTAGATTTGAAAACATAAATATTAAAATAAGAAAGAATTTTTTTAATTATAATTTTAATATTCATTTAACTTTATGAAATTAGTTACTTTTTGTCTAAATTTATCTATTTGAAATTTAATGTTGTAATGATGATTTCCAATAAAAAAACCATTTTTATGTAAATAGTTTGCATTTTTCAGCTTTTTTGTCTTGGAATAATTAAAATATTTTATAACTCTATTTTTTAAAAAATTACCTGCAACAATTGGTCGGGAATCGATTTTATTTTTTTTTAATAATTTTATTATATCTGATCTTAGTATTTTTTTATTTCGTAAAATTAGAGAAAAACCAAACCAAGAGCTATTTGATACATCTTTTTGAATTATAAAGTCTTTGTTGTTCGAAAAAACTTTTTTAAAGTAATTTGCATTTTCTCGTCTAATTTTTAAGAAGTTTTTAATTTTTTTCATTTGCTCTATTCCAACGACTGCGTTGAGCTCGGTTGGTCTTAGGTTATAACCTGGCAATACAAAAGAGAAGGAATCTTTAAAATCGTTACCTGTTTTGTTATATATTAAATTATTTTTAGGAAGATCTCGCAACCATCCATGAGCCCTTAAACTCAGCAATATTTGATATAATTCTTTGTTATCTGTACAAACTATTCCACCTTCAATTGTTGATATGTGATGTGAAAAAAAAGTAGAATATGTACTTAAATTTGAAAAATTTCCTATAACTTTACCATTGTATTCAGCTCCCAAAGCCTCTGCATTATCTTCAATTATATGAATTTTTTTTTTTGATATGATTTTTTTTATTTTATTATAATCATTTGGATTACCTAAAAGACTTACTAACAAAATTGCCCTTGTTTTTTTGCTTATACTTTTTTTTAAATCAGACAAATTATAATTCAAAGTATTTAAATCAATATCAACAAATTTTAATTTTAAGTTATATTGTTGAAATGGAAAAAAAGAGGTTGACCATGAAACGGCGGGAACTATAATTTCATCTCCAGCCTTTAGTGGATTTTTTTTTTTAAAAAAAAGTGATGCAGTAGCCAAAAGATTGGCGGAAGATCCAGAATTTACCATTAAAGCATACTTGCAATTTACAAATTGAGAAAATATTTTTTCAAATTTTTTTACATTTTTTCCCATTGTTAATTTTTTTGTTTTTAAAACTTGTTTAATTGCATTAACCTCTTTATTATCCCAAGAGTATGATGCTAAACTATAATTTTTATTTTTTTTCATATTCTTTTAAATAGAATTTATATGTTTGTCTGATTCCTTCATTAATTTCTGTTTTCGGAAACCAATTAAATTTTTTTTGGTATGATATATCTAAAAGTTTTCTTTTCATCCCAACTGGTCTTTTTTTATCAAATTTGAATTTACCTTCATATTTAATTACATCTGCAGTAAATTTATAATAATTTTTTATAGTAAAATCTTTTCCTGTTCCAATGTTCATAATAGTAGGAATTTTTCTAAAATTTTTTATTGCAAATAAAATAAATTTTACAAAATCAGAAACAAATAAAAATTCTCTTCTAGCTTTTCCATCTCCCCATATTTTAACAAATTTATGTTTCCTTATTTTTGCTTTATGTATTTTTTTTATTGTTGCTGCCACTAAATGAGATGAAGACTCTTTAAAGTTATCATATTTACCATATAAATTGCATGGTATTAAAGTTTTATAAAATCTATTTTTTTTTGATGATATATATTCACATAATTTCATTGCAGTTATTTTTGATAATGCATAACCTTCATTAGTCTCTTCTAATTTACCTGATAATAACATTCCTTCTTTAAGTTTTGATTTTATATTTTTTGGATACATGCAGGAACTAGCAATATTCAAAAAATTCCTAACATTACACTCATTTGCTGCTTTGATAATATTCAAATTAATAATCAGATTTTCTTGCAAGAAATCAACTGGATTATCAATGTTTGCTTGAATTCCTCCAACAAGAGATGCGAGATGAATAATAATATCTGGTTTATTTTTTTTTAAATAACTTTTAACTTTATTAATGTTTTTTAAATTGAGTTGTTTTTTTGAAGGAGATAGAATTGTATATTTGTAGTAAGTAAGAGCATGATTTAAATTTTTTCCAACCATGCCTGACCCTCCGGTTATTAAAATTTTCATCTGTCCTATTTTTTTAAGATTTTATAATCTGACTTAATCATTTCCGAGCAAATTTGCTTAATAGATGTTTTTGGTTTCCACCCAAGATTTTTTTTTGCTTTTTTAAAATCTCCTAATAGAATATCAACTTCTGTTGGTCTAAAATATCTTTTATCAATTTTGATAATTACTTGATTTTTTTTTAAAAGCTTAGCTTTTTCACTATTTATTTTTTTCACATAACCAACTTCATTAAGTCCAGATCCTTTAAATCCTAGTATAAAACCCAATTCCTTAGTTGCCAATTTCAAAAAATTTCTAATTGTATAGTTTTTTCCAGATGCAATTACATAATCATCTGGGTTTTTCTGTTGCAACATTTTCCAAGCCATTTCCATATAATCTTTAGCATGTCCCCAGTCCCTTTTTGCATCTAAGTTACCTAGATAAAGATACTTTTCTAATCCTAAAACTATTTTACATAATCCTAAAGTTATTTTTCTTGTGACAAATGTCTCTCCACGTCTTGGTGACTCGTGATTAAATAAAATTCCATTGCAAATATATAATCCATAGGCTTCCCTGTAATTTATTGCAATCCAGTATGCAAATAATTTGGAAACTGCGTACGGAGACCTAGGATAAAATGGAGTTTTTTCATCTTGTATTTTTTTAGTTATTTTTCCGTATAACTCAGATGTAGATGCTTGATAATATTTGATTTTCTTTATTTTTTTTAGTTTTTTTATTTCCTCTAAAATTCTAATTGTACCAACTGCATTTACATCGGTTGTGTATGCTGGGATCTCAAAGGACACATTTACATGAGATTGAGCACCTAAATTATAAATTTCATCCGGTAAAGTTTGGTTAATTATTTTAGATAAACTTCCCCCGTCTGTTAGATCGCCATAGTGTAGTATAAAATGTTTATTTTTTTTTTGCACATTTTCAAAAATATGATCTATTCTTTCAGTGTTTAAACTTGAAGATCTTCTTTTAATTCCATGAACTTCGTAGCCTTTCTTTAATAAAATTTCTGATAAGTAAGATCCATCTTGGCCGGTAACTCCTGTTATTAACGCTTTTTTTTTTTTCATTTCAATTTTTATAACTTTCTAATAAAGTTTAATAATTCACTTTTATAGGAATTAAATAGTTTATCATCATCTAAATGATTTTTTTTACCACTTCCTATGCCTGATAAGTTCGTCAATGTGCTGTAATTGAGATTTTTTAAAAGATATTTTTTAGATTTAATTGCTATTTGATTATTTTTTTTCAACATAGACATGGGTATTTTATTTAAACTCTTAATGCCTGAAAAATTAATTATACCTGGCATTTTTCTAAACCATGGACTACCTGCTATAATAGTATAGTAACCTTTTAAAGATCTTTCTATTGCTATAGTTCCATTAATAGTTATTGGTAAAATCTGAAATTTATTGCTATTTTTAATTTTCTCATAATCTTTTGTAGAAATAAATTTGCAGCCGAAAGATTTTAATTGTTGGTAATAACTTTTGGATCTAAAGTTTGATACTTGTGTAGAGGATGAAAACCATGTGTATAATGATATTGCATCATGTTCTTTATAATAAATATTACCTGTAAATCCTAATTTTCTTATGTTAAATACCAAATCAATATAATTTTGATATTTGAAACCTTCAGGAGTAGTTGTTGCCTCGGGTTGATAGTTTGCTAATATAACTAATATAAGACTTCTTTTTTTGAAACTTAATTTTTCTGTATTCTTTTGAAGAAAATTTAAAGCCTTTTTCTGCTCTATTGTTTGTATTACATCTTGAAAAGGAAATTTTTTGTATGCAAATTCAAATATATTTTTTTTTTTTTTAAATAATATATTTTTTATAAAAGAATTTAAAAAACTTTTTAATTTATATAAAAAAAAAATTTTAAAGATAGAAAACCAAAAAAGCTTGTCTATATTGCTGTATGATGAATTATATTTGGGTTTTAGTTTTAGACTTTCATTTCTTATGAAATTATCGATTGATTCATTGTGCATAAAATTTGAAAATTTTATTTTCGTTATCGTTCTTTTATTTATATTTTCACCTACTTTTAAAGGAATAAGTCTTCCACTAAATATATCAAAATAAAAATAATATTTCTTCCATCCTGACAATGTTGAGGCTATATCGCAAATTTCTGTGTCAAGATGATGACTTACCCCAGTATTAAAAAAAGCAATATTTTTTTTTTTATCAGAAAAATGATTTAGGGTTTCATAAATATTATATGATGTAATTGTTGCCTTTCTTATAAGTTGTTCGTATTTATCACCTCTAGAATTGTGTCTATTCCAAACAGAACTTGACATTTTTATTTTTTTTACAGTTCTCAAAAAATCAAATTTAGTTTCTGAGATTTTTTTTTTTACAAAATGGTTTATTTTATAATTTTTTCTTTTACCATTTGATAAAATCCACCATCCTCTTTCGTCAAAAAAAATGAAATTTTTATTGTTCCAGAAAATTTTTTTTTGATATTTGTTAAACCAGAAAAGAACTATTTTCATTTTATTAAAACTTTGTTTGCCTTTAATTCAATAACTTTATCACATAATTTTAAATTGTTAGAATTGTGCGTAGACATAAATATTGTTAAATTTTTATAATTAGTAAATATATTGCTTAAAACTTTTTTTTCAGTTTCCTCATCTAATGCATTAGTCGCTTCATCCATAATTAAAATTTCTTTTTTTTTATATAAAGCGCGTGCAATACCAATTCTTTGTTTTTGACCTCCAGAAAGTTTTGAACCTCGCTCTCCAATATTAAATTTCAAACCTTCATTTTTTTCTTTAATAAATTTTTCTAACTCAGAATAAGCTATACACTTTTCTAAATAGCTAATATCGGTAGAATTTTTTTCTTCTCCAAAAGTAATATTTTCTGATATGCTGGATGATGTTAAAAAAATATTTTGGGGTATTAAAGCAATCTTTTTCTTCCAACTATTAATATTATTGTAATTTAATTGAGTTCCATCCACGCTAATCATTCCAGCTGATGGCTCTAAAAAACCCATTAAAATGTCTAAAAATGTAGATTTTCCTGCACCCGTAGCTCCTATTACGCCAATCTTTGATCCTTTTAAAACAACTAAATTTAGATTATCAAAAATTTTTTTGTCTTTTAAATATGAAAAAGAAACCTTTTCAAATTTTAAATTATTTATAAAGTTTATATTTTCATTAGGCTCACAACTTGTTGGTTTATCATTATTTTTATTATTGTTATAAAGCAAATCATATACATCAATAATATTTTGCTTATTTCCAACTATGTTAGCTATACTAATATATATCTGCTGACACAATGGTAACATTCTTTGAGCACCAATTGTTAAAAGTCCGATAGATGCCAATATTGTTTGATCACTTCCATATAATGATACGGAGAGTGCAATTAAAATAATTAAAATCATACCAAAACTTTCCAATAAAAAACGTGGTGATTGTGATATAAAGTTATTTTGTCCACTTACGTGTTGTAATTTAAAAAATGAGTTTTTATAATTTCGAATATATAATTTTTGATAACTTCCTAATAAAATATCCCTAAGTGATCCAAGTCCTTCTTGAATACTTTTTATATTTTCAGAAAATTTTTCGGCAATTATAATACTATTTTGTTTTAATTTTTTCTTACTTATAAGGTAAAGAAAAATATATGAAAGAATAAAACAACTAATTGATATTAGTGTTATTAATGGGCTATTAAACAATAATACAATTAAAATAGAAATTAAAATAGTAAATGATGTAATAGCGACAGTGCAAGCCATCATGACGTTGGCTACAATTGAAACTTTCTGACTCATAGCACTAATAATTTTGTTACTTCCTATATTAACATGATTTTTAAAAGGCTGATAAAGTGTTACTTCAAAAATGTTTGCACTTATTTCTGTGGCCATCTTGTTTGAAATTTTAATAGAACTCCACATTAATTTTAATCTTAAAAAAGTTGTGATGATAATGGAAATAATAAATAATGACGCAATTACTTTTAAATCATCTGAATTAATACTTTTAAAAAAGAAGTTTAAAGCATCTGTATAAATTTTACTATTACTACTACCATCAATTAAAATATTTATTAAAGGTATCATTAATGATATGGTTATTGTTTCAGATAAAGATGTAAATAAAGTTAAAATTATTAAATAAACAAATTCAATTTTAATTTTTAAGTTTAAATTTTTAAAAATATATCTAAAAAGTTTAAACATTTATTTAAATTATCTTCTAATATATAAATTATTTTCTAAAAATTTTCTTAATTAATAAATCTTCAACTTTTTCAAAAATGAAATGTCCTAGGAAAATATGACATTCTTGAATTCTTGCTGTAATTTTTCCATTAACTATAATTTTTTCATTACAAAATTTTTTTGCTTTTCCACCATTATTGCCAAGAAATCCTATGGTATATATCTTCTGCTTATTTGCATATTTAAGTAGCTTAACAATATTTTCTGAATTTCCTGAAGTGCTAATAACTATTAGTAAATCTCCTTTTTGATGAAGTGCCCTAAATGGTCTTAAAAATATATCTGAGAAATCGTAATCATTACCACAAGCTGTGAGTGTTGAGGTATCTTGAGCAAGTGATATTACAGGATAAGGATTTCTATTTATTTTAGGTCTTAATCTTACAATAAATTCTGCAGCTAAATGTTGTGCATCTGCAGCTGATCCTCCATTACCACAAATCATAACTTTTTTTTTGGAAATCAAACATTTTGAGATTTTTTTAATTATTTTCTCGATTTTTTTTTCGTGAGCTATTAAACCTCTGTGATATTCAATATTTTTATTTAAATCATTGTTTAAATTGTTTTTGATTTTAATTTTATTAAACATTATTTAATATTGGTTCTGATTTTCTATTTTATCTTTATAAAAGTTTAAAGAAAATTTTAGTAGTTTTTTGTCGTAATTAAGTTTTAATTCATTGAGATTTTTATTTTTAGATTCAAAATTTTTCATAAATTCAGTGTTTATACCTAAAAATTTTCTTAAATGACTTTGAAAAGAATAATTTTGTAAATTTTCATAGCTTACAGTTATTGCGTTTTTATTTTTTTTAATTTCTGGTAAATTTTTTTGATAAAATAGAAGCCATTGTTCTAGCCAATAATTAATATCAAGTTTATTTAAAAATTTTCTTGGTAAAACCCAAGGCTTATGGGTACAGCCAAATTCATCATGACCCAAATATGACATATATTTTTTAGCAAAGTTATTTTTTTTTTGTATCTCACAAAAATTTCTATGTTGATTAAATAGAGAGAAAGCATGATGCGCTGGATTTCTTACTACAAATAAGAATTTTGCGTTTGGAAATATTTTGTTAATGAATTCTATTCTTTTATAATTGTTGTTATTTTTGCTTAAGTATCTATTTTTTTTTTTTACTTTTAGCAATAACCTTATGTAGTTCACCAATTCTTTTTGTAATTCATCTTGATTATATAATCTAAAAAAAATTTCATCAAATGCTTCTGGAGACATATCATTAATAAAAATTTTATCTTTGTGATATCTTTCTCTTAATCCAACCTTATTATATCTTTTAAAATATTCAGATATCGTTGGAGATGTTATAAATGGGAGGTTATAATATTGTAATGAAGCAAATATATTTGTTTTAAAAATTTCATTTAATAAATACGTGGTCCCTGACCTTGGTAAACCAGTTATAAAAATATGATCGCCTTTTGAACAATCATTTCCTTTTAAAATAAATTTTTTCTCTAGTTCAAATAAAGATTTTTTAATAATTTTATTTGGTAATATTAAATTGTGCAAAAATTTATTAAGAAAATTATAATCTTTCATAAAATTTTTTTTTTAAAATATGATATATAATTAAATAAATTGATACTTCAATTAAGCCTTTAACTGTAAAGAGAAATTCCATGTCACTTATAATATATTTAAGATACAAAAATGAGATTATCAAAAACAAAGTTAAAATTAATATAATTTTTGTTGAATTTATTAATAATAATTTTAAATTCTGAAAATATAAATATTCTAATTTTTTTTGATCTAATGCTGACTTAAAAATAGTAAATATTTTTTTTGTAAAGATTATATTTTTTTTTAATAAAACTATTAATTTGAGATTATAAATTATCTCATAAATTAATATTGAAAAAACTAATGTGTAAAAATGTATAATAATTAAGTTTAGTATTGTTTTATTTTATTATTTTTCTTATTTTTGATTTTTTGTATTAATCTTTTTATAGGAAACCACAGGATGCCAAATATTGCAGCAAATATTGCAATTATAACTCCTAATGTTGCAACAATAACGCCCCCCCCAACTCCTGGCCCTAAGTAAGCAAAGCTATCTACAGAAGTAAATATTAGCAAGATTGAGGATATAATAATTAATTGCATGCTTTACTTTTATAAAAATATCTAATTTTTTCAACATTTGTTTTGTCGTCAATTATTCTAGGCCACGACGTATAATAAACATTGCCTTTTTTATCAGTATTAACATATTCCCATTGTAAAAAATTATTTTTATCAAAAAAAAGTAGCCTACCATGATTTTGTTCATCGAGTAATATTGAATTATCATTTGTGGTTTCAGATAGTCCGCCTGTTATTGTTTTAAAGTTTAATTTTACCAATTCATTATCAAACCTAGTTTTAAATTTATTACCAATAAAATCATAAATTAATACTTCAGAATATTTAGCATTATCTAAAAAAGTATTATTATTATTAAATATAGTAATCTCATGATCAGAAATAATATCCACATCATGTTGTTGAAAGAAGGGTCCAGTGATATAATTTATAACCAAATCAGTACTAGGCCTATAATGTATTATTGATTCTAAGTGCCTCACACTTATAAATAAATCTCCTTTATCCCAGAACTCTGACTTTGTTTTTGCTACTTCAATATCATTTAAATGTATTGGATCAACGCTATTATCATAAAATAAGTTTTGTCCAATAATATTATTTTGTCCCAAAATTTCTGCTATAGATTTTCGAAAAATTATATTTCCTTTATTATCAACTTTAATTATAGCATCATCTTTATAATCGAAGTTATTTGTTCCATAATGCTTTTTGTACAAATCTGAAGTTGGAAACATTCTTCCTCCTACCCAAAACCCAGATTTATTTGAATCGTAACTTATACTATGATGAAAAACCTCATCCTGATTAAGCCATATTAGATTGGAACATATGTCAATTTTAAATAATACTCTTGAACCAATGCTAACTAAACCACCATCTTCTAAATCTATAATCGGGTGTTGATATATAAATCTACTTAAAGAATTATCTCTTTTAAGATTTTTAAATTCAATTCTATCTGTGTTGATTTTATCTAACATAAAATTAATATCATGAGAAAATTTATGTATTATTTTAAAATCTTTAAGATCAATAATTTCCACAACTGATCTTGATAAATCTCCGTCATATCTGGGTAAAATAAGAATTGCATCTTTTTCTTTGAAATTAACCAATGAGAGTTGCTTTTTACCTTGATGTTTTGGCAAACTTTTTAATTTATCTATATTTAAAGTTTTTTTTTCAAGCATCTGTTTAAAATTTGATGGTGTTTCGGCCAGAAAAACTGCTATCTTCCTAAGTTGTGGAAACTTTGTTCCAGATCTAAAGTGGTGAACTAAAAGAGATCCATATAAAATTAAAATCAAGAAAAAAAGAACTAAAATTATATATAAAATCCAGATTTCAATTTTCTTAAACATTTTTTACCATACTGATCTTCCACCATCCATTATTAAGTTCTGTCCTGTCATATAACTTGATGCATCAGTTGCCAGAAATTGTATTGCTGACTTATATTCATTTTTTTTTGCCAGTCTATTTAGTGGAATTAATTTTTTTAATTTATTTTTAAAATTTGTACCTTGATTTGAGTCTACAGGACCAGGGGATAATGCATTGCACCTCACATTTTTAGTATTCCAGTAAGTTGACAGGTATTTTGTAAGGCCAATAATTCCATGTTTTGTTACGGAATACATTACAGGTTTATAGCTACCTTTTAAATAAATTGAATGATTTGGAGCAATCAAAGATAAATCAGAAGCTATGTTTATTATTATGCCCCCTCCTTTTTTTGCCATCTGGCTACCAAAAAACTTGGAGCATAAAAAAGCTCCAGTTAAATTTACATCAATAAATCTGTTCCAGTTTTTCAAGCTAGTTTGCTCAATTTTACCACTATAGTCCATTTTATTTCCTTTTTTAACTTTAGAGTCTAATGCAGCATTATTAATTAAAACATTTACAAAATATTTTTTGTTAATAAGAAATTTATGTAGTTTTTTTACAGAATTTTCATTTGATACATCAAGTTTAAAATGAAGAATATTACTATTTTTATATTTTTTTTTTAATTTTTTTTTCAATAAAAAAATTTTTTTTTCGTTTATATCAGTGAGTATTATATTAGATTTTATATCCAACAGTGCTGAAGCATGTTGTTCTCCTAAAAGACCTCCAGCACCAGTTATAAGAGAATAGGTGTTATTTAAATAACTTAATTGGTTATTTTTTTTTTTCTGCATATGACAAAATCATAATTTCTTTTGAAAATTTGATCCACCTGCTAAATTTCTTAAATGAATCTGGAATAATTACTCTTGTTAAAAAAGATAAAAATTTAAATATATATGTTAAAAATCCATTTCCCCATAATATTGGTAGCTGTTTAAAACTTTCTACTTTAACATTTTTGAAACCATTTATTGAATGAATATCCTCACAGGAAGTTATAGTAAAAGGTGTTCTATGTGTGTAGTCTTCATAAAAGTTTTTATAAATATAATTCCACTCAGGTGTTAGATTTATGAACTTACCCTCAGGCTTTAAAAGTCTATTAGCTTCTAAAAAAATTTTTTCTGGAAAGTAAAAATGCTCAATGAATGACTTTGAAAAAATAACATCAAAAGAATTATCTTCCAGTGGAACTTTTTTATTTGATAAGTCGCAGATAATCACATTAATATCAAACTTTTCTTTAGCATAATATGATAAGTCTAAGCCTGTAACTTTCATTTCATTTTTTTTAAACTCGTTTATAAACTCACCTCTACCACAACCTAACTCTAAAATTTTACTTCCTTTATTAATTTTGAATCTTTTAATAATATATTTTACTAATTTACTTGGGTAAATTGTAAACGGTTTTTTCTTTTCATCATAAACAATATCTACGTACTGATTTTTAGAATGATCTGTTTTGTCCATTATCTAATACTATTGTTGAACCAGTTAATGATTTATTTTTTTTGTTAACAAGTAAACTACAAAGCTCATAAATATCATTTATTGAAATAAACTTTTTATTTGGCACATTTTTTTTTATAAATTCTAAGGTTTCTTTTTTATTCTTTTTTATTTTTTTTTCCCAAAGAGATCCTTTGAACATTACATTACCAAGAGCAATTGAATTAATTTTAATATTTGAAAAATCTGGATGGAAATTTATTAATTTTACAAAATGATTTAAAGAAGATTTTGCTAAAGAATAACCAATCGGTGCCCCAGGGATAACATATTTTCCACATATTGATGAAATACATATTATATCCATATACTTCTTATTAAATAATTTTTTTAAACCAAATATTAGATTTGTTGTTGAAAAGAAGTTGGTCTTGTAAGCGTAATCAAAGTTTAGATCAGTTTTTGATTTTTTGCTATGACCATAATTACAAATTAGAATATCTAATTTTTTTTTTTGTTTTATTAATTTATTTCTTAATGACTTAATTTGAATTTCATCTGTCAAATCAGCTAAATAATATTTGCAGTTTCCAAGTTTAGATGAGGCTTTTTTTAAATTTTTTAAATTTGATCCATTTATAAGAACCTCATATTCGTCCTCTATAAATTTTTTTGCAAGGTTAAAGCCTATACCTCTTGTTGATCCTGAAATAAATACAGTTTTTTTTTTCATAAAAATTTTTCAATAAATTTCTTATTTATCAAAATTTCTTCAACATCATTTTTAATTTTTTTTGCTCTTGCTGTTTGAAAAATTAAAATTCCTTTATATTTAAGTTTTTTGATAATTTGAAAAAAAATATTAAAATTTGCATTACCATTACCTAATCTAACCGTTGTGCCTCCTAAAATTCTATCTTTTAAGTGTATATTTTTAATATATTTTCCATAAGTTGTGAGCTCCTCAGCTATATCATAACCTAATGATGCACTATTGCCTGTGTCGTAATTTATTCCAAAATATTTTTTATCTAACATTTTAATAAATCTTAGTACATTTGAAGGATCATAATCTATTTCAAAAAGCACTTTAATATTATATTTTTTAAATAAATTTAAATTTTTGTTTAATATTTCTATTAAATTTTTTTCTTCTCTAAAGCTTTTTATTGATCCATTGTCAACAAGGGGAATAACAACGTACTTTATACCTATTCGGTTTGCTGCTTTAATTAAGTCTTGAAAGTGAATTTGATATTCTTTATTTTTTTTTTTCCAAAATGGCCTTTCCATAAAACAATCACAAGTTATTGAGTATATATTTATTTTATATTTTTTTTTTAATTGTAATATTTTCTTAAAATCAGTGAAAATTGGATTTTTATAAAATTTATAAATATCAATTGTCCACTCCATATATTTAAATTTATTTTCATTTAATATCTTAAATTCCTCTTTCCAATTTTTCCAAGGAAATGATTGAATTCTATTGTTCATAGGAATAGATAATCTTCCTTGCATTACGCCTAATCTCATTTTACAATTCTTCTACTATTTCTAAAAAACTTCCCTCAGGCGTTTGACAATATGTCATTTTTACTCTCCCATCTTTAGATATTTGTGGTGGTGAATTAAATTTTACTTTATGCATTTTAAGTTTTTTGCAAAGCTTATCAATATCTTTGACCGTAATTGATATGTGGGTGTAGCCTATAGAATTAGAAAAAGTTTTTTTTATTTTATTTTTTTTGGGTTTAAGAAAATGAAGTAATTCTAATAAATTTTTTTTTTTATCTTTTAGCTTTATAGTTCTGACTTTAGTGTTTTTGAGTTTTAAAATATTATCTATAGCATCTCCATACTCAATAATATCTTTGTAAACTTTAAAGCCAATGAGATCACACCAAAAATTTAAAGATTTTTTTATATTTTTTGTAACTAATCCAGTATGTCTAATTACTATCATTAAAATACTTATTAATATTTTTTTCTAAAATTAACATACCTTTTATTAAACTTTCATTAGTAATAACTAATGGAGGGCCTATTTTTATAGATTCTCTACCTGTATGCACAATCAATAACCCATCATTAATGCATGCATTTGCTACTTTTTTTAACTTAGATAATAAATTTTTTTCTTTTTTAAATATAATTGCCCCTATTAAACCCATAGAATTGACTGCTAGTATGTTTTTCTTATTCTGATTGTAAATATTTCCTAGTAAATTTTTAAGTATTATTCCTTTATTCTTAGTTGAAGTAACTAAATTTTTATATTTAATTTCATCTATTACGGCTAAACCGGCTGCACATGAAACAGGATTTGCTGAGTGAGTACTACTCATGTCCCCAACACCAGGAAGATCTAATAATTTCTTTTTGCCAATTAAACCTGAAAGAGGAAAGCCACCACCCATCCCTTTTCCACAGCATATTAAATCAGGTTTTACGTTGTAGTATTCAAACCCGAATTTATAACCAGTTCTTGCAAAACCAGCTTGCATTTCGTCAAAACAAATTAAAATCTTATTTTTTTTACAGAATTTCTCTAGTTCTTTAATAAATTTTTTTGGATAAAAAATTGCACCCCAGCCTTGAAAACTCTCGAGCATCACACCTGAAATATCTTTTTTAAAATTTATTTTTTTTGACAATTTTGTAAGACTTTTTTTTAAAAAAATGACTGGATCTTCTTTTTCTAATTTCCATGGATAAGGAAAAGGTAAGTGAAAAATATTTGGATCTCTTAATCCAATCCATTTTTTTTGAGATAAATTTGAGCTCATTAATTGAGCGCCCATAGTCCTACCATGCCAGTTTCCTTCAAAACAAATTATACCTGGTCTTTTTTTTTGATTTAATGCATATAATCTCATTATTTTTAAAGCTGCCTCTGTTGCTTCTGTTCCTGATGAAACTAGGAAAGCTTTTGAAAGATTATTTCCGGTAAAATTAACTAACTTCTTTAAATATTTTTCTCTGATTTCAGTAAGGTAATTATATGAATGAATTAAATCTTTTTTGATAGTTTTAATAACATACCTTTTTACTCTACTATTTGAATGACCGATATTTGAAACAAAAATTGTAGAGGTAAAATCAATTAATTTTCTATTATTTTGGTCAAAAACATAATAATCTTTTGCTTTAGTCCATAAAATAGGTAACTGGCCATGCATAGATTTTGCCTCATTTTTTTTAAGAGATTGAAAAATTTTATTTAGGTTTTTTTTCATTGTTTACTAAGTAATTAAGGTAATCTAACTCTTGTTTCGAATCAATTTCAACTGCATGTTCTGTTTTAAACGCAAAAGTTTTTTTATCAAAAAGTTTTTTGTTTTTTAAAATATAATTACAATTAAATATGTCAACCAGACCATTTGCTTGATATGTTTTGTTAAATCCCTGTCTAGGATTATTTAAATAATTTAAATCTACATTTAGATTTTTCAAAGGAGTCAAAATATTATTTTTAATTTCAAAGGTCTTATATGAAGTTTCTGCCATTTCATGTACTGATCTTAATGAATTGACTTTCATATCTATAAAAGCTTTAATTGCAAGGTCTATAATTTTAGGATTTCTAATAGGTGTAGTTGGTCTTAAGTTTACAATTATATCTACATCTTTTATTTTCTTTATAGCATGAAAAATCCATTCATAATCTGTTGAATTATCTCTACTAATATATTTAGGTCTAAACAAAATTTTATCTGCACCGTATGTTTTTGCAATTTTTCCATATTTTTTTGAGTCTGTGGAAACAATTATTTTTTGAATAAATTTTGATTTTTTAGCAACGTTTATTGACCATGCTATAAGAGGTTTGTTACCAAGTTTTACTATGTTTTTATTTTTTATGCTTTTTGAACCTGATCTTGCTGGTATCAAACAAAAAATTTTTTTAATTGAATTATTTTTCCCAATATCTGAGTTTTTTTGCAATTTCTTTCTCACAATCAAAAAGCAGCTTATCTTTTGTTCCAATTACAATTGGAATTTTTCTTATAACATTTACTAATTCTCTAAGACCATTTTCTTCTAAAGATGCTGCTTGATCACTTCCATACATTGTTCTATCTAGAGTTATGTGTCTTTCTAATGAAGAGATGCCAAAACAAGCAGCTATAACACTTGGTGATACTGACGATTCATGACCACTATATCCAACATTACATTTAAATTTTTCTTTAAGTTTTGATATAATGTTCAAATTTAAATCCTCCTCTTTACAGGGGTATGCGGAAACCGTATGCATTAACTCATAATGACAATTTTCTTTTTTAAAAATATTAATTGCATGCTCAATTATCTTATAATCTGACATTCCTGTAGATATAAAAGTGTACTTTTTTTTTTTAGCTGCAGCCTCAAGAAATGGAGTATTTGTAATTAAAGCAGATGCTATTTTGTTATATTTTAAATCAAAAGAATCTAAAAAATCTAAGCTTTTAATATCCCAAGCTGATGCGAACCATTCTATATTAATTTTTTTACAATAATTGTCTATTTCTTCATAGTCCGATTTATTAAACTCTAAGCCTTCTTTCTGTTGTCTTTGTGTTTTTCCCCAAGGACTTTCTCTGAATTTATCTAATTCATCTTTTGTATAAACATCATCAATTGATCTTTTTTGAAATTTTACTGCATCACATCCACAATTTTTTGCCATTGAAATAAGTTTTTTTGCAATTTCAATGTCACCGTTATGATTAATTCCTATTTCACCTATAATAAAAATTTTTTTCATGAAATCACCTTTTAATAAGTTTTAGTAAATTGTCGATTACTTTATTTTGCATTTTATATGTTAATTTAGTGTGCATTGGTAATGATAAAGCATTTTTAAAATATTTTTCAGCCTGGGGACAGTGGTTCCTCCTAAATCCTAACTTTCTATAATATGGATGTAAATATACAGGTATGTAATGAAGATTTAGCTCTATATTGAGTTTTTTCATTGCATAATAAATTTTTCTTTGTGTTGTATTTTTAAGTTTATCTAATCTTATTACATACAAATGATTACTTGATCTAAAATTTTTTTTTTTTTGGGGGGTAATAATTTTAGTTTTACTTAAAGCTTTATTATAATAATCAAAAATTTTATTTCTTTTAGAAATAAAGTGATTTAATTTTTTTAATTGTGATATTCCTAATGCAGATTGAAACTCAGTTAATCTGAAATTTAATCCTAGATCAATTTGCGTATAATTCCAAATTTCATTCTTATTTTTATTATTTTTATTCGGGACTATTCCATGAGATCTTAGTTGGCTCATTTTCTTAAAGTAATTTAGGTTGTTTGTTACTGCCATGCCTCCTTCACCAGTAGTAATAACCTTTATGGCATGAAAACTGAAAACAGTAATATCTGAATATTTACATGAACCAATTGGATTATTTTTATATATCGCTCCTATTGCATGAGAGGCATCCTCTACTATTTTAAAATTATATAATTTTTTTAAATAGTGAAGTTTTTCCATATCACATGGTAAACCAGCAAAATGAACGGGAACGATTACTTTGGGCAAGTTTTTTTTTTTCGTATTTTTTAATTTTTTTTCTAAATTATCCAAACACATGTTATATGTATTTGGATTAATATCTACGAAGTCTACTTTTGTTCCAAAGTGTAATGCACAGTTTGCTGTAGAGGCAAAAGTATTTGCAGAGGTCCAAAGATAATCATTTTTTTTTAAACCTATTGCTTTATAGGCAATATAAAGTGCCGAGGTTGCA
>Ga0181569_10000268_pt1 | contig 40147 bp, 41 predicted proteins | sample 101ome_19_FD_132452 | JGI IMG/M metagenome (GOLD analysis project Ga0181569, IMG submission 132452) | Coastal salt marsh microbial communities from the Groves Creek Marsh, Skidaway Island, Georgia - 101405AT metaG (megahit assembly) | ecosystem: Environmental > Aquatic > Marine > Intertidal...
AGGTTATCAAATCTCATCATAATGTGGGCGGACTCCCTGAGGATTTAAATTTTGAACTGGTGGAGCCCCTAAGAGACCTTTTTAAAGATGAGGTTAGGAATATCGGACTTGAATTAGGAATCCCCCATGAAATGTTGTTCAGACATCCTTTCCCAGGTCCAGGACTTGGAGTAAGAATTTTGGGTCAGGTAAAAGAAGAATATGCAAACATTTTAAGACTTGCAGATCATATTTTCATGGAAGAACTTCATAACGAAAATTTATATCATGAAGTAAATCAAGCGTTTGCTGTTTTCCTGCCAATAAAATCTGTCGGTGTTACAGGTGATGAAAGGAGATACGACTATGTCATATCTCTAAGGGCGGTGGAAACTATTGATTTCATGACAGCAAGATGGGCGAGACTCCCTTATGATTTTTTAGATAAAGTCTCAAATAGGATTATTAATGAGATATCAAGAGTTTCAAGAGTGGTATACGATATTTCTGGCAAACCACCGGCAACAATCGAGTGGGAGTGACATAAGTTATTGATTTTTAATTAAAAATTTATGACAGGGTTATTGGAAATGATTTCCATCCAGTTGGAATTACCAGGTTAAAAGAAGTAAGAAAGATTAAATTCCAAAAACCAGAGTGGATTTTAGGTGCCTATAATGCTCTTATCGATAAGAGTTATGATAATCTTGATTTGATCAAAAGAGCAAAAAAAGTACTTAAAACTATTGAGTTATCAAATAAATTTGCGAGTAATAACAAACTCTAAAGATCATATGAATTTTTACAGTATGCTTAAGTTTTTATTTAATAAAGTTCTAGATAAGAATAGAATTTTGTTAGATCAACCAATAGCAGATCATTGCTTTATAATTGGAACAGGTGCATCAATTAAAAATATAGATTTTAGCAAGATTAATAGCCCATCTATTTTAATAAATTGGGCGTATTTACATAAACATGCAAATTTGTTGGATATTGATGCAATAGTAATGCCAGAACCATTTATTGCATCCCCTTTCTTAAAGAAGCACTATTCTAAAAAGTGGATTAAAAACTTAAAAAGAAAATTTCTGCAAAATACATTAAAAGATTTACCAGAAAATATTAATTTCATAACAAGTATCACCAATTATCCATTTATAAAAAAAAGGAAAAATAATTATTTTGTTTTCCATTTTGGAAGAAGACATTGCTCTTTAGATGCATTAGATATAACTTCAGATTTTTCATTCATGAGAGGTGGGTTATATATGGCAATTGGTTACGCTTTAAATAGAGGGTATAAAAAAGTAACTTTATTGGGCTGTGACTACTTAATTAAAGCTGCTAGTGAGCCTATAATGGGCGGACACTTCTACACTAACATTCCAGTTTATGTTATGAAATTCTCAAATACTTATGAAGATCTATTAAACGAAATTGATGACAAAATTGATATTTCTTCATACACAACATATAAGACAGCTAAATGTTTTTGTACAACCTCTCCTTTTGAAAAGTACCAGTATTTATTGAATAAGAAATCAACCCCGCCATTTGCGAAAGAAGATTATGTTAATGAGCTTGCTGGAATTCATCATTATCACAACTAAAAAATCAATGTTTTGTGAAAAAAGGAAGTAAAATACGACATTCTCAAAAATTAAAAAGTAATATGTCTAAAGACGACAACCTAAGTATTTTTTTTGTATTCAAGATATTATGGAATAGCAAATACAGAATCGCTCTTTTTTCCATATTTTTCCTTTTACTTGCTTACCTTGTAACTTTTAATGTAAATTTAAAATACTTCGAGGCTTCAACTTATATTTCTCCCATTTCGAAATTTCAAATAGAGAAATACAATGTGATTAATGGATTCTTAAAGAAAAAAGAGCTTAAAGAAAAATATTCTGAAGGTCGTAGTTTCTTTTTCGAGCTAAATCAAGAATATCTTTTTGAATTATTTATTGAAGAGTTAGCGAATAAAGAAAACTTGTATGAGGCATTTCGAAGAAATAATTTGATCAAATATGATAAAAGTCTTTCAGCTAAAGAAAATGAAATAAATGCTAACAATACAATCAATTCCTTAAAAGTAATTAAACATAAATCAAGCAGTGAAGAAAAACCACTTTATGTTATTGAATTCAATACTACTAATAAGGCCATTTGGGTTAACACTTTATCTGACTTGTATACCATAGCGGTTGAGAGAATTTTTAAGTTTCTTAATCAAAGATATGATAACTTTATCGAGGTAGAAAATCTTAGCTCGAGCTACCAAATTGAAGATTATAAAAAATCAATTTCGATTTATGAAGAATTATTAAAAAACCTTGGTCCTATCAAAAAAAGTGAACTAGTTGAGAAGGTGCACCTAGAATTTCTCCAGCTAAAGAGGGACAAGGAAATCTTAGAAAATTCAAAAGAAATGAAAAGGGTAACTTTGTTGATCGAAGAATCACCTTTAAGAAATAAGGATGAATTCATCCCGGCGACATTTGATCCACTAGATACAAATTTCAAAACAAAGGATAGAAATATCATACTTATTTTAGTGTTAACTTTTATTGGTTTCCTTTTGGGATCGATATCTTCCCTCTTGAAAAATCAAGACTTTAGAAAGATTGTTTTCTAGTAGTTTGTTGGATTTAACTATACTGAAATTTTTAAAACATTTTAAGGAATCAATACATGAGAGTTGCTTTAATTACCGGTATAACAGGTCAAGATGGAGCATACCTTGCAGAGCTTTTAATTAGTAAAGGTTATGTCGTTCATGGTATCAAGAGAAGAACCTCTTTATTCAATACTGATCGTATCGATCACCTTTATCGTGATCCTCATGAAGATAACCCAAACTTTTTCCTGCATCATGGAGATTTAACAGATAGTTCATCACTTTTAAGAGTAATTCAAGAGGTGCAACCAGATGAAATATATAATCTAGCTGCCCAAAGTCATGTCGCTGTTTCATTTGAAGAGCCAGAGTATACTGCAAACTCAGATGCATTAGGAGCGCTTAGAATTCTGGAGGCTATTAGAATATTAAACCTCACTAAAAAAACCAAATACTATCAAGCTAGTACCTCAGAACTTTTTGGCAAAGTTCAAGAAACACCCCAAAAGGAGACTACACCTTTTTATCCCAGAAGTCCTTATGCAGCTGCTAAATTATATGCCTACTGGATAACTGTAAATTACAGGGAGGCCTATGGTATGTATGCCTGTAATGGCATACTTTTTAATCATGAGTCACCAATAAGAGGTGAAACTTTTGTAACAAGAAAAATTACCAGAGCTTTATCAAGGATAAAACTCGGGTTACAAAAAACACTTTTTCTTGGTAATCTGGATGCTAAGAGAGATTGGGGGCATGCCAAAGACTTTGTTGAAATGCAATGGTTAATGTTGCAGCAGGATAAACCCGAAGATTTCGTAATTGCTACTGGCAAGCAATACTCAGTTCGAGATTTTATTAATGTGGCCATTAAAAAACTTGATTTATCAATTGAATGGGTAGGTTCTGGTATTGATGAAATTGGACTAATTGATGGTAAAAAATCAATATTTGTGGATCCAAGATATTTTAGGCCCACTGAAGTAGAGACCCTCCTAGGAGATGCATCCAAGGCTCGTAAAATTCTTGGCTGGGAACCTAAAATATCTTTTGATAGCCTGGTAGAAGAAATGATTAACTCTGACTTAGAGCTTGCCAAAAAAGATTCTCTTGTTAAGGAAAATGGATATAAACCCTATTCATATAATGAATAGATATAAGAAGTTTTGAAATTTGAATATTAATAATAAGATTTTTGTAGCAGGACACAAAGGCATGGTTGGCTCTGCTATTATCAGGCAGCTCAAAGAAAATGGCTACAAAAGAATCATTACAAGATCCCATTCAGATCTAAACCTTTTAGAGCAAGATAAGGTTAGACAATTTTTCTTAGAAGAAAAATTTGATATGGTTTTTTTAGCTGCTGCAAGAGTGGGGGGTATCAAAGCTAATAATGACTATCCGGCCGATTTTATTTTTGAAAATTTATCAATCCAGTTAAATGTAATCGATGCTGCTTTTTTATCTGGAGTCAAAAAATTACTATTCTTAGGCTCAAGTTGTATTTATCCTAAAAACGCCCCACAGCCAATCAGTGAAGAAATGCTCTTATCTGGTTCTTTAGAAGAAACAAATGAGCCTTATGCTATTGCTAAAATTAGCGGTATTAAATTATGTGAAAGTTATAACAGACAGTATGGCAAATCTCATGGTGTTGACTATAGATCAGTTATGCCTACAAATTTATATGGCCCTGGAGATAGTTATCATCCGGAAAATAGTCATGTTATTCCGGGACTAATCAGAAGGTTTCATGAGGCCAAACTAAACAATGACTCTTCAGTAGAAATCTGGGGAACAGGTAAACCTTACAGAGAATTTTTACATGTCGATGATTTGGCAAAAGCTTGTCTAAAAATAATCAATACCAACTCAGAGATCTTCTATAAAGATGTCAGTTTGATGTGTTCACATATAAATGTTGGTTATGGTAAAGACATAACAATAGGTAATCTAGCTGAATTATTAAAAGATATTGTTGGTTTTAAAGGTGAAATCGTTTTTGATTCCTCAAAACCAGATGGCACTTATAGAAAATTGCTTAATAGTCAGAAATTAATCAACCTTGGCTGGAGACCATTGATTAGTCTTGAGAGTGGCTTGAGCCAAACTTATGATGATTTTGTAGAAAATGTTTATAAAAAAAATACTTAAAGAAAACTTATTTATTGTCAAGACTATTCTTTTTCTTCTAACAAAAAAAGAAAAGAAACAAGCAATATACCTGCTATTTATGTTATTCGGGATGGCAGTCTTTGACGTGGTTGGTGTTGCTTCAATTATGCCATTTTTATCCTTGGCTGGTGATACCACTGTTGTTGAAGATAGTGCTTTTCTATCATGGTTGTATGAATATAGTAAGCAATATGGAGTAGGAAATTATGCTGATTTTCTTATATTTCTTGGAATTACTTCATTTATAACAATCTTTGTTGCATCAATTTACAAAGTCCTGACAGTTTATTTGATGAATAGGTTTGTTGAATTAAGAAGGCATTCAATAGCTATCCGTCTTCTTGAGGCATACACCCATCAGAACTATGAATATTTTGTTACCAGGTCAAGTGCTGAAATTTCAAAAAATATACTTTCCGAAGTAGATCAAGTTGTCTCTAATACTATCAGGCCTTTTTTCTACATTTTGGCTTATGGCTTAATTCTAATAATTATTTCTATGCTTCTTTTATATGTGAATTTCAAGATAGCCCTAATTACTATGGTTACTTTTTCTTCTTTGTATATCCTAATATACTTCTCATTTAGGAATAAACTTAAGGGTTATGCTACTTTACTAAGAAAAACCAATGAGAAAAGGTTTTCAGTCATTGGTGAAGTGTTTGGCGGAATCAAATATCTTAAATTTTCTGGCAATGAAAAGAAATATTTGGAGTACTTTAAGCCATCATCAAAGGTGTTTTCTTCTATTCAATCTGGATACCAGACAATCAGTGCTACTCCGAATTATCTAATTGAAATAGTTATATACGGAGCAATGATATCATTAAGTTTGTACTTCTTAATTTTTACAAGTGATTCTAATACAGATAATCTAGGTAGAGCTTTGCCTATTATTGGACTTTATGCATTTTCAGCCTACAAGGCTAAACCTTCAGTTCACCATATTTTCCAAGGCCTATCGGCGCTAAAATATAGTAAGGAAATTTTACTTGCACTATATAAGGATCTAGTCAAATACGAGAATAAAGATAATAGCTTATCCAGCCAAAAAGTAATTTTTGAGAAATCTATTCAATTTAAAAATATTTCTTATTCATATCCAAACACCAATACAAAGGCTATAAATGGTTTAAATATGGAGATTAAATATGGCGATTGTATTGGAATTGTTGGTAGGTCTGGCTCTGGGAAAACTACCTTGTTAGATATATTCTTAGGTTTAATTAAACCTTTATCAGGAAAAATGATGGTAGATGGGGTTGAAATTAATAGCCTTAATGTTCGCGAATGGCAAAAAATTATTGGCTATGTTCCTCAAGATATATTTTTAACTAATGGAACTTTTTTAGAAAATATTTCATTCAACCAAGATGAAGAAGAAATAGATATTGAAAGGGCTATTAATGCAGCAAAATTGGCAAATTTAGACGATTTAATCGAATCAAAAGATGACACTTTTAGACATGTTGTTGGCGAAAGAGGGGTAAAGCTTTCTGGAGGACAGAAACAGAGGATTGGCCTTGCAAGGGCTTTTTATAGAAATCCAAATATATTGGCATTTGATGAAGCTACAAGTGCATTAGACTCTGAAACTGAAAAAAATGTCATGGAATCTCTCAAAAAAATTTCCAATAACAAAACAATGCTGATCATTGCTCATAGAATTTCAACAGTAAAAGATTGTGACCATATAATCCTTATGGAAAAGGGCAATGTTATCGCTGAAGGAAAATATGATGAGTTATCAAAAAATAAAGAATTTAAAAAAATTGCTGGACTAATATAATGCTAGAAAAATCTTCAATAATGATTACTGGAGGCACTGGATCTTTTGGGCATGCCTTCTTACCCTTAACTCTAAAAAAATACAATCCTAGACGTGTAATAATTTTTTCTAGGGATGAAATGAAACAATGGGAAATGCAAAAAATTTATGGACATGATCCTAGAGTTCGTTTTTTTATTGGTGACATAAGAGATAAAGATCGACTTTATAGAGCGCTAAATGGGGTTGAATATGTTATTCATGCAGCTGCTACAAAAATCGTACCTTCTGCAGAATATAATCCTTTTGAGTGTATAAAAACTAATATTAATGGAGCTATGAATTTGATTGATGCATGCATCGACCAGAAAGTTAAGAAAGTTGTTGCTTTATCTACAGACAAGGCAAGCAGCCCGGTTAACTTGTATGGTGCTACAAAGTTGGCATCAGATAAGGTCTTTATTGCGGGAAATTCATATAGTGCTGCAAGCAATACAAGTTTTTCTGTTGTAAGATATGGCAATGTTATGGGTTCAAGAGGTTCTGTTATACCCTTATTCTTGCAATTGAAAGAACAAGAGAATTTGCCTATAACGCATGAAAGTATGACTCGTTTTATGATTACCTTGGAAGAAGGCGTTGATTTAGTATGGAGAGCGTTTAATATGATGGTTGGAGGTGAAATTTTTGTAAAAAAAATCCCTTCTATGAAAGTTGTTGATATTGCCAAAGCGATTGCCCCAAATTCAAGGCAAGAAATAGTTGGTATTCGTCCTGGTGAGAAGATTCATGAACAGATGATCGGTCCAGAAGATTCCAAGTTCACATATGAATATTCTGATTTCTATAAGATTCTTCCTTCTATTCATGATTGGCATTTAGATCCAAAAAGAATTGCTGATGGAAAGTTAGTTGAAGATGGGTTTACATATTCATCAGATAATAATGCAAATTGGATGACCCCGGATGAATTACTAGCTTGGATTAGAAAGAATGATGGCAAAATTGGTAAAATTTAGATGATTCCCTACGCAAAACATTCAATTAATAATGAAGATATTAGTTCTGTAATTGAAGTTTTACAGTCTGATTTTATTACTCAAGGACCATTAATTGCAAAGTTTGAAAATGAAATTTCTACAAGGTTTCATGCCAAATATTCTGTTGCAGTGAATAGCGCTACCAGTGCATTGCATATTTCATGTATAGCACTAGGCCTTCAAAAGGGAGATATTCTTTGGACGAGTGCAAATAGTTTTGTAGCAAGTGCGAACTGTGGACTTTATTGCAACGCAACAGTTGACTTTGTTGACATTGATCCAGAAACATACAATATAAGTATTAAGGCGCTAGAGAAGAAATTAGAAGCTGCATCTATCAGTAAACAACTTCCTAAGATACTAATACCAGTTCATTTTGCTGGAAGAAGTTGTGAAATGAAAAAAATATATGAATTATCAAAGAGGTATAAATTTAAGATAATTGAAGATGCATCACATGCGCTTGGGGCAAAATATCATGAATCATTAGTTGGTTCTTGCAAATACTCAGATATTTCGGTCTTTAGTTTACATCCTGCCAAGATAATAACTTCCGGAGAAGGTGGATTAGCACTTACTAACGACGATATTCTTGCGTCAAAACTGTTAGCCTTAAGAACTCATGGAATAAAGGCCATAGAAGATTCATCCCATTATCCTAAAAATGAGATTTGGAATTATGAGCAAGTAGACCTTGGTTTTAATTATCGAATGACTGACATATCTGCAGCATTAGGTTCCTCACAACTGAAAAGATTAGATAAATTTCTAAGAAGAAGATTTCAAATTGCGGAAAAATATAATAAAAGGCTTGAAAATTTGCCATTAAACCTTCCAGGTTTTGATAGAGCCAATCTTTCAAGTTGGCATCTCTATGTTGTTACTATCGATCAAAACTATATTCGCAAGTCACAAAGAGAAGTATACGAAGAATTGCATTCACTAGGTATTGGTGTAAACATTCATTACATACCAATTCACCTCCAGCCATTTTATAGATCTAAAGGGTTTAATTATGGAGATTTCCCTTTAGCCGAAAAATTTTATAGATCTGCATTAACACTTCCAATTTATTATGGCCTTGATGATAATCAACAAGAAGCAATAATAGACAGTTTAAATAAAGTTTTTTTACAATGATTATTGCTGTTATCCCTGCTAGAGGTGGAAGTAAGAGAATTCCAAGAAAAAATATTAAAATATTTTCTGGTGAGCCAATGATTTCCTATGCAATAAATGCAGCAAAAAAGTTAAGTTTATTTGACAAAATAATTGTCTCCACTGATGATATAGAGATAGCAAATATTGCCAAAAAATATGGGGCTGAGGTCCCTTTTTTGCGCCCATCTGAACTATCAGATGATTACACAACAACAACTCCAGTAATAAATCATGCTATCGAAAGTATGACTGGTGAAGAAAGTAATATAGATTATGCTTGTTGTATATATCCTTCTGTTCCGCTGATTAAATTCAGTGATATTCTCGACTCATTCAATTATATGATTAAAGAAGGATTTGAGTCTTGTATACCTGTAACACCTTTTCAGTCACCACCTCAGAGAGCATTAAGTATCTCAGAAGATGGATCACTTCAAAGGATCTTTCCAGAATATGAGTTTTCAAGATCTCAAGACTTGCAAGAGCTATTCTATGATGTTGGCCAGTTTTACTGGGGCTCTAAAAATGCCTGGAAAAATGATCAAATTTCAAGAGGAATTCCATTCATTATTCCAAATTGGAGGGTTGTAGACATTGATACTCAAGATGACTGGTCTAGAGCTGAGATTATTTTTAATTCACTTAAGAAAGAACTAGATTAGGATATGTCAGATATTTGTATTGGTAATTCAACTGTAGGCAGAAATCAAAAGGTTTGCATAGTTGCTGAACTATCAGGAAACCATGCTGGTTCAATTGATAATGCGATTAAGATAATTCATTCAGCAAAAAGAGCCGGAGTCAATGCTATTAAACTTCAGACTTACACAGCTGATTCAATAACTTTAAATTCTAACTCGGAAGATTTTCTTATTTCCAAAGACTCACCTTGGAGTATTTATAAAAATCTTTGGAATCTTTACGATAAAGCACATACTCCATGGAGTTGGCATCCCATTTTATTTGATGAAGCAAAAAAGGTCGGGCTTGATATATTTTCTAGTCCATTTGACGAGACTGCAGTTGATTTTCTTGAGAATCTTGGTGTCTCAGTCTACAAAATTGCCTCACCAGAAATAAATCATATTCCATTGATAGAAAAAGTTGCTAAGACTGGAAAGCCAATAATTTTATCCAGTGGTGTTGCGGAAAAGTCTGATATTGAGTTAGCAATTAATACTATTAGAAAAATTGGTACCAACGAAATTATTTTATTGAAATGCACTTCTGCTTATCCCACCCCAGAGGATGAGGCTAACTTGTCAACTATCACCGATATGAAAGAATCTTTTGGCTTAGATATTGGATTCTCTGATCATACAGAAGGTGACACAGCCGCAATTATTGCAACTTCACTTGGAGCTGTTATGATCGAAAAACATTTTATTGGCGATTTGGGAATTGAATCAGTTGACTCCTTCTTTTCTTTAAACGAAATAGAGATGAAGAGTATGATCGAAAAAGTAAGATTAACAGAAAGACTTATTGGTTCGCCATTTTATGGTTTAACTCAGTCATCTAAACCTAGCTCTACCGGAAGAAGATCAATATATATTTCATCAGAAATTCACGAAGGGGAGATTTTTACTAAAGAAAATATAAAAGTGGTAAGACCATCTTTTGGATTAGATCCTAAATTTTATAATGAGATTCTTGGAAAGAAAGCAAGCAGGTCTATTAAAGCAGGGGCGAGACTTTCATGGGATATGGTTTCCAAGGAGAGTTGAAACTTGATTTTAGATAGAAAAAAAATCATTCACTTAATCTCTATATCTGAGGATTTCATGTTTCTTAAAGAGTTTAATTTCTCTGATAATGAGGCTAATGCGGAATTCTTTAAACCAGAGAAATTCCCATTTGCCGCTCACTTTATCAATGATCCAATAGTTCCTGGATCGGTAATACTTGAATTTTCCCTTCAGGCTGGAGTAGCTTTTTTGATGAAAAAACATAACATCAAGAACAATCCTCTTATTGGAGATGCAAGATCAAGATTTTTCAAAAAATACGATGGAGAAAGTTCTCTTTATGTAAGAATTACCTCAAATAAAGAATTTGATAGTGGTGAGATATTAATTGCAGATGTGCGCGATGAAAACCTAGAAAGGATTATGTCAGCTAAGTTAACTTATTCTTTTAATTATGAATGATATTTCTAAAAATAGAACCATAAATGGTTTCATCGTTGAAAGAAATAAGGATAGGAGCGTTAATTCTAACTATGGATCACTTGATTATTTGCCAAAGGAAGATGAAGCAGAAGTAGAGGTTTTATTTTCATCAATTAATTACAAAGATAGACTTGTTTGCGATGGTTCGCCTGGTGTAACTCGGCTAAAAAAAATAATACCTGGAATTGATTTTATTGGAACATGGCATGGTAAGAATTTTCTTATTGTTGGAGAAGATATCGGAATAAACCGCAATGGCTCTTGGGCTGACCGATGTTTTGTTAAGAAAAAATGGCTCAAAGAGATACCTGCATCATTTTTAGCAGATGAAATTGCTAAATATGGTACTGCAGGTTTTACTGCAGCTCTTATTACTCTGAATATTACCTCAAAATACAATGTTGATGATGGTCCAGTTTTAATCAGGGGTGCCAATACTGCTGTAGGAAATTTCTCAAGATTGTTTTTAATTGCATTGGGATATGAGGTTGAGTTAATATCTAATTCCAAAATAATTGATGATCGTATTCCTGAAGAAAAGAGATATACGCCAGAAAGCTTTAAGGATAAATTTGATAAACCCATTGGCAAAGAAGTTTGGTCATGCGTTGTAGATCTTATAGGAGGGGATGATTTATCAGTTGCTTTTAAAAATCTTAAAACTAATGGGGTGTGCTTAGTTGTTGGAAATATTGCGGGGAATAATTGCTTAAATTTGCCTTTAATACCAATGATGGTATCAGGCTGCTCTCTCATTGGTATTAGTTTAGAGACTTATCCGCGAGAAGATTGGTGGAGGTTATCTGAGATTATAGAAAAACTTGATAAAGAAATCTCAAGTAAAATCATCATTGATTTTGTAAAATTTAAAAATCTCAAGAAACATTTAAATCAAAAAAATTGTAATTCACATTTCACAAGAAATATTATTGATTTCTCTTAATAAAATGAACCTTGATCTAATTATTAAAAAATCTAAAGCAATTGAAAAAACAATATTAAGAGTTGGTTTTGAATGTGGTCAAAGCGCCCATTTTGGTGGCGCATTATCACTTACTCATATTCTCTCTTCGCTATTCTTTGGTCTAATGAAACATGACCCTTTAAATCCTAGAGACCCTCATAGAGATAGGTTTATTTTAAGTAAAGGACATGGAGTGCTTGCTTATATTGCAACTTTATATGAAAGCGGATATATAAGTGCTGCTGAACTGGCAACATTTCAAAAAGATGATTCAAAGTTCATTGCACACCCTGTTAAAAATCTAGATGCCGGTATAGAAACCTCAAGTGGAAGCCTTGGTCAAGGAATATGTTTTGCAATTGGTGTTGCAGAAGCCTTAAAAAGAAAGAAATCTAATAACAGAGTTTATGTTATCTGCGGGGATGGTGAATGTAATGAGGGTTCTGTGTGGGAAGCTGCAATGCTTGCCAATAAAAGGAAACTTGATAATTTTACATTATTTATTGATAAAAATAATTTTCAAAATGACGGTCATTGTGCCGATGTATTAGGAGATTTAGATTTAAAAAAAATGTTCGAATCTTTTGGATTTAATGCACACTCAGTCAATGGTCATAACGTAAAAGAAATTTGCAATGTAGCGTCCTTAAAGCAAAATAATAAAAAACCAACTGTGATTGTCTGTAACACTATTAAAGGGTACGGGGTAAGTTTCATGGAAAATCAAAATGATTGGCACCATAATAGACTCACTAAGAAACTCATTGAAAACGAAGGGCTTGATATCAATGTACTATGATCTGAATCCTAAGATATCAAAGATGTATGCAAGAATGGGACCAAGAGCTACATATGGCTCTTCAATGTATACGGCTTTAAAAGAAAATGAAGACTTTCTTCTTCTATCTGCAGATCTTGGGAAGGCCTGTGGTCTAGATCGTCTTAAGGCTGAATTTCCAAATCAATTTATTAATTGCGGAATTGCTGAACAGAATATGGTTGCTTTTGCATCAGGTCTTGCCAGAGAAGGCGAGACAGTTTTCGCCTCCTCATTTGCTCCTTTCTTGTCTATGCGTGCGAGTGAACATGTAAGAATGAATTTGGGTTACATGAATGAACCAGTTGTACTTGTTGCAGCTGGGAGTGGATTAAGTTTAGGTTTTTTGGGTAATTCTCACTTTGGTTTAGAAGATGTGTCAGTAATGAGAGCAATTCCTGGAATGACAGTTATATGTCCTGCAGATGCAGGTTCAATTCCGAAATTTATAAAGGCCGCTGCTGAACTTAAAAAACCTGTCTATATGAGACTAGTAGGCGTTCCAGGATCTCCGATTGCTTATGAAGAAGACTATAATTTGGAGATTGGTAAGATAAATAAAGTTTTGAGCAAGGGTAATGATGTTGCTATCATAGCATCTGGTTCTTCTGTTGCTCAATCAATAATTGCAAGCAGAGAGCTAGAAAAAGCATCTATTTCGGTTTCTGTATTCGATTGCCATACAATTAAACCTCTAGATAAAAATCGCCTACAAAAAATATTTAATACTTTTCGTATATTAATAACCGTTGAAGAGCACACTCTAATTGGAGGTTTATATTCAGCTATTTCTGAATATAAAAATTATGAAAATTTTACAAATAAGCTTGTAGGTATTGGAATTAAAGACACTTGGGTAAAAACAGGAAGCTATGATTTCATGATTAAAGACTGTGGTTTAGATGGTGATAGTATTGCAAAAAGAATTCAAGCTGAGATTAAAAATTAATATGTGGAGTTATATAAATGAGTAATAGAGAAAAATACGATGAGATTTTTATGGAAACATTTGATATTTCAAATGATGCTCTAAGCGAAAATCTTGAATACCAGAGTATTCCTGCCTGGGATTCTGTTGGACATATGTCATTGATGGCAGCTTTAGAAGATGAGTTTGATATAAGCCTTGAAATGGACGATATTATTGAGTTTGGAACTTATTTAACTGGTATAGAAACAATGAAAAAGTACGGGGTCAATATGGAATGAATATTGAATATTTGCTAGAGCAAGGCAAAGATAGAAATTTTTTAATTAACTCTAAAGAAACTCTGTCATATAAATCAGTTCTAGAATTTTGCAGAAGAGAACCCAACCAAGACTTAAGTGGAAAATTGTGTTTATTTTTCTTTGAAAATAGCCTTGAAGCCATCAAAAGCTACATTAAGCTACTATATCTAAATTGCACTGTGTTAATTATTAACCCAGATTCAAAAGAAAATTACATTAACCAGATTATCTGCGATTATTACCCTGATTTTATCGGTAAAAAAAAGTCTAAATCCTCATCTGAAGAAGTTTTTTTTTCTGATAAAGATTTCGAGATCTGTAGTTATGATTATCCAAACAATAAGAATATTTCAGATAAACTTCAGATCTTACTTCCAACATCTGGATCAACTGGTAATTCTAAAGTTGTTAGAATTTCTAAAAGTAATCTTGAATTTTCTTCAAGAAAAATCTCTCAATATTTCAAACTTAAGTCTTGTGATGTTGTAACATCCTCACTCCCATTATATTATTCCTATGGGTTAAGTCTTTTAAACATTGCCATTACCTCCGGATGCTCTTTCCATATTTGTGAATTTCAGTTTTTATCAAAATCTTATTGGAATCAACTTAATGAAAATCATGTAACTCATTTTGCCGGTGTTCCAACTATGTTTAAAAATATTATTGAAGCGAGAGCTCTTAAATTATTCCCTTCTACATTAAATTACATTACAGTCGCTGGTGGAAAATTATCCGAACCTTATACTATAAATTTAATCGATTACTGTGAGGAAAAAGGTATTGGTTTCTATACAATGTATGGGGCAACCGAAGCTTCACCTAGAATGTCTTATGTACCTCCTGAAATGGCCAGGAAAAAACTTGGCTCTGCTGGCATGCCTATTAACGATTGCCATTTTGAGATAGAAAAAATTAATCAAGGCAATGAGGGAGAAGTTATTTTTTATGGAAAGAATGTAGCACTTGGATATTCGGAAAATAGAAATGACTTGACTTCTAAGGATTCTTTTAAAGGTAGACTAAACACTGGTGATCTAGGTTATCTAGATTCGGACGGTTATCTATACGTCACAGGAAGATTAAAAAGAATTGCCAAAGCAAGAGGTATAAGAGTTAACCTAGACGATATAGAAAATTTACTCTCGCTGAACAATATCAACTCTATGGCTGTTGATTATAAGGATTTTATTTTTATTGCTATTGAATCAGATAATGAAGAAGAAGTAGAGCACATTATTGAAAATCAATCTTCAATTGAACTTGGTATTGTAAAAATTATACAGATCGAGAAATTTCCATTGAATGATAATATGAAAAAGAACTACTTTGCTTTACTGGAAATGATTGACCATGAAAACAGATAGTACTTTTACTAGAGAAATTATTAACTTAACTAATCATCATATTAATAATTGTAAAGAATATGCATTGATTATTAATACACTTTTTCCAGACCATAAATTTAATTCAATAGAAAATTTGCCATATCTCCCAGTAAGATTTTTTAAAGAATTTGATCTAAAGTCTGTTTCAGATTTCGAAGTATTTAAGATTATGTTATCTTCAGGCACAAATGGCTTACAGTCAAAGATATATCTTGATAAGGAAAATGCAAAAAATCAATCAAAAGCTTTAATTTCACTTGGAAAGACAATATTAGGGTCTGAGAGAATGCCGATGTTTGTAATTGATAAGCCCTCAATTATAAAAAATAGAAATAAGTTTAGTGCAAGAGTTGCTGGAATTAATGGTTTCAGAATCTTCTCAAAGGAGCTTATTTTTATTCTCAATGACAATGGAGAGATTGATAAAAATGCAATCCTAAAATTTAGAGAATCATATAAAGATAATAGGTTTTTTATTTTTGGCTTCACATCAATCATATGGGAAACACTTTCTAAATTTAAAAAAGACAAAATTTTGCGAGGTTTTGATAAAGCACCTATTCTAATTCATGGGGGTGGCTGGAAAAAACTAGAGAATAAAAACATAACTAATGATGATTTTAAAGAGTTGATCAGAAGAAAAATTTCCTCAAGTTGTATGGTTAAAAATTATTATGGGATGATCGAGCAAACTGGATCAATTTTTTTTGAGTGCTCTCAAGGATATTTTCATGAAACTGAATATAGTAGAATACTCATTAGGAACCTAAATAATTTTAAAATTGAACCAGATGGTAAAGTTGGACTTATCCAGCTTATCTCCACAATACCAACAAGTTACCCTGGACACTCAATTCTAACAGAAGATTTAGGGAGTATAAAAACCGGAAATTGTTTATGCGGAAACACTGGTAAGCGATTTAATGTAATAGGTAGGGCTAAAACAGCTGAAATTAGGGGTTGCAGTGATGCAGTTGTTTGATACAAGAAAATTTAAATATTGGGGCCATGCTGAACCTCCATTTTCCAAATCCAGAATAAAAATTCTAGAAAATTTATCAAAAGCTATACTGAAGTCAAAAGATGCAAAAGCATACAGCGATCTAGTGGCTTTTGGTTTTTTTTGCAGGTCTAAGAACCTACACGAACTCTTAAAAAAAAATAAAAACGAAGAATTCAGTATTGGCATAGGAACTATCTTACATATTACTCCAAGCAATATACCAATGAATTTCGCGCTTTCTTTTTTGTTTGGATTCTTATCCGGAAACACAAATATAATTAAAACTCCTTTATCCAAGTTTCCCCAGGTTAAAATTTTTGTTGACTTATGGAAAAAAATTTCTAAAGATTCTCCAGAAATTGAAAAAAATATTTTTATCGATTTTGATAGAAATGATGAAAATCTAGATTATTTTACTAATTCAGCTGATGGAATACTTGCATGGGGAGGAGATAAAACTATCTCTTCTATCAATAACAGACCCAGAAAACCATCCTCCATAGTTTGGTGTTTCCCTGATAGATATTCAATATCAGTTATTAACCTGGCAACTTTCGTTCAACTTTCTGTTAATTTAAAGAAAAAACTTGCAAGAAATTTTTTTAATGATTCTCTTGTGGTTGATCAGAATGCATGTTCTTCCCCATCGATTTTATATTGGTATAACCCTGATTGTATTGATGTGACAGAGGCAAAGATTTCTTTTTGGAGTCATTTCTTAGAGGAAAATAGCGATAGATTTTCACTTAATGCAGTCCAAAAGATTGACAGGTCAATAATTCTTGGACACATTGCTTTTATGAAGGATGTAAAGGTTTGTAATAATTTTTCAGATAATTTTGTGAGAGTTGAATTAAATCATAACAATGTAGATCTTGATGATGTCAAACCTCGTCTAGGAATATTTTTTGAATCTGTTATCAGTAAATTTGATGATATAACTTCAGCGAATAATAGAAAATTACAAACTATATCTCAGTTTGGTTTCGATAAAAATCATATTAGAAGTTTTATTTTGAAAAATAATTTAAGAGGGTGTGATAGAGTGGTTGATATAGGCCAAGCTTTGGATTTTTCATTAGATTGGGATGGAAAAAATGCGATACAGCAACTTACTAGAAAAATTTTTTGATATGGAGAAAGTATGAAATTAGATCATCAAGAACTTCTTAGTTATCAACCTAATAGATATCCCTTTCTAATGATTGATTATGTAACAGATTATGAGCCAGGTAAATTTGCTAAAGGTTATAAGAATTTAACTTGGAATGAATGGTATTTTCCCGTTCATTTTCCAGGTGGACCCAATCTACCTGGAGCTCTGCAATTAGAAGCTATGGCACAAATGCTTACTGTTGCTGTTACTTCCTTGGATGGACTAAAAGGAAGTGTGACTCATGCTCTTGAGCACAGGGTGAGGTTTAAAAAGGAATTAACTCCTGGAATGAGATTAGATATTGAAACTGAAATACACTCCTGGAAGAGAGGTGTTTGCAAAGGTTATGGCAAGATATTAGTTGAAGGAGAAGAGGCTTGTAATGCTGATATGCTTATAACTATTCCTGAAATATTGGAATCTTTTTTGCCTAAAAAGTAGAGACTTATCTTTGGAAGATTTTTACGATATTATTGTTGTTGGTAGCGGAGCATCAGGAGCTGTTGTTTCTCATTATTTATCTGAAAAGGGCCTAAGAGTCTGTTGTATTGAAAAAGGGGAAGAGATCAAAACTAACAAGATGCCATCCAATTTTTTTAATTGGGAGTTCCATAAAAGAAGAGAGTTTTCCTTTAATCCAAACATTAGGTCTAATGATTCAGATTATAGTATTGACTGCGATGAATCAATAATAGATATTGCTAACTTTAATGGTGTTGGAGGAAGCACAGCATTGTTTTCAGCTCACTATCCGCGATTTCATCCAAGTGATTTCAAAGTTAAAAGTAATGACAATGTTGCATATGATTGGCCTCTCTCATATGAAGATTTAGTCCCACATTATGTTGAGAATGAAAAGTATTTGAATGTTTCTGGACTTCCGGGTGATCCTTGTTATCCTGACTTTATGGAGCATTTAAAAAATTCTATAGATATTGGAGAATGTGGAGATAGAATTGTTAAAGCTTTTAAAGAACTAAATTGGCATTATTGGCCATCATATTCAGCAATATTAAATTTTGACAAAGATGATAGAAAAGGATGTACAAATATAGGATTGTGTAATACTGGTTGTCCAACTGGGTCAAAATCTTCAGCTGACGTCACTTTTATTTCAGATGCTATTAAGTATGGATTAGTTTTATTAAAAAATACCACTGTTACAGAAGTTGTAACGAAAAATGGAGTTTGTGTTGGAGTTTTATGTATAGATAAATCTGGTAAGAAATTCAAATTAAATTCAAAGAAAGTAGTTTTAGCTTCAAATGCAATTGGCTCTTTAAGGATCTTATGGAATTCCTCCAAAAAAAATGACTTTCTAGCTAATAAATCTAATCAAATTGGCAAGAATTTCATGATCCACCCTTTAGGGTATGTCGAAGGATATTTGCCAGGATGTAAAGATGCTAATATTGGCCCACAGGGATCTTGGCTAGCAAGTCATGAATTTTATGATACTGATAAGAATAGAGGCTTCATAAGAGGTTTCAGTATGCATTTTTTGAAAAATATTGGACCTAGCGAGCTATGTTTTAATTCAATATTAAGAAAAAAAGTCAAAGATTCTCATGATATTCTTAGTTATGTTAAAGATAGAATTTCTAATACGATAGGTATTGCAATTATCTGTGAAGATCTTCCTATAAGTTCCAATAGAATTGAAATGACTAATAGAATTGATAAAGATTCCTTGCCAATCCCGAAAGTATTCTATTCATTGGATGCAAATACCAAGAAAATGATGTCTTTTGGAATGAGTAAAGCAAAATTGCTTTTGAAGCAATCCGGCGCAAAGGACATTTTTGGATCAGGTCCAGTAAGATTTGCTGGCTGGCATTTAACTGGTACAACGCGAATGGGGGATAATCCTTCTGATTCGGTTGTAAATAAATTTGGCGAGAGTCATGATATAAAAAACCTTTTTATAGCAGATGGGGGCATATTTACAACTTCATCAGGAGTAAATCCTGCCTCAACTATTCAGGCTGTTGCAAGACATATTGCAGAAAATATTTATGTCAATTTCAAAAAAACTTTCTAGTATTTTTCAAATTATATTTCCTGGCAATGATTATGTTCCCAGCACAGAGTTTATTGTTTCATCTCTGATGGAATCCGAGCTTAATGACTTAGACGCTATCCTGGGTGATTACTCCATAAATCCTGACATTTTCAAACGAAGTGAATTATTACTAGATCTTTCAAGATTTCTAGGACAACATAAATACAGATTATTTATTCTAAGGATTACCGAGATATATTTTGGAAATGAGATTGTCCACAATTTTCTATATAATTTAGATTCAACTTTATCTAATTCTTCAAGAAAATTGAATATTAGCCCACTTATTCTAACAAAGTTAAACTAATTTATGAAAAGAATTATATTAACAGGCGCCAATGGAGATATTGGTAAAAATATCTTTTCTTCACTTCATAATGAAGGATATATTTGTGCTTTATGGATTAGAAAAGAGAACAAGGCTTTTGTAGATTTTCTTGAAGATATAAAGTCTTCTTCTAGTTCCTTCAACCACTTATTAATTCACGCTGACCTTGAGTCTAATGATGAAATCAAAAAAGGGATAGAAGAAACTAAAAAATGGAGCAAAAAATTTGATGCAATAATAAATTGTGCGGGTTATCCATTTGGATCACTTGCTAATCTCACACCATTAAAAGAGCTAGAAAAATCGATGCAAATTAATTTCTTTGCTCCAATCCAATTAATACAAGCCTTCTCAAGAGGGATGATAACAAACAAGGGTGGAAAAATTATTAACATAGCATCTATTCAGGGAAGTATAGCTGAAAGAGGTAATCTTGCTTATGGGTCTAGTAAAGCAGCGATAATCCATGCTACAAAAATAATTGCTCAAGAACTTGGAGTATATGGAATAAGTGTAAATTCAATATCACCCACAGCTGTAGTCTCAAAAATGTCACAATTAATGAATGAAGATTCATTAATTAGACTAAAAAATTACTCAGCAACAAATTCGGAGATAACGACAATGAGTGTTTCGGATGCAGTAATGTTTTTACTTGATTATTCTGGCAATTCAATTAATGGCATTGATTTAAAAATTCATGGTGGAATGCCTTTTTAATTAATGTTGGCGAATATCATTGGCGAGAGACCATCGATTGGCTTTTTAGTTGAAGCGAATGAATTGGTTGGTTATGGCCATGCTTCTCGATTGTCGAGCTTGCAATTAACTTTTCTCGAGATATATTCCCCTATTTATGTAATATCAAATAAATTTTCAAAACCATATCTTGTTAATTTCTTTTCAGAAAAATGTAACTTGCATTTTATTAATGAAATTTTTTTTAATGATGAATCTATTGAAAGTATTAAAAATCTTGTTAAATCATTAGAAATCAAAATCTTATTGGTTGACTCATATAAGCTCCTTAAGGGGCATGAAGAAAAACTAAAGAAAATCGTTTTTCTAGTTGTTGTAGATGATCATTTGTTGACGCATAATGCAGATGTTGTAATCAATCAGAGAGCGGGACTAGCCATAAAGCAATCTGATGAAATAAAAAATATCTGGCTAACAGGGGCTGAATACTCTTTAGTGTCTTCTGTTAAATCAAAAAATCTAGAAGTATCAGCTCCAAAAAAGGTTCTTATCCACTTTGGAGGTTCGGGCAAATACTCCACCTTAGAAAATTTCTTTGCTGCAGTAATAGAGGCATCAATAGCGGCCAATATGGAAATTTATGCAATTGTGCCTAATCAAAAGTCTGAAGAGGAGCTAATAAAATTATTAGAATTCTTATTATTGCAGGCTGAAGATATTATTTTTTTGCCAAAAACCTTGAATTTGAGGAATGAGTTTTATAAGTATGATATTGTCGCTGGACCAGCGGGAACATCAACTTTTGAGGCTTTAATGAGTAAAAGTGTAGTTTTTTCAGCACAAATCTCAGATGATGGAAGAGACGATCTTAATTCATGGTTAGGTCTTGGCCATCTGCTACATTTTAGTCATGGAGAGGCAAAATCTAAGGATTTAATTCAAATTTCATTTCAATATTTATTAGACAACTACGAACAGTTTTTCAATCTTTTAGAAAGAGGAAGGAGTTTACTAGATGGAAATGGTCCAAGGAATGCAGTAAGAGATATTTTAAGATCCTATAAAGGAGAAAAGTTTTTACCTGAATCAGACAGCCAATACACAGGCTTTAATTTTTCACCTTGCGATATAACAGATGCTAGAAATTTTTTAAATTCAAGAAATTTGGATATAAATCTAATAGTGTCAGGGTCATCACATAGGCGAATATCTTGGCAAGAACATATAGTTTGGTGGACAAATAACAATATAGCTAAGTTTAAATTAGGTATAGATGAATCTGTAGAACTTTATGGATGGATAAAAATTACTTCATTAGGTTCAAAATATTTTTTTACAAGTGGCTGGTTCCCTTCAAGAAAAGAAAAGTCTAAGAATGCTATAAAAGAAGCATTTCTAATCATGGATGGAATGATAGATTTTATTAGAAATACAGGTTTATCAGGAACCTGGGTAGTGACTTTAAAAAAAGACAATACTTTCGCTTATATGCTCAATAAGAAATTTGGGCTGAAAGAAAATATAGATAAAAAAATCATTTTAAATTTGGATAAACTATATCCCAATACCAAACTCAGTGATGTAAGAGTAATGAAACTAGATTTTTGATGTTCTCATGTTGAAATATACTGTCGGTCTAATTGGTTTGGGAAATATTGGAATGGGATATGATTATGACATACCTAATTCAGAATCAATCTTTACTCATGCAAATGCCTTTAGTTTACATTCTAATTTTGAATTAGTTGGAGGTTGTGATCCAGATATAAATAAAAGAAAAAGATTTGAAAAAAGATATAGTCAGACATTTAGTTCAGTTAGTCAGTTGATCCAAGCTGAAAATCCAGAGATTTTTGTTGTTTCATCCCCTACAAAAACTCATGATCAAGTTATTAAAGAAATAATTGAGATTGGTCAACCAAAACTAATTTTATGTGAAAAGCCTCTAACTTCTTCATATAAAAAATCCAAACTTATAAATAATTTATGCAAGGCGAGTAAAGTTCCAATTATATTAAACTTTCCAAGAAGAGCGGAAATTGGAATAAAAAAAATTAAACAGATGATACTTTCAGAAAAATTAATACCGCCATTTAAAGTTAATGTTTTTTATTCAAAAGGTTTAATGCACAATGGAATTCATTTTGTTGATTTGTTGAGTTATTTTTTTGGAGAAATAAAGGCATCTAGAGTAATTAAATCTGGGCATAATGAAAAAAATATAGATATTTCTTTGGAATATGATATTTCATCAGCTAATCTTATTTCATGGAATGAGGAATTTTATGAAAATTACTCAATGGAATTATTATCCCCATCTGGGAAAATAATTTATGGCAATGATTCTTCAATTGAATTCAAGAGTGTGAACAAAGATAAATCAAGACTGAATTTAAAGGGAATACACATAGAAAATAATTCTCAAATATACCAACTTAATGTTGTTGAAGAAATACTATTATTTATGAAAAATAGTAAAACAAAACTAACAACGGGAGATGAGTTCTTGTCCTACCAAAGAGTTATTGATAACCTTCTGAAGCATAATTAATATGAAGACCTTTAAACCTATAATTGCACCCTTCAAAAAATATAATTCGATTGGCAAGGAAGAGCTAAATGCCGCACAAGAAGTAATTCGCAGTGGGGTTTTATCTAAGTATATTGGGGCCTCACATGAAGACTTTCTAGGCGGACCAAAAGTACGAGAATTTGAAGCGCTTTGCGCTGAATATTTTAATGTCAAACATGTCATCACTGTAAATTCATGGACATCTGGGCTCATTGCTGCTGTGGGAGCAATCGGAATTGAACCCGGAGATGAGGTAATTACTACACCTTGGACTATGAGTGCAACTGCAACGGCCATTCTTCATTGGAATGCAATTCCAGTTTTTGCAGATATAAATCCATATACTTATAATATAGATCCCAAATCTATCGAAAAAAACATCACTCCTCATACTAAAGCAATAATTTCAGTTGATATTTTTGGTCAACCAGCAGATCTCGAAGAAATTATGTTTATTGCAAAAAAATATAATCTTAAGGTTATCTCAGATTCTGCCCAAGCTCCAGGAGCTTTCTATGGAAACAAGCATGTATCAACTATAGCTGATATCGGTGGATATAGTCTTAACTACCATAAACATATTCATACTGGAGAAGGCGGAATTCTAGTAACTAATGACGATGATTTTGCAGACAAGTTAAGGTTAATAAGAAATCATGCTGAGGTTGTAGTTGATGGAAGAGGCTCAGATAACCTTGTAAATATGTTGGGATATAATTTTAGACTTGGGGAAATAGAATGCGCGATAGGAATAGAGCAACTTAAGAAATTAAAAAAAATTGTTAATATTCGTCAAGAGCAGGCTCAAGAAATAACAAGCGGACTTTCTAAACTCGAATTTCTTAGTACTCCGATTATTGCGGATAATAGATCACATGCTTTTTATAGTTATGCGATGCAGCTTGAAAAGAATGAGAGAGCAGATCGAGATGATTTATTAAATATCCTTGCCAACAAGGGAATTTATCTTGGAAAGGGTTATCAAAACATTCACTTGATTTCTCTTTATCAGAAAAAAGTTGCTTATGGTTCCAAAGGCTTCCCTTGGAATTCTGCAATATGTAAGCGACAGGTCGATTACAGCAAAGGAATTTGCCCTGTGGCTGAGAGACTGCATGACTTTGATCATTTCTCTTTCGGAATGTGTATTTATGATTTGAATTCCAAGGATATAAAATACATTATTGATTCATTTAAATGGGCCTGGAGCGAATTGAAAATTTAATGAACAAAATCTCAAATCAAGTTTCGCTCGATTCTCCAATCGCATCCGAAAGAATATTAATAGATACATTTAGTGACGAAGACATAACTTCTGAATATATTAGCTGGTTAAATGATAAGGAAGTTGTTCAGTTCAGCAACCAAAGATTTATTAAGCATACAAAGGACTCATGTATGACTTTTTTGAATGGTTTTAAGGATACTGATTCACTGTTTGTAAAAATTGTTTCTTTAAATAATAAAAAAACAATCGGCACAATGACAGCATACATTAACTCTAATCATGGAACCTGTGATGTTGGTATCCTTCTTGGCGATAAGGGTATATGGGGCAAAGGTTATGGTCTTGAAGCATGGATTCTTTTTACTAACTGGTTAAAATCTCATGCACAGATTAGGAAATTAACTGCTGGTACATCTTCTATCAACAAACCCATGTTAAAGATTTTAAAAAAATCAAACTTTTCTATTGAATGTACAAGAAAACAGCATGAAATAATTGAAAATAAATTAGTAGATTTAATTTACTTTATTAAATAGCATTAATGAATAATTCTTTAACTACTCTAATTTGCAATGATGCTGGGGCATCTAACCAACTTTATCACTACATTAAAAATGAGAATCTTCGAGTAGATAATTTTATTCTTAGTGGTCCAGCAAAAAAAATTTTTAATAAAAAAAAAATACTACTAGATGATATTGTCCAAATTTTAGAAAGAACAAATATACTAATTACTGGCACTAGTTGGCAATCTAACGTCGAGCATGAAGCCAGAATGCTTGCAAAAGAAAGGAAAATATACTCAATTGCAGCTATTGATCATTGGGTTAACTATAAAAATCGATTTTTTATTGAAGGAAAGTCTTCTCTCCCAGATGAAATATGGGTCTTTGATGAGTTAGCTTATAAAAAAGCCTGTAAAGAGTTCAAGGAAATTAAAATTTCAAAGAAGCATTCGCACTATTTAGATCATTCGCTGGTAAAAATTAAAGAAACTGATTTTAGTTCAAAAAAATTATTATATGTTCTTGAACCATATAGAAACAATTGGGGTAAAGAGGAGTTGGGAGAGTTTCAGGCATTTAAATATTTTTTGAATAATATAAATAAACTGGAATTACCAGAAGATTTGGAGATCTTAATTAAGCCTCATCCCTCAGATCAAAAAGGAAAATATCAAAGCTTTTTAAATATTAGCTCTAAATACAAAATTCAAATCTGTAACAATGATTTAGATCGCTGTATATCAGAATGTAGGTGGGTTGTTGGTTGCGAGACCTATGCTATGTATGTTGCTTTAAAAGCAAATCGAACAGTTTATTGCAGCCTACCTCCTTGGGGGCCAAACTGTTCTTTACCTCATAAGGAAATTGTCCATATAAAGAGTTTGTAGTTTTGCATAATGAATAAATACACAAAAAAATTTATAAGACACAATCAGAAAATATTTGACAATACTAAAGCAACTCAGGGGAATAGTATTTTTTTATGTGAGTTTAATAATATGCAATCTTCTCATATTGCATATAGTTATCTTACAAATTTATATAAGAAAAACATGGGGGCAAATATCTATGCTTATAGTCTTACTATCCACACTTCCAAGTTAAGAAGTGCTTTAACCAATATTTTATTCCGATTAAAAGAGATATTTTCTTTTGATGTATTTGCGGTTTATAAATCTTTCGGCACCAAAAAATTTTTGAGGATTAAGCTTAAAAAAAATAGACAAAAAGAAGCTTATAGAATTTCCAGGAATATATATAAGCAAGTTAAATCTAAGAAAGATGTCGAAAACCTTATTATTGAAGGAATTTATTTGGGGGATATAATTTATGATTCATACTTAAGGAAGTTTGAAAAGCCTACAATAGACATAAGGTCTATATCTTTCCAAGAAAGTCTTTATCAAAACATTATAGCTTTACTTTATTGGCTAGACTTCTTTGAGTCAAACAAGGTCTGTGGAATTTCTGTAAGTCATTGTGTTTATGAGAATGCAATACCTTTAAGAGTTGCTATTTCGAAGGATATCCCATCTTATCAAATAGGATTAACTCATTTTTACAAACTTAATAAAGAAAGAATGTTTGCATATACAGATTTCCACGATTATCCAGAAACTTTTCAGACATTAAGTCTATCATCAAGAATTAAAGCTAAAAAAGAAGCCAAGAAAAGAATAGAGATGCGTTTTTCAGGAAAAGTTGGAATCGATATGTCATACTCTCAAAAGTCTGCATTCGGAAATGTATTTGAAAAGCCTCTTCTTAAAAAAAATAACAAAATTAAAATTTTAGTTGCGGCGCATTGTTTTTTTGACAGCCCTCATTCTTTTGGTAATAATTTGTTTACAGATTTTTATGAATGGTTGAGTTGTTTATCAAAAATATCCTATCAGACTGACTATGATTGGTATATTAAAACTCATCCTGATTTTATTCCTCAAACTAGAACAATAATCGAAAATTTCGTACAAAAACACGAAAAGTTTAATTTGCTTCCTGCAGAATCATCTCATCATCAAATAATTGAAGAAGGTATCAACTTTGCCTTAACCACCTACGGAACTATTGGCTTTGAATACGCTGCTCTTAATATTCCGGTTATTAATGCTTCGGTTCAGAATCCGCACATAGCATATAACTTTAATATAAACCCAAAAAATGTCGATGAGTATGTAAGTTTACTAACTAATCTTCACCATGTAGAACATAATATTGAAATAGATGAAGTTTATGAGTACTACTATATGAGAAATATATTCTTCAATGAAAATATTTTTTTTGAGAACTATAAAAATATTTTAAGTAAAATTGGAGGATACAAAAAGAGTTTTAGTCCGCTTATTTATCAAGCTTGGATGAAAGAGCTTAATTTCGAGAAAAACAAAATGCTTAATAAAAAACTCTTAAAGTTTGTTAATTCCCAAAGTTTTAGGTATCAAGGATAAATCATGAAAGCAGTAATTTTGGCTGGAGGTTTGGGCACAAGACTCTCTGAAGAGACTTATTTAAGACCTAAACCAATGGTTGAAATTGGTGGTAAGCCAATCATATGGCATATTATGAAGATCTACTCAGCCCATGGTATTAATGACTTTGTTATATGTTCTGGTTATAAAGGATATGTTATCAAGGAGTTTTTCTCTAATTACTATCTTCATAACTCCAATGTTAATATCGACTTAAGTAATAATAAAATTACTCTAGAAAATAACTCAACCGAAAAATGGAATATATCTATAGTCGATACAGGTGAAGAAACACTTACAGCAGGAAGATTAGCTAGAGTAAAAGAACATGTAGAGAATGAGGATTGTTTTTGCTTCACATATGGAGATGGGGTTAGTGATGTTGATATTAGCGAATTAATTTCATTTCATAAAAAACACGGCAAAGATGCTACTCTAACTGCAGTTAGACCTCCGGGTAAGTTTGGAGCTATAAAGTTTGGTGACAATGGATATGAAGTAAAAAAATTTGAAGAAAAGCCCGATGGTGATGGGGCATGGATTAATGGTGGTTTTTTTGTTCTTAATCCCAGAGTCATTGAAAGAATTGACTCTGATGATACTATTTGGGAACAGCAGCCTCTCCAAGGCCTAAGTGATGATAATCAATTATGTGCCTTTAAGCATCATGGATTTTGGCAACCTATGGATACACTTAGAGAAAAGAATTATTTAAATGAGCTTTGGAGTTCTAATAAGGCTCCTTGGAAAAAATGGTAGAAACAAAAAACACTTTAAAAGATTTGGCTTATATTCATGCAGGAATAGAGGACCAACATCATAAATTTAGAAAAAAAACTATACTTATTACTGGATGTGCTGGATTTCTTGGTTACTACGTTATGAAGTACTTAAGCACCTATCTTGATGAACTAGAAATTAAAGAAATTATTGGACTTGATAACTTTATAGTTGGTGAGCCAGAGTGGGTCAAGGATTTGAATTTAAACAAGTCAATAAATATTTATTCTTTCAATATTGTAGATGGCGATCTGGAAAATATAAATAATATTGCTAAAGTTGATTATGTAATCCACATGGCCTCTATTGCAAGCCCCATTTATTACAGAAAATATCCTCTGGCTACTATTGATGCAAATGTATGGGGTTTAAGAAAACTACTTGATTATTATCTAAATAAAAATTTGGAAGGTTTTTTGTTCTTTTCTAGTAGTGAAACATATGGAGACCCAGATCCACAGAATATTCCTACGCAAGAAGATTATAGAGGTTTAGTGTCTTTTACTGGTCCAAGGGCATGCTATGATGAAGCAAAGAGATTTGGTGAAACGTTATGTGGTGCTTTTGCAAGAGAGCATAACTTTCAGGTATCCATTGCCAGACCTTTTAATAATTATGGACCCGGCATGAAAAGAAATGATATGAGAGCCCCTCCTGACTTTGCTAATGCAATTCTTGAAAGAAGAGATATTGACCTCTTTTCGAATGGCTCCCCAACAAGGACTTTTTGTTACATTACTGATGCAATTATTGGATATTTTAAAGTCCTCTTTTATAACAAATTTGATTCTTTTAATATAGGATTAGACAGTTCTGAAATTTCTATTCTTGGTCTTGCTGAGATTTTCCGAGATGTTGCTTTTTCAGAATATAACTATTCTTGTGAAATTAATTATAAGAAATCAGATGATTCTGAATATCTTATAGATAATCCCAACAGAAGATGTCCAGATATTTCTAAGGCAAAACAAATATTGAACTATAATCCGAAAATAGATATTGAGACAGGAGTTCTGAATTTTCTTAGATTTGTTCATGAAAATCCAAGAGATTTCTAGTTCTTATGATTACAGTAATTGGTTTAGGCTTTGTGGGTTTAACAACAGCACTTGGTTTTGCAGACAAGGGATTTAGGGTTTTTGGACTTGATAATGATAAAAATAGATTCGAATCCCTTTTAAAGAATAAGGTTCCCTTTTTTGAGCCAAACTTAGAATCAAAACTAAAAGAGCATTCAAAAAATCAAACCTTCGAACTATCAAATAATCTAAGTAAATCCATTGCAGAATCGAATGTAGTTTTTTTATGTGTTGGCACACCACAAAGTGAAAATGGTAGTGTAAGTCTTGACTATCTTTTAACCGCTTTAAGAGAGATTCTTACAAATATTAATGACAACAAAGGCAGGGTAATAGTTGTTAAATCTACCGTTCCGCCATCAACCTGTAAGGAAGTAATTCAACCTTATATTAGAAAAAATAATATTAATAATTCAATTATATCTATTGCATCTAACCCAGAATTCCTAAGAGAAGGATATGCATGGAATGATTTTCTATATCCTGACAGGATTGTTATTGGAATTTCAGATGAGTTCGCAAAAGATATTCTTAAAAGAATATATAAAACTTTTAATGTGCCTATTCATTTTTCTAATACCTCTACTGCGGAATTTATAAAATACCTATCAAATACCCTTCTCTCAAATTTGATTAGTTATTCTAATGAAATGTCTATGATTGCCCATACTATTGGTTCAATTGATATTAAATATGCTTTTGATGTCCTTCATCAAGATAAAAGGTGGTCAGGCAATCCAGCCAACATGAGTTCTTATGCATATCCTGGTTGTGGGTTTGGTGGCTATTGTCTTCCAAAAGATACGGAGGCTCTAATATTCAAAGCTAATGAAAATGGTTATCCAGCTAAGCTTTTAAGAGAAGTTCAGAATGTGAACTCTGAGATTAAGTATTTTGTCGCTCAGCAGATTATGAATAATTGTGAAGCAAATGATGTAGTGGGAATTCTCGGTCTATCCTTTAAACCTAATTCAGATGATGTAAGAGATGCTCCAGCGGCGTCAATTATTAAGATTTTGAATGACTCCGGATTTAAAAATATTATTGCGCATGATCCTCTAGCTATTGAGGAGTTTAAAAACTCCTATCCAGAACTAATTATTAATTATAGTGATAAAGCTTCTGATGTCATCGATTTATCAACCTTCGCTGTTATCCTTAGTGGGTGGGATGAATATAAGATTTATTCAAAACAGAGAAATAGAATTCTAGATTTCAGATATATACTTTAATACCTACTAGGATGATTTTCACTCCAAATAAAATAGAAGGATCATTTGTTATCGACCTAAATCCTATTGTCGATGAAAGGGGTTTTTTCTCAAGGGTTTACTGTAAGGATGAATTTTTAAAACATAATATAAATAATGAATGGGTGCAATCTAATCAAGCATTTTCTAGGGAGCGAGGCACTTTAAGAGGTATCCATTTTCAAAAAAGACCTTTTTCTGAAGCTAAATTAGTTAAATGCATAAGAGGGAGTATATGGGATGTTTGCGTTGATCTAAGAGAGAGGTCAGCTTCATTTGGAGAATGGTTTGGAACTGAGCTAAGCGAATCAAATAAAAAAATGTTATTTATTCCGGAGGGTTGCGCTCATGGTTATTTAACTCTTGAAAACAACTCAGAGTTAATTTACCAGGTTTCAAATTTTTACAACCCTTCTTCTGAGGTAGTCTTATCTTGGAATGATCCAACTTTAGATATTCAATGGCCTATTAATCCAATACATTTATCAGAAAAAGATCAAAATGGAAACTTATTTAAAAATTTAGATTTATGATTCAACGCCAATGAAGAGTCATAAAGTAAAAAGAGTTTTAATCACTGGAGCATCTGGTTTTCTTGGAAAGAACCTAATTTCATCTTTCAAGAAAGAAAATGTTGAAATTACTGTCGTCGTAAGAAATTTAAGATTTTCTTGGCTCAAAAAGAATACAATTATTAAGAAAATAATAACCACAGAAAATATTTTTAATCATGATTACGAATGGTGGAAAGAGACACTACATAACATCGATATTGTGATTCATTGCGCATGGTTCGTTGAGCCAGGAAAATATCTAAATTCTGAGAAAAATATTGAGTGCCTTAACGGCTCAATTCCTCTAGCGAAAGCAGCCGTATATAACAATATAGAAAAGTTTATTGGTATTGGATCATGTTTTGAATACAATCTGGACCTAGGAACTTTAGATATCAATAGTGAGCTAAAACCACAAAACTTATATGCTAGTTCTAAGGTGGCTCTGTTCCATATATTGAACTCTATTTTCAGCCAATCCCAGGTCAAATTTGCATGGTGCAGACTTTTTTATCTTTTCGGTGAAGGTGAAAATGAAAATCGACTTTTTCCTTATGTTAGAAAGCAGTTATTACTAAATAAGCCTGTTTTGCTTACATCTGGCAACCAAGTCAGAGATTATATGGATGTTAAAGATGCTGCCAAGTTAATTATAAATACTTCTTTCTCAGAGTTATGCGGACCAGTTAATATATGCTCAGGTAAGGGTATAACTATCCGGGAATTTGTGAAAAATATCGCAAAAGAATTTGGAAATTATGAGTTGTTAAAATTTGGGGAAAGGCACGAAAACCTTCTGGACCCAGATTATGTTGTTGGTATTCCAACAATTAAGTTATGAAAATTAAGGAGATATGTATGACGGAATTTGAACAAGAAGTTAATAATAGAATTAAGGAAAATAAAAAAAATAAAGAACTTGTGAAGTCGGCTAAGAGCTTTTTAGCAAATTCCATTATCCCCAAATATTCCTACAATTTTTCATGGTTGGGAAGACCTATTATTCAATATCCTCAAGATATCGTTGCAATACAGGAAATCATATGGAGTGTAAAACCGGATCTTATAATTGAGACAGGTATTGCCCATGGCGGTTCAATCATTCTAAGTGCTTCTATGTTAGCTATGCTTGACTTGGCGGATGCCATTGAAAAAAATGAACTTATAACTCCTGCCAATAGTGAAAGGAAAGTGCTTGGAATCGATATAGATATCAGGGAGCATAATAAAATTGCGATTGAAAAACATCCAATGTTCTCAAGAATAGAGATGATTGAGGGTTCAAGCGTCGACCAGAAAACAATTCATAAAGTTCATGACTTTGCTAGAAATTACAAAAATATACTAGTGCTTTTAGATAGTAATCATACTTATGAACATGTCTATGAAGAGTTAAAAGCTTATGCTCCTCTGGTTACAAAAGGTAGTTATTGCATTGTTCTTGATACAAATATTGAGGATGTCCCATCCAGTACTTTTCCTGATAGGCCTTGGGGTCCTGGAAATAATCCTAAAACAGCAGTTCATAAATATTTGAAAGAAAACTCTTCTTTTGTTATCGATGAAGAAATTGAAAATAAACTTCTAATTACTGTTTGTCCAGATGGTTATTTAAAAAAGATATCTTAGCAAGATTCTCATGAACCAAGGTGCTGAAATTACAATCGGTTTGCCCGTTTATAATCGAGATCACTCAATTAAAAAAGTTATTGAGTCAATATTAGATCAATCCTTTGAAAACTTTGATTTGTTAATATCTGACAATGCTTCAACGGACAATACCGAAAAAATATGTAGAGATTTTGCAAAAAAAGATAAAAGAATCAGATACTTTAGACAAGAAGAAAATATTGGAATGCATCCTAACTTTAAATTTGTTTTAGATAATGCCCTCCCCAAAGCGAAATATTTTATGTGGGCAGCATCAGATGATCTAAGATCTTTGTCGTTTTTAGAAAGAAACATCTCTTTCTTGAGGAATAATGAAAATTATATTGGTTCAATGTCACCAAGCTGTCATGAAAGTAAATCTAATAATAATAAAAGAGATGTCTTTTCAATCGAAGGTTCCCAATATGAGAGGATAAATACCTTTTTTAAGTTTGCGTGGAGATCTCATGGTATTTTTTATTCAGTTATTAAAAAAGAAATAATTCAGCAAACTTCTTGTTATTTGGAAGATTACATCGCAGCAGACTGGGTAGTTGACTTTTTTTTGATTAACTACGGCCAAATTGCAAGAATTGAATCCGAAGTTTTGATCCTCGGCGGTTCTGGCGCAAGTATGCAGAAGTCACCTTGGCACCCTTATACACCAAAAAAAATCGAATTATTAGTTCCACTTTTTAGGTTTAATAAAGTGGTCTTTCCGATTCTTTTCTCTATTAAAACTCGTGCAGAGAGATTGATTTCAATTATTAATTTATGCAAATTAAATATTAATGTTATTTATGTTTTCTATAGACAATCAATTTCTCTAAAAATCAAAGAGTTGCGTTATATTGATAGAATAAGAGAATAAGTTTATTTGAGTTTAGTTTTTTAGCTAAACTGAGTGCATAGGAAATTAAATAATATGTTTAAGAAAATAATAAACAAATTTTTTTCAAGATTTTTTTATCACCTTAATTCGAAAATTAAGACTGATTATCTTATACAAAATTTATTTAATTCTGGGCATATTCTCGCAGAAGGTATGCGAAGCAAAACTATCATAGAAAATTTAACTGAGGTTGAATTTAAAGTATTCTCGCAGTTTGGCGAGGATGGAATTATTGATTGGCTTATTAACTGTCTCCCTGACACTTTACCCAAAAAATTTATTGAGTTTGGTGTAGCAGACTACGAGGAATCTAACACTAAATTTTTACTTATGAAAAGAAATTGGAGTGGCCTAATTATTGAGGGCAATAAAGAGTATGCAGATAAAATAATGGATAGTGATTATTTTTGGAAATATGATCTAGATCTGATAAATACATTTATTGATTCTGACAATATAGAAAACTTGATTCAAAGAAAGTTTTCTTCAGATATTGGATTATTGAGTATAGATATAGATGGTAATGATCTATGGATTTGGAGAAATATTAAAAAAATCTCACCAGTTATTGTTGTGATTGAGTTTAATTCAATATTTGGTGATAAGATCGAAGTAACAACTCCTTATAGAGATAACTTCAATAGGTTCAAATATCATTATTCAGGATTATGCTTTGGAGCTTCACTTCAGGCTCTAATAACCACAGGAAAAGAAAAGGGATACACGTTTATTGGGACAGGATCATATGGCGTTAATGGTTTTTTTATAAAAGATGAGTATCTCAAATATATTGATAAGAGAATTAAAAAATTTGATTATTTTCTCGCAAAAACAAGAGAGTCTAGGGATGTTAATGGGAATCTAAATTATCTTAATAGAGAACAAGCATTGATAGAGATTGGTAGTTTGCATCTCTATAATCTAAAGACAAATTCGATGATGGAATTTAAAGAAATTCACAACAGGGATTGAAATTGTTCACAGATAAAAAAAATCATATTTGGATTTTTACAGTTCTTTTTTTTACCTTTCTCCCTTATTCATTCCCCTCCAGTTATTTGTCAAGTGATTTAATGCCATGGGCTACACTAGTTGCCTTGATTTTTCTCTTGCTAAGACCAAGTGCAATAATATTTCTTAATATGTTTTCTTACCCGTATTTGATTATATTGATAATCGCATTTATAGGTATTCTATTTGCTCCTCAAGTTTATGATCTAGAGGTTATGAGGGCTTTTTTTCCATATTTAAGTTTGGTTATACTAATCTCTTTTTATTCATATGTATTTAAAACAGAAAAGGATTTAGTATTTTCGAAAAAAATTATTTCTTTACTAGTTTTATTTATATTTGTAGTTGCATTTTCTCAAATGCTTTTTGATAAACATTTATTCGGATCATTAGTTGGTGGACTCAGAACAAGTCATGAAAGGGGGGTAGCCGGCTTATTTAAAGAGCCATCTATGTTTTCAGCTACATTAATTTTTATTGTATTAATAGCTGATCTAATCTACTCCAAAAGAAGAAGCAACTTAATATTTTATTTATCAATTGGAGTTGTATTTCTGGGAATAAAATCCGTCGTTGGCTACATTTACTTCTTGATTAATATTTTTTTTAGAATACTTTTTAAGAGACCAATGCTAATGTTTATTTTATTTATCATTTTTGTTGCCTTATCTTTTTTCGCTTTTAGTTATGATATTGAATACATTCCTGGGTGGCGTATCTCGAAAATTCTAAAAATAATTAATGAAAATCACCTAGTTGGATTGCTGAGTTTAGATGCTAGTACTCATGACAGATTCTCACAAATCTACTTTTCTATTTTAGGATTTTATGAAAATTACGGGCTCCCTCATTTTTACCTTGAATGGCAAAATTATCTTACAAATACAATTGATAAATATAATTGGGTAAGGAATGAGGTAGTTTGGCTGAGTAAGACTGATAGAATCTTTTCTGGTTATGGTTCAGCACTCTTCGAGATGGGTTATTTTGGGCTATTAATGATTTTTTACCCATTTTTTATTCTCCGAAAAAAACTTAAGACAAAGAAAGCGCTAATTCATTTTTTTACACTTACATTATTGATGTTTAGTTCAATTCCTTTATCTTTCCCTTTATATGCTTTATACCTTTCTATAGTTATTAATTTAAAAAGAACCGATGATATCGATAATAACAACGACTCTTAATTCACAAAATAGAATCATTGATTTAATTAAATCTCTAAATTCTCAAAACTACCAGGAGTTTGAGTGGGTTGTTGTTGATGGCGGGTCAAGAGACTATACGGAATCAATTATTAGAGACAATAGTAATAACTTTATTTTTTTGACCATGCCTAGCTCAACTATATATGAAGCTTGGAACTATGCTTTAAAAAAAGTTAAACACAATTGGGTGATGTTCCTGGGAGATGATGATTGTTTCATTGACTCAAAATCCCTAAGTTTAATTGTCAAAAAGATTCAATTATTGGAAAAAATTAAAAACAAAAAAAATTATCTTTTGTCATTTCAAACTCTTCAGGAAGATGCATCTGGAAATCTTAATTTGAGTCAAAATTTTGATCACAAGGTCATTAAAACTAAAATGCATTATTCTATGCCAATAAGGCATCAAGCCCTTATTCACAACAAATCAATCTTTGCGAAAATTGGTTATTTTGATACAAGTTATAGAATAGCGGCTGATTATGATTTTTTTATAAGAGCAACAAATAATGGCTTTAAGCCAGAATACCAATTAGAATCAATCTTAATTTGTTCTTATGGTGGAGTCTCAACTTCATACTCTAAAAGCTACCAAGCGTCAAAAGAAATGATTAGTATCCAGTGTAAGTATAATTTGATAGGTTGTAGATTATTAAATAAATATCTTATCTATTTGAAGTCAGTAATTAAATTTTTTCTTAGTAAAATTTTGGATAAATAATTGAAATATAGAATATTAATAGATGGTGTAAATATTAGATCTGGAGGCACCATATCAAATCTGAAGCATTTATTAGATCATGTTCCAGACGATTTTGAAGTAATAATATATGGAACTAATTTACTGGAGAAGATTTTATTAAAGAAAAAAAATGTTATCTTTCATCAAATAGGTATTTTTCAAAAGTACGCAATACTAAGAATAATCTGGCAAATCTTTTTTCTAAGAAAAAAGTTCTATCAACATAATATAAACCTTCTATATGCTCCTGGAGGCTTCTATTTTGGCAATGATTTGACAGCAGTGTCTTTAAGCCAAAATCTTTTACCTTTCACTCATGTATTTAAAGCTTCATTTCATTTGAGGTTAAAGCTTTATTTAATAAAGTATTTACAGAAAAAAACCTTTAGAAAAAGTGCTGGAGTGATTTTTCTCACTAATTATGCTAAAGAAATTATTGAACCCCAAGTGGGAACCATAAATAGAACGACCATAATTCCAAATAGCGTTGATGGAAAATTTTTTTCTGTTAACAACAAAGAATTTTCTATAAAAAAGAAAGTTATTGTTGAATTTATCTATGTTTCTCGACTTGAGGAGTATAAAAATCATATCAATTTGATTGATGCTTTCAAAGTTATTTCGGATGAGAAAATTTTGAATTTTAAACTGACGTTAATTGGTCCAAGTTCTAAGAATGCTGGAAAACTTTATCACAATATTTTAAAACTTGAAAAAAAGTACACATGGTTAAGCTATTTAGGAGAGCTTGATGAGGATGAAATTATTCAACAATATGTTAAAGCAGATATTGGAATTTTTGCTTCCAGTGTAGAAAATATGCCGATAATTCTTTCTGAAATGATGGCGGTAAAAATACCTATTATTTGCTCTAAACATGGCGTCATGCCAGAAATTGCTTTAGATTCTGTAATTTATTTTGATCCAAATTTAGTAGACTCCATTGTTAAAGCAGTTAATGAATCTCTTAATGTGGATATTACAAGGAAAAACGTTATTAAAGCTAGAGAAATATCTGAAAAATTTAAGGTGCGTAATATTTCAAATCAAACTTTTAATTTTTTTAGGAAGATTATTAATGACAAATAAACAGGACAAGGTTTTTTTTTCAATTATTACTCCAACTTATAACTCCCTTGAGTTTTTCGATACATCTAGATCTTCCCTTCTCTTGCAGGAATTTACCTCTTATGAGCACATTGTTATTGATAATAATAGCTCTGATGGGATTGAAGTCTACTTGGATTCTTGTAAAGACAATAGAACATTTTTTTTGTCAGAAAAAGATGATGGTATCTATGATGCTCTAAATAAAGGGATAAGGAATTCAAACGGTAAAGTTATAGGCATTCTTCATTCCGATGATTTTTATAACAATTCTGAAGTATTAAGAAGAGTATATGAAGCATTTCAGGATAATGAAATAAAATTAGTTTATAGCGATTTAAATTATGTTAGTAAAAATAATAAAAAAAGGATAATAAGATTTTGGAAATCAGGGGCTTATGCGCCATGGAAACTTAAATTCGGATGGATGCCTCCGCACCCTACGGTTTTTGTAAGGAGAGATATTTTGATTTCTAATGGATTATATTCTCTTGACTTTAAGATAGCTTCTGATTATGACTTTCTTCTAAGGTTGTTAAATTCTTTAGAGCCCGAACAATGCAGATACATATCCAAGGTTTTAGTAAATATGCAAACTGGAGGAGAGAGTAATAAAAATTTAAAAAATATTTTCTTAAAAATGAGAGAAGATTATCTTATTGCTAAGAAAAATTCAATGAATGGTGTGATAGTTGTTTTTTTTAAAAACTTCATAAAAATTAGTCAATTATTTAGAAAAAAGAATGAGCCTTCATGAAAGTTGGATGAAGTATGCGATTGAACAGGCTCGACTAGCTTTAGCTATGGGTGAGGTTCCAGTTGGAGCTATTATTGTTAGAGAAAATAAAATAATTTCCGAGGCTTTTAATACTTCTATTTTGAATTCTGACCCAACTGCGCATGCAGAGATTAATGCAATAAGAAGGGCTTCTAATGAAATTAAAAACTATAGATTAAATGGCTCAATACTGTATGTTACACTTGAACCATGTGCAATGTGTTATGGTGCAATCGTTCAAGCAAGAATTGCTAAAGTTGTATACGGTGCATTAGATTCTAAATCTGGTGTATGTAGCTCTTGCATAAATTTGAGTGAAAGTAAATGCTTCAACCATAAACCAAAAGTAGTATCTGGTATTTTGTCTGATGAATGCTCTAGAATTCTAAAGGATTTTTTTCAGGCTAGAAGAGATTAAACTGTATACATTCCTCCATTCACATGAAGAGTCTGGGCAGTAATATATCCTCCTGATTCTCCAGCCAAGAATAGAACCGATTCAGCAATCTCATCAACTGTTCCCAGTCTGCCCAATGGTATTTGATTAGCTAGAAACTCTTTTTGCTCTTCGGGTAAAGCATCAGTCATATCTGTTTTAATAAATCCAGGAGCAATAGCATTTACAGTAATGCCCCTTGGGCCAACCTCTCTGGCAAGAGATTTGGTAAATCCCATGATGCCAGCTTTAGCAGCAGAGTAATTGGTTTGCCCTGCATTTCCCATTGCACCAACTACCGATGCAATCGAGATAATTCTTCCACTTTTTTTCTTCATCATTCCGCGAAGCACTGCTTTAGACATTTTATAGACCGATGCTAAATTGGTATTCATAATATCATGCCACTCATCATCTTTCATTCTCATCAGTAGATTATCTCTAGTAATACCCGCATTATTGACTAGGATGTCGATAGATCCGAATTCATCAACAATGGATTTCATTAAATTTTCTATTTGCTCGTTTTCGGTTACATCTAATGCAAAACCCTTACCGGAGATATTATTTTCCTTAAATGTTTTAGATATAGAATCAGCGCCAGATTCACTAGTCGCGGTTCCAATGACAGTCGCTCCATTTTTTCCTAGGATTAGTGAAATTGCCTGTCCAATACCTCTGCTTGCGCCAGTAATTAATGCAACTTTTCCAGTTAAATCTGCCATTATAAAATCTCCTTGATTGTTTCCTCTAAAGAACCTTGATCAATTATAGCGTTTGCTGAAAGATTTTTATTTATTCTACGAGTTAAGCCAGCTAAAACTTTTCCAGGACCACACTCAATAATTTTTTCAACTCCAAGGTTTGACATATTAGAAATGGTTTGGGTCCATAAAACAGGTTTTTTAATTTGATCAATTAAGTATTCCTCAATTTGATCAATACTATCGGCAGAAACTGCCCCAACATTGTGAATAACAGAAATATTAGGCAACTGAATATTTGTTTCATTAACAAATACTGAGAATTTATCTGAGGCGCTATTCATTAGTGAGCAATGAGAAGGAACACTCACTTGGAGAGGGACAGCTCTTTTAGCGCCTGCTTCTTTCATCAACTCGCAGATTCCATCAACTGCTTCTTTACTTCCAGCTACCACAACTTGTCCTGGAGAGTTAAAATTTACTGGTTCAATAACGCCTTCACCTTCATAACTCAAGCAAACATTAATAACCTCTTCATCCGATAGACCCAAAATTGCAGCCATGCCTCCAGTTCCAGAAGGGACGGCATCTTGCATTAATTCAGCTCTTTTTCTGACT
>Ga0181569_10000269_pt1 | contig 40067 bp, 29 predicted proteins | sample 101ome_19_FD_132452 | JGI IMG/M metagenome (GOLD analysis project Ga0181569, IMG submission 132452) | Coastal salt marsh microbial communities from the Groves Creek Marsh, Skidaway Island, Georgia - 101405AT metaG (megahit assembly) | ecosystem: Environmental > Aquatic > Marine > Intertidal...
AAAGGCGATCAAACTCTGGGCGTTTATCTCGCCCCTTGGAACCAGAAACACCTTCGTCGACATATAAGCCAACGAGTCTCCCACCATTTCTAGCCAATATCTCGGTAAGAAAAGATGTCTGGTTTTCGCTAGATTGATCGAGAGTGGAAACGCGAGAATAAATCGCAACCCTTCGAGATTTTTCGCCACCAGCCGACATCATTAACACTACTAAAAAGTAAACAATAAGTAAATACTTTTTCCCGTTAAAGTTAGTAACCGTTATTATTTTTTACCTTTCTATTCAGTTACTTATAAGATTAACGAGCGACGGATACTTTTATTCCTAATCTGTAGGCCGCAGGTTCGAATCCTGCCGGGGTCACCACCTATAAACAGGACCTAATGGTCCTGTTTATAGGTGTTACTTCTGATCACGATTAGAGCTATCGGGCCGCAGCGGAGCGAAGGCAACGCGAGCAGCCCGCAGTGCTGCGCAGCGGTAATCCCCCGGAGGGACATCGCCGCCTGGTCCAACGCTTCTGGGCGGCGCTGCAAACGACTTGGGAAACCCCAAAAAGAAAGAGGCGGACCCACCGGGCCCGCCTCGTCGTCGACATCTGCAATTATGTTAAGCGATACCGATTACCGCAATCCACAGGGACGTCAGGGCTACACCCAAAACGCCCAGCGGGATCAACACCACTTCAGTTTTGGCCCGTATCTCAGTCACACCCTTCTCCAGGAAAGTCTCTGAAATCCAGACATAGCCCATCAGAGCGCCCATCACGACCTCAACACACACGATGACTGTGCCTATGCTCGTCAGTCCATCCAGCGCCCCTAAAGCGAGCAGACCCCATACAAGGCCCATCACGCCCACTATGCCCTGAAAAGGTGCAATTCTTTTGAGAGACTCTGCCTCGTTTTCAGTATTCGCCGCGACGATCGGGTATACTGCCGCGATCGATACGAGGAAAAACAACCCCGCAGCCCATTGTGTCATCCATTCCCTCCCTTAATTTTCGAGCAACATTGCTCGAGGAATGCTAAAAAAAGGTATTAAACAATTATTTTCGAAACAATGTTGACAATCGGCAAATTGTAACATTCGATTTCCAACTAACTTTTCCAATTCACAGCGTTTCAAGCAAGTATGACTTTTACATTCACACCCGATCTACGGGACCGCATCTCGGCAAATTTGGCCGAATTCAAACGCTATATTCTGTCCGGCGAAAAATATCGCCAAGCGGCGGTCGCTTTGATTATTACGCCACCAGAGAAAAAAGATGGTGACGCAAGCATGCTGCTGACGCGGCGTACATCGAAACTGAACAAACATGCAGGGCAGTGGGCCCTGCCCGGCGGCCGGGTCGACGATGGTGAGACAGCCTATGAAGCGGCCATTCGCGAGACAGAGGAAGAAGTCGGCCTGAAGCTGGGAAGTGAACAATTTCTGGGTCAGTTGGACGACCTGGCCACCAAGTCCAACTTTATTATGCAGCCTTTCGTGTTCTGGCTTGATGACCTCTCAGAACTGGCACCAAACCCAGACGAAGTGGCCTCCGTACATTACTGGCCGGTTTCGTTCTTCAGAGATGAAAATGCCATTCAATTAATCGATCAGGAGGAGGGGCATGCGCCGCTGCTTCGTCTTAACTGGGGCTCTACACGCATTCACGCCCCAACGGGTGCGGTGATGCTGCAATTATGGGAAGCCGGTATTCTGGGACAGGAAAGCCGCGTGAACCACTATGCGCATCCGAATTGGGCAAAGTAGCTGGGTGTACACCCAAGGGAACAGGTTTTGTGGCTATCGTGGTGCGAGCACCCACATTAACTGTTAGATTGAGAATTGAAACTGACGCTGAAGCGTCGCCTGGAGACAAAAATGACCTTTTCCATTGCCACACGCCTGTTTTCGCCCATGACATTGGGCCTGTGCCTGATTTTAGGCAGCTCAAATGATACCCACGCTGCAGATAGCCGCGACGTTGAAAAATTATTGGACAATTCCTACCACGCCTATCGTGACCTCACAGATGGCATGAGCGCCAAATCCATCAAGACCCTGTTGAAGGAAGCAAGGGGCGTGATGATCTTCCCCAGCGTGGGTAAAGGCGGTCTGATCATTGGTGGCGAAGGTGGCAAAGGGGTACTCTATGGCCGCAGTGCTGATGGCCGTTGGAGCCCGCCGGCTTTCTATACCATGCGTTCTGTCAGCTTTGGTCTTCAGGCAGGGTACCAGAACACCCGCATCATTCTCATCATCATGAATGACTCAGCCCTCATCTCCATGCTCGAAGGCAAGACCAAGCTGGGTGCTGATGCGTCAATTGTCCTGATCAACGAAGGGGCCGATGGAGAGTTTTCCACCAATGTGGCCCGGCAAGATATTTACTATTATGCCGAAACAGATTCCGGCCTGTTTGCTGGCATGAGCCTCGAAGGCTCTGCCATCTCAACCCGGAAGAAATACAACCGCGCCTATTATGGCGGCAAACCGACGCCAACAGATATCATTCTTCGCGGTCGGGTGAATGCCCCCAGCGGGGACCGGCTGCGCGCTGCCCTGCCCTAGGCCCTTCAGCTTCTAACTTAGTCTGGCTTGTTGATCTGCAAGCTGTCCGACACATCCTCTGAATAAGTGGCATCTGTGGCTGCACCTGCAGCCTCTGGTGCCGGTTTGCCGGAGAAAAGCCGGCCGATGCGGGCGAACAGCGCCTTGATCAACCGCCACAGCTTGGGCAGCAGCCAGATCATCAGCAGAATAAAGACGACGAGGACACCCACAGCAATCCAAGGATGATTGAGCGCCGTCCACAACAGGGTGATGGCCGCAACATCTTCCGCTATCGATGCGCCCCAATTGGTGAAAGGCTCTGGCGATGTATTGATCATCAGCCGGGTGCCGGCCTTCGTTGCATGGGTTGTGGCCGCCATGCCACCACCTGCCAACATGGCCGCAAATTGAACAGCCTCATTCACATCGCCGACCGCACCGGCAGCCAGGGCCGCGCCAGCGGGAATGCGAATAAAGGTATGGATCGTGTCCCAGGTGCTGTCTACCCCGGGGACTTTATCGGCAATGAATTCAACCACATACATGGCAGAAGCCACAAAGATAACCAACGGGTTCTCTACCAGCTCCAATTCTGGTGGTAGCTCGATATTGCCGGTCGCCCCCATCCAGCCCAGCATGGCCACCGTGGCGTATAAATTCACGCCACTGGCCCAGGCAGCCCCCATAGACAGGGCGATATATTGAATGGGGTCCATCAGGGTTCTCCTCGGTGGTTTAGCGGGACCTAAAGGTCTCTACTAGGCCTATATATTGGGCCTTGAAAGCCGACAAACAAGCAAGGCTATGGTGAGACAGCAGCACCGCCATCGACCACCAGGTTCGTACCAGTAATAAAACCCGCATCGTCAGACGCCAGGAATAATGCCGGTGGTGCGATATCATCTGGCGTTCCCCACCGGCCGAGCGGCGCTTTTTGAGCCCAATGGTCAACCATATCCTGGTCATTGTCGAAAATACCCTGCGTCATCTGGGTATGGATAGCCCCGGGGATCAGCGTGTTCACCGTAATGCCGTCTGCACCCAACTCGCACGCCAGCGTACGGCTTAATCCCACGACAGCATGTTTTGAGGCCGCATAGGCCCCCATACCGGGCCCGCCCATCATGCTCATGGCAGACCCGATATTGATGATCCGCCCTGCAGCACTGTTGCGCAGATGCGGGATCGCCTCCCGGCACAAGCGGAACATGGCGTCGATATTGAGGTCAAAGTTAGCCCGCCAGTCTTCATCTGTGATGTGTTCTGTCGGCCCGGCCCCACCGGCACCGGCATTGTTCACCAGAACATCCAGCCCCTCAAATGACGTCGCAGCCTGTTCGATGATCGCCTGCGCGGCCCCTTCTTCTCCCACAGAACGGGCCATTGTCTCGATATTGGACACGCCCCCCAGCACATCATGAATCTTGTTCGTTGACCGCCCCACAGCCAGCACCTTGGCACCTTCAGCGGCAAACAGCCGGGCGATCGCTTCACCCATACCACTGGCAGCCCCTGTAACGATGGCAACGCGATTATCCAGTTTTCCCATAATTCCCCCCGATCTTTCGCTTGAGTAAGTTCTTTGCGACCCGCTTCAGACAGATTAGGCTTTTGTCACAAGATGTCGACACATTGGGGAGTTGGGTGATGTCGCTATTAGCACTGATCAAAGGAAAAAGAGGCGCCTCCGGCTTCGGTTTTGCCTCAACAGCAGAAGAAGTAACCGAAGGTTTGGACCTGTCGGGTCAGACAATCCTGATTACGGGAATCAATTCCGGCCTTGGGCAGGAAAGTGGCCGGGTATTGTCTCAGCGCGGGGCGCACATTATTGGCCTCGCCCGCACCCAGGAAAAAGCGGAAGAAGGCTGCGCTAGGCTTTCAGGACCAACCACAGCGGTAGCCTGTGAGCTATCCGACCCGGCATCGGTCCGCGCAGCCGTCGACACCATCAAGGCCAGTGGCCAGACCATTGATGTATTGCTTTGCAATGCAGGCATTATGGCCCTGCCAGAGTTGAACCAGAGCAACGGCTACGAATTACAATTCTTCACCAATCATATTGGGCACTTTATTTTGGTAACCGGCCTGCTGGATTGCCTGGCTTCCGATGGCCGGGTAGTGATGCTGTCCAGCGCCGCCCATACCATGCCTTACAAAGAGGGCATTCAGTTCGACAACCTCACCGGCGATGGTGGCTATTCCGGCTTCCGGGCCTATGGCCAATCCAAACTCGCCAATGTGCTGTTTGCCAACGAGCTGGCCAAACGGTTTGAAGGAACAGGCCGGTCGGCTTTTTCCGTTCACCCGGGGGGCATCAACACCAATCTGGGCCGCCATATGGACGGGCCATCAAATATCCTGTTCCCGCTAGTGGAGTGGATCGGTATGAAGAATGTCGAACAAGGCGCCTCGACCCAGGTTTATGTGACCACCAGTCCTGACGTTATCCAGCACAATGGTGCCTATTTTGCCGACTGCAACGTCAAAGCCAAAAGCGCCCATGGCCAAAATGACGAAATGGGCGCCCGGCTTTGGCAGGTATCAGAAGAAATTGTAAACGCATTGGGAGGAGCAAGCGCATGAGTGTCTTCACGCTGATTAAGGGAAAACGTGGCAAGAGCGGGTTTGGCTATGCCTCCACCTCAGCAGACGTGGTTGCAGACCTGGACCTGTCCGGCAAGAACATCATCGTTACCGGCGCCAATGCAGGCCTCGGGTTGGAAAGTGCCAGCCAGATGGCCAGCAAGGGGGCGCATATCTTTGCCTTGTGCCGCACCATGGAAAAAGCCAGCGCTGCCTGCGAAACCATCGGCAATGGGGCAACCCCCGTTGCCTGCGAGCTATCAGACCCAGCCTCTATCCGTGCAGCGGTGGCCACACTGAAAGCGCAGGACGTCAAATTTGACGTAATCCTGTGCAATGCCGGCATTGCCAGCACGCCAGAGCTGGACCAGCAAAATGGTATCGAGGCGACATTTTTCACCAACCATGTAGGCCACTTCATGCTCGCCACAGGCTTGCTAGACAGCCTGTCAGACACAGGCCGCGTAGTGGTGGTCGCCAGTATGATCCATGCACAGTCTTACGAAGGCGGGATCAATTTTGACGATCTGTCAGGCGAGGCCGGCTACAACGCCAACAAAGCCTATGGCCATTCCAAGCTGGCTAATGTGCTGTTTGCCAATGAACTGGCGCGTCGTTTCGAAGGCACCGGTAAAATGGCGTGCTCGCTGCATCCTGGCGCTATCCCTACCGACATTGCCCGGCGAATGGCCCCAGGTGCCGCCAATGCGGCCAACACCATCTTCAAACTGTTCTGCAAAAATGTAGGCCAAGGGGCAGCCACCCAGACTTATGCCGCGGTGCATCCTGATGCGGCCAATCACAATGGTGCCTATTTCAGAGACAGTAATTTGGCGACGCCATCCGAGGACGCACAAGACGTAGACCTCGGCATCAAATTGTGGGAAGAAACGCAGAAGATTGCTGACCGCCTGTAAAGCCTTAGAGGGACCACTTGACCGACCTGACCCTAATCCGCCCGGATGACTGGCATGTTCACCTGCGCGACGGTGATGCGCTGACGCATACCTGTGCCGATATGGCCCGCTATTTTGGCCGGGTCATTGTGATGCCGAACCTGACACCGCCCGTCACAACGGTCGCCGAGGCGGCAGGCTATCGGGGCCGTATTCTAGCAGCCATGGACGGCCTGCCTCGCACCTTCGAGCCGCTCATGGTGCTGTATCTCACAGACCAAACAAGCGGAGAAGAAATCCGCAAGGCGGCTGCGAGCGACTTTGTCCATGCGGTTAAGCTATACCCGGCAGGGGCAACCACCAATTCAGACGCCGGCGTTGCCGATCTGGGTAGCCTGTATCCAATCCTTGAAGTCATGGAAGAAGTTGACCTGCCGCTACTGATCCATGGTGAGGTCACCGATGTAGAGATTGATATCTTCGACCGGGAACACGTCTTTATTGAGCGGCACCTGGCACCAATCACGCAACGTTTTCCCAACCTGCGGGTGGTACTGGAACATATCACCACTGAAGATGCGGTTCATTTTGTGGAAGGCGCCAGCGTCAAGGTGGCAGCGACCATTACAGCCCACCACCTGCTCTATAACCGCAACGAAATGCTGGTTGGAGGCATTCGCCCGCACTATTACTGCCTGCCGATCCTGAAGCGCCGTCGGCACCAGGAAGCATTGATAAAGGCTGCCACATCGGGGAACCCGAAATTCTTCCTCGGCACGGATTCTGCCCCTCATGCTACCCATACAAAAGAAAATTCTTGTGGTTGCGCAGGGGCTTACACAGCCCACGCTGCGCTGGAGCTGTATGCCGAAGTGTTCGAGCAGGAAGGCAAGCTCGACCTGTTGGGAGGCTTTGCCTCACAGTTCGGGCCGGATTTCTATGGCCTGCCGCGAAACACCGATACGATCACTCTACAGCAGCGAAGTTGGGCAGTCCCCGCGCAGCTGCCGCTGGGCGACAGCGTGCTGACCCCCATTCGTGCTGGCGACAGCGTAAACTGGTCCGTCACCGAATAAAAAATGGCGGCTACCGGGTAGGCAACCGCCACTTTACTTGTTCAATTCGGCCTTTACTTACAGACGCTTGGCGCCAAGACCCGGGCCACCCGTACCGGCGAATTCTTCGGTTGGCTCATTACCCAAAATGATCGACCCCAAATCCTGGAACAATGGGTGGGCTACCCAGCGATGGGTCGCACAACCATGAGCGTCACGCAATTTGCGCTCCAGCGGGTTCGCCATATAGGACGCGCTGGTACCGGCCGCATTATGAATGCTATCGACTACTTCCATACAGGCATTGGCCGCATAGGTGCAGGCCAGGCGGGCATTCTGCGTCGTCAGGGCACCCGGTGCTTCTGCACCCGCATTCAGTTCGTCTTCAACCTCGGCCATGGCTTCCATCACATAGGCCCGGGCAGCGCGATACTTGCCCTCGCCTTCTGCAATACGGATTTGCGCAATGGGGCGGTCCATCAATTTGGACGGTGAAAGCATCGGCACCTTGTTATGTGCCAGATCAACAAAGGCATCCAACGCACCACGGGCAACGCCCAGCGCAATTGCCACCTTGTTATAGGAAAGGCGTAACGGTGTTGGAATGCGGAACACCGGGTTGTCGTAATGTGCCGGGAACGACACGAGGTCCACGTCGGCATGTTCCGGCCGGACAATGGCGCCATCTGCCTTGACGGTGTTGGAACCAGACCCACGAAGACCGGCAACATCCCACGTATCCAGAATTTCCCATTGCGACCGATGCATGAAGCGCATACGCGTTGTGGTCGGGTCTGCCTGGGTCACGTCCTGGCCGGGTTCCACTTCCGGGGCCGGCATGAAGCACCATTCCGAACTGTAACAGCCAGAAATGAAGGTGGATTCACCCCAGACCTTAAAGCTGCCATCAGATTGCTTTTCCGCACGGGCAGGCACCGAACCCGGGCCACCGCCGCCGCACATTACAACGCGCGGGTTGCCGAGATAAATCTCTTTCGCCAGTGCCTTGTGCATGCCACCGGCTGCCATGGCATTGATTTCAGAACCCAGCATCACATTCCAGCCCACCGACGCATCGATAGCTGAAAGCGCCTCCAGCACTTCAATTGTCTCGATCGTCGTTGCGTCTTCCCCGCCCAGCTCACGTGGTAGGGTGAAACGGAAAAAGCCTTCATCGATGAGTGCGCTGACGCAATCATCCGGCAGACGGCGGATTTCCTGCGCACCATCACCACCTGCGGCAATGATGTCTTTCATCTGGCCCACGCGCTGCAGGGCCTTACCCTGTAGCTTGCCTGTGCCACAGCAAAATTCTTCAGTATTGTCGATAGCCTGATCCACTATATCCTCCTGTTCTTCCCAGACAGGAGCGTAACGTGGCCAGCAGAGCGAATCCAGCGCTAAGCCTGAGGCATGGCTACTCGGCCGTCTCCTTACGGGGGACCATCAGCTTCTGGATTTGGCGCGAGTCGGCAATCAGGCGGTTCTCTGAATCCCAGATCTCGCCATCTTCTTCAAAGAAGCCACGGGTCAGCATCCGTGTGGTAAAGCGAAAACGCAGCCAGCCAGGACGCGGGCGGTTGCGCAGATGGGTTGTCAGCTCGATGGTCGGCACCCAGCCAGCAGCACCCACCACATTGAACACGGCAGGCGGTACCGCATCGGCAAACAGCAACGTGGAAAACAGGTCCGGGTCCTGCCCGTCACTAAAACGGATATAACCCGCCATTTCGCCCACGCCGTGGGGCGTGCGCTCGGCCCAGCCCATATTGTCCGGGTGGAAGCGCATATCAATATCGCGCTGGAAGGTCGGCGCCAAACCATCGCGGAACGGGTGCGGCACGCAATCGTCGGGGTCCGGCAATTCAGGCGGTGTTGCGTGCACAACGGTTTGCCCGGCGGCGTGGTCAAAGTCCGTATAGGTCGCGGTGAAATGCGTGCGTTGCACGCCGTCCTGGATCAGACGTACAAAACCAGTCGATGTCGTAAAGCTGCGGCCCAGCTTTTCCGTCTCAACCGTGACGGGGCCCGCTTCTGAACGCTTGAAATAGTGGCCGGTGATGGTCAGCGGGTGCGGATGGTCCAGCGTTTCCTGCAGGGCGCGGGCAGCAATAGACATCAGATAACCGCCATTAGGCGTGCCACCAGCAATACCCCAACGGTCATGGAACTGGGCCTCAAACCGGCCTTCATCTACCCGTGTTACCCGTGTTTCTTCTTCGAAGAAATGCGTCACTGTCTCGCCCTGTCTTAGCTCAAAAAGCAATGCCCCGGCCCTGATATGGGGCCGAGGCGTGGTTTAGGACAAACTGCCGGATTTGGCAATTTGAATCACAGGCGCCTGTCAGGCATCCATGTATTTTTCCCACCAATGGTGGAAGTTGCGAATACGCCGTTCGTGGAAAGACAGCCAATAGCCCTTCATGCCACGGGAGTGCAGGCCCTTCTGGGTGGTCGCAAGGCAGGACGCATCCTGGTCCAGCAACAGGCCGGAAGACTGCTCGCCATATTTATAGAATTTGCGTTCCGGGCGGCCTTCAACCACGCCATCGCCCAGTTCCACAAACAGGTCAACTGCACCGGCGTTGGCACCTACCTTTACCTCGCCCTTGGGGACGCGGTTAAAGATCATTCGATCAAAATACATCTTGTTCACATCGGTCGGGTGCGGGCGGTGGCGGAACACCCACATCTGCTCACCGAACAGGTTGAAGGTGATGTTCGGGAATACATTGTAGTGATAATCAGCCGTCAGCTGGTCATCCGTGAGATTCGAGAAATCCAGCCCATTTTCTGCTGTCATGGCCCGCTTATGGGCTGCCACAGCATCACGCAGCGTGGTGACATCACCGGTATAGCTGTCAACCGGGAAGCCTTCCGACTTCAGGTAATCCGCCATGATGTCGTTTATGGCCTTGTCGTCGCCAATATGGCGTGGGCTGGGGATATACATCGGTGAGATGAAGCGGCTATGGCGACCATAGAGGTCCATCTGCACGTTCACATCATCGGCAATATATTCTGATTCCGGGTGCACACCGCGGACGTGATAGGTCTCGGAGAAGATATCGACCGAGGTTTTCCAGTTGCAGTCCCACTCCACCGTTTCGTCAGACACCAGCAGCATGTCGTCGAACTCGTAAGGTGCCAGGTGCTCGGCCACAACGCCGAGATAGTCGATCAACGGTTCAATTTCGGGGTCCATAGATACCCAGACAAACCCACCCCAGGTATCACAGCGTAGCTGCGGCAAGGCCAATTCGTCATGTGGTGTGCCTTGCGGGAAGTCATGCGCTTCGGGGATATTTTTGACGGTGCCATCCATGTTCCATTCCCAGCGGTGGAAGGCGCAGACCAAGCTGTCTGTCGCGCCGCAGCCTTCCGGCTTCAGCTGGTTGCCGCGATGCTGGCAAACATTATAGAAAGCACGGATTTCGCCATCATCGGCACGGGTCACCAGAATGGATTCGCGCAGGTTCTCGAAAACAAAGTAGTCACCGGGTTCTGCCACGTCACAGACAGCACCCACCAGCAGCCACGTCTTGGACCAGATCTTCTTGTCTTCCAGCTCCATGAAAGCCGGGTCGACATAGCGATCAACAGGAATACGATCCGTCCCCAAGTCTGGGTCCGGCGCTTTGTCAGCGGGGGTGAACTTGAACTTTGGCATTTCGTTCATGGGTCTATCCTTGCAGATGCGTGTTTTGCCCGACTTTTACCATCACGCATGAAGGTTATCCAGAAGGGAATTACGCGTCGCCTTCCAGCCGTCTGCCCATGACCACGTATAATGGGTCGCTCTGCCCGGGATTGGGGGAGATATTATGGAAAGAGCGCTCGGCAAAGAGCCCAGCTTCTTCAAAATACCAATTGATCAACTGGGCGCGCTGTTCATCACCCACCGACCGCCAGATCGCCACTGCCTTGGTCGGGAACATGCGGTTGGAATAGGCAATCACCAGGGGTGCGCCGGGTTTTAGAACACGGCCAATCTCCGCCAAGACTTCCTTTGGCTGCGTAAGGTATTGAATGGAAAAGGCAATCACGCAGCCATCAAATACGCCGTCGGCAAAAGGTAACGATGGCTGGCTGTTCAGATTAAACACAAGGGCCGAGGTCGCCTGCTCATTCGCCGCCAGTTCGGTGGCATTCATACCATGGATAACGACTTGGTCGTACTGCTGGTCTTCCGGCAGGTGCGACACCCAGCTCGACATCAAATCCAGCACCTTGCCGCCTTGCGGCAAAATGCCCTTGTAGAAGTCACTGAGCGCCGCACAGGCAGGCTCATCAATGTGTTTGACGAGGCGCGGCGGGCGATAGAAGACCTCATCCGCCTGATCATCCAGGCGCTGGAAGAAATCTGGGTTCAGCGGGTTATGCATCGCCGTTCCCCTCCGGCCTATCGGAGGTCAAAGCCTACGGCGGCTTCAAGTTCATCCAACGCCACATCGGGATCGATCACCTTGATGGTCTGCATGCCCATGGCCCGCGCGGGTTTCAGGTTAATGCCAAGGTCGTCGAGATAGACCACCTCTTCCGGCGCTACGTTGAGGGCTTCACACGCCATTTCGTAAATCTTGGGGTTGGGTTTGCGTACCCCAACGACAGAAGACTGAATAACCACCTGGAACATCTTCATGATCGCTTCATTCGCGGCCACTTTTTCCGGAGACCGAGCCATGCCTGCCCCCTCACCTGCCTTCACATTATTGGTGATGCAGCCGGTGATCAGCCTCTCGGAAATGCGGCGCAGGGCCTCTACCATCTGCGGGCGCAAATCACCGGCCAACAAGGCGATAATGTCCTTGCCCGGCACGTCATAGCCGCGCTCGCGCGCTTCTGCTGCGAACAGGCCATCAAATTCGTCCAGCGTCACGGTACTGTTTTCAAACTGCGCCCAGGCATTGGTGTCGCCATTGGTCGCATTGATAGAGCGGATCAGGTCCTTGGGCAGGCCGCGTTCTTCCTCATAGCGGTTAAATGCTTCAAAGGGGCTGGTCGTGAGCACGCCCCCAAAATCCCAGATGACTGCCTTGACCATGCGATATCCTTTCCTTCGGTTGGCGACATCTTAGGCATTTCTTCCACTAGGTCTATACGCGCGTGCAAAGCCCCCCTATAGTGCCCGTGCTGCCAATGGCAGCGACGGGTCAACGGGAAGCAGTCAGGGGCACCAATAGGTGGGCAACAGTAATCTGAGTAGTGAAAGCGGCCATAGCGAACATGGCTATGGCAGTTCCGCTTATCTTTGGTGGGTTATCTTTCTTCTGACACTGGCGTCGACCCTGTCGATGGTAGACCGGCTGGCGCTGAATGTGATGATCGGGCCGATCAAACGCGACCTGGGCGGTCTGACAGATTTTCAATTCGCCCTGATCGCCGGCATTGCCTTTACCCTTTTCTATACCATCCTGTCAGGTCCGGCCGGATGGATCGCCGATCGTTATAATCGGCGTAATTTGATGGCGGGCGGCGTCATTGCCTGGAGCATCATGACCTTCCTGTGCGGCATGGCTGGGTCTTTCTGGACGCTGTTTTTCGCGCGCATGGGCGTGGGCGTGGGCGAAGCCACCCTCGGCCCGGCTGCCAATTCAACCCTGGCAGATTATTTCAACCCGTCACGCCTGCCCTTGGCGATTGCGATTGTTGCGGCTGCGCCTTTCGTTGGCCAAGGCCTGACAAATGTCGTGGGTGCACCCATGGTGCAGTATCTTGAACAAGTCCCCAACATCGTGCTGCCGATCATTGGCGAGGTCTATTCCTGGCAGATGGTCTTCATTGTACTGGGTATACCCGGCGTATTGATTGGCCTGCTGGTGCTGACGATCAAGGAACCGCCGCGCAAGGGCAAACTGGATGAAAATTCTCATGGTACAACGTTCGCCGTTCTATGGGACTTTATTGTCAAGCGCTGGCTGTTCTTCTTCCTGATCTTTGCGGCCTATCTTGGCCTGTCGATCCAGGGCTGGGGCCTGTTTACATGGTTTGTCGAGTTTTACATTCGCGAACATCAGTGGACGAGAACCGAAATCGGCGTCCCCTATGGCCTGATCGCCATGTGCGTGGGCATCATTGGCTCTATTTCTGCAGGCGCGATCGCAGGCTGGTGGCTAAGCCGCGGTACCGTAGACGCGCCGGTAAAGCTCGTCTTCTGGGGAACGGTCGCTTTGATACCTTTAGGCTTCCTGCTGTGGACTGTACCAGACGGTCATATGGGTATCGCTATCCTGGTGCCGACTACTTTCCTGATGGCCATGCCTTCCGGATTGATCATGACCACCCTACAGTCGATCTGCCCCAATGAATTGCGCGGGCAGATCATCGCCTTCTACCTGATATCGGTGAACTTCCTGGCCTATACCTTCGCCCCTATGGTCCCGGCCATTGTGTCAGACATATTCTTTGGCAGCGAGGATGTAAAAGGGATCGCGCTGGCCTTTATGGCAATCTTCACCTATGGCGGGGCGGCCTTGTGCCTGTATCTGTGCCTCAAGCCCTATCGGGCAGCGCTTGAAGAAGCCAAGGCCTGGATCGGCAAACCGGCGGTCGCTGCGTAATCAGAGCGAAGCCGCTTATTTCAACCTAGTCGTGGGTAACCGGGATTTTCTGGTCAGCGGCTTCCTGTTCCCATTCAGCATGCAGAATGCGCTTGGCGCGCTTTAGCTGCGCCTCGATCCGTTGGTCTTTGTCATAGGTCAGCACGCTTGAAGACATCCCCTCCAGCAGGAAGCGCAAAGCATCCCTGTTGAGCGAAAATTTTTCCTGCGCTGCATCGCGGAACGCTCCATAGGCCTCGTTACCCATGTCACGGCGTACCTGCTCGTACCGACCGGCCGCCGGTTCGATAATCTCCCGCAAGGCTTCATCCGTTCGGGCGGCGGCTACTAGTTCTTTCCACGCAATGTAGAGCGGGTCATTCACGAAGGCCCAAAGATTATCAACCGCGAAGTCGATGGAATCCTTGCCTGTCGATGAGTTTTCAACGGAATCATAAAATGCTTCAATCCATGCATCGACCAGATAGTCGACCGATGCCTTCAATACATGCTCGGTAGTCGGAAAATAATGTTGCACAGCACCGCGGGTCACCCCGGCCTTGCGCGCAATTTCAGTTGTTGTCGTCCGGAAATAGCCAATGTCGATGAAGCAGGCGATGGTCGCATCGATAATATCCTGCCGCGTCGCAAGACTGCGGCGACGCTTGCCCTTTTGAGGCTCGTCTTGTGGTTCGCTCAAGGTGATCCCCCCGAATCAGTGTAGCTTCAGCCCTCATACCGAAACCTGATAAATGCTCATATCATGCCGAAGCGGGCTAGGACAAGCTTTCGGTTACATCATGAATGTACAGCGTACATTCATGGTGTCTTTACCTAGAAATTGACAGCAGCCCCCAGGAAGACTGTCCGCGGCTGGCCGGGCTTTAACTCTTCGCCCACGAAACCGTTGAAGCGACCATTTGTCGCGTAGCGGCTGTTGAACAGGTTGTGAACCCGCACATAGAGATCGAGGCTTTCCTTGACTTTGATATTGCCGCGCAGGTGCACAAGGTCGTGCCCTTCATAGGTGCGGGTGTTGTTGTCATCGAGGAAGTAGCTACCGAGATGCTGATACTCAATCTCGAAGCGTCCGCCATTCAGCCACTCTGGCCGCCAGGCCAGGCGGACATTGGCCACATCCTTAGGCGAGCGATTGATAACGTTACCTGACAGGTCCACGCCTGTGCGCGGCATCCACTCCCGGAAGGTGTGGTCGTTGCGGGCATAGGCTGCAGAAAACAGAAGTGTATCCGTGATGGTGATGTCAACAGAGACTTCCAGCCCCTTGTGGCGTGTCTTGCCGGAATTCTCAATCTGGCGGACGCCGCTGGCATTGTCCGTAAAGACCAGGATGTCGTCGTCATTCGTCTGGAGATAGCCTGCAATTTCGAACCGAATGCGTTCGCCAATATTGCCACGGAAGCCGACTTCAAAAGACTCTGCTTTAACCGGCGCCAGACCGGTTGATTCTGCATTGCGACCAGGCCGGAAAAGCTGGGCCACCGTCGGAATGCGGAAACCCTGCCGATAGGAAGCAAAGGCATTCAGATCATCCGTGAGGTCGTAGGTGAAACCAACTTTTGGTGTCACCCGGTCGAAGGATACACTCTGGTCGGCAGGCCGGTTGTGCCGTTCCGTCGGGTCGAGCACTACCGAGAGATTGTTGGTGTAGTCATATTTGGCATAGTCGAAGCGCAGGCCCGCCGTTAGGCGCAGGCGCTCGGTCGCCTGCCATTCCACATGGGCATAGGGCGACAGGCTGATGAAATCGACATTGAAGTCATAAACGTCGCCCACGACCGTGAAGGACTCGTAAAAGCCGTCGACACGCACAGGGTCAATCTGTTCATCCACCCGGCTACCCCAGCTATAATCAACATCCACACCGACAATCACCCGCAGGGTCTCAGAAAGATCGTGACGATATTTCGCCAGCACACCGATGGACTGGCCGCGCGCGTCATATTGGTGGGGGTCGAAGCCGAGGGCAAAGAACGGCATGAGCTCCACACGATTGTAACGGAAATAAGGCGTCAGACTAATCAGACCATTGTCTGTTTCAATGTCGATCAGACTGTGAAAACGGACAGATTCCACCGCGCGGGAGGAAATGGGAATTCTGTTGATGGTGGGATTATTCCGCCAGTCATCGCGCGACAGGTTGGAGCCGGATGATTCCTGATCGACCTTGGCCAGCAACAACACGTTTCGGATGTTCACGCGGTCTGAGGCCGCAATCGTCCAGGTGAATGTGCCCAATTGGCGGTCGGATTCCGTATTGTCACGCCAGCCTTCATCCTTCACCAGGTTAATGTCAGCGCGGAAGCCGTGCTTGCCGCTTGTGCCGCTGACAGAGGCCAGCGCCCGGTAATATTCCCGGCTGCTGCCTTCAATGCTGATGGAACCGGTCGTTTCCTCTGTTGGCAGACGGGTGATGACATTGATGACACCGCCAATGGCATCGGACCCATATAGCGCCGTGCCCGGCCCCTTGGTCACTTCCACCCGTGCGGCCTGCGGAATATTCACATCGTAGAGCGCGTTCGTTTCAAAGAAACCGGTCGATCGGGTCGGCACACCGTTTTCGAGGTACAGATAAACCGGGTTGAAGTTGATCGGCTGGCGGATCACCGTTGTATGGTGGTCACCGGCCAGCCAGACCTGATGTACGCCAGCAATCCGTTCGAGAATGTCTGCCGGGTGGGTCGGCCGCAATTCCTCAATAATCTCTTCGCCCAACACACCTGTGCTTTCGGGCATGTCGAACCGGCGAATTTCTTCGCGAATAGCCGTGACGGTAACGTCTTCAACCCGGTCTTCGGCCTGTGCTGCAGGTACCGCAACCAGTGCACCCATGGCGATGCCAAAGGACAAAAACGTCCTGGAAATACTCATTACTCTGCTTCGCTTCCCGCCTGCCGGGCAGGCTGAATGATGTGGGGGTATTCTATTGGTGGCCAGTTATACTGATCACGCTGCGGGAATCCATAATTTTAGGGAAAAATTCGCAGTTTTCAGGGAAAGCAGTGCTGGCAATTGATGCGCAAAGTGTTGCAAACTGTGCGCCAAATCTGGAGTGATTCACAGCATTTTGCGGAGAACAAATATGCAGAAGTTTGGCATTGGCCAGCCGGTCCGTCGCGTTGAAGATGTACGCTTTATTACCGGCACCGGGGAATATACCGACGACATAAACCTGCCCGGTCAGGCCATTGGCTATATGCTGCGCTCGTCTTTCGGCCATGCGCGCATTAATTCCATCGACACCAGCGCCGCCCTTGAAGCGCCCGGCGTCATCGGCATCATCACCGGTGCGGACCTGACGGCAGATGGCGTTGGCCCCCTGCCCTGCGTGACTGCTGGCATCATCAACAACCGCGATGGCTCGCCTATTGCGCAGCCGCAGCATCCTGCACTGACCAGCGACGTTGCCCGCTTTGTTGGCGATGGCATTGCCTTTGTCATTGCGGAAACGCTGAACCAGGCCAAGGATGCTGCCGAGCTGATCGACATCGACTTTGAAGACCTGGACGCCGCTGGCACCATTGAGGCCGCACAGGCTGATGGCGCCCCGCAGATCCATGAAGCCGCCCCCAACAATGTGTGCTTCGACTGGGATATGGGCGACAAGGAAGGCGTGGACGCTGCTTTTGAAGCCGCAGCCCATGTTACCTCGGTTCATATGCACCATAATCGCGTTGTCCCGCACGCTATGGAAACACGCGCAGCCTTGGGTGAATGGAGCGAAGAGGAAGGCCGCTATGTATTGCGGACATCCACACAGGGTGCCAACGGCATGCGCGACATTCTCGCCGGTATGATCCTGGGTATTGCCCCGGACCAGCTGCGCATTATCACTGCCGATGTGGGTGGTGGCTTTGGCATGAAGACCTTTGTCTACCCGGAACAGGTATTGGTGCTGTATGCCGCCAAGAAGCTGGGCCGCCCGGTCAAATGGACCGGCGAACGTTCCGACAGCTTCCAGTCTGACAGCCACGGTCGCGACTGGAACACGCTAGCTGAACTGGCGTTGGATGCTGACAACCGCATCACCGCCTTCCGCGTGAAGAACGATGTGGCCCTGGGCGCTTATCTGTCCCAGTTCGCCCCGTTTGTACCGTCCGTTTCTGCTGGTCGCATCCTGGGTGGTGTCTACAAGATCCCGGCCATCCACTATCATTGCGTTGGCATGTTCACTAATGCGGTGCCGGTCGATGCCTATCGTGGTGCTGGCCGCCCTGAGGCTGCCTATATCATCGAGCGCGCTGTCAACCAGGCCGCCATGGAACTGGGCATGAGCCAGGATGAATTCCGCCGCCATAACTTCATTGGCGCAGAGGAAATGCCCTACCAGCATCCGTTCGGTTTTGTCTTCGACAGCGGTGACTACAACCGCAACCTCGACGACGCCCTGAAGAATTCTGACTGGGCCGGTTTTGAAGCCCGTAAGGCTGCCAGTGAAGCCAATGGCAAGCTGCGCGGTATCGGCATGGCCTATTACATTGAATGTACCCTTGGTGGCCCGTCAGAAGATGCTGTCATCAACTTCCTGGAAGACGATACGGTTGAAATCATCACCGGTACAATGTCAAACGGTCAGGGCCATGAAACAGCCTGGGCCCAGGTTGTTGCTGAACAGCTCGGCGTACCGTTTGAAAACATCAAGCTGGTTCAGGGTGATACGGACCGCGTGGCCACCGGCGGTGGTACCGGTGGGTCGCATTCACTCTACATGGCCGCTGGTGCATTCAAGGAAACCTCTGAAGTTGTCGTTGAGAAGGGTAAGATCGTTGCATCCCTGATGCTCGACGCCGATAAGGACGAAATCGACTTCAATGATGGTCTGTTTGCTGCCCGTGGCACCAACCGCACGGTTGGCATTATGGATGTGGCTGCCAAGGCCCGCCGCGTTGATGAACTGCCTGGCGACTATCAGGAAATGTTGGTCGACGGCCTGAACTCCCAAGCCACTTATGCTTACGAAACCTCTACCTTCCCGAATGGTTGCCACATTTGCGAAGTGGAAATTGACCCAGATACCGGCGATACCGACATCACCGCCTATACCGTCGTCGACGATTTCGGCAAGGTGATCAACCCGATGCTGGTGGCTGGTCAGGTTCACGGGGGTGTTGTGCAGGGTATTGGCCAGGCACTGACTGAACATTGCATTTATGATGCAGATACCGGCCAGTTGCTGACCGGCTCCTTCATGGACTATGGCATGCCCCGCGCCGACGACATGCCGCCGATCAGCTTCCAGACCAATGAAGTGCTGTGCACCACCAATCCATACGGCATCAAGGGCTGTGGCGAAGCCGGTACTATTGGGGCCTGCCCGTCGCTGATCAACGCCATCATCGATGCGTTGAAAGACTATGGCGTTACCGCCATCGACATGCCGGCCACACCGCTGAAGATCTGGTCCGCCATTCAGGAAGGCAGCCGTCAGGCTGCCGAATAGGGGGAACCCTATGGCAAGCGATATCCTTCATACTGTCCGTCAGTGGCAGGGTGAAGGACGTCGTGTAGCACTCGCCACCGTCTCACGCACCTGGGGGTCTGCCCCCTTTCCCGTTGGCAGCCAGTTGGCTGCCGACGATCAGGGTAATTTTGTCGGCTCTGTCTCGGGCGGCTGTATTGAAGGTGCGGTGATTGCCGAGGCCCGCGGGGCCATTAATGACGGCAATATCCGGCGGCTTGAATTCAGCGTCTCCAATGAAGACGCCTGGGAAGTCGGCCTTGCCTGTGGCGGTACCATCAACGTCTTTGTGGAACCTGCCCCGGCAGAACTGAATGCCGTACTGGATGCAGAAGCCGACGGTCGCTCTGTTGCCCTGGCAACCGACCTGGAAAGCGGGGCGCATACACTGCACGAGGCTGACACCGTCTCTACAGATATCGCCAAAGCCATGCGGGATGACCGCAGCCGACCGCTGGACGATGATCAATTTGTCCGGGTCTATAATACGCCGCGTCGGCTGGCCATTATTGGAGCCGTCCATATTGCCCAAGAACTGGTGCCCATCGCGCAGAAGGCCGGGTTTGAAGTAACGGTTATTGACCCACGCCAGGCATTCGCCAGCGAAGAACGTTTCCCCGGTGTCGCGCTTAATCACGACTGGCCGGATGACGCCATGCGCGCCTTCAATCTGGACCGTCGCAGTGCGGTCGTCACGCTGACGCACGACCCCAAGCTGGATGACCCGGCCCTGGATGTCGCCCTGCCGTCTGACTGTTTCTATATCGGCGCGCTGGGTAGCAAAAAGACACAGGCCAAGCGTGTTGCCCGCTTGCAGGAGGCTGGCTTCTCTGACGAGCTGATTGGCCGCATTCACGGCCCTGTCGGGCTCGATATCAATGCCCAGTCACCGGCCGAAATTGCTATCTCCATCATGGCTGAAATTGTCTCGGTCCTGCGCCAGCCGCCGGCTGACGACTAGGCCCACCTGATGATCTTTGAGAAAACACCCGTCGCTGACAGCGAAGGTGCCTTGCTTGCGCATGGCATCACCGCAGGGACACGGCGCTTCAAAAAGGGGCACCAGGTTAACGCCAAAGACATCCAGGATATGTTGGAGGCAGGCGTCAAAGCCGTCTCCGTCATTCATCTGGAGGCTGGAGATATTGATGAAGACTCTGCCGCCAACGCGCTCGCTGAGAAACTGAACGGCGCGCATATCGAGACCACCACTGCTTTTACAGGACGGTCTAATCTCATCGCCACCGCCGATGGCGTGCTCGCCTATGACGAAACCAATCTGCACCGACTGAACCTGATCGATGAGTCCATCACACTGGCCATGCTGCCCGCCTATAGTCGGGTTCATCAGGGGCAGATGATGGGTACCGTCAAAATCATCCCCTTTGCTGTTCAGGAAGACATACTGCGCGATGCCTTGGCGGTGCTAGCAGACCCTCCCCTTGCGCAGCTGCACCCGTTCAGACCACTGCGCGTGGCGCTGATCGAAACGACAATGGGCACGACGCCAGCAAAGGTTTCCGACAAGCTCGTACGCATCACAGAACAACGTCTAACCAGCCTGGGCTGCAGCTTGGCCAGCCACGCCCAATGCGACCATGAAGAAGGTGCACTGGCCGGTGCGATCGCCGCAGCCACCCCTTCGGCCGACCTGGTACTTGTCGCAGGTGCCAGTGCGACAACCGACCGCCGCGATATTGTACCCGCAGGGCTGACCCAGGCGGGCGGGACTATCACCCACTTTGGCATGCCCGTAGACCCCGGCAATCTGCTGCTCTTGGGTAAAGTGGGCGAAATTCCTGTGATTGGTCTGCCCGGCTGCGCCAAGTCACCAAAACTGAATGGTTTCGACTGGGTGTTGGAACGACTGGTAGCAGGTATCGACCTATCGGCTGAAGACATCATGCGCATGGGGGCTGGCGGCTTGTTGAAAGACATCAGCTCCCGCCCACAACCCCGACGCCACAGCCGCAAGGGAGATACCGCCATGCCGCATAAATTGGCCACCATTACTCTGGCTGCCGGTAAGTCGAGCCGCATGGGCGGCGCCAATAAATTGCTGCAGTCCTTTGATGGCGCGACAATGATCCGCAAGACCGCCGAGCAAATCTGCGGTGCTGGTCTCGGGCCGGTCATTTTGGTGACCGGGCGCGACGCTGAAGAAGTCACACAGGCTGTCGACGGGTTGGATGTAGCGATCACGCACAATCCGGACTTTGCCACTGGCATGGCCAGCAGCCTGCGGACAGGCCTAAACGCCTTGCCAGACGATACTGAAGGGGTACTGGTTTGCCTGGGCGATATGCCGCTCGTAACCGCTCATGACCTGCAGGCCATCGCCGCGCAATTCGACCCGGTAGAAGGTCGCAGCATTTGCGTGCCGACTCATGGCGGCAAATGGGGTAACCCCATATTGTGGGGCGAAGCCTGGTTCGACCAAATGCGCGCCATCACTGGCGACAAGGGCGCCCGCGCCCTGCTGCACGAATATGCCGACCGGGTGCACGAAGTGCCGTTGGAAACGACCGCGATCCTGCAGGATTTCGACACACCGGACAGCCTGGCCGGGCGGTAGTCTTTCCTCCCCCGCACAAAAAAAGGGGCGCCAGCGGCACCCCTTTGATGTCGATATGTATGACTGCAGCTTTTAGCTCAGCGCAGCCACCGCGCGCTTGGCGCCAACAGATACCAGGCTGGTGCGGAATTCAGCAGAAGCATGCATGTCCTCGTTGAATTCAGACCCATCAACCGTAACGCCATCAACAGCAGCCGCTGAGAAGTCGGCTTTCAGTGCGTCTTCGATACCGGTTGCGCGGAAGGCACAGGGGCCTGCGCCCGTTACACCAACGCGGACATCACCACCACCGGTACAGACGAACACGCCAACAACCGCATAGCGGCTGGCCGGGTTCGGGAACTTGATATAGGCGGCCTTTTCCGGGATCGGGAAGCGAACAGCTGTAATGATTTCGTCTTCTTCCAAAGCGGTCTCAAAGATGTCGAGGAAGAAGTCATCACCAGCGATTTCACGCTTATTCGTTACAACGGTTGCGCCCAATGCAACGACGGCTGCCGGGTAGTCGGCAGACGGATCACTATTGGCAACGGAACCACCGATGGTGCCGCGGTTACGCACCTGCGGGTCACCGATACCACTAGCCAGTTCTGTCAGAGCCGGAATAGCGCCTGCAACATCAGCAGAAGCTGCCACAGTTGCGTGCGTCGTCATGGCGCCGATGGTAACGCTGTCACCAGAAACCTCGATGCCCTTGAGCGCGTCAATGCCACCCAGGTCCACCAGGTCAGACGGAGCTGCCAGACGCTGCTTCATGGTCGGCAGCAAGGTCATACCGCCAGCGAGGATCTTACCGTCTTCAGAACCGCTCACTGCAGCAGCAGCGGCGTCAACAGAGTCGGCTTTTACATAGTTGAATTTATACATGATCTGTGTCCTTCCGCCTGCGGCCTACATGTCCTGCGCTGCAGCAGCGATGGATTTGACAATGTTGTGATAACCGGTGCAGCGGCAGATATTGCCTTCCAGCTCACGACGGATGGTTTCATCGTCCAGATTACTCTTGTTGCGCTCAACAATGCCAATGCTGGCCATGATCATGCCCGGGGTACAGAAGCCGCACTGCAGACCGTGGTTTTCCTGGAATGCCGCCTGCATGGGGTGCAGGTTGCCTTCTTCACCAATACCTTCAATGGTCGTGACTTCATGGCCATTGGCCTGAACAGCCAACATGGTGCAGGACTTCACCGGCACACCATCGAGGTGAACCGTACAGGCGCCGCACTGGCTGGTGTCACAACCGACATGGGTGCCGGTCAGTTCCTGGTTTTCACGAATGAATTGAACGAGAAGCGTGTTCTCGTCTACCTCGCCGGTTACTGGCTGGCCATTGATTGTTGTTTCCACCGTTACGGTCATCAATAGGTCCTCTGTTTGAATGCTTTGTTAGTTCCGTTTTAACTGTTTTACGCCAAAAGTGAATAGGCGATTCCAGCAATTGCAATACCAAGCAGAATCCATGGCAGCGGCTTACCCCATGCAGAGGTGCCAGTAGCAGCTGCATCTTCCACCGGTGCTTCTTCTGCGGGCTCTTCAGACGGCGCCTCTTGGCTACCGACAATTTCGCTGAATGTGCCGAAGAATTCACCAGACAGCTTCTTGGCTGTACTGTCGATCAGGCGCGAGCCAACCTGCGCCAGCTTACCACCGACCTTGGCATCCACTTCGTAGCTAAGAAGCGTGCCGCCCTCTTCTTCAGTCAGTACCACCTTGGCAGAGCCTTTGGCAAAACCAGCAACACCACCCTTGCCTTCACCCACCAGCGTATAGCCGTTGGGGGTATCGATATCCTGCAGGGTTACCGCACCCTTGAACTTGGCTTTTACCGGGCCAACCTTGGCGGAGACCGTCGCTGTCATTTCCGTGTCGGAAAGTTTTTCTATTTCCTCGCAGCCAGGCACAGCCTGACCTAGAATTTCCGGGTCATTCAGCGCCTGCCACACAACCTCGCGCGGCGCGGGAATGAGATATTCACCCGACATCTGCATTGTATTGTCCTCAATCTTACGGGAGCGGCACTTGACAGCCGACTCCGAAGCCGGGGCATTCTATCCAAGCCGGGCCGATAGGGGAACCGATAAGATGCCGGAATCGGCGGTTTCCAAGCAGTAACACCTTTGTTTAGACTGAACCAAATATTGCCAGCCTGGGAGGGAAGATATGGGCAACGTGAAATGGCGCCAGCCACTGGCGACAGCGATGGTTTTGGCTGTGCTGGCCGCCTGCGGACAACCGACCGAGCAGCCTGCCCCAGCAGAGGAAACCAGTGCCGCTGCAGCCGTCGATGCAGAACGCCTGGTCAATGCCGATGCTGATATGGGTAACTGGCTGTCCTATGGCCGGACCTATGACGAACAGCGCCATTCCCCCCTTACCCAGATCAATGCCGACAATGTCGGCGACCTGGGCTTAGCCTGGAGCTTCGACCTCAACACAACACGGGGAGTGGAAGCCACGCCATTGGTGATCGACGGCGTGATGTACACCACAAGTTCCTGGAGCGTCCTTTATGCCCTGGATGCCAAAACCGGCGACCTTTTGTGGGAATATGATCCTGAGGTCCCCAAGGCGTGGGGTGCCAATGCTTGCTGCGACGTTGTTAACCGTGGGGCGGCAGCCTGGAATGGCAAAATCTTCCTTGGTGCGCTCGACGGGCGGCTCATCGCTATCGACGCCAAAACCGGTGAAAAACTGTGGGAAAACCAAACCACCGACCCCACCCAACCCTATACAATCACAGGGGCACCGCGGGTGATGAAAGGCAAGGTTATCATCGGCAATGGTGGTGCAGAAATGGGTGTGCGTGGTTACGTCTCTGCCTATGACGCTGAAACAGGCGAGATGGCCTGGCGCTTTTATACCGTGCCAGGCAATCCGGCTGACGGTTTTGAAACCAGAGAACTGGAAGAAGCCGCCAAAACCTGGAATGGCGAATGGTGGGCCATCGGGGGTGGTGGCACGGTCTGGGACGCCATGGCCTATGACCCTGTGCTGGACCTTCTCTATATCGGCGTTGGCAATGGCTCGCCGTGGAATCAGGAAATCCGCAGTCCTGGCGGCGGCGACAACTTATTCCTGTCGTCCATCGTAGCCCTGCGACCAGACACAGGCGAGTATGTCTGGCACTACCAGACGACGCCGGGCGAAACCTGGGACTACACGGCCACCCAGCACATCATGCTGGCAGACCTCGACATTGATGGCGAGACGCGCAAGGTGCTGATGCAGGCACCCAAGAACGGCTTCTTCTATGTGCTGGACCGCGAGACGGGCGCCTTTATTTCAGCCGAAGCCTATGCGGAAATGAACTGGGCCACCCATGTCGACCCTGAAACCGGCCGCCCTGTAGAGGTGCCGGGGGCACGTTACCGTGAATCGACCCACCTGACGGTACCCAGTGGGTATGGCGGCCATAACTGGCACCCCATGTCTTTCAACCCAAAAACCGGCCTGGTCTATATTCCTGCCATCGATATTCCTGCCGCGTTCTCCCAGGATGCAGACTGGGGATTGCGCAAGATGATCTGGAACACCGGCACCTCAGCGCTTGATGCCCCCTTACCCAATGACACCGCTGCGCGTGAGGCATCGCGCGCCCTGCTGAAAGGCCAATTGGTCGCCTGGGACCCTCTGCAACAGAAGGAAGCCTGGCGGGTACAACACAAAGGCCCATGGAATGGGGGTACGCTCAGCACAGCTGGCAATCTGGTTTTCCAGGGCACCGCAAATAGTCGCTTTGTTGCTTATCGTGCTGATACGGGTGATGAACTTTGGGCAATGGAGGCGCAGACCGGCATTGTCGCTGCCCCCATTACTTATGAAGTTGATGGCGAGCAATATGTTGCAGTCAATGCCGGCTGGGGCGGCGTGTTCGGCCTGGCAGCCGGGTTTTATGTACAGCCTGAATCTGCCACTTCAGCCAACCGCATTCTTGTGTTCAAGCTGGGAGCAGACAAACAATTGCCGCCGCTCGACATTGTTGCACCCGAGTGGCCGGAAGCACCGGAACTGACCGCATCTGCAGACGTGCTTGAGCAAGGCAAGGCGCTCTATGCCCAATATTGCCAGTACTGCCACGGCGTCTCAGCGGTTAGCGGTGGCATGGTGCCAGACCTGCGTTTCTCTGCCATGCTGGGGCAGGAAGACTGGCAGGATATTCTGATCGGCGGCTTGCTTAGCGACGCCGGGATGATCAGCTTCAAGGATATGATGACGCCAAATGAAGCAGATGCCATCCGCCACTATGTCATTGAAAGGCTGATTCAAGACCGCAAAGCGGCACAGGTCGCGTCAGAGATGGAAGACTAGACCCTAATATAGCCCCAGGCTGTTCTGGGTCTGTGGACCGGCGACACCGTCCGTCGACAGGCTATTCTGGCCCTGCCAGGCGCTGACAGCAGCGGCGACATCTGCGTCATAAACACCGTCGATGGGGCCAGTATAAATACCGGCATCGGCCAAAGCCTGTTGCAGGTTCTGCACTTCGAGCCCCTTGTCACCCTGCTGCAGGACATACCCCTTCTGTATGCCTTTGGCCGCCATGTATGACCGCTGCTTGGCCCCCTTGGAGAACGACATCATTGCAGCAGGCGACCGTGCGGCTTCCTGCAAGCGCTGCTTGTCGACGGCAATCGCCTCCTTGCGGCGCAACAGTTTTTCTTCACCCGTGCGCTTATAGGCGGCATCCAGCTCCTGCTCGAGACCTTCATAGGCTGCTTCTGCCGCTGCTGTGTCGCCTTTACCGGCATAATCAATCACCGTCTTCTGCAACCGCTCAGCGCGGGCCATGCTGGCCATGGCATCGACCTTGGCATCACGACTGTCGGCCGCCTTCGTGCGGTCGGTCGTGGCCGAGAGGTTGACCGGATAGGCGATGTCATATTCCTGACCGCTTTCAGCATCGCGATAGTGCAGGCTGATACTGGCGATCTTGGCATCGCCTTCTGCCAGCGCTTCATGATCCAGCTTGACGACATAGCTACGATCTTCACCGCCATAGAGGTCCTCGATGGGCAACTCGATTGTTTTGCCGATAGAGGCGTTGTCCGGCCCGTAGAAGTCGAATCCGCTGACATTGATCTCGAAGGTGATGCGCAGCGTAATGCCGGTTGCCACCGTCTGAATAGCGCCTTCCAGTTCGTGGGCGAAGAAGCGGTTCAGCTCACGAGGGTTTTCGACATAATAGTAGCGCCCACCGCCGGCCTCGGCGATCTGCTGCATCAGGTCTTCATTATAGTCGCGCCCCAGACCCATGGTCGTGACCACAACACCACTGGCGCGGGCCTCGCGCGCCATGGCAGCGATACGGTCCGGGTCGGTAATGCCTTCATTGGCCAGGCCATCCGACAGCAGGATCACTCGACTGACACGGTCCATACCGGCCTGGGGCTGGATGGCGCGAATACCTTCCATCATGCCGCCGGCCAGATTGGTCGACCCACGGGGAGACAGGCTCGAGATCGCCCCAACAATGCCGTGCTTGTCCAGTACCGGCCGCGAAGGCCACAGCAAGGTGACCACATCATCATAGTCGACCACCGCGATGCGGTCTGTCGGTCGCAATTTATCGACGATATTGATGGCAGCTTCCTTGGCATAGGACATCTTGTGAATGCCATTCATGGAACCAGAGCGGTCGATGACAAGACCAAGGTTCAGTTGCGGGCGCAGGCGGTCACCCCTGTCTCGTTCCGGTGCAAATAAGGCAATATGGGCATGGACGCTGCCACCCCGCCCAACCTCTACCAAAGGCTGGTCCAGCCTGACGTCAGCATATAGAGGGGGTTCAGCCGAAGCCGGGCTGGCATGCGAGGTAACAGCGCCCAGAAAGCATGCCCCGACTATGAGGGGCAGGCAGATTTTCCAGTAGGTTCTGTAAGACATCCACATAGCACCAATCTCCTGTCATTGGGGCCTGTGGCCCGCCTATATTGGAGATAGGTGCGCAATTGTGGCGAGAATGTGATTTTTGCTGTGTGTCCTACTGTGTACCTTAGTCCAGCGTCGGCAACACAATGGGATGGCGGCTTTCATAAGCCCGTGAGGCCCTCAAGATCGTCGCCTCGCTATACCAGGGGCCCACAATCTGTAGCCCTATTGGCAGGCCAGATTGGGTAAAGCCACAGGGGATTGAGGCAGCGGCATTCCCCGCCACATTGAAGGGGAAGGTCAAGGGTGTCCAACCCTTGGCATATTCCGGGTCGTCGGGCGCATAGATCTTCTGCCCTACCTCAAACGGCACGATCGGCGTTGTCGGCATCAGCATCAGGTCCCACGGCCCATTGGCAAAAAACTGTGAGATTAACTGACCCAGTGCCGCGCGTGTCTGTAGCGCCTTGACGTAATCCGTACCCATCGTCTTGCGGCCATGGGTGGCGGCTCGCACAAGGCCTCTGTCACTTTTCTCCAGGTCCTCTTCCCGGGCGTGTTCCAGGTTAACAGCAGCGGCCGTGCGCCACAGGGTCAGGAAATCGTCAATGATGTTCTCAAAGCCTGGGTCCGCCTCTTCAACGATGGCGCCCATATCTTCGAATTCTCTGACGGCAGCTTTCACAGCGGCATCAACCTCCGGGTCGATCCGAATAATCCGATCTCCGGGGAAATAGGCTATCCGCATGCCTTCAACCCCGTCATGCAAACCGACGCGCCAGTCGCGCCCGGTATATTCAAGGGCGAACGGGTCTCGCGGGTCTGGCTTTGTTAGCTCATTCAGCATCAACGCGGCATCTTCCACCGTGCGGGTGATAGGCCCTGCCTGGGAGACACCATAGGTCGGGCTGATGGGCACATTGGGCACGCGCCCCTGGGTCGTCTTGAGACCATAGAGCCCGGTAAAGCAGGCCGGGATGCGGATGGACCCACCCGCATCTGTGCCCGTCTGCAATGGCCCCATACCTGCCGCACAGGCGGCAGACGCCCCGCCCGAAGACCCACCAGGCGTCATATCTGTATTCCACGGATTACGGGTAACACCATGCAGGGCACTGTCCGTCGTGCCCTTCCAGGAGAACTCCGGCGTGGCTGTCTTACCCAGTATGATGCCACCAGCCTCGCGCATACGGGCGGTCACCGGCCCGTCAGCCTGCGCTTTGTGGTCCGGGCTCGTGGTCGGCGAACTGAACCGGGTTGGCCAACCTTTAACATCGAACAATTCCTTGATGCCGACGGGCACGCCGTCAATGGCACCGATGGTTTCACCCCGGCGCCACCGGTCTTCCGATTGCTCTGCTGCTGTGACCGCGCCTTCATCGTCGACAATGACCCAGGCATTGAGCAGATCGTTGTAACGATGGATCTGGTCCAAGGTAGCGCGTGTTACCTCTACGGGGGACACTTCTCCCGCACCATAGGCTTTCACCAGGTCGGCCGCGTTCAGGGCAACAAAGTCTTTCATCAACAGCTCCGTATCATTGCTGATACTCAGAGTGGACTAGACACCCAGCGGTTGTCCATCATCGGCTTCAATCAGCGAGCCGGTCATGAAGTCGCTCTGGTCAGAAGCCAAGAGCAGCACCAAACCGTTGAGCGTATTATCATCACCAATACGCCGGGTCGGCCAGCCCATAATTTCTGCCTGGCCGCGCTCGGTATCATAGTAGTCTGTATTCATCTCTGTCCGGATAAAGCCGGGACAAATGGCATTAACGCGAATATTGTACCGCGCCCATTCCAGCGCCAGGCATTGGGTCATGCTGGAAAGCGCAGCCTTGGACATACAATAGGTGATATTGCCCTTCAGGACGTTGCTGGCACCCATGGAAGAGATATTGATGATACGCCCACCATCGCCGCGGCGGATCATGTGGCGGCCTACTTCCTGGCTCAGATGAAACGGCGCCTTCAGGTTGGTGTTGAGAATTGTGTCGTAATCTTCTTCCGGCACATCCTCGGGACGGTTCACAATGGTCAGGCCCGAATTGTTGATCAGGCACCAGATCGGCCCAACTTCACTTTCGATTTCATTGACAACAGATGTCACTGCATCGCGGTCGTTGACATTAAAGGCGCGGGGGTAGGCCTTGCCGCCGGCGGCTTCAATTTCGGCCGCCAATTCCTGTAGACGCGCCTCTCTGCGGCCGGTGATGACGACCTCGGCACCGGCAGCCGACAGGCTGAGGGCAAACTGGCGGCCAAGGCCAGAGGTGGCACCGGTGATCAGGCACAGACGGCCCTTCATGTCGAAGTCTGGTTTGCTCATGGGAATCTCCTGAATTTCGGCGCCGAAGCTAGTGTGATGACCCTGTGGCGTCAAGGGCCGGAGGTAGTGCACTAAAGGTACTGCATATGTCCTTAATCAATGCAGCCAGCTACGGGCAATCTGATACACTCTGTGACGAATCGAACCCCGGGAGGGACCGGGGGATACCATGAGGGAGATATCCATGGATTTTGAATTTTCCGATCGCGTATTGGAACTGACGGACAAGGTCCGCACCTTTATAGACAATGAAATCATTCCTGCTGAAGCGACCTATGCACAGCAGGTGGAAGATGGCGGCCGCTGGTGCGTGCCCCCCGTTATTGAAGAGTTGAAAGAAAAGGCCCGTGCTGCTGGCATCTGGAACATGTTCCTGCCAGACAGCAAAGGCGGCTTCGGTCTTTCCAATCTGGATTACGCACCCATTGCAGAACTGCTGGGTCGCTCCGGCATTGCTTCGGAAACCTTCAACTGCTCGGCACCAGATACCGGCAATATGGAAATTCTGGAGCGCTTTGGCACCGACGAACACAAGGAACGTTGGCTGCAGCCCTTGCTGGACGGGAAAATCCGTTCTGCGTTCGCCATGACGGAACCGGCTGTCGCGTCCTCTGACGCCACGAATATTGAGTCCAGCATCACGCGCGATGGCGATGATTATGTCATCAATGGCCGCAAATGGTGGACATCGGGCATTATGGATCCACGCTGTGAAGTGCTGATCTTTATGGGCAAGACAGACCCATCTGCCCCGCTGCACCAGCAGCAGTCGATGATCCTGGTGCCGCGCGACGCCGACGGCATTACCATTGAACGCTTCCTGCCCGTTTTTGGTTATGACGACGCGCCACATGGTCATGGCGTGGTGAACTTCGAGAATGTTCGCGTGCCCACTTCCAACATCCTGTTGGGTGAAGGCCGTGGTTTCGAGATCGCCCAGGCCCGCCTTGGCCCAGGCCGTATTCACCATTGCATGCGCTCTATTGGTGCGGCTGAACGTGCGCTGGAGGCCCTGTGCGCTCGTGCAGACGATCGCGTCGCCTTTGGCTCTACACTGGCTGATAAGGGTGTTGTGCAGGAGCAGATTGCAGACTCTCGTATCGAGATCGAACAGGCTCGTTTGCTCGTCTACAAGGCCGCCTGGATGATGGACAAATATGGCAATAAGGTTGCCCGCAGTGAGATTGCCCAGATCAAGGTCGCCGTGCCCAACATGGCCCTGAAGGTTATTGATCGTGCCATTCAGGTTCACGGCGGCGGCGGGGTGTCATCTGACTTCCCGCTGGCGAAAGCCTTTGCCAGCCAGCGCACGCTGCGCCTTGCAGACGGTCCCGATGAAGTGCATCGCCGCACCATCGCGCGGCTGGAGATCAAGAAGCAACGTGAAATGCGCGAGCGCCAACACAACAGCGCAGCCTAGCTTCACCACATACCTTTTGGAAGGGGGGAGGCAGCGTTGGTTGCCTCCCCCTTTCTGTTGGGCTGGAAATGCCGATTCCAGATGTGTAACCTGCCAATTGGGGACTTCAAACGACGCAGGCACTAATGGCACGACTAGCATCCGCAGGCATCATGCTTGGCATCATTGCTGTTGCAGTGTTGCTCGACAGATATGATCAAGATTTCTACCTGTTTAGCGTTCAGGAAGATGAATATCTGGAGTGGGCAACTGTCTGGGCATTTCTGTTTGCCGCAGTCCTGTTTGGTTTTGCTTCTGTCCATCGACATCGCAACGAAAAGCGCAATCCCTGGTTCTTGATCTGTCTTAGTGCTTTCTGTTTCGTGTTCGCCATGGAAGAAATATCATGGGGTCAGCGGATCCTTGGATTTAGGCCGCCGACCTATTTCCTGGACCAAAACTTCCAGCAGGAACTGAATTACCACAACATCATTGAAAAAGATTTCCGCAAGCTTTTGCTGAAGATGCTCATTCTTGCTTATGGCCTGCTATTGCCTGTTCTTGCCATGGAACAGACAACAAGAAGGTTAGTCGACAAGCTGTCTTTTGTCGCGCCGCCAACCATTCTGATTATTCCATTTTCGGTAACTGCAGCGTTCTACCATATCTACCCGCTTCAATTTACCGGTGAGATTACCGAGCTCGCCTTCGGATTTGGGCTGATGTTTTCAGCGCTTATTTATCTCAGCGAAACAAACAGCGCCTTATGGCATTGGTGGAGCAACAAATGGGCGATGTTGCGCCACTCATTCATAACGGTATGTCTGTTGACATTCGTCACTCTGCTGATTGGCATAGGAAATGCGACTGTGGCCCGGCACTCGTTTAATGCCGACCCTCATGTGCTGGAAACAGCACGTGTAGAGGCGTTGGCCATCGCTAACGATATGGCTGCACTGTACAGAAACAATAAGCCTGGTGTCGTCACGCGGTGTAAAGACCACCGCCGAATGAATGGATTGGCCAAAAGGCTGCGAACCGACTATCTGTATACGTCTGAGTTCGCCTCGCTAGTTGAACAGGGGATGTCCGAAGAAAGAGCCCAATACTTCATTGACCCTTGGAATTCTCCCTATTGGATGCGGCACGACTGCCTCTCAAGTGACGGCATTCAACAGGTCTTCATCTATTCCTTTGGTCCGAACAGGAAGCGAGACTCAGCCAAGGGTCAGCTTTCGGGCGATGATATCGGGGTCATTATCCGGTATACACCGGATGAATTTGAATAGCGGATAGGCCAGCAAGACAACGTTTGGCGGTACTTCCAAGAGCGCAAGCCACTAAATTTGCTTGGGGCTTGCCGCACTGACCCTATTCAATACTAAAGGCTTCCAGCCCTCCCTTAGAACGCAACATACCCAAAGGGCTTCCTACACCCGATCGCTAACTCAGCTACCAACCAAAACATTACCCGTGCCGATTTACGCAGGTTGCGCTAGCGGTACGCGCCAATTGACCTGAACAATAGCCGGAAATGACCCATGCTGCGACTGGCATCATTGGGAGCCAGTCAACTTTTGTGTTTCACGCGTGCAATTCATTGGTTCACCGTTTCAGTCATTAATAAAGCCCTTAGGCTAAGTACCAACACAACGTTGAAGAATTACCCGCTTATACCGTTAACGACCGATTTGAAATCGAGCCTATGGTCGCTACTACTTGAATGGAATAGTGGGCATCCGTGACTGCTTGCCTCTCCACCGACTACAATCTAAACGGCACCGTATCTGTCTCTGCAAAATTCGCCGTCCGAGTATAAAACGGCGGTCCTGGTGAACACTCTACATTGCTCAACGTAGGGCTAATTACAAATCTTGTTGGCCCTGGAACTCTACCCCTTGATGAGGGACCGCGTTATCGGCTCCATAAAATTTCTTCCCCGCTCTACGGGGGTGTTGCCGAAACAAGGTAACAATCCTTCACTAACCGGGCCGAAACAATGGCTCACAGACTTAACAGGCATTTGTTCAAAAGCCCCCACCATCTGTCCGAGTAGCATCTCGGCCTAAGGGGCTTGAGCCATCAATACAAAGAAAAAGGGCGCCCCGAGGGACGCCCTTCTTAGTTTCTGTATCTTCGCTATTAGAAGCGGAGGCGTACAGAGCCGGATACGCTGTGGCTCTTGTAATTGCCGCCGATTTCACCAGCGTAGTCAAGCTGCAGCGACCATACGTTGTTCAGCAGAGCCGATACACCTGCACCGAAGATTGCGGTCGTGCCGCGCGGTACTTCACCCAGTGTGGTGAACGTGCCGTTATCACCTACGAAGCGTGAGGTAATGACACGGAGGTCATCTTCAAACTCGTGTGCGATACCGACGCGGACGTAAGGCAGGATGGTGCCGTTGTCACCGCTTTCGAACGCCTTGGAGAGGCGCAGCTGAGCAGTACCACGAACCGACTTGTTACCCTGTTCATCAACCGCGAGGTTGAAGACGGTTGGGCCGGTTTCGGAGAAGGCTTCCAGATCAACATTGGTGTAGATCAAACCAAGTTCCGGAGCCAGCATCAGACCTTCGTCGTTGATGTCGAAGCTGTAGCCCAATTCACCGAAGAAGTAGACATAGTCACCTTCGAATTCAGCGGAAGCCGTACCGAGTACATCACCCGCCATGGAGCTGAAGCTCACGTCGCGTGTTGATTCGATATCTAGGTCACCGTAACCACCACCGGCATTGGCATAGAGGCCATTGTCACCGAAGTAGGAAATGTAACCGCCGATTGACCAGCTTTCGACTTCACCTTCAGATGCGCTTGAGTAGTCATAGTCTACGTCGGTTTCACCGAAGCTACCCATGATACCCAGCAACCAACCGTCAGCGACCGCGTAGTCGAAGCCGAGATAACCGACCAGGCTATCCAAACCATACTCGATAAAGCCATTGTCACTATCGACCTCAGTATCGTTCCACGTGCCACCAATCCAGAAGGATGCCTTCTTCTCACCGCCGTCACCGGCATTGGTGTTGACTGAGTAACCCTGGACCATCAGAGACGTCCGGCTGCCGCTACGAGCCTGCAGTGCACGGTTCTGAACCTGACCAACGGAACCACCTGCCAGAGCAATCGCAACCTCGTTGTAGGGGTTGTAGAACTCAGGCGTCAGGCGATTGACAACACTCTGATAGGAGCCATTGCCAAATTCCATCTGGTGAATGCCCAGATAAGCCAGGCTTTCATGCAGACCGTCACGGTTCAGGCCGTACTGTGTCAGACCATCGACATAGTTTCCAAAGGCAGTCTGGTTGGCATTGCCACCCATCGGGCCAAAGTCAGGAATGGAGATGATGCGTACGCGATCCGGCAGGTACTGCAGGAAGCCCTTGAAGACCTGGATCCGACCACCTTGGGCGTCGTTAACCAGGGCACCGTCATTCGGGCCACCGTCGAAGCCGTACTCGTCGAATTCACCATCAACGCCACCTTCTGCAACGATGATATCAAAGATCTCACCTTTCACAGAGAAGTCAGCAGTGCCGATGTAGTCGCCATTGGCGTCAACATCCAACTCACCATCCGGCGTACCCACAGCAGGGTTCGGGATGAAGCAGTTCGGCGTACCGTCTGGTGCATCGTTACAACCTGTGTTGTCCGGATCAAGGATCGTGTCCGGCGCACCATTGGTTGTAAGGTCAACGAATTCACCGTCGAGGATCACATCCAGGCGACCACCAAGTGAAACCTGGCCGTCAGGCACTTCAGTTGCCTTGTTGCTTACGCTGTCAAAGACACCGTCAGGACCACCAGCACCTGGTACATCTTCATCGAAGAGAGGTACTTGGACGTCGTCAACGATTTCGAAGTCCTGGATGCCATCCGGGCCCAGAGGCGTTACACCATCGGAGTCGAACAGTTCATCACCTGTTACAGGATCCTGCGTTTCGTTATCGATGGGCACATCACCTGGGCCTGTGGTGTCATTCGGCGTGGAGATCACCGGCATGTTGGAACCGCTAGCTACAACATTCAGACGATCATGTTCACCGCTATCCTTCAGGTCAGCCTGCAACTCACCACCCCAGCTGGTGACAACTTCACGACCGGTTTCACGAACTTCAACGATAGTGAATGCCGTTCCACCTTCGGATTCGTCATCCTCAGTGTCGGGATCGTCCGGTGTCATCACAACCGTTTCAGTAACCTGCGTCAGGTTCGCGGTCTCGAAGCCATCGAAGGCAACGTTACCGGAAACTGTCAGCGTACCGATGCGGGTTGTTTCATCACCCGGTGCGATCATCCCACGACGCGGAGCGTCTGTTGCATCGTCCCAGTCGACGGACAGATCAGAGTCCGTTTCCCAAGTCCACAGATCACTACCTGTTGGATCCTGACCAACAACTGCAGAGTCGGCGAGGTCACCTTCACCCATGGCATAGCCAAGGACGTGAACTCCGCCACCGCCGCCGGGCATGCCCGGATCAGTTGCTACCGTACCATGACCACCCAAGACACCGACATTACCGTCGAAATCGCCAGGGTGTACATTCAGTACAGGTGTGGTCAGCAGAGCACCAGATGCAACACCTTCTTCAGTCGTGCCACCTACATTGAGGCGACCTGACCAAATATCGGAAGCAAAGGTTTCATCAATGACGTGTACGTCACTGTCTATGTCACCGTCGCCATCCAGGTCCACATCAATCGGATCGAAATCAGTGATACCGTCAATGGTTACAGAACCATTGATGTCCCACGTGCCGGAGTTGATCTTTTCGAGCAGTTCAGCTTCGGTGACGTTACCGTCGAAACGGCCTTCACCTTCTCCGAATAGAACGAGCTCATCTTCGCTGACATCAGTGTCTTCATGATCGATATCGAACAGAAGGCCACCCATGGATTCATCAACATCTGGCGTACCGGAGTCATCCTCGATAGCAACCAGTACATGATCGGTATCCGTCGTCTGACCGAGGTCAGCATTACCGTTCAGGGTAGAACCGGTTTCCATTGCCAGGATGTCATCACCCCCGTTGGTTTCGATGTTGCCGTTAATAACGCCACCGTCGAAGTTCTCGATGAGAGCCATGCCGTCACCATCCCGGATCGCCAGGCGAGAAGCCTGCTGAACCGGTGCCGGTACCAAAATTTCGGTAACAACATCTGAGTCACCTTCGCTGGCACCAGGTGTCACGGTGAAGTCTGGCGTTCCGTCCGGTCCAAGCGGTGTAACACCATCGGTGTCAAACGCTTCAGTGCCATCCGGGTTCTGGGTCATCGTGTCGACCTGAATAAAGCCGTCTGAGAAGACATCTTCACCCGTAATCGTACCAGCATTGCCGATCCGGATAACATCACCGAAACCGCTGCCGTTACCCAATTCACCGTCACCGGAGTCAATAGCAGCAACAGGTGTTTCTGCACAATCCGCGCTGAACTGCGGAGGCGTGCACAGGCCACCCGTTACTTCGATCAAACCGCCAGCACCGTTGGAAATATTAGTATTATCGTAGTTTTCGTAACCGACATAGATACCTGCATTACCACCTACGATGTCACCACCCTGCCAGGAGCCAAGCTCGTCTTCTGCGAAATCAACACCGTCAGTACCGTTAACGATCAGGTTGAAGGAACCTACAACAGCGATACCAGCTTCTGTACCCATAATTTGGCCACGAGCACCATCTGAGTCATCAGAAGTGTCGACGTTGATCATCAGGTTATCGTCGCCGGTCACCCAGAGACCATATTCAGGTGAGTAACCACTTACAGCACCGATACCACCGGTATTGAAGACGAGGTTGCCGTCACTCTGGATATTAACACCAGCCGTGCTGTTCGTTGCTGTTATAATGCCGCCGGCACCATTCCCGATCAAGGTGTCGTTGGAGTCTGTGTAGACACCATGCATACCGCCACCAATGAAGCCTTCATTTTCGACAACCGTGTATTCCGAGCTCCGCTCGATGTGAACACCGTCAATACCACCGGTAATGTCACCGCTGTTAACGATCACGTTGTCATCGGAGAAGCGGAAGATGCGGACACCATGGTCATCACCTTCAATATCACCGGTGTTCCAGAGCGCGTTGTTGTCGGAGCTTAGGCCGATATCAACGCCATCTTCACCACCATAGATCGTACCATCATTGTAGATTTCCCAATCGTCGGAGTTGTCTTTGACCTTGATACCGTCATCACCGGCTACGATGGATGAATCGGAGTCAATCGAGATGAAACCGCCAGCACCAGCATCAGAACCGTTGTCGACCTTGATACCATCAACGCCAGCATCGATTGACGCGTCGCGCATCAGAATAACGGTATTATCTGAAGCATTCAGATGAACGCCGTGATTATCTGCATCAATGGAGCCGTTGACTTCAACGGTATTGGATTCGCTACCGGAAATCAGCTGGACACCATCATTCAGTGAATTGACGGAACCATTAACATACACAGTGTTGGAGTCGGAAGCTCGCAATGAAACACCAGCATTGCCAGCGTTAATCGTACCGTCAGCAACAACAGTGTTGGCGTCGGCATCTTCAAGAAGGATACCGTCACCCGTTACGTCGATGGTTGCATAGTTCCAGACCTCGTTGTTGCTGGCACGGTCACCGACATTACCTTCCAGTTCGATACCTTCAGCAAGGTCATCATCGGAATCGCCACCGATTGTACCGTAGGCATAGATGACATTGTTATCGCCGCCATCGCTGACATAGATACCTTCATCAACTGCGCTAATCGTACCGTCGGACAGGATGTAGTTGTTGTCGCCATCCACTTGGATACCGACGCTACCTGCATCAATAGAACCAGTATTTTCGATCCAGTTATCGTCGGATGCGAAGATACCATCGTTACCAGCATTGATTTCGCCGTCATTGATCAGACCACCCTCTTCGAGGATCCATTCATTGAGGTCGTTACCGTCGCTGTCGAACTCATGGAAAGCAAACACACCATTGTTGTCGTTACCCTGAATGCCATCTTCACCGGCATCGATCGTTGCGCCATCGGCGTTATAAACCAGGTTACCAGAACCAACGCGGATACCATCACTGTCAGCGTCGATATCACCATTATTGACAATGGAGTTATCCTGGCCCGCCGCGATGCCATCTTCACCAGCTTCAATCCAACCGTCATTGACGATTGTGTTGTCGCTGTCCACGTTGATGCCGTCATCGCCAGCGCCGATATAGCCACTTGCTTCATTATGGATATCGTTACCGTCAATACCGGTAATACCGTTATTGGCTGCACCAACAATGGAGGTCGGTGAAGAATTGGTCACAACATTGTTGTTACCCATATTGATACCATCCTGGTCGCCATGGATGGTGCCGTCATTGTCGATAACGTTGTTATCGCCAACTTCGATACCGTAGTAACCAGAGATATTAGCGTTTTCAGCATTGTTGATGACGTTATTGTCAGCCAGGCGAATACCTGAACCAGTACCGGTCACATCATCATTACCGTTGATGGTTCCGGTGTTGTTTACGGTCCAGTTACCCAGCGTGGTGTTGTCATCATCTTCCGTACCATTGGCGGTGAAGCCATGGTCGTCAGCATTGATCGTACCAGCCCAGTCCAGCACACGATTGGCACCGTTCGGGTCACCTGCGTACCCCAGCTCAATACCGTCATCACCAGCGGTGATGTTGGTGCCAGCGTCATGCAGGATCTGGTTGCTAGGATCGTTGTTGTAGATACCGTCGCCATCAGCCGTAATGGACAGACCTGTTACATCAACAGAGTTGTTAACACCGTTAACGTTCACACCATCCTGACCAGCAGTTGATGTTCTGATGTTACCGGAAACAACGTCGTTGTCGTTGCCATCTACATCGATGCCGTCGTCAACCCTACCAACGTCCGCGTCATTATCATTACCCGCGATCGTAAGTTCGCCGGTGATTGCGTAGCAGCAGTTGTCGAGGTTATTGTCGTTGCCGGTAACAGTGGCGTCACCGAGAATTGCATCTGCATCGACGTCGTTGGTGTTACCAGTCAGCGTCAAAGCGCCACTGATTTCACCGATATCCAGAATATTCTGGTTACCAGAGACAGAAGCAGCACCGCCGACGTCTGTGGATTCAACATCGTTATCGTTACCAGTTACGCTGAGAGCACCATTGATGTCACCAGCAGTTGAAACAACGTTGTCGTTACCTATAACGGTCGTAGCGCCGGCCGAACCGCCACCAGCGACGTCATTGCCGTCGCCCTTGATGGCGAGGCCACCATTAATGTCTCCCGTCAGGTCAACATCATTGTCGTCGCCGGTTACCCCTGCTGCACCGGCGTTACCGCCGTCTACATCATTCCCGTCGCCACGGATAACCAGACCACCGCCAATGTCGCCAGTGTCGAAGGTATTCTCGTCACCACCGATAAAAGCGCCACCCGTTACGCCAGCAGACGCGATAGTGTTGTCGTCACCGGTAATGCCAAGGCTTGCCAGAGCACCAGTTGCGTCAACATCGTTGTCGTCACCAATTACCGTCGTGGCACCGGCAGAACCGCCACCAGCGACGTCATTGCCGTCGCCCGTGATGCCGAGAGCACCATTAATGTCTCCGTCAGGTCAACATCATTGTCGTCGCCGGCTACCGTTGTTGCACCGGCGTTACCGCCGTCTACATCATTCCCGTCGCCAGTGATACCCAGAGCACCGCCAATGTCGCCAGTGTCGAGGGTATTCTCGTCACCACCGATAGAAGCGCCACCTGTTACAGAGGCGGAAGAGACATTGTTGTCGTCACCGGTAATGCCAAGGCTTGCCAGA
>Ga0181569_10000281_pt1 | contig 38906 bp, 28 predicted proteins | sample 101ome_19_FD_132452 | JGI IMG/M metagenome (GOLD analysis project Ga0181569, IMG submission 132452) | Coastal salt marsh microbial communities from the Groves Creek Marsh, Skidaway Island, Georgia - 101405AT metaG (megahit assembly) | ecosystem: Environmental > Aquatic > Marine > Intertidal...
CGGTCGTTTTGCGTGCGTCGCCATGGCGGGGATATGCATGGAGTACATTTTGTTTGGTTTCGCGGAGGGCGGGTTGTCCGACGTGCGACAGCTCGACGGACTTTTGCAGGCGCTCGCGTTCACGCAAAAGAAATCTGATTCCGAGGTCCGATGGGCGGTCTTGAACACGACGAGTCTTCTTCGTCGACATCTCGATCTCACGGAGATGTTGGCCGAGTACATGGCTCGAGGGGCGAGCGTCGGCGAGTGCGTGGCGCTCATCGAACGCGAGGTGGCGAAGAAGCGACTCGCGGGCGACTTCGTGTGAGAAAAGAAAAGCTGATGGCGGTGGTAGATTAAAACAGAAGATGCGCAGCTAGATGTGTAAACCGATAGACATGCGTGCGAGTAGTTCTTAATTGTCGACGCTCGATTCGGACGCGCTCGCGTCGGCGTCGCTTCGTTTTTGCGCGCTGTAGAAGATGAATTGGTTGCGAATCTCGCACTTGAAATCGACGAGGCCGCACTCGGCGCACAAGTCGCGGAGCTCGCGTTTACTCCACCATCTGAACCCGCGCGCCGCGTTCGCCGTACCGCTGAATTCACGCACGGCGTTGTCGAAGATGGCCTGTTGATCCTCATCGAAGAACGGAATCTGCGGGTTCATAAACGTGGTGCCGCAAAACGTCGCCCCCGGTTTTAACACTCTGGCAATCTCCGCGACGGCTGTCGTCGAGTCCGGCCAGCAGTGAATCGCCGCTCCGGCGTGCACGCCGTCCACGCTCGATTCCGGAAACGGTAACCGCGCGATGTCGGCGCGAACGAAGCACACGTCGCCGTCACCGAGTAAATTTTCATCCTCCATGTACTGTTTCGCCTGGCGCAACATGGCGTCGGAAAAATCCAACGCCACGACGCCCGCGTACGCCTTCGTCTTCAAAAACCGCCGCGAGAACAACCCACTCCCACACGACGCATCGACGATCACCCCACCTCTCGCCGCGTCCCCCAACGCATCCATGGCCAACCGCGTCTCCTCATCCGGTCCCGGAAATCCCGCGCGCTTAAAACTGTCCCGCCAGCCTCGCTCGTACGCGAACGCCACCTGCGGCGTCTCAAACGTCGCCGTCCCGAAGTACCCGCTCGTCGGCAACACCCCACGCAATTCTTTCGGCAGCACAGATCTCGCCAGATCCACCAACGTCCCCGGCGCGCGCGTCGCGTTCGTCGACGCGTTCGTCGCCGCGCCCACCGTCAAGTCCCACCGCCCATCCACCTCCTCGTACGCCAACCCCGACGACGGTTCCACCCCGTCCGCGCGAAGCGCTCGAAGCGACACCGGACACGCCAAAGGAAACGCCACGCGCGCGATGTCTCGAGTCGGCGCGTCCGCCTCGTCCGAGTCGTACGTCTCCGCCACCGACGTCGACGATGACGATGACGATGACGATGACGACGGTCGGCGTCCCGCGCGCGCGTCGGACGCGCGCGCGCGGCGACGCGCGACGATACCGGACGCGGGAAAACGTCCGACGCGACCGACGGAGAGTCGTGCGTGCGTCATCGTCGCGAGCGCGTCCTCGAACGCGCGGTCGTGCGTCGAGCGCGCGTCTCAGGACGCGCGACCGAGGTCGAGACGCGGATGACGTCTGGTTGGCCTAAACCCTATCGGCGCCCCGCGAGTGCGTGTGGTCTCGTGGGAAGAAGCCCTATGGATGTGGATGATGACGATCGGACGCGTGGACGATACATCGCGACGCGAGAGCGACGCGCGCGTCGACGGATCGACGCGACGACGAACGCGTGCGCGTGTGGTGCGAACGGTGTCGATTGACGCGCGGAAAGTCGACGACGGACGAGTCATCCATCGACGGAAGACGCGAGAACCTGAAGACAAAGGATGGCGGACGTCGCCCCGGCGCCGGTGATGACGAACGCGGATTACGCGCGCGAAAAGTCACCGTATTACGCGCATCGTATCGATTTGTTCGACAAGTATTACGCGCGTGAGGTGGCGCGCGTGGAAGAGGCCAAGGCGAGAGGCGAATGCATCACGGTGACGCTTCCGGACGGCGCGCAAAAGGAGGCGACCAAGTTCGCGACGACGCCGTTCGATATCGCGCTCGGTATTCACAAGAAGTTGGCGCAAAATGCGCTCGTGGCGAAGGTTGACGGTGAGTTTTGGGACATGAAGCGTCCGCTCGAGGGTGATTGCGCGTTGGCGTTGTTTACGTTTGACGACGTCGAGGGCAAGGAGTGCTATTGGCACTCGAGCGCGCACGTGTTGGGTGAGGCGCTCGAGTTGGAGTATGGTGCGGATTTGACCATCGGACCGGCGATCGAGGAAGGGTTTTACTACGATTGCTTCTTGGGCGAGCGCACGTTGACGCCGGATGATTCGGTCGTCATCAAGGGTCGCATGGAGAAGATCATCAGCGAAAAGCAAGAGTTTCAGCGCATCGTCGTGACTCGCGCCGAGGCGTTGGAAATGTTCGAAGAGAACAAGTTTAAGATTGAACTCATCTCCAACTTGCCGGAAGACGCGACGATTTCGTGCTACAGGTGTGGTCCCATGGTTGATTTGTGCCGAGGGCCGCACTTGCCAGATACCGGCGCGTTGAAGTGCGTCAACGTCACCATGTCCTCTCGCGCGCACTGGCGTGCGGATGTCACCAAGGATCCGCTCGTTCGTGTCTATGCGGTGACGTTCCCGACCGATAAGCTCATGAAGGAGTACAACACGCGCATCGAAGAGGCGAAGAAGCGCGATCACCGTACCATTGGCATCAACCAAGAATTATTCTTCTTCCATCAGCTCTCTCCGGGTTCGTGCTTCTTCCAAAAGAATGGCGCGCGCATCTACAACAAGTTGATGGAATTCATCCGCGAAAAGTACTGGGAGTACGAATACGACGAGGTAATCACGCCGAATATTTACAACTTTGATCTCTGGAAGACTTCCGGACATGCGGCGCACTACAAGGAGAACATGTTCAGCTTCAACGTCGAAAAGGAGGAATTCGGTCTCAAGCCGATGAACTGCCCGGGTCACTGCGTCATGTTTGCGCACCGTCGCAGAGCGTACCGTGAGCTCCCCATGCGTGTGGCTGACTTTGGTGTGCTCCACCGTAACGAATTCTCCGGCGCTCTCCACGGCTTGACTCGCGTGCGTCGATTCCAACAAGACGACGCGCACATCTTCTGCCGGGAAGATCAAATGGAAGATGAGCTTAGTGGCTTCCTCAAGTTCTTGGACGAGGTGTACGAGGTCTTCGGTCTCACGTACGAGATGAAGTTGTCCACTCGTCCGGAAGGATACTTGGGTGAATTGGAGGTGTGGGACAAGGCGGAGGCGGCGCTCAAGTCGGCGTTAGATCGAAGCGGCAGAGAGTGGAAGTTGAACGAAGGCGACGGCGCCTTCTATGGACCGAAGATTGACATCACGGTGTTCGACGCTCTCAAGCGTAGATTCCAGTGCGCGACGGTTCAGCTCGATTTCCAGCTCCCCATCAGATTCGACTTGTCGTATGTCGACGAGAACAACGACCCGGTCAAGCCCATCATCATCCACAGAGCGATCCTCGGCTCTGTCGAACGTATGTTCGCCATCTTGACCGAGCACTTTGCCGGTAAGTGGCCGTTCTGGTTGTCCCCGAAGCAGGTCATGATGGTACCCATCTCTGAAGCGAACAAGGATTATTGCTTTGAGCTCAAAAAGTCACTTCGCAAGTCGGGCTTCTACGCGGAGGTGGACGCGTCCGACCGTAAGATGCAGAAGAAGGTTCGCGAGGCGCAGCTCGAACAGTACAACTACATTTTGGTGTGCGGCGATAGCGAACAAGCGAACGGTACGGTGAACGTGCGTACGCGTGACAACAAGGTTCACGGAGAACACAAGCTCGAAGCTTTGATCGAGGTGCTCACTCGCGAACGCAACACGCGAAGCCTCACGTGCTGCTTCGAAGACACGACGAACGCTTAGAGCGACGCGGCGGAAACATAGCACGATCCACCCTAGAAGTGCGCACGCACATAAAATATTGAATTTGAACCGCATATTCTATTTCTCATCACATCGATTCACAACGTTGCTCAAGTCAAGTCGCGTCATTCGGAATCGTACGTAGGCGATCTCGGGAATTCCAGCACGGACAGCGGCAAACTGTGTTTTTCACACACGCATACGATGTGTTCACCGATGTAGATCGTTTTCGGCATGTACACGGCGAAACAGATGACGGCGATGTGTTTGGCGTTGTTATCGCTATCCGGTTCCTTCGGAGGCGCGCCCCACTGCGATACGTGGTCTTCCCGACAGATGCTCCTCGTCAGCGCGTAATTGATGTCTATCGTGAACCAATCTCCTTGCGTATTGATCCGGCGAGCCGGGTCCATGCCATGTTTCAAAATTTGTCGCGCCGCGACCACGCTCGTGCCGTGAAACGCGAGTCTCACCGAACTCGGATCGCAGTCCTTGACGCATTGGTAAAATCGTTCGTACAGTTGAGTTCCCGGAAAAGAGTGTTCGTTCAATCGAACGGTGAAATTCGGCGACAACACATCGTTGCCGACGCGATACGGCGTGCGACACTGCGAATGGAAGTATCACACACGTCAGTCAATCGTCGAACTGACGCACGAATCCCGTTCGTTCGTTCGTTCGTTCATCGTCGTCGGGACGCGTCCCTCGTCCTGACTCGACGCGCTCGCACGGGACGACGACACGTCACCTGCACGGGCCGCTCGTCCAACAGCGCCTTGTGCGCGACTTTCCGAGGAGACACGGCACAGATGAAATCATTCCTACAGTTGGTGCACTCCAAGTTGTTTCTTCGCGCCCGCGCGCTCCGTAGACATCGGTTTTCGAATCGACACCACGAGCACGTCCAACTGTCGAGAACATGCGACATGTTGAGGGATTGACGCTCTCTCTCGGCTTCGATCTTCGCCTGTCCACGCGTGCGTGGGCGCGATTGGTCGACGCCGCGATTGAAGAAGATGTGCGTCATGACGAATCCGATGCCCAGGAGCGCGGAGAGGACGCGAGCGTCGGGCATTGAGGGGGGGATGTGTGACCTCGGTGTGTGGACCTCGGTGCCGACGAGGTTGAGGTTGTTAACCGCTACGTACATTTTCAAAGTCATCAATACATGAATCAATATCAAAGGAGAAGGGTGACGTCGACGACGCGAGCTTCCGGTGCGCTCGAACACGAACGCACGGCATTGGTGACGGCGTCGGCGGTCGCGCTCGATTTGAGAAGTGCGATGATGTGACCGCCCGAACCGGCGCCGCAGATGAAACTTCCGTGACTCAACGGCGCGAGCGCGTCGTACACGGCGCAAATCGTCGGGCTCGCGATGGAAGACCACAACGACTGTTGTAACGATTTGTGCGTCTCGAGAAGGGCGCCCAATCGAGCGATGTCCAACTCACCCTCGCCGCGCGCGATTTCTTCGGGACTCTTCGAGCCGAGCGAAGCGAAGACTTGGTACATCTCCACCGCAAGGTCTGCACATCTCGTGAGCGCGGTTTCAACGCCCACGTCGCGTCTTTGCCACGTGGTCACGACAGAATCACAGACAGTCTTGGCGAGACGAACCGTACCCGTGAAAACACACGCGAAACGAGAGTTGATGAAAGCCTTCGTCGTCTCCGACATTCCAACCAACGCGGAATAGGAATAGGAAATCAGTCGCTCGTCGGACGATGGTTCCGAACGGCTCAAACGCAAGTACTCAAGCGCACCACCGACTTGATCTTGCCACCCGCCTCCGGTCGTGAGCATTTGTTCCACCGCTAACACGGCGTTGACAATGTCGCGCAACTCGACGCCATCGGCCATCCTCGGCGCCGCGACGAGCGCGCCGGCTTCGTCAAAGTACTCAACCTTAGCCGCAAGTGAACCTTCGAGAGGTTTCCACGCGGTCCCTCGGCGAAGGTCGCTGAGCGCGTGCACCATGGCGAACGCGAGAATGCTGCTCGTTCCCAATCCAGAGCCCTTGGGAAGGTTGACTTCGCTCGCGAGTTCGATGCCCGGAAAGTGTTCGTCTTGACCGAACGCGTGCGGTACGCTCACACTCGTGTCGACGCTGGACACATCGATCGCGCCCGGCGCCGCGAGCAACATGATGACAGCTTTGTGAAGAGCGAACGCCGAGGTGGGGTCGCGGTACGACAATAAATCACCGATCGTGCGCACGTCCTCTCCGACGTACGCACCCGTCGCTTCATCCTTCATCGCGAGACGAATGCCCGGAGTCCGAAGCCTGGTGACCGTCGCGGCTATGGGTAACTCGCCGTTGACGAGACCCGCGACGTGTAAAACTGTTCCTTTTCGCTCGAGACAAAACGGCGGCGTGTCCGTCCAACCGCCAGCCAGATTGAACCTCACGGGATACGCCGCGCGGACTTTTGTGAAAAGTTCCGAGTCAGCGACGGTGCTCATGCCTAGAGAAGTCCCGATCACGGAGGAGACGATGACATCCCGCAGACACATTCGAGCGATTTCATCCGCGTGCGGCACGCGAAGCGACAGCGCCGAGCGCCCGACGTCTAGACTCAACTGGGTCGATTGAATGTCGTCGCGTCCATCGGCTTCGTCCGACGCCGCGTCTCTCAGTATCGTTTCCAAGTCGTTTTTCGTATTCTCTGCATTTAAGAACGAAACTTCGTACTCTTTCGTCAGCGAACGGAGATGTTGCGCTGATTTCATCCAGTCGTTCGCGGGAACACCCTCCTTCAACATTTTCCGCAAACTTGCGCCGATGATTTTCCGCGACAATTTGCGTTGCGTGCACATGATCTCCTCGTGATCAGCGTACGTACGAAGCGCTTGGCTGATACTGAGTGCTCGAGAACTGTGCGTTTGTGCTAGTTTCGATGCGTCAACTTCACCCCGCACGCACGCCGCGGTGAGTAGAGCCTCTGCGCTCGACGTCTCGGCAGTTTCTTCGACGGCGAAGAATCGCCCGAGCGTGGTGGTGTGTGACTCCTCATCCGTCCAAACACGAGACTCCGGCCAACTGAGTCGCTGAATCGCGTCGTGAACGCGGATACCACACCACGTGCTCGATGTGCGTGATTTGATGACGTCATCGACGTTTAAAATAATGGTCACGAACCCTTTCCCGACGTCCTCGCGCACGGGAAGCGTATACATGAACGTGTTCGAGGCCACTTTCATCCCCGCCGTGAGCGTGACGCCGTACAGCGCGCAATTACCGCCGATCGTCACATCATTGCCCACGTCGCAACTCACCAAGCACGAACCCGATCCGATCGTCGTTCCCGCGCGCATGCGGCACGACATGATGGCGGAGTCCTCCGGCTGCCGAAAATCGGCCTCGGCCACCGCAGCTATCCTGACGGGAATGGACGGCGCCGGGAGGGCTCGCAGGCACTGCGCGTCCTTCGTCGTGTGGTATAAAAACTCTGGAATCGTCCCGAGATGGATGAATCGGCTCGGGAGCAGAGGGATGATGACGAGTGGTCGACCGTGCAACGCGTCGGCGACTGCGCGCCTCGCGTTTCTCAATCTCGCCTCTTTCTCGTTCACCGTCGTGGATGTCACGCTCGCTAGATGTTCCACGCGATCCAAATACGATGTATCGGCATCCTTGCCCAACGGCTGCATGAAATCGCCGTACGCACATATCTCGCATCCCGCTAAGACATCTCGCTTGGTCTCGTCAAGCTCTATGAGCGCCTCGAGCGCGTCGACGCCGATGTGGAAACAACTGTCTGTCAACACCCACTCGTCGTCATCCGCCTCGTACCCACGCATCACACAACCATTCTTTCGCATCTCCTCTTCAGACGGTTTCTGCAAGCACTTTCGACAGTCCAACGGCGCCAACGGTTCTCCGGCGCGCATGGCGCGAACGCGTTCCCGCACTTCGTCCGCGTCGCACGCGAACACGCCGTGCTCCTCACCGATCGCCACCGAACTCGGATGCCCGAGCGCGGTGATCCCACGCTGCATCGACGCGTACGTCTCGTCGTCGAACTTTCCCTGCGCGTCGTCGTACTCAAGAAACACGTCGGCGCTCGAGACAAATATTCCCGGCGGCAGAGTCTTCGCCAACGGCGTCAACTGCACCAACTGCGCCTCCAAGATGGTCGCCGGAACGCCTCGTCCCGACGCATCCATCGGAACATCCGCGAACGCTTTCCCACACGTGCCGTACTGCGGCGCTCGCTCGCTGTGTCCACCCGTGTGTAACACGAAGACGCGCTTTTCGCGCCACGCCTCCCCGAACCATGATTTGAGCTCTCGCGCCACCCCCATCGTCGCCCCGCCCGACCCCACGCGCGGTCCAGGCGGATCCGTGATCACCACGTACCGCTCGCGCTCGCTCGGAAGCGCCCCCGCGTCGTGAAGCGCGTCCAAACGCGCGCGAAATCCACGGCTCTGGTCGCTCGAGCTCGACGTCAGCGCGACGACGTCCCAAAACGTCCCACCACCGTCGGGACGCGTCGCGAGCGCGCGAAATCGATCGAGACGCGACGTCGCGTTCGCGATCGCGCGTGCGTCTCGAGCTGCGTCGGGGGACATGTCGCGAGGCGTGGCGTGAGGCACGAGCGATTAACTAACTGTTTGACATCGAGGCGATGGACGCGCGCGTTCGAGCGAAACGAAGCGAAACACACTCTACTTTTCGTCGTCGTCCAACTCGCGCATCACCGTCGCTCGGTGCGCGGCGATGGTTTTATTCGCCAACGAGACGTTTTCAAAGGCGAACGTCAACAATTCGTCGGCGTCGGTTTGCTTGGCAAACGCATCCTTGAGGTAAATCATGACGTCCGGCAAGGTGTCGCACTCGAGAATCTTCTGTTCGTGCATCTTCAGCATGGCGATGGAGACTCGAAACCACACCTTTTCGCCCTCGTAGATGAGACAATCGAGGACGCGCGCCGCCGTCGTGGACGGAAACGATTCGACGAAGAGACAGAGCAACCACTTGCTCGCGATCATCACGAGGTCAATCTCGAGATTGCGGAAGTGTTTGGCCAATCGAGGCGCGTTCGTTTGCACCAATTTATGCAAAATCTTGTATTGCGCGATCGTGCCCTTGATGTCCTTCGCGTGTACGTCTCCCGGGAGGATGATGTCCAACAACGCCGTAAACGTCCAAACCGCCTTTTCCTCGTCGCCCATGACGAGCCATAAAAACGCGGCAATGTAGTTCATCCCTTGACAATATCCCGTGCGACGATTGTGTCTGGCGTACGCGTACAGGATTCTTCGTAACACTTCGTTACCGTTTCGCCCATCCTGCCCTTGTTCGTACTTGTGATTCGCCGGAAACGTCCTCGCCAAGTCGAGCTCGATTTGGTCCACCACTTTTTGGTCCACCGTCATGACTAACAATTTCTCGTAATATCCATCCGTCGGACCGACTTTTTGTAAATCACCCGCCCCACTCGCCGCGAACCACACGTCGCGACGTAAATCTTTCGGCACCCCGCGCCTGAGCGCGCGCTTCAACATGGGATCCCGTCTCGCCACCGCCGCGGCGAGCGTCTCCGCGGCGCCCTCTTTGCGCGCGTGACTCCAAAAGGCATCCACGCGAACGCTCGGTTTCCTTCCCGGCGTCGACTTGGCGACGTCCACGGCGAATCCGTACACGTCCACGGCGCCCTCACCGTCGCTCCGTTCCTCGAAGGAATCGACGGAATCGAACGCGACGTCTCGCGACGACGTCGACGCCTCCACCTGCGTCGCCGACCGTCCCTCCACGGGCGCGTTGAACGACGCGCTCTGATCGCGTCTCGCGAGTGAACTCGCGCGAATAGATTGACGATCATTGCGCGCGCGATCGACGTCGTTGTCCGCGCGCGCGACGCAGCACGCGAACGGCATGGCGCGTCGTCGGCGCGGGGCGCGGGTTCGTTCCCGGACGATCTCTCGTCGACGTCTCGAGCGCGCGGACGATTCGAGCGCGCGGCGGCGACGCGATGCGCGAGAAGAACGCACTCTACGCGTGTCGACGTCGTTCGCGGCGTCGTTCGCGTGCGTGGGCGTGTGACGCGCGATGTGCAATCTCACCGCGTCATCGTCTTTGTAGCGAACGCGTCCCCGTCGACGACGTCAGACGCCCGCGAGATGCGAATGCGCGCGTCGACGTCGACGGAGACGCGCGCGACGTCTCGAGGCGCGCGCGTTGACGCGAGGCGCGCGCGCGGGGTGCGGCGCGGCGGCGCGGCGAGGGGCGGGATCGCGCGAGGGGGGAAGTCGTTGGTGACCGCGGCGACGCTCACGGCGCGCGCGCCGACGCGTGGCATCTCGCGAGGCGCGCCGTGGGCGGCGCGCGCGCGAGTGACGATCGGTGCGCGCGCGTCGACGACGGGCGACGCGCGCACGCGGCGATGGGGACGCGCGCGCGCGACGGGGACGCGCGCGCGCGACGGGGACGCTGACTCGGCGTCGCGAGACGACGAGAGCGGCGATCTTCCGGCGTTGCTGCGCATGCGAACGTCGGAGGCGGTGTGGTATGTGGGATGGCCGACGACGGTGATCGGGCTGTTGCGGTCGGTGTTTCCGATCACGGATACCTTTTGGGTGGGGAAGCTCGGGACGGTGGAACTGACGGCGCTGTGCTCGAACGCGTTCGCGGGATGGATGTTGTACCTCGTGTCCTCCGTCGTCGCGAACGGGGTGCAGAATAAGGTGAGTCAGAGCGTGGGAGCGGGGAAGACGGACAACATCGGACCTGTGTTGCGCGATGGGATGTACGGGGCGGTGTTCACGGCGGCGGCGTTGGCGATGCTCGTGCCGTTCACCGCGGTGTACTCGACGGCGTTGGGGATCGAGGCCGGGGCGTTTACGATCGGGCAATCGCATCTTCGAGCGTCGCTGTTGGGTTCGATCGGTCTGTGCATGTGCAACGTGCTCGAGGCGACGCTGCGCGGTTTCGGGTCGATGAAACCGGCGCTTCGAGTGACGACGCTCATGGTCTTGTTGAACATCGTCTTGGATCCGCTTTTCATTTACGGCGTCGGTCCTTTCCCCAAACTTGGCGTTCGCGGCGCCGCGGTGGGGACGAGCATGTCGTACTGCATCGGTGCGATTCTATTCTTCCGCATGCTCGTGAAAAACTTCAACGTCAAGATTCCCTTTACGCTGCCAAACTTTAAGCGACTTCGGGAAATCATCGCCATCGGTTGGCCCATCGCCGTCGCCGGCATCGTCTTCGCCGTCGTCTACGTCGGTCTCGGGCGCATTCTGACGTCCATCGATCCCATCGCCCTCACCGCCATGGGACTCGGCCAACAGTTTGAAAACATTCCGTACACGGTGACGGATGCGTTTCGCGTCGGCGCGAGCACCCTGGTGGGTCAGTGGATCGGCGCTCGTAACGCCACTCGCGCCAGAGACGCATGCTGGAGCGCGTGTCAAATCTCGATGGTCGCTCTCTTACCGTTCGCCTTCATCTTTATCGGATTCGCTCCGCAATTCATCGGATTACTCACCGCGGACGCCGCCGTCGCCGCGCACGCGGCGACGTACATGTACTGGAACTTCCCCATCGTCTCCTTCATGGCGCTCGAGTGCGCCGTTGAGGGTGCCTTCAACGGCACCGGGATCACCTACCCCGTCATCATCATCGCCCTCATGCTCAACCTCTCGCGTCTTCCCATAGCTGCCGCCCTCGCCCCGACGTACGGCGTAAACGGCGTCTGGTTCACCATCGTCGCCACGCAAGTCGTCAAGTCATTATTAAAGACGCTCTGGCTTCGCCGCGTCCTCAACCGTATCATCGCGGACGAACGTCGTTCGGGTTCGACCCGCCTTCGTGACTAATATCTATCGCTGTACAGTGTATTTTCATGCGTGTAAGAAAACTGTCTTCTGCTCATCTGCGTCTTGGAGAGGCCCCTTTTGCCCATCGTGAGCCCGACGCGTTTTCGACACTTTACGCCTCGCGAAACACCATGTCTCTCGGATTCACCGCCTCCAAGACGATTCGCGCCACCCCGGTCGCGTTCCGCCTCTCCCGCGCCGCGTCCTCCCACGCGCGCGCGACGCCCGTCCGCGCGATGGCGAAGGAAGTCATCAGCACCGACAAGTCCCCGGCCGCGCTCGGTCCGTACAACCAAGCCGTCAAGGCTGGCAACATGGTCTTCGTGAGCGGTCAGATCGGTCTCACGCCGGCGATGGAATTCGCGGGAGAGACGATCGAAGAGCAAACGGAACAGGTGATGAAGAACATCGGCGAGGTGCTCGCCGCCGCGGGCGCCTCGTACTCGGACGTCGTCAAGACGACGATTCTGTTGGCCAACATGGACGATTTCAAGGTGGTGAACGGCATTTACGCTAAGTTTTTCCCGGAGAACGCGCCGGCTCGCGCGACGGTCGAAGCGAAGGGCTTGCCGCTCGGCGCGCTCGTCGAGATCGACGCCATCGCCGTCGTCGACGCGTAGACAGACGGACGGACGGACGAGACGACGCAACTCCGTCTCGAACCCGGCACGAGGCGACTCGAGGGAGACGTCGCGAAGACTCTGTTTTAATTCTATCGAAGCATTCTTTCCCGTGCGCGTCGGCGTTCCCGAGCGTTCGCGCGCGCGTCTCGCGATCCCAGCACCATTGACCGTTCGCGACTCAAGACACGGGGACTCCACATTCGGGACGGCCCACCCGCCGCTCCTCACACCGGAGCGCGCGGTCGGAGACCATGCGCGCACCCATGGGACGAGGCGGCGGCCGAGGCGGTGCGTGACGAGCGATGCGAAACGTTGCGACCGCGCGTCCGACGCGCGCGCGCGTCGCGCGTCGTCGCGCGCGAGGCGCGAGGCGCGCATTCACCCTCAATTGCCTCGCGCGCGGATCGGCGGCGGCGGCCGGCGATGAGACGTCGGACGCACTGTCGCGACGCGCGCGACGACGCGCGCGGGACGCGCGCGATGTGGAAAGATGCACGCGAAATACCTCGATCGAGCGACGCGCGCCGACGCGCGATTCGCGAGAGTGACGACGCTGACGACGCGCGCATTGGATGATTTCGCTCGCGCAGGTTTTTCGCCCGGCGGACGAGGACGCGGAGGCGGCGGACGAGGTACGCATCGAGCGCGCGAACGCGAACGCGGGCGAACGCGCGGACGCGACGATGGGAATAATATGCGTGCGTCGATCGCGCGCGGAAGGCTCATGCGAGTTTGCGCGCCAGTCGGGGACGTTAAAGCCACGGCGGATTCTCCAAGGTGAAAAAGTAACCAGACTGACTGACGGTTTTTTCGTACGCATCAGGCGGTGGCGGACGCGGTGGCGGACGCGGTGGCGGACGCGGTGGCGGACGCGGTGGCGGACGCGGTGGCGGACGCGGCGGCGGACGCGGCGGACGCGGTGGCGGACGAGGAGGCATGAAGGGCGGGTCCAAGGTGGTCGTCGAAAAGCATCGCCACGAGGGCGTCTTCGTCGCGCGCGGTAAGGAGGATGCGCTCGTGACGCGTAACATGGTAGTTGGTGAGAGCGTGTACGGTGAGAAGCGCATCTCTGTCGATGAGGCTGACGGTACGAAGACGGAGTACCGCGTGTGGAACCCGTTCAGATCGAAAATCGCCGCGGGCATTCTCGGCGGTTTGGACAACATTCACATCAAGCCGGGATCGAAGCTCCTGTACCTCGGTGGTGCTTCCGGTACCACGGTGTCGCACTGCTCCGATTTGGTCGGTCCGGAAGGAACTGTGTACGCGGTTGAGTTCTCTCACCGTTCCGGTCGCGACTTGGTCAACATGGCGAAGAAGCGCACCAACGTCATTCCAATCATCGAGGACGCGCGTCATCCGCAAAAGTACCGCATGTTGGTCGGTATGGTTGACACCATCTTCGCGGACGTGGCGCAGCCGGACCAAGCTCGTATTGTCGGTTTGAACGCGCAGTATTTCCTCAAGCAAGGTGGTAACTTTATGATTTCCATCAAGGCGTCGTGCATCGATTCCACCGCCGCTCCGGAGGCGGTCTTCGCGCGCGAAGTGAAGAAGCTGCAAACGGAAGGCTTCAAACCGGCCGAACAGCTCACTTTAGAACCGTACGAACGCGATCACGCCATGGTTGTGGGGGCCTATCGTGTTGGTGGTAAGGGCGGCAAGAAAGACAGCTAGAGCGGCGGCGGCTAAAAACGACGACGTGTTTCCTTCCCTCCTTCGACGTGGAAAAAAGCAAAGTTTTGCAAAACAATTTTGGAAAATTTGTGTATTAAACGACATCTACAGTACAGATACGGTAAAAACCACAACCGTTCCCTGCGCTCCGTGACTCAGCGCGCTCGCCTTGCTAGATGCCTGAGTTTGGCCGCCAACTGATCTCGTTGCTGCTTTGCGCGATACTTCGTCCACTTGTGAAATCCACACCATTCCGCGAATCCACACACGCCGACGCGTCGCACATCCCGCCCGCCGCAATGGTGGCGCTCGACGTCGAAGCCGTCTCGCGCATGTCCCCCGGACGTTTCTTCCGCGACCACACGTCCGCGGTGAACGCGCTCGACTTTCATCACACCGAGGATGCGCTCGTCACCACCGGGGATGACGACGCGATTCACCTCTACAACACCAACACCGGGGTCAAGACGAAGACGCTGTACAGTAAAAAGTACGGATGTTCGAACGTGTGTTTCACGCACAGCGCGGCGGCGGTGATTTACTCGTCCAGGAGCAAGGGCGCGGGTGGAAAGGCGATCGACGACCACGCGGTGCGGTACCACTCGCTGCACGACAACACGTACCTGCGGTATTTCAAGGGACACACGGACGCGGTGACGTCGATCGCGATGAGCGCGACGAACGATAACTTTTTAACGGCGAGCGCCGATCTCACGGTGCGGTTGTGGGATCTGCGAACGCCCAAGTGTTGCGCGGCGATACCGCAGTGTCCGGCGATTCCGTACGTGGCGTACGATTCGCAAGGAGAAGTGTTCGCGGTCACGGAGGGTGACGGAGCGATTAAACTCTACGGGACGGGGAGTTATAGTAAAGGGGCGTTCGCGCAGTTTGATGCGTTTCACGACAGAAATGGGAATTATTTGTTCAATCCTAACGAGCCGCCGCCCGCGGTTTCGTGCGTCAAGTTTTCGCCGTCGGGGGAGCGAATGCTCGTCGTGAGCGGTACTTTCATCACGATTTTGAACGCGTTCAGCGGTGAACACATCATGCGCATTCGCGTGCCCGGATCTGGCGAGCAACAACACGCGGTGACGCCCATGGAGGCGAGCTTTTCCCCGGACGGAGAGTTCGTGGTGAGCGGCGGCGCGGATTCCCGCATTCACGTGTGGAGCGCGAACACCGGGTTCGCCGTGTCTCAGTGGCGCGCGCGCCACGCCGGGTTACCGACATGCGTGAAATGGGCGCCGAACATGATGCTCGTCGCCAGTGGGTGCACGGAGGGCGGCACCGCGTTGTGGTGCTCCGAGAAGCACCGCGACTGACGAGCGCGAGGCGGCGTAGCTGAATTTTAGACGACAGACATTTTTAGCCAAAATACAGTAACCAATCAATTACACGCGGCGCGCGCGGCGCAATTAAAACCAACCCTTCTTTTTCGGTTTCTCGCCTTTCGTCTTCGGTGGTTCCTTCTTCCCGAAGACGCCTCCGAACAAACCGCCTGAGGCGCGCTTGGCGTCCTCGGGATCGACCCAACCCTCGTCCACGTACTTGCCGCGGAGATCGAATCTCTCGCCGCCGTCGAATTCAGGCATACCGAAACTCGCCATCGGAAGCGGTATCCCGCCCTTGACGGCCTCCTTCGACAGCGCGTTCGCCTTTTTTCGATTCTTTTCTTCGATGGCTTTTTGCTCCGCTGCGGGAAGTTTCTTATTGACGAAGCGGCTCACCTTGGCTCTCCTCGCCGCCACCTCCTTTCCGAGATTGGCCCCAGAGCGACGCTTCCGAAGAATCTCCTGTTGGGCCTCAAAGGTCGTGTCGCGGCCGCCGACGTCCTTGTTGTTTTGCAACCAATCGAACGGGCCCGCGAACGTCACGACACCGCCCGTTCGTCGGGGACGCGCCGCGCGTCCTCGTCGAGACGCGCTCGCGAACGAGGTCGTGGACGCGATGGATCGAAACGCGATCGTCGATGCGTGCGAGGGCATGGCGTCGTGCGATCGCGAGGCGCGATGTGGCGTCACGGAGAGGTGGATTGGCGGCAGTATCTTCGCGTCCTCTCGTCGCGGGAGTATCTTACACAAAATCATCCATCTAAAGACGTCGTCGTCGTCGCGTCCTTTCACTAACACATCACGCGCGCGTTTGCCGTCGACACATCCACGCGCGCGCGCGCGCGCTTCCTCTCGCGCCGGTACCTTCGTCACCGCTCGGCTAACGCCTCGCGCAAACCGCTCGCGCGCGCGTCCGACGCCTTACTCGCCAACGATCGAAGCACCTGCGCCACCGCCGTGGGAACGACGCGCGCGCGAGACAGTTCCAACACCGCGTCGTGTACCTCTCTCCGCACGTCTAATCCCGCCAATCGCGTCAATTCGTACAACGCGTCGGACGCTGCGCGCGCGTCGGTTCGAGCGCGTTCGTCGAAACCCGTCGTCAGTCGTTCCATCGGTCCGTCGATCGACGCGCGTGCACCCACATCCCACGACGCGAGTCTCACACATCGCGCCATCACCACACGCCACCGTCTCTCGCCCCGACGCGCGTCCATCGTTCGCGCGCCCTGAATCTTCCCGAGACCGTTCGCCTTCTTCTCATGCGCGCGCGTGCGCGTCGTCGTCGTCGTCATCATCTTCCGACACCGCGCCTCGTCCACGCCTCGTCCACGCGCGCGCGCACACGACGCGCGCGACGCACCTTCCTCGGGCGTCAACGCGCACGCCTCGTCCGCGCGACGCTCGGCGGCCATCGCGTCGTCGAATGGCGACGCGCGTGTTGGGACGCTCGCCCCCCTCCCGCTTGAGTCATCACTCGTCGATGCGGGGTGGGGGGCACAAAGGACCGGTCGTGACTCGTGAGACCACAGATGCGACCTCACGGCGCCGCCGCCGATCGACGATGGATGCGCTCGGTGGATGGATGGTGTGACGGAAGCGCGCGCGTCGGCACATCACCACGCGCGCGCGCATCAGACGGACGATATGTCTTTCACCACGGTACGTCTCGCGGTGGTCGCGATGGGTGGACGTGCGCGCGTCGGGTGATCTCGGCGTGGGACTGGGAAAGGATGATGGATGACGGATGACGATCGGATCGAGAGAGGTTCTAGTGCTCGTCTCGGGATGGGTGGATGCGTGCGCGGAGGATCGGGTGTGTGGTGCGTGGTGGACGAACGACTGACGATGGGTGGTGTGTGCGCGGCGTGACGCAGGAATGGCCGAAGTGCGACGCCGCCAAGGCGGCGGGCATCGCGGAGAAGAAGGTTGCCAAGGCCCTCAAGGAGGGCGGGAAGAAGGGCGTCGAGATCGAGGGCGCGGCCGATATGTCCGGTCTCACGTGCTTTTGCACGCGCATGACGGAGGCTGGTGATAACCTCGCGTTGCTCGAGGTGTCCATGGAGGGCATGAACGCGATCCCGGATCCGTCCAACGAAGAAGAGCGCAAGGGTTGCTCGGGACACATCTCCAAGCTCATCATCGGACACAACGACCAAACGAACAAGATTGCGATGGTTGCGTACGTTGCGGATCAATTGAAGGATCAGTTGAACGCGACTGAATGGATGCAATCTGTGTGTGACACCGACCTCGGCGGTGGTGTCGGCGGTAAGCCGGACGAAACCTCCACGGCGACGTGGGCGACGTGCGTAGTTTCCGAGGACACCGAAAACGGCAAGTTTTACTTGAAGTTTAAGGATAACGCGTTGACCGCGGCCATCGGTTACTTGCGTGAGAAGGGTTTGTTCCAAGATGACTCCGATTCCGAGTCTGGCGACAACCCCGCGGCGGATTTCGAGTGGTAGACGTCCACGACCGACCCGCTCGAACTCTGGAGAGATACGATTTAGACGCCCGAAACGAACGTCTAGGTAGTTTGATTAATCTGCATTTGACCAGCTCACATAATAACCTCACACGTCACGCGCTACGAATTAATCTATCACTACAAGCATATAGTTTATCATCACGCGGATGAAGTCATGCGAATGCGTCTACGCCGTCGCCGCGAGCTTTTTCGCTATGGATTTTTTGTACGACGCGAAGGAATCCAATCGTTTCACAGCGCCGCCCTCGATGACGAGAACCTCCTTCGCTACGCGCTCGACAAAGTATTGATCGTGGCTCACCAGGACCACACCACCTTTGAAGTTTTCGATCGCCTCTGCGAGCGCCTCGCACGATTCCAAATCCAAGTTGTTCGTCGGCTCGTCGAGAATGATGAGGTGCGGTTTCTGATACGAGACGGCCGCCATCGCGACGCGGGATTTCTGTCCACCGGAGAGCGCGAGCGCAGGTACGTTTTGTAACTCTGTGAGCACGCCGCATCCGCTCAGATGACTGCGGAGTTGTTGTTCGTGCGCGTAACTGCCGTCCCCCGGAAACTTGTCGAGCATGAACGCGAGCGGCGTCTTGTCAAACGCGAGCTGTTCGGCGTGGTGCTGATTCACCAAACATACGCGCGCACCTTGGTCTCGAGTGATAAGCCCACCCGTCGGTTCGAGGGCGGCCGTCATCAGCTTGACCATCGTCGTCTTACCCTGACCGTTTTCGCCGAGCAAGACGACGCGAGATTTGGCGTCAACGCTCAAGTCAACGTCGGAGAACAAATCGTTCTCGTCCTCCGCGCCCGGGTACTTGAACGCGATGCCATCAAAACGCACGATGCTTTGACGCAGTTCTCCGCCGGCTTGGAGATTGAGCGCCAGCTCTGCGTCTTCTTCCAAATCTGCCATCAAATCCGCCTCTGTCTCCGCCTCGAGCTCGAGCTTGTGCGCCTCCTTCTCGCGCTTTTTCATCGCGCCGATCGCCGACGAGGAACCGCCGTACTTGAACCCGTGGTTCGCGAACGCTTGGAGCGCGGCAATCTTTTCCGTGCGCTGCTCGACGCGTCGACCAAGCGCGAGTTGTTGCTCGCGACGCTTCTTCGCCCACGCGCTGTACGCCATCCTGTGCGACGTGAGTCGCTTCGCGGCGCCGGAGATGTGCAAGCTATCCGTCGTCACTTCGTCTAAAAAGTGTCGATCGTGACTCACCGTGACGATGATTCTCGATTCCCACACCGGATTCGTCGATAGCTCTCGACTCAAAAACATCACGGCCGAGATGGACAAGTGGTTCGTCGGCTCATCGAGCAAGAGCACGTCGGGCTCGGCGAAGAGCGCGGCGGCCAACGCGGTTCGCACGCGCCACCCGCCCGAGAGCGCCTTCATCGGTCGAGCAATGAGCGCATCCGAAAAGCCGAGGTTCTTCAACAATACGGCGACCCGCGCCGGTGCGCTAGCCGCGCCTATGGCGTCGAGTTTCGCGTTGACTTCTTGTAGACGCGCGAGCTCGTTCACGTCTTCGCTCGACTCAAGACGCGCCTGTTCATCCAATAGTAATCCTCTCTGCAAATCAGCGCGCAAAACGATCTCTCCCGGTAGCATGGATTCTTCCTCTTCGTCGAGCTCGACCTCTTGGGTCACGTAGTGCACGCTGTACGCCTCGTCGATGCCCTGCACGCGTCGAGCCGCGATGTGTTTCAAGAGCGTACTCTTTCCCTTGCCGTTGCGACCAATCAAACCATAACGACGTCCCGGCGTCAGCGTGAGCGACGCATCCTCGATGAGATCAGCACCGCCTCCCGGATTCGGAAGGTTAAACGGTCCCAGATCGATATTCGCCAACGTTTTCCCTTTGCCGTCGACTCGCAACTGCGCTGCCTTCGCGCGCGCTGCCGACAATTCCTCGCGCATTTCCTTTCTCTCCCTCTCCGCCTCCGCCGCCAACCGCTCGCCCTGTCGCTTTGACCTCTCCTTGTCCTTCGCCTCCGCGCTCGATTCAAACGTCCCGGACGTCCCGACCGCGCTCATGACGAACATTTTTCCCGCCTCGCTTCGCTCCTTGTCTCTCGCCCTCTTCTCCGCCTCCTCCTGTTTCGACCATCCCTCGCCCAAAAACACCGGCGTTCGCGTCGTCGACGCCTCCGCCTCGACCGGTCTCGTCTCGTTCGCGTCGAACGCGTCGTGAATCTCCCCCGCCACCGCCTGCGCGCGCGCCTCGTCGTCGTCGAGGAGCGCCGCGAAGACGGGCCAAGAAAAGTCCACAAACTCATCGCGCGCCACCGTCGTCCCGCGCTCGTCGTCCTCCACCGCACCGCTCGCGACGTACTCGATCTCATCCTCATCGAGCGTGAGGTTTAATCGTTCGAGCGCGGCGACGAGGACGTCGCGGTGCCTCGCGCTCATCTTCTCGCCGTCGGTCGGCGAATGACGACCACACTTCGCGCCGACCGTCGCCGACGACGCGCGAGGTCGAGCGCGATGAAGACGACGACGAGGACGACGACGACCGCGGTCGCGGCGCTCCCGGCGTCCGCGTCCGCGTCGGTGGCGAACAGGGAGTGGACGGGCGCGTCCGAGGAGACCGCCGCCGCGCTGCCGTACGTGGACGACTTGGGCACCGACTGGCGCCCGCGCGTCGATCAACTCGTCGCAGAGGAGATGCGACGGATGCCAAAGCGAGGGAAAGATTATCTCGAGTCGCTCGCGCCGGCCAAGGCGCTGGATCTCGAAGCGATGGCGTTGGTGCGAGAGGAGCTCGCGCGGGTCGAGCGAGGGGAATCGATGCCGATCCCGGACACGCTGCGGTATCGTTTGGATCCGCCGCCGCAGAACAAGCGAAATGACGTCGACGCGTGGGGAGCGGCGATCGATAACGCGCGCGCGCAGTTGGAGCACCAGGCGACGCGGCTGACGAATTTAGAGTTGGGTTTGAAGTACGCGCCAGCGGCGTGGCGTGCGAGAAACGCGTGGGCGGAAGCGACGCTGAAATCGTACGAGGAGGAGTTGGCGCGGGCGAAGACAGCGGTGAATGAGTTGAACGTACAGCGTAAGCTTCAGCAGGAGGCGGCGGCGAAGGAGTTTACCCAGCTAGAAAAGGAGTGGTACGTGACGACGCGAAAGTGCGTCGCCATCGAGAGCGCCATCCTCGATTTAGAGGCTCAGTTAGCTACGAAGAACGTGTAAATATTTCAACCACCTATTAGTATCCTCTATTCGACGATAAGTCGACGTCTGCCTCGAGCGTGAAGTAGTGCACTTCAAAATTTTGATCCGACTCGTCCGCCGCGCGGACGGCGGCGACGACGAAATTCTTCCGCGCAGCATTAGACATCCTCGTCGACGCGGAAATCATAAGCGGGTGCATCACTCTGTCCCAAGACACTATGCGCACGGTATAATGCGCGTGAAACAAAATTGGATCTCCCGGGTACGCCAAGAAATCACTCCCAAATTTCGTCCCCGATGTCAAGTAAAACGCCTTGTCGTGCAAATCCTTAAACACCGCGTACCGCTCCTTCTCCGCCCTCGTCGACGGAAACGTCCACCCCGTGCGCGCGGCGTCCCCATCACCGCAACTCTGTAACGGCAAACTCACGTACGACGTTCCAGACATCGCCTTCTGCCACCCGACGACGTTCGCCGCCGCCGGTTTTGCCTTTGCCTTTTTATTTCCGCCGCCGCCGCCGCCCCACCCTCTCGACTGTCTCTTCGCCTTCGCCTTCGCCTTCGCCTGCTCTTGCGCCGCGTTCGACGTCGACGCGACGCGCACGTCACCGTCCACGCGCGTCCTGTGCGCCTCGAACGCCTCCGTCGACCCGTCCCGCTCGCCCGTCAACCGCGCCCACCCGCGCTCGGCGCACAGCGCCGCCTCCTCCGCGCACAGCTCCAGCGGCAGACCCTTGGCCACGTCCTGCGATCTGTACCCGGGCAACGCGCCGACCATGGCGCCGACCAGCCGCCGCTCGACGCGGAGCGTCACCGCGTCGTCGGCGTCGTACACCAGGGCGCGTCCGTCGAGGATGCGCACGACCGGTAGCGATGCGTCCGCGCTCGCGCGCGCGTCGTCGTCGCGCGCGTCCGCCATGGCGCGCGTCGAGTGCGCGAAACGTCGAGGAACGACGTCGATCGTCGACCGACGGTGACGACGACCGGTCCGCGACGCGCGGCGGCGTGTGTGGACGCGCGCGTGAACGGGCGGCCGCCGGTCGGCGGTCGGCATTCGCGAGCGAACGACCGAACGCGAACGCGCGACGCGAGGCGATCGTCGATGGGCGCGCGTCGAGACGGAAAAAAGGAGGGCGCGTTTACCGTCTCCAAGGCTGCGAGCGAGTCCACGAGCTCGCGGGCGACGTTTTCCACCGCGCAAGACGCGCAGCCGGTGACGCTCGAAGACGTGCCTGAATTCGTCGAGGAGCGCGCGCGCCTGAAGAACGAGGAGCGGGCGAGACAGATTGGAAATCTTTTACTCGCGGCGTCGCTCGCGTTCAGCATCTTGCGCCGGGCGGTGAGCTCGTGGCGGGCGAAACGGGCCGAGGCGAAGGCGAAGGCGGGGCGCCCTAGCGACGACGAGGAAGACACGGAGAACGAGACGAACGAGGAGGAAGCCTAGGTCGGGGAAGACATCGGGGCGTTGCACACGATGCCGGAGGCCGGAGAGATCGAGGCGCCCAAGTACGAGCGGGTGACGGGAGGACTCGGGCTCGGGCTCGGGCTCGGGCTCGGGCTCGGCGCGTCGACGCTCGACACGACTCGGTCGAGAATAGGCGGCGCGAAAAAGGAACAGCGCGTGTTACCGGTGACTGAGGGTGGACTAGGGGACGATGTGATTGATTTTTCGTATTTGGATTCGACGCCGATACGAAACGAGCCGGGGAGCGCGAGCGCCACGGCGGTGGAGGCGCTCGTGGAGAACGCCGAGGAGGAGGCGCCCGAGGAGGAGCACTTTGACCCGAACGAGAATCCGCGTTGGTGTCCACCGGGCACGGTAGAGCGTTTGGGAAATTTACAATCTCCGCTGATACGGTTGCATCAAGAGATCGTCGATTTTAGTCGGTACTTGGAACCGACGGAGGATGAAGCCGCGTCTCGAGCAGCGGCGGTGGAACGAGTTCGAGACATCGTCAAAGACATTTGGCCCGACGCGCGATTCGAAGTGCACGGATCCTTCGCCACCGGTATGTATCTACCAAGCTCGGACATCGATGCCGTTATTTTGGACAGCGGTGCGAAGAACCCAGCGCTGTGTTTGAAGGCGTTGGCCATCTCGTTGGCGCGGAAAGGCATGGCGCGGAAAATCCAACTCATCGCCAAGGCACGAGTGCCCATCGTGAAATTTGAGGAAGTCCAGAGTGGACACCAATTTGATATCAGCTTTGACGTCGCGAACGGACCGGCGAGCGCGGAAATAGTGCGTGATAACATGAAACGTTTTCCGGCGTTGCGACCTCTCACGACGGTTTTGAAGGCGTTTCTTCACCAGCGAGGACTCAACGAAGTGTACTCGGGCGGTATCGGTTCGTACGCATTACTGTGCATGGTTATGGCGCACTTGCAATTACACAACACGACGTGCAAGTCAACATGGGCCGGTTCGCACGGCGCAAGCGACGCCAGCGAAGGATGCCTCGGGACGCTCTTGATTGACTTTTTCGAGCTCTTCGGGCGTCGGCTCAACGCCGACGAAGTCGGAATCTCTTGCGGTGGGAAGGGTCCTGGCTTTTTCAAGAAGCGCGATAAGGGGATGTTTGAAGAAAACAGACCGTTTCTGTGGGCCATCGAAGATCCTCAAGATGAGACGAACGACCTCGGCAGGAATTCGTACGCGTGCAGACAAGTGAAGAGCGCTTTTGAACACGCCTTCACGGTCATCACCGCGCCCGTGGATAGTAGACACGGATTTCTTCTTCGACGCATCGTAAAGATGGACCCTTCCTGGTGCAAGGGTAGGAAACCTCCGAAGAATCCGGGCGCGATTCGTGGTGTGGCGCTCGACTTTCCCAAGTATGTCGACCTCGGCCGAAAACGCGCCGCGAGAGAGCAAAAGCAAACGGCCGAAAGGGAGGCGCGGGGAAAGAAGCGCGCGCGCGTCGAAGAAGTGGAGGATGTTAGTGGAGCAGAAGTTTCGGTGTCCGAGTCAGAAGAAGGACAGGCTGAAGAGGAGACGCCGAAAACGAAAAAGAAGACGAAGCGCGGAAAAAGAGGTACCGCTCACAAACAGCGCGCACCCGGCTACTTCGCGAAAGGTCGCCCGAACAAGAAACAAAAGACTGGGTCTTCTCAGTGAATGGGACGAGGAGCGAGAGCGCGCGCGTGATTCAAAGAAATGTTTAGCCATGTGAAATATAAACAAGTCGCGACCGACAAATTAGTCGGTGAAGGCGGACTCCGCCAAGTCGATGGCTCTCCCGAGCGCCGCCGCCTTGTTCACCGTCTCTTGATATTCGCTTTCCGGGTTCGAGTCGGCGACGATGCCCGCGCCAGCCTGGAGGTGAATCATCCATTCTCTCGACCCGGCGCTCTCCTTCGCTTGACGCGTCGGAATCACCATCGTTCGAAGCGCGAGCGCCATGTCCATCTCACCGGTGAAACCGACGTAACCTATACCACCTCCGTACGGACCGCGGCGCGTTACTTCCAAATCGTCGATGATTTGCATCGCCCGCACCTTGGGCGCACCGCTCACCGTACCCGCGGGAAGCGCCGCGCGAAGGACGTCCCACGGCCCGAGGTTATCTATCAAGCTACCCGTCACCGTCGAGGAAATGTGCATGACGTGAGAGTATCGCTCAATCTCCATGAGTTTCTCCACTTTGACGGTTCCAGCCTTGGACACGCGCCCGACGTCGTTGCGACCGAGATCGACGAGCATGACGTGTTCCGCGCGCTCCTTCTCATCCGCCAATAGGTCCACCTCGAGCGCCTCATCCTCTTCCTGCGTTTTACCACGCATGCGCGTGCCCGCGAGCGGACGGTTGACCACCGTGCGTTCCTTGTCCACGCGGCACAAAATTTCCGGGCTCGACGCGACCAAGATGCAATCTCGACCTTGGTAATAAATCATGTACGGGGAGGGGTTCACGACGCGCAGTGCCCGGTACACCTCGAACGGATCCACGCGCGTTTGACGCTGAAATCTATGACTGAGCACGAGCTGGAAAATATCACCCGCCTTGATGTGTTCCTTCGTCGCCGCCACCGCGCCCAGAAATTCATCCTTCGTCATCGTGCTATCCTTCGGCTCGCTCGGTCGCTGGTTGAGCTCCAAGTTGACGTACCCTTGCTGCAAATCCGGCGACTTTGCCGGGTGCAAATCAGCAATCATCGCGTCCAAAGCGTCCATGCCTCGCTCGTACGCCTCATCCGTGCTCTTGTACTCGTCCGTCATCACCCAGTGCACGACGTACAGCTGTTTCGTGGCGTTATCGAACACCACGACGTCCTTGTACAGACCCAGGTGAATATCCGGAAGCGCCCTGTCGTCCGTCGGCGCCCCATCGAAACCCAGCTTACTCTGATACTGATAACGCACGGTATCGTACCCAGTGAACCCAACCCATCCACCGGCAAAACAATCCGGCAATCCCGACGTCTTACACGGTCGCCAATCCTCGCTTATCCTCTTCATCACCTCCATCGGGTCGACCTCTCGCGTCGTCTCGCTCTCCCCGGTTCCGTGATTCGTCACCGTCACCTCGTACTCCTTCGCCGTCACCTCCATCGCCGGTCGTCTCCCCAAGAACGAAAATCGACCGATCTGCGTGCCACCGACGACGGACTCGAGCAAAAAGCTCGGCGCTTCGCGCTCATCCTCCTTGACCAACAATCGATACGCCAGGATGGGTGTCAACTGATCGTCAAACATTCGTCGAAAGAGCGGCACGACGTTGCGTCCATCGCGCACGGCGTCATCGAAGGCGGCTCGTTGGGACACGCGCGCGGTGTTTGAGCTCGCCGACGCGCGCGCGGCGACGCGCGCGCGACGCAGAACGCGCATTTCGGTCGCTCGGACGACGCGACGCTGCGGATGACCTCCTCTCGACGTCATGCGCGTCGTCGTCGTCGTCGACGCGGGCGCGGCGGCGGACATGACGATGCGCGCGAGACGTGCGCGCTCGATCGACGCGTCGATTCGTACGCGTGTCGCGACGAACGGTGGGCGGCGCGCGCGCGAGTGTGACGCGATGCGACGCGCGATGGGTTTGAGGTTTTTCGAGCACGATGGGCGCGACAGACGACGTCGCGCGAGAGGGCGCGCGCGATGGGTGCGTACGAGCGCGCGACCGCCCGCGAGGGGACGACGATGACCGGCGCGCCCAAGCTCGAGTTCGTTCGAGAGATGTTCGATCGCGTCGCCGACACGTACGACGTCGTGAATGGATGGCTCGCGTTGGGATTCGTCGACGCGTGGCGCGCGCGCGCGCTCGAGAGTGGATACAGAGCGGTGTTCAACGCGCTACCGAATGGGAGAGTCGTGTTGAAACGGGGCGCGCGCGTGTTGGACGTCGGATGCGGGACGGGTAACGTGACGGAGGCTGTCATGTTTGGCCAACTCACGCACCTCGCCGTCGACGTCGTCGGCGTCGATTGTTCGCCCGGGATGATTCGAGAGGCGCGAAGGAAGATGCCAAACAACGCGTTCGAGGTGATGGACGCGGCGAAGTTGGACGAGGCGTTCGAGGAAGGCTCGTTCGACGCGGCGGTGACGTGTTACACGCTGAGAAATTTCCCAGATTTTTCCGGCGCGCTCGAAAACATGCTTCGCGTCGTGAAACCGGGCGGGATGATCGCGATCGTCGACGCGTTTCCGCCTCGCGGTGCGTTCGGATGGTTGCTTCGAGCGTGGTTGCGAGTGATGTTGCCGTTGATCGGGGCGATGCTCAACGGGGAGAGAAAGGCGTACGAGTATCTCGGGCGTTCCATATTGGCGGCGCGAACGCCGGAAGAGGTGGTGGCCGAGCTTGAAACGTTGGGGTGCGAGGCGGTGGAGGCGTCGAGAATGTTTCCATTCGGTGCGGCGGCGGTCATCGTCGGACGTAAGCCGGAGTAGACGTCTTTACATCGATGTTGTAATTGTATGTACGCTAAAGCGCCACAAAAAACGCCGGCACGAATGTTAAATCGTCGACGTCAACTCGAACTCACAACCGTGGTCTGCGTCGATGACGACGAACTGGTCGGTTTTGCGCGACGTCCAACTGGATATTCTTTCACCGAGCCGACGACCGTCGCGCGTTTCGCGACGTTCCGGACAGACTCTTTGTAACTCTCGCTTTTGAAGACGCTCCAATGTTCGCCGAGCGCGTCGGCGAGTCGCGTCAACAGCGCGATCGACGTCTTTCGTGGTCGAGACCGAGAGCTTATGGGTTCGGGCTCTTCTCCCAAGAGACCACGCAAGGTCGCCGCCGCGCACGTCGCCAGAGGACGAAGAGCGTAACCACCTTCGAGCGCGACGACGACTCGCGATTGAATCCCGACGAGCCGCTTCGTCATGTGCATGTACCCGCGCGTCGTGACCATCATGCCGCCCAACGGATCCCCGTCCGCGGCGTCGAATCCAGCCGCAATTATGATCAAGTCTGGGGCAAAGGAATTCAACACCGGCTCGATGACGACGTCAAACGCCGCTAGATAATCCGCATCGCCCAGTCCCTTTTCGCTCCACCCGACGTTTACGTTCGTACCCTTCGCGCCTAATTCCGTCGGCGCGCCCGTGCCCGGATAGAATCCGTCGCCGTAACGATGCAACGAAATGTACATGATGTTCTCGTCGTCGATCGTCAAATCCTGCGAGCCGTTTCCGTGGTGCACGTCCCAATCCAAGATACACACGCGCGTGATACTCGCGTCCTCGCGCATCGCGGCTCGAGCGGCGACGACGCAGTTGTTAAAAAAACAAAAGCCCATCGCCTGCGCGCACACCGCGTGATGTCCCGGCGGACGAACCACCGCGAACGCTCGATCGCACTCGCCTCGACACACCGCCGAACACGCCTCGACGACGCATCCCGCCGCCATCCTCGCCCCCGCGGCGGTGTGTCGCGTAAAAAATATATCGTCCCCGAACACGTTCTCCCCAGTCATCACCTGCACGCTTTCACCCTCTTCGTCGAATGCCTCCGCGACGAACGTCACGTGTTCGCTCGAGTGCGCCAAAAGAAGCTCGTCCTCCGTCGCCTCGCGCGCCGCTATTCGCGAACACTGTTCATACAGATGTTGCGCCTTCATTTCGTTCACCACCACCCTGTGCCTCGCCGGCTGTTCAAAGTGTCCCTCCTTTTCGTGCAATTCCATCGCTTCGTCGTGCACGAGCCCGACTCGAACCATCTCTCGCGTCGCGGCGCTCTTCTCTCCCTCTTCCGAAACCGCCGCCGACGTCGACACCGTTCGCCGGTGCCTCCTCGGCACCAGCGGCGGCGGCGTCTGCACGCGCGCGATCGGACGCGTCGTCACCTCGGGCGTCACGCGAAGCGCGTCCAATCCATCGACGAGCGCGTCCACGTCGAGCGCGCCCGCATCCGCGCGAGCGACGTCGCGCGCCGCGACGTGTTTCTCCACGAGCGCATCGCTTCGAGCCTTGACGCTCGCGACGCGCGCCAGCACCGCGGCGACGCGCGCGTCGTCGAGCGCGGACGACGCGGACGACGCGGACGACGCAGTTCTCGGTGTCGCGCGGTCGGGGGACATGTCGAGACGCGACGCGACGCCGTCTCGCGCGCGCGACGATTCGGATGGCTCTAACGGTTCTTCTGTTACTCGAAGAGGCTACGTCGGGTCTCGAGACGCGCGCGCCCAGAGATCGGTGATGGTGCGCGACGACGACGCGTTCGTCGCGCGAATAGACGACGATGATGACGCCGACGCGTCGCGCGGTCTCGGCGGTGGCGCTCGGGCGAAGAGGGACGCGATGGCGGACTCGGCCGCCGACGGTTTCGTCTTCGTCCTCGACGGGCGGAGACGACGCGTGCCGTACCAATCGTACGACCAGGCGTCGCCCGCGGCGGTGTCGAGCGCGCGGGCGTTTTGTAAGGGAGCGTCGCGCCATTCGGTGCCCCAGGCGAACCAAATGGGACCACGCGCGGGTCTGAGCGCGTCGAGGTTGGCGGCCCAAAACGCAATCTCCTCCTCGTCCAACACGCGCTCCGTCGTGCCGTGACGCCGGTGTACGCGCACGAGCGAACCCCACTCCACCGTGGATTCTATTCTCGTGGGCATGCGTCGACGCGTCGCGCCCGGTGGAAGCCCTCTCTGATCGCGGTCCCGCTGAAACGTCTCGTGTTCGAGTTCGTCGGCGCAGACGAGACATAAATCGTGTTCGCGACACCATCTCGCCGTGGCGTCGCCGACGTCGCCCTCCAACCACGCTCGATCGCGAAACTCCACCGCCACTCTCGTTCCGTCGAGTAATCTTGAACGACACTCCAACACGTGCGCCTTGAGCGTCTCCGAGACGCCCTGCGACAGATGAAATTGAAACACCACGCACCCGAGTTTCCCGGCGTCTCGAATGGGCGCCAACGCCTCGTTAAATCGATCCCACAGCATCGACTTCGCTCGAGACGACATGGACGCGTACGACAACCGGCCCGACGGCGTCGACGTCGTCGCCTCGCGCACGTCCCGCGGCAGCGACCGCGCGTCGACGGTGGACGCGCAAAATCCACCAAACGCCTTGACGACGAAGACGAACCCATCGGGCGTCGCCTCCACCCACCGCCGAACGACGTCGGGATTCGGCACGGCGTACGTCGTGGAATCGATCTCGACGAATCCGAAGCGCTCGGCGTAGCGAGGAAGCCGCGACTCGCCCGTCTGCGCCTCGGCCGAGGTGTAGATGGATAATCGCTGACTCGCGGCCGCCCAGCCGCACGTGCCGTGGACGAGCCTGCCGTGCAGCGACGATGGATCGAATCGCGACGCGGACGATGTCGACGCGTCGGTCGCGTCGGCGGAGGACGTCGGCGCGCGCATGGGTGCGCGCGAACGAGTGACGCGGTCGGCAACTACCTCGCGCGTTTCGCGTAGACTATAGAACTACAGCTATTCTCGTGTTGTTACATGCGGACCGCGCCTCGAGCGCCGTCGGAAAGCGCCGTCCGTCGTTCGCGCGTTCACGCGCTCGACGCGCGCACGCGAATGCAGCACCTCGCGTCGCCGTTCGCTTTCGATTCCGCGAGCTCGACGCGCGCCGTCGGCTCGTCCACCTTTCCAAACCACACCTCCACGTCCAGCGAACAGCACGTCGTCGTCGTCAGGAACGTGACGTCTCTCTTTTCAAAAAAAGTGTGGTAAGCGCACGTCGTCGTCGCGAACGACGCGCCGTCGTCATCATCCGTTCGCGTCCACGCGCCGGGCGCCAAGTCGTTCGTCACGTTGGCCACCATCCCCGCCAACGTTTGCGCGCGATTCCTACTCAACATCAGCGCCCCGTGCACGAGTCCACCGTTCATCGTCACCGCCGTCTTTTCAGCGCCCGCTCGCGTGCGCATCAGCTCCAGCGTCGCCTCGTCGTTCCCCAAGAACGGTCGCAGCGTCTCGTACGTCGCCAACGCGCGCGCCGCCGTCTTGACGTGCGTCGCCTCCGCGTCTGTGGGCGCCTCCGCGCGCGAGGACGACTCCTCGTCGTACAATTCCGCCGCGCGAGACGCGATGCGCGCCGCAGTGCTCTCCTCTCGGCCGGCGAGCGAGGGAATGGTTTTCATCGTGTCGATGAGCGCGCGCGTAAAGGCGGCGTTTTCGACGCGTTCGAGCCACGCTCTCGCGCCGTTGGGGAGCCAATGCGCAGCGTACGCGCGGGTGAATGCACGCGACGTCGGGCGCGACATGTCGGCGGGCGAGACGCGGACACGCGCGGCGGTGTCCCGTCGTCCCGCGTTTCGTCCCGTCGCGAGGCGAAAGACGCGTCCGCGCCTGCAACTAGGATGCGATCGATGACGCGGGCTTCGTGGACGTGCGGCGCTTTCTGGCGTCTCTCGACGCGTCGCACGCGCGCGCGAACGCCCATAGACTGGCGAAGATATCCTCGGGCGCGCGTCGAGATTCGCCGCAGAGTTCGGCGAAACGGGCGAAGGCGTCGTCGACGCGCGCGGCTTCGGACGAGAGGGCGTCGATCGTAGCGTCAAGATCCGCGAGGAAGCCTCGAAAGCGCCCGGACTTTTCACTTTCGAGTTTGATTCGCGTCACGCCTCGCGTGAGCGTGCGTATGACGCCCTCGAGTTCGACGCGCGCGACGCGACTCGCCGGCTGACACGCGCCGAGCTCTTCGGCGAGAGACGTCTCGCCGTGTCGCGCGTCGACCAGTTCGACGACGACGTCGAGCAGGGTGAGGCCGCCCGCGCGCGACGACGACGTCGCGCGCACGTCGCGAAGTTTGTGGAGAGAATCGAGCGTGACGCCGTCCGTTGTCGATAGCGAACCGCCGGCGTTTAAAAAGTTGCCGACGCGCAAGACGCACGCGAGGACTCGCCGTAAACTTTTCGACTCGGTGACCGCTCGACACGCGGTGTCGATGGCCTCTAACCCGGCGTACGCCTCGGCCAAGAGTTCTGGAAATTGACGAACGTACACGAGCGTCGCGAGCTTCTCCTCCAATCGCTCGATTCCGGCGAGATCCATTAAAAATTTCTCCGGCGGCGTGAGCGCGGAGACGTCGCCGTCGAAACGGTGCATCACCGCGACTTCTTCCTCCTTTGGCTCGCACTGAAGCAATACGGCCAAGCGCTCGATGGTGAGTCTGTCGTTCGGATCGCCCTCGCGAATCGCCTCGACGATCTCGTCGGCCGTCATCGGGAAACGTGAGAGCATGATGGATATGTTGTTCGCTCGCGGAATCGGAATCAACGTCGGCAGTCCCGGCGCGTCTTTGGACTTCGACGTCGCCTTCTTGCGGATCTCCGCCTTGATCTCGAAATGTTTCACGAGCGCGTGCTTCTCGGCGTCGTTCAACTCGTCGCCGTCGATGCTTTCCCACCACGTGTTCGTCGTCGCGGAAATCTTGTCCCAAAACACTTTGCGCAGCGTCAGCCCTCGCTCGACGGGTTTCGGGGCGAGCGAGACCGCTTTGAACTGTCCGAGGGGCGGTGGAGGCGGTATCGGTGGCGCGGATGGTGGCGACGGCACCGACTTTGGTCGCGCCAAACCCGGCGGTGGCGGCGGCGGCGGTGGCGGCGGTGGCGGCGGCGGTGGCGGCGGTGGCAGCGGTGGCGGCGGCGGCGACGGCGGTGGTCCCTTGAGTGTCGAAGGCGGACGTAACGGTGGCGGCGGCGGTGGCGGCGGAGGAACGCTCGCCGGGGTTGATTCCCGTTCGTCGCGACCATCATCGACGGTCGGCGTCGTCTGTACACTGACGCTTTCGGTGACGCGCTCGCGATTTTCAGCGAGAACGGTTAAATCCAAAAAGTAATCCTCAGGTATCAACGTCTCGTCCGTGCAATCGAGTTCGTCTCGCGTCACGCGCACGACGGTGGCATCGTCGCTGAGATCGACGAAGCCCGTGTGAAATGCGAACGTCATCACGGGGGATAATTCGTCTCTCGCTTCGTCGCCCGTCCAGTGAAACACCGAGATGACGACGTCGCCCTCGAGCACGAGCCCTCCCGACATCTCCACCGTCGTGTTGAACTGATGCCCCGTGCGCACGAGCTCCATCCCGATCGGCACGAGTCCGTGCCTCGTGCCGTGCCAATCGGGAGCGATGCCCTGCGTCCAGCTCTTGCCGACGACGTGCCCGCGGCACGAGACGAGCGCGTACGGTCGCCATCCTCCTCGTTCGATGGATAAACCTCCAGCGATGACGAGTCGTTTCAATCGCAATCGCCGCGCCGGAATGATATCCCTCTTCGACGCATCGCGCTCGGCCCCTCGACCTCGAGCGTCGACCGTTCGACACAAGTACTCGCCGTATCGCAGCTGCGCGCGAGACGGCGTCTCTCCTCGCTCGCGCGTAAACGCGCGCGGCGGCGGCGCCGGCAACTCACCGAATGCCTCATCGATCGTCGTCTCCTCCGCGCTCACGTACGCGGTAAAACACGCCACGATATAACGCAACATGCCCGGCGCGTCGAATCCGTCGTGTGCGCGCACGTGAAAGCACACGACGTTGGACTCCGACATGTCCAACCAATTCTTCGCGCTCGAGCACGCGCTCAACACGCTGTCCAACTCTCCCGCGCACACCCCCCGCGGACGCTCCCAAAACGATTGAAACTCGACAAAACACCCAAAATCATCGTACATCGCGCGCGTCCACGTCAGCGCGCCGTTCAACGCAATGAGCAGGGCGTGTCCCGACGGGTGCGCCTGTCGCAGCGCTGCCGCGTTCTCTCGCAGCGCCGCCGCGTACCTCTCGTCGCCCTCGTCTCGCGGTCCGGTGTGCTGAAACGCGAGGACGCGCTCAGCGAGGTAGGTCGGGTGCACGTACAGGTCCGCGCGCGCCGCGCGCTTGGCCGTCGGCGCGAGGGAAAACAGACGCGCGAATCCCAGGGCGGGCCCGACGCTCTCGGTCGCGCGCGTCGTCGACGTCGACGACGACGACGCGCGCGCGCGCGAGGACGTGGACGCCTCGCCGGCGTCGCGCGCGCGCGATTCGTTTGCGCCCATGGTTCGCAGGGACGCCTCTGTCGCGCGCGAGGAGGGGGAGAGTGCGGACCTTAACCGTCACGTCCGCCTCGACGTCGCGACCCGCGGGACAGGACGTGACGGGAAACGAGCGGGCAAACGCGTGAATGGATGAATAAATGAATGAATGAATAAAATGACAACACGTTGTTTTCGAGACCATAGCTTGGAAGAAATCAAAGTTTGGACGCGAGACTCTCCTCTCCCGGATGGTACTGGTGTGATTGAATGTATGCCAACCAGTCGTCGTGCGTCTTCACACCCTTTGGAGCGCGGCCGAGACCTCTAGCGACGATCATCTCGCAAATCTCAGCCGTGAGCGTGACGGAGACGTCGCGAATGGAGTCCATGTCGGGGAAGAGATGGCCGGCGTCGATCTCGGCGTCCGACGTGATGGCAGAGAGCGACTCGGCGGCGGCGAGGAACAAATCATCAGTGACTTGAGACGCGTCCGTGAGCGCGGCGGCGAAGCCGAGGGCCGGGAATACGTACGCGTTGTTCGCTTGCGCGGGGAAAACCTTGACACCGTCGCGCTTACGAACGACGGGATCGAAAGGCGATCCACTCGCAAAGACTACTTTACCGTCGCTCCACTCCATTGCTTGCTCAAACGTGCACTCAGCCTTCGACGTGGGATTAGAGAGCGGGAATATGATCGGTCGCTCGTTTAGCGCGCACATAGACTTGACGATGTCCTCGGTGAACGCACCGCCTATCGTGCTCACGCCGATCAAAGCGGTGGGCTTGATGGCGGCAATCGCCGACGCCAAATCTGGTTGGTATTCGACGTCGTGCGCGAACGGTATCTTGTGGTGCTGCAAACGGTCGAGACGACTTTTGCACACCAGTCCCTTACTATCCATAAAATAGCACCTCTCCATGGCATCTTTGTGCGACATACCAGTCTTTTCCATGGCCATGGCGATCAACTCTCCGATGCCAACGCCCGCTTCTCCCGCTCCGTAAAATAATATCTTCTGATCTTCCAACTCACCCTTCGTCGCTCGCAGCGCGCTCAACAACGCGGCGAGCGTGATCGCCGCGGTACCTTGAATGTCGTCGTTGAAGCACGGACCGGTGGTTCGATACTTTTCTAATATCCGGAACGCGTTCGAGTTCCCGAAGTCCTCAAACTGCACCAAACAATTCGGCTGCCACGCGCGCATCTCTCGCATGAATTCATCCACGAGAGCGTCGTACGCCTCTCCCTTTAGCCTCTCTCTCCTCAATCCCTTATAATTCGGATCCTCGAGCAACTTTTTATTATTCGTCCCCACGTCAAGACACACCGGCAGACACGTCGAAGGGTGCACGCCGGCGCACACCGTGTACAATAAAATCTTCCCCTCGCTGATCCCCATCCCCCCCGCGCCCAGATCTCCGAGCCCTAAAATTCGTTCACCGTCCGTCACCACCGCCACCGCCACGCGCTCGTCCCCGTGACTCGCGCCCTCGGCTCTCGCCGCCGCCGACGCGCCCCCGACCCCTCGGCTCAACCACGCCATCTCCTCCTTCCAGTGGCGCCGAAGCTTCGCCCCGACCGCCCCCGCATCGTCCGCCGTGATGTACACGCCATTCGCCGGCGTCGGGAGATCGTGATACCGCTCGCACGCCTCGCCCACCGTCGGCGTGTACACGAACGGCATGAGTTCGAGCGGCCGAGAGATGAGCGCTCGATAAAACGTCTCCGTGTCTCCGCGCTGGAGCTTGCGCAGGTACACGTACCGCTCGAGCGGGTCCGCGATGGCGCGAAACGCGTCCATCGCGCGTCGGAGTCGCGTCATCGCTCGAGAGTGACGCTCGCCGCGCGCCCGGACGGCGCGTCTCGAAATGAGAGCTGAGAGCTGCGCGCCTCGAATTGAGAGCTGAGAGCTGCGCGCCCGACGGTCGGGGCGTCGGCACAGTCCGTCGCGCGACGTCGACGCGCGCGAGCGACGAGGAAGATGTCGCTGAGAGACGCGCGCGTGGAGACCGCGACGTGCGGAGGCGGATGGCGGGCGACGAGCACGGCGACGCCCATAGTGAATCGCGAGCGCATCCGGGCGCTGGAGTTGAGCACGAACGCGCCGACGACGCCGGAGATGCTCTTCGACAGCGCGCTGGAGTTGACGCACGAGAGCGGGGTGACGCTTCGATTTCACGCCGAGGACGCGCTTCGAGAGTGGGTGGCGCTGGATTTGCCCGCGGTGAAGGTTGCGGCGGCGGAGACGTGGACGAGAGCGCACGTGGAGCGTTTTGGGGACGGCGACGCGGGAGAAAACGACGGGTCGACGGCGACGGCGACGGCGACGACGCAACCGTCGACGACAGCGGCGGCACCGGCGTCGTCGTCGTGGAATTCGACGGAGAAGAGTGCGAGTTACGATTGGACGTTTACGACGCCGTACGGCGGAAGCGTCGTCGCCGACGCGGGCGTCGATCCCGCGCCTTCGTGGACGACGACAGAGAGACGAATCGATCGCGGGATGCTCACGGAGAGAGATCCCATCCAAATGTATGACGAGCTGACGCTATACGAGTCCGAACTCGACGATAACGGCGTCGCGCACCTCGGATTAAAGGTGCGCGTCATGCCCAAGTGTTGGTACGTGCTCCTCAGATTTTGGCTTCGAGTCGACGGCGTGCTCATTCGACTGCGAGAGACGCGATTCTTTTGCGACACCACGGCGCGGGATCAATCCGGCGCGGTCATCGTCGTTCGCGAGACGCAGCACCGCGAGGAAACGTGGGACGCTCTGCGCGCGCGCGGCGCCCCGTGCGAGCCTCGCCAGTTCCCGGACCCCGACCACGCCGCCAGCGTCCTTCTCGCCGCCGGCGGTCCGGTGGACATCACCCACCACGAGCTCGTCCTCCGCGCCGACGTCTCGTAGCGCCCGATCCCGCGTCGCGCAGGTACGGTACACATCGATGATCACGACGCGTCGCGCGTCGCCGTCTCCTCGTCGCGTCCTCGCCCACCGAGGACGCCAACCGCCTCGCGATTTCCCGCGCCGTGTGCGCCATGCGATCCCATACTCCACATCCACATCACCCCATCATTTCCCATCGAAGGACCGACGATGGACGCGACCGTCCCCGCACGCACCTTGGCGAGTCCTGACTCAACGTGTACCCCCATGCGAGAGGGGTCCACCCCCCGCCCCCGACCCCGCGCCCGCGCGCGACGCGCCCCGCACTCATCGACGCTCCGATGGCTACCACCGTCGTGTTCGCCCCCGCGCTCGGCGCTCGCGCCTCGACCACCGCGCGCGGATCGACCAAGGTCACCGCGCGCGCGACCGCGCCGGCCGCCAAGCCGCGCTCGCTCGTGGTGCGTGCGCGTGGACTCGACGCGAGGAAAAAAGAGCGCGCGAAGATCGCGGTCGCGAACGGATGGATCGACACGAATCTCGCGGGATCGACGACGGTGACGCGTGCGCGAAGGGACCGGCGCGCGTGGGGACGGTGTGGATAGACGCGCGAGAATAGTTCCGTGGGGTGTGCGCGGTGTGCGCGCCGGGTGTGGCGTCGCGCGCGCGTCATCGTGGGTGGATGCGCGCATCGGGGACCGAGTAGGGTCACGCGCGCGTTATCCGCCATGTCGGGCGCGCGCGTGGGCGCGCGCGCGGGTGGTGTGCGCGCGCGTCGCGACGGGCGATCGGTCGGGACGAACGTCTCGTCGAGGCGCGCGGTCTCGTGACCCGGTGACGCGCGCGGGACGACGGGCGCGGTGGACGCGGACGATCGATTCGCGGGTGGGACGGATAGACCGATGAATGATGCGTATCCCGAGATGAGGGTTTGGGACGCCGCGGGGGCGGCGGGGCGAGCGAATGAATGTCGAGCTCGGAGACTGACGGGGTTTATTTTTTGAACGATGTGTAGATTCGCAACGCGAGCCCGAAGGAAATGCGTGATCGCATCGCCTCCGTCGGTAACACGAAGAAGATTACCGACGCGATGAAGCTCGTCGCCGCGGCGAAGGTGCGCAAGGCGCAAGACGCCGTCATCGGCGCGCGCCCGTTCTCCGAGTCTTTGGTGAAGGTTTTGTTCGCCATCAACAGCAAGTTGGCCGGTGAAGACGTTGATGTGCCGTTGACCAAGCAGCGCCCGGTCAAGTCTTGCATGCTCATCGTGTGCACGGGTGACCGCGGTTTGTGCGGCGGTTTCAACAACTTCATCATTCGCAAGACGGAGCAACGCGTCGCCGAGCTCAAGGCTCAAGGTGTCGAAGCCAAGCTCATCACCGTCGGTAAGAAGGGTGGCGTTTACTTCAACCGCCGCAAGGAGCAGTACAACTTGGTGAAGCGTTTCGACATGGGCCAAGCTCCGTCCACGCAAGACGCGCAAACCATCGCGGATGAAATCTTCGCGGAGTTCACCTCGGAGGAGGTCGACAAGGTTGAGATGATCTATTCCCGATTCGTCTCCCTCATCTCCGCGGAACCGACCGTGCAAACGCTCTTGCCGCTCTCCAAGGAAGGTGAAGTGTGCAACGTCGATGGTGTCTGCGTCGACGCGTCGAACGATGAAATCTTCAAGCTCACCTCTGAAGATGGTCAATTCGCTGTCAAGCGCGAGGCGAACGACACGGAAGTTTCCGAGTTTGAGGGTGTCATGCAGTTCGAGCAAGATCCGAACCAGATCCTCGATGCGCTCATGCCGCTTTACATGAACTCCCAAATCCTCCGTGCGCTCCAAGAGTCTCTCGCCTCTGAGCTCGCGGCGCGCATGAACGCGATGTCCACCGCCTCTGATAACGCGAAGGAACTCAAGAAGAACTTGTCTTTGGTTTACAACCGCGCCCGCCAAGCCAAGATTACCTCGGAAATCATTGAGCTTGTTGCCGGTGCGGCCGCGGCGTAAACCTTTCGCACAGATTATTCATTTCCTTAGGGATTGTGTGCCCGAGCGCGTCGCGCGCCGCTTCTCGGCGCCGCCGCTCGAGCGTTCCACTCTTAGAAGCGCCTGTTCTCGCGCACCGCTCGCATCGGTCGACACACTGTCGATCCACGCGCGCGGTTCTCGCTCGAACGCCTAGCAAAACAAAAAAAAACAACTATTGCAATTCGCCACGAGCGTCGGTTGATTTCGTTTCTTCCGTCTTCCCTCTTTCTTCTGCTCTTCTTCCGACCCACTCTTTATCGAGTCATGACTGGTCACATTGCCACATCGAACAATCACCAAACAGAATCGAAACAGCGACAGCCGCGCGCCACTCGACGCCGCGCACGACCTCGATCGTCGCGCGTCTCGCGCGACACCGACTTTCTCTGCATTCGCATTCGCACACCCACCGATCGACGATTCACGATGGCCGTCACGTCGACGACGCTCGCGACGAGCGTCTTCGATCGTCAGAAATCTCGACCGTCATCATCGACGCGTCGGTCGACGACGACGCGCGGGC
>Ga0181569_10000286_pt1 | contig 38529 bp, 29 predicted proteins | sample 101ome_19_FD_132452 | JGI IMG/M metagenome (GOLD analysis project Ga0181569, IMG submission 132452) | Coastal salt marsh microbial communities from the Groves Creek Marsh, Skidaway Island, Georgia - 101405AT metaG (megahit assembly) | ecosystem: Environmental > Aquatic > Marine > Intertidal...
GAAGGGGTTCGCCAATACGGAGACGCCTTACGCGCCAAAAAAGCCAGCCTCGGTGCGCTCGTTTCCTACGAAATGGGAAAGAGCTACCAAGAAGGTCTCGGTGAGGTGCAGGAGATGATTGACATCTGCGACTTTGCGGTAGGCCAATCTCGGCAGCTGTACGGCCTCAGCATGCACTCCGAGCGCCCCAACCACCGGATGTACGAGCAGTACCACCCCCTCGGCGTTGTGGGCATCATCAGTGCCTTCAACTTTCCTGTGGCCGTGTGGTGCTGGAACACCGCCCTGGCTTGGATTGCGGGCGACGTTTGTGTCTGGAAGCCTTCTGAAAAAGCGCCGTTGTGCAGCTTGGCCTGCCAACACATCTGGAACGAAGTTGCGGAAGCCAACAACTTGCCTGCCGGTGTAAGCTGCATTGTCAACGGTGATTACACCGTTGGAGAAATGATGACCGCCGACAAGCGCGTTCCTTTGGTTTCAGCCACCGGATCCATTCGGATGGGAAAGATTGTCGCACAAGCTGTGGCCGCTCGCCTCGGACGTTCCTTGCTCGAGCTGGGTGGAAACAACGCCATCATCATCACCCCCAATGCAGACCTGAAGATGGTCATCCCGGCAACGGTGTTTGGCGCCGTAGGAACGTGCGGTCAACGCTGCACCTCCACGCGCCGCTTGATCATCCACAGCAGCATCTACGACAAGGTTCGCGATCAACTGACGCAGGCGTACAAGCAGATTCGCATTGGCGACCCCTTGGACGAGAACAACCATGTGGGTCCCCTCATTGACACCGACGCGGTCAAGGCTTACGAAGATGCGCTGCACGCGGTGGTGGAGCAGGGGGGAAGCCTCTTGATTCCAGGGGGGCGTCTCGAGGGTGCGGGTTACGAAAGTGGGTGCTACGTAAAGCCGGCCATTGCGGAGGTGACCAACGACTTAGCCATTGTGCAACACGAGACGTTTGCACCCATCCTGTACCTGATGAAGTACGACGCGCTGGACGAGGCCATCGCCATGCAAAACGGCGTGGTGCAAGGTTTGTCTTCAGCGATCATGACGACCAACATGCGCGAGGCTGAGCTGTTCCTCTCTTGCGCAGGTTCCGATTGCGGAATCGCCAACGTCAACATTGGAACCTCCGGCGCGGAAATTGGCGGCGCCTTTGGTGGCGAGAAAGAAACCGGAGGGGGCCGTGAGTCCGGCTCCGACGCTTGGAAGGCGTACATGCGTCGCCAAACCAACACCCTCAACTACGGAACCGAGCTTCCGTTGGCGCAGGGGATCAAGTTTGACCTCTGACTTTCCCGCGTACTTTGCGTGCATGAAGGCACGTGATTCTGTTTCGTCGAGGGCGGCCATGAGCCGCTCTCGTCGCGTTTGGACGGTGTTTGGAGCGTTTGCGGCGGTCGCGCTGGGGTGTGAGCCCCCCGCCACACACGAACGCCTGTACGAAGCGGAATTTGGCACCAAGCCGCCAACACGCATCCTCGTGGAGCGCCTTCCCGACGCCTGGGAGGTGCGGAACGGAACGGAGCGCATCGTGATGCCGCAAGAAGGGGAGGGGGTGTTTCGCGTGCCCGTCTTTGGTGGCGCGTGGGTTGGGGCGTGGGAGGGGGGGGAGTGGAGTGGCTTTTGGGTGGACTCCCTTCGGCCCAACGACTACAAGGTCCCCTTGGTGATGCGCCCAATTGCAGCGGCGGCGCCTTCCCCCGACAGACCCGTGGCAACAAGCACGTGGAGAACCACGGAGGGAACTCTGCATTTGCGGAACCGGGGAGATTCCGCGTGGGGAACCATTTCGACCCCGACTGGCGACTACCGGTACTTGGCTGGAACACTTCGTAACAACTTACTGACTATCAGCACGTTCGATGGGTCTCATTTGTTTCGGTTTGACGCCTTGGTGGACGGCGACTCCCTGGTGGACGGCACGTTCCTGTCCGGGACGCATTACCGAACCTCCTTCCGAGGGGCTCGCATTTCCTCAAAGATGCCCGCCAAATGGGAAAGTTCGTTCCAGCTTCCCGTGGACAGCGTTCTGTCGTTTGTGGGGGTGAACACCCGAGGTGACACGGTGCGTTGGTCCTCCGAGGGGCTTGCTCTGCGGGGGAAAAGGGGTGCTGTGGTGGATGTTATGGGCACCTGGTGCCCCAACTGCATGGATGAAACACGGTTGCTCGCTTCCCTTGCATCGGATTACCCTGAACTCGAATTTGTAAGCGTAGCCTTTGAGCGCAGAGACGACGAACAGGCTCTCAGGCGCCTCGCTCAATTCCGCCGTGAAATGAACCTCTCTTGGGAAGTTGTTCTCGGAGGGAGGGCGAGCAAGCGGGACGCCGCAGCGGCAATCAGCGCGTTGGACACTGTGCACTCGTTCCCGACCACCTTGTTTTGGCCGGCAGCTGGCTCAGGGGTGCCGACGGTGCACAACGGATTTAACGGCCCCGCCACGGGCCAGGGCTACGAAGTGGAGGTGGAGGTGTTCCGCGCCGAATTGGATCGGCTTAGCGGTCGCTCGGAAAATCGTTGACCCGATCCACCTCAATGCGGTTGTCCATGTTGGCGAGGTACCAGGCTGTGTGGAAGACCAGTTTTCCTATCTCCGCCATCTTCGGGTACAGGATTTTGTCCGCGTCGTCGCCGGGTTTGTGGTAATCCTCGTGAACCCCAGTGAAGTAAAAAATGACCGGGATGTTGTTTTTGGCAAAGTTGTAATGGTCGCTCCGGTAGTAGAAGCGGTTGGGGTCGTCTGGCGCGTTGTATGTGTAGTCCAGGGCCAAATTCGTGAACGTCTCGTTGCAGTATTCGCTCACCTCGTGCAACTCCGAAGAGAGTTTGTCCGCGCCGATCAAGTACACGTACCTCGGGTCGTCGGGATGTGCCTCATCCGTGCGTCCAATCATGTCAATGTTGAGGTTGGCGACGGTGTTTTCAAGTGGGAAAACGGGGTGATCGGCGTACCATTCACTCCCCAACAACCCCTTTTCCTCTCCCACAACGTTCATGAAGAGCACGCTGCGACGAGGACTCAACCCTTTTTCTGAAAGCCTCATGAACTGCTTGGCCAGTTCCATGACCGTCACTGTGCCTGAACCGTCGTCGTCGGCCCCGTTGTGAATCTCCCCGTCAATGATTCCGACGTGGTCGTAATGTGAAGTCACCACGATGACCTCATCTTTCACCTCTTGGTCAGATCCCTCCAAAAAGGCCAAAACGTTTTCCGCTTCGTAACTGTACCGCAATTGGTCGATGTTCATTTCGAACGTCGGGTTCAGCGCAGCAGCTTTGGCGGGCTTCCCGTTGGCCAACACTTCGTTGTGCTCGGCAAGCGACGCCACTTTGGAACCTGCCAACCACGTGTCGGCTTTTGTAGTCGAAACAAACAGCGTGGGAAGATTCGTTCCCTCACCGTCTTTTTCGCGGTTCAACGAAGTCGATTTTCGCAACATCCAACGCTTCATGCGGCTCTTGCGCATTTCAAAATCTTCGTCTTCCAAGACAACAACCACCGCTTTCGCACCCATTTTTTGGGCCAACTCACGCTTTTTACTCATGGATTCAGCCCACTCAGACGGCTCACCGTCTTCCGTAAGCAACGACTTCCCGTCCGCATCCACAGGTTCTCCGCTGCGCAGGACCACCACGCCGCCACCTTTGTACTTCTTGTAGTCGTTCCAAGAATCCGTTTGAACTCCGTGACCCACAAAGGTGATTTTCTCGTCCTTCAGCTCCGTAACGTCCAGACCAGGGTACAGCAAAAACTCCTCTGCCAACATCAACGTGTCTTCCAAAACCACCACTTCTCCGCCGCGAATTTGGGTGTTGGTCATCGGCACCATTTGGAAGTAAGACCCGTCATTGCACCCTTCAAATCCGAGGGAAGCGTAATACGCCTCAAGGTAAGCTGCCGCCTTGCGTTGGCCCACCTCTCCTGTTTCTCGTCCTTCAAACCCGTCGCTGGCCAAAATGCTCAAATGCACTTTCAATTGCTTTTCATCCAACGTCACCTCATTCACGTACCGAGGGTCCGTAGGGTTATGCACTTGCTTTTGGGCCCAACCTGAGAAGACGAGCATGCATGAAGCCAACATGGCACAGGCAATCTTTCCGACGCGACGCTGGTGCCTACCTCCTTCGAATTGCGAATTCAAAAAGGCATCCACCATCTCCAAAGCCGTTTCTTCTGAAACAAAGCGAGCAGGGATGCACAACACGTTGGCGTCGTTGTGTTCACGAGCCAGTGTGGCAATTTCTGGTGTCCACGCAATTGCAGCTCGAACTTCAGAGTGTTTGTTCGCCGTCATCGCAACTCCATTGGCAGAGCCGCAAATCAAGATGCCCAGGGCAGCTGCGTCGTTGGAAACGTCGTCCGCCACGGCATGTGCGTGATCTGGATAATCGACGCTGTCGTTCGAATCTGTGCCACGATTCAACATCACGTGTCCTTGAGCTTCCAAATGTTGAGCGATTCGGGCCTTCAAAGCCGGTCCCGCATGATCGCATCCTATGCTGATAGTCATGCCACGAAAATACCCACAACCGACGTTGATGAACCTGTGAGCATCGAAGAAGAACTTTTTTTGGATTCCTAAGGCGTGAGACCTAAGCCAGCTCTTGCCCCGCGCTTCCAAATCCTATGGGCCTGAATTGCACACGAGTTTTGCCCACAAAACTCCACGCTTGTCAACATCAACCTCCACTAGATTTTGTCCCAACCCTAATCCTCCACAACGTGTGCAAAAGCAAGCTCAAACCCTCCGTTTCAGAAAGTTGTATTCCACATTCCCTGCCGAACTTTGTGCACCACCCGTGAACAACGACAAAAACAACTGCCTTCTGACGGAAGTTTTCCCAGCCATCCACATGCCTACTACCACTACAAACTTTTTTTTAAAAAAATTCATTTTTCTATGGGTGTGTGGAAACTTGAATTTGGGGTGGGCTCAACCCGAGTTTGGGGGATGCGAATGGACGCAGTTTAAGCACGCTAATGGGGCGGTGGCCAGCGAAGGATGTTTGGTGAACGGCATTCCCACGGGGATCTGGACGAGTTATTCCGATCGAGGGGTGAAGTTGAGCGAGGGAGAGCGAAAAAACGATGAACCTCATGGTATTTGGAGGTTTTATGAAAACGGTGCTCTCGCGGAGACGTGTGAGTTTCAAGAGGGATTCAGGCAGGGAATCCAAACCCTCTGGAACGAAGGGGTGCTTTCGGATTCCATCTTGTGGGTTGGTGGAAAGAGAGATGGAGTGGCGAAGTCGTTTCGTCCGGACGGAACGCTGGCTCAAGAGATGCCCTACGAGAAGGACAAGCGGGAGGGTAAGGCAGTGCAGTACAACATCCACGAGGAACCTCACGGTTACCGCTGGTACAAGAACGACCGGCTTGTGGCCTCCGAGACGTTCAACCGTCGCGACGACCAAAACAGAAAAACAGGCCCTTGGAAAGTATTTCACGCTTCAGGTCGCGTTCTTGAAACGGGATTCTACATGGAAGACCTGAGGCACGGCGTGTTTCAATTTTTCGATGCACGGGGCAGCGTCATCAAGGTTGTGGAGTACCGTTGGGGAAAGGAGGTGGTGCAAGAAGTGAGTCGCAATCCGGTGATTGAACTGCAACAGATTTTGCGGGAAGACGGAACGCTGGCGGAAACAGTGACCTACGTAGACGGAGTGAAACAAGGTGTGGCAAGGCAGTTCAATCCCGAAGGAGAAGTAGTTGGTGGATCCGTGTTTGAGAACGACAACTTGGTTGCGGAGGGAATCACTGAGATGGACGGCAAACGAAACGGCCCTTGGAAGGAGTATTGGCCCAACGGCACGTTGCGGGCGGAGGGATTTTACTTGGACGATCGTCGGGACGGAGAGTGGTGGTTTTACCGAGAATCAGGTGAAAAAGAGCAACACGGGAGGTACTTGGACGGCGAGGTACACGGGCTCTGGACGTGGTGGTATCCAGGAGGAGACGTGCACCGAAAAGAGCGTTATCAACGGGGGGAATTGAACGGCGAGTTTTTGGAATTGGACACGGCCGGTCAAACCCTTGTTGAAGGTCAATATGAAGATGGCTTGCGGCAAGGGCCGTGGCGGGTTCACGTTCACGATCACCTGGAAGTGGGACCGTATTTGTTGGGCGAAAAAGAGGGACTTTGGACTCACACGTACGGCGACGGAAAGCGGCAGTTTCAAGGAGAATTTTCGTTTGGGCAACCCATTGGCAAACACAAATCTTGGCATCCCAACGGTGTGCTCGAGGAGGAAGGCAAATACGAGAGCGGTGCCAAACACAAGAAATGGCGGCTGTACAATGACCAGGGTTCCCTGCTGCACGAGTACATTTACCGGTACGGCAAACTTCGCAAAGTGGACGGTTCGAAGGTGGACAAGCGTCGCGACGGAAAACTGTGAAGGCAACGGACCATGACGAAATCTCAACTTCAGTTCTTGGAAGCCTGTCCCGAAGCCATGATGTTGGTGAAGGAGGGGAAGCCCGTGGCTTGGAACACCCAAGCTTCGCGCATGTTGGACTGGACGACAAAGAAAGCGGGGGTGGCCAATGTTTGGGAGAAAAGGGAGGGTTTGTGGTTGTTGGAAGGCGACGAAATGGGGTTGTTCGACTCGAAGGTGGATCGCGTCCTTCAAGGGTCACCCTCCAAAATGCGCTGCCGCGCCATGCGTCGAACAGGGTCTGTGTTTGACGCAGAGTGGAAAGCTGTTCCGGTGGGTGACGGAAGCATCCTCCTTCAAATTCGTGACATCAGCGAACGCATGGTGTACGAGCAAGTCATCCGCGACAGCGAGCAGCGCTTTCGATCGTTGGCACGGCACGCGATGGAGGGAATTGCGTTTTTGGAAGACACCGAGATCGTGGATGCCAACGAGCAATTTGCAATGTTGTTTGGGTGGAACGAGCTTCCCATAGGGGAGGACATCCTTACCATGGTCAACGCCCGGGATTGGCAACGGTTGGGTGCGCGGAGATATGCCCGTTCCCGAGTGGAACTTCAAGGAAGAACTCAACAGGGAAGAACCATCCACCTTGAAGCCACACGTTCGACGGATTCCACAACGAACCAAACGGTGTTGATGGTCTACGACATCACGGAGCGCAAGCGCACGGAAATGGATTTGCTGCAGACCAAGGAGCGGTTCCGGATGCTTGTGGAGACGAGCCCGATGGGGCTGTTGCTGATGGTGAATGGCAAGGTTAAATACAGCAACCCTGGGGTGCTTGATTTGATGGGATTCAGGTTGGAAGACGACGTCTACGACGAAGAGTTCGTGACGCTGTTTCACGAAGACGACCGAGCGGTGTTGGAGGAGGATCGTCGCATGGTGGAGCGAGGTGATCGACCGCCGTACCGCGAGGTGCGAATTCACGGAGCGGGCGGTGACATCGTGGAGGTGGGCATTCGCATGACCCTTTCTTTTCATGACCAATCTCCAGCGGTGCAGGTAACCTTGACGGACCTGCGTACCAGGGTGGCATTGATTCGTGAACAGATGCGCGCCACCCTTGCGGAGGAAGCGAACAACTTGTTGAAGGAAGAAATTGAGAGGCACAAAGCCACCCAGCGTCGTTTGGCGGATGCGGAGCAACTGAACCGTTCCATCATTGAGTCGTCAATCGACATGATTGTCGCGTTCGATCCCGAAGGTGTTTTGTCGCAATACAACCAAGCATTTGCTGTGGAGTTTGGTTTGGACTTCGGGGAGGAGGCCAAGAAATACATGTTCCACGATTTCGTATCTACCGAGGTTGAAGCCGAACGCATTCGCAACTCCTTGCTGGAGAACATGAACTTTTTAGGGGAAACAGTGGGCCGCCGCCTCAACGGCGAGACGTTTCCGATGTTCTTGACGGTTGCGGTTCTGAAGGACGAGAACGACCAAAACTTCGGAGCCATGGCCGTTGGCCGAGACATCACCGAAGCGAAGATTGCCCAAGAGGAACTGGAGGCGAGCGAAATGCGGTACAGGAGTATTTTGGAAAACGCGAACGACGCCATTTTCACCCTCGACGACAAAGGGTTTTTTACGTACACCAACCCGTCGTTCAACGAGCTTTTAGGGTATTCCGAGGTGGAGCTTTCCAAACGCACTGTGCACGACTTGATACCGGAATTGCCCAAGCGCGGCCGCACCTGGATCAAGGCACTGGAGGGTTCGGGAGAGGAATTGAAGTTTGTTGCGGCGAATGGCCAAACCCTCACAATGCTCGGCGGATCCACTGTGCAGCACAACGAAAGCGGCAAACCAACAGGGGTACGGGGAATTTATTTGGACATCACCGACATGCGTCTGCACGAGTTGCGTGCCCGGACGCAAAGCGCCAAACTCGACTCCATCTTCGACTCCACCGAGAACATGATCATGTTCACGATGGACAGCGCCGACCGAGTCAACACCTTCAACAAAAACTTCAAGCAAATTTTTGAGTACGACTTTGGGCTGGACCTTGACACCACAAACTCCTTCATCGACAACATTGCGCGCATCGTGGATGAAGAACCGTACCAAGGTCAACTTCGACTGTTTTTGCGGGCCATGGAGGGCAAACCCCAACAATTCGAACTCCCACTGAAAACCATCCACGGCGAGAGCCGCTGGTACCAAGTGTTCCTGAACCCCGTGAGCCTGGGCGAAGAACAACGTGAAATCAGCTGCATTGCCTACGACATCACCGAGAGGAAGGAAATCGACCGGGCGATTCGAAGCGCCTTGAAGGAGAAAGAGGTGCTTCTGCAGGAAGTGCACCACCGCGTCAAGAACAACCTGCAGGTCATCAGCAGCATGCTGAACCTCCAAAAATCCTTTGTTAAGGACGAAGAAACCCTGAACCTTCTTGAGGAGAGCACCAACCGCATTGCGACCATGAGCTTCATTCACGAATCACTCTACCGCAACACGGATTTCGCCAACATCAGCTTTGCAGAATACCTTCAGCGACTCAGCGCCAACCTCATTCAGAGCTATTCGCGTTCGGATTGCGAGGTCGTTTTGCAAACGGTGTTTGACGAGGTGTACTTGAGCCTCGAACAAGCCATTCCGTGCGGCTTGATCACCAACGAACTGGTTTCCAATTCCCTGAAATACGGGTTCCCCGATCGGTCACAGGGTGTCATCACGTTGCGGATCCAGCACGTGGAGGGCGGGGCGGTAGAGCTCGAAGTTTCTGACGACGGGGTGGGTCTTCCCGCGGGGATGGATTTTGCCAAAAACGACAGTTTGGGCGTCTACCTCGTTCAGGCGTTGACGGAACAAATCGACGGAGAGTTGGTGGTAACAAGCACCGACCAGGGCCGAAAGGGGTGCAGCTTTTTGGTTAGATTTACCCCATCTGAGTGAGGAATCGAGAAGCGCCTCACGACTCACAAACGCAAGACAAACGCAAGACAAACGCATGGCCATCAACATTTTGGTGACGGAGGACGAGAGCATCGTCCGCAAGGACATTGAGCGCTGCCTCGACAAGCTTGGTTACAACGTCGTGGCCACCGCCGACACCGGCGAGAAAGCCATCGAGTTGGCGCTGAAGCACAAGCCGGATTTGGCCTTGATGGACATCATGATCAAGGGCGACATGAATGGCATCGCAGCCGCGGAAGAAATCAAGCGCAACCTCGACATTCCTGTGGTGTTCCTCACCGCCTACGCCGACGAGAACACCTTGTCACAAGCGAAGCTTGCGGAGCCGCACGGGTACATTTTGAAGCCGTTCAAGGAGGTGGACATTCAGACGGCGGTGGAGATGGCGCTTCACAAGCACGGCAAGGAAATGGAACTCAAGACGGAGGCCGATTTTTTGCGAAGCCTGGCAGAGCACAAGGCCGACGCCGAGGTCATCTTCGTCAAAAACCGCAGCCGCTTGATGCGCGTCAAACACGAAGATTTGTTGTTTGTGGAGGCGCTGAAGGACTACGTGGTCGTTCACACCCGCGAAGAGTCGTACACCATCCACAGCACGATGAAGGAGGTGGAGCGCAAGCTTTCAGACCGACGCTTCATTCGAGTTCACCGCAGCTTCATCGTGAATTTGCACGCGATCGAAAGCATCAAGTACGCCAACATCCGCATGGAAGGGATGGAAAAGGAGATTCCGGTTGGAGGCTCCTACAAGGACTTGCTGGCGAGTCGCATCAACCTTCTCTGAGCTGGGGGCTCACGGCGCGTTGGGATCCAGCCAAGGAAGCTGCCGCCTCAACTCATTCACCCAAACCGCGTATCCCTCTGCGTTGAGGTGCAGCTGATCGTGGATGAACAACTCGTCTCTTAACCGTCCGCTTTCGTCGTGTTGGACACCCCAAAAATCCACCCAATGCGCCCCGTGGTCCATCGCCACAGACCGCAATCGAGCGTTGAGTTCGAGGTACTGGTCTTTCAAGTGGTAGCGCGCCCGGCTGGCCTTGGGGGCCACCACGATCACCTCTGAGGTGGGGAGGCGCCGGCTGAGGTCATCCAACAACGTTGCGGCAATTTCCAAAATGTCCTCCTGAGCCACACCCCCTTGCAAGTCGTTGTCTCCCTCGTAGATGAGAACAACGGAAGGCTGAAAAGCGTAAATCAAGGTGTCTCGCAACCGCCACGCGTCGTGAAAGCAGGACCCTCCAAACCCCGCGTTGACCACTTCATAGGAGGAAAAAACGGTGTCGGTTTGCGGCCAAAAACGAAACGAAGAGCTGCCCACCAGTACCAAACATTCGCGCTCCCCTGGCAGCGCGGCGGCTTGGCGGTGTATTTCCGCAACACGATCTCGGTATTCTTGACCGCAGCGCTGAGCCTGCGCTTGAATCCAAACAGAACAACACAAAAAAGCAATCAATCGCGCGGACATCATCCTATGCCAAGGAGTCGAGCCAGCTTCAGCGAAGACCAACCCAGAATGAGCCCAGAAACCACACCGAGGTAGGGAATGAACCCGTCCACATGCTCTCCGTGCCTCATTTCTGCAATGCACGCGGCAAGCAAAAAGGTGGAGGCAGCGGCAAGCGCCGGCACCCCGAAAATCTTCAGCCACTTCATGGTCAAAAGGTAGGAAAACCCGCAACGAGAGCGCGGAGGAGGGAATCAAAAACCCCTTCCCAACACGGACTCAAGTGTATCTAAGGTTTTTGATGAACAACAGCAGAACACCGCGTTGGCGGCGCGACCTCCGTGAAAACCGGGTTGGTGTTAAAGGAAATACATACCTTCAATCCATGAAACAATCTTTTCACCGCCTTTCGACCACCCTCTGTCTTGTTGGGCTCGTCCAAATGTCACTTGGACAATCAGGAGCCGAGTCCTCTTGGGGGCTCAACGATGTACCCGAAAACTCCCAGGTCAATCAGATGTCTGGTCCACGCTTTGGTTTTACTTATGTGTCCGAGGGCAGCGGCTCTCAGTTTTTGAATCGGGTGCATGAGATGGACTCAGCACAGTACAACTCGGAATTCGGGAACGGATTGCCCTTCACCTACACTACTCAATACGGTTGGCAATGGGAGACTCGTTTTGCTGACACCGGCGGCCCTGTGGTTGGTTTGGTAGAATGGGTGGCGTTGATTGGGGGCATGGAAAAAGGGATGTTTTTGCCGTCCTTTTCAAGTCTTGTCGGTGTTCGTTCGGAGAAAGGGGTGGAGTTCGCCACAGGCCCCAATTTGTCTACCTCGGGCCTCGGATTTGTCTTTGCGCTGGGCTACAATTACACCAAGGGCGATCTGAACCTTCCGATTAACATTGCCTTCGTCCCCGACAAACAAGGCCCGCGGAATTCAGCACTGGGGGACGCCCTCAATGCATCAGACTACTTTGAGACCATCCGAATGAGGGAGACGGGGTATCGGCTGACCATTTCAGTTGGATTCAATCTGCGCGCTTCGGATTGAGGTCGCTGCAGGCGTGAAGCACATGAAAAAGCCCCGCTCATTGCGGGGCTTTCTTTTTGGGCTCCTCCAGCGAAAGAATCTACAGAGGAATTTCATCCTAAACACAGAAAGGAAAAACCAAGAGAAAAGCGTTCAATTCGTCGCGGCAAGACCAATGGCCCCATTAAGTTCTCCGTTTGGACGACAAAAAAGCTGGTGCTTTCAAAATCTCTTGAAAATCTGATTGTCTTGGACGAGTGCAATTTGAACTCCTAGACTTATGTCGTACATTACTTGTTCTCAAACCAAGACCAATGAAACGACTTGTTGCTTTGACGATGTGCGCTGTAAGCCTTGGAGCGGCAGCGCAATCCACAATCACATACCCTTACAATCCTGACGGCAATGCCGACGGTGACATCGCTGTAGGTGACTTGCAAGAATTCCTTGGGGCGTATGGAAATCCGTTCTCCCCGTCAGAGATTATGGTGGGGGATAGTTCGCTGACGAGTTGGGTAGAACAGCTTTCTCAGACGATTCTAGACCTACAAAATCAGATTGCTGAACTTACTTCGAACACTGGTGCAATGCGCTGGGGCTGCACAGATGGCCTCGCTACAAATTTTGATCCAAATGCGGTGATTGATGTTGGCTCGTGCGACTACCTGGAAATAGGTGATTTCCACGAAGGTGGAATCATCTTTTATTTGGATGGCAATGGTGGCGGGCTAGTGGCTGCGACACAAGATGAAAGTACGCCTATTTCGCCATATGGTTGGACGTGGGGCTGTATTAACGACGATGTGCCAGGGGCGGAAGGAACAGCTATCGGCACGGGCTATCAAAACACAATGGACATTGTAAATGCAGGTTGTGAAAACGGCGCTGCGAATTATTGTGTGGATCTAGTTTTGAATGGATATGACGACTGGTATCTTCCATCATCAGGGGAGCTGACTCAGATGTACCTCAACATTGGGGGAGCCAACTCCTATGGCCTTGGAAACATTGGCTTTTTTCAGACCTATTCTATGTGGACTAGTGATTTTTCGGAGTACTGGAGTTCAACGGAGTCGTCAGAAGACCAAGATTTTGCGTATTACGTTGACGTTATTCAAAACTTGACCGGTGGAGCTGGCCACGGCCAAAAGTCAGCCACGAAGAACGCACGTGCCATTCGGTCTTTTGTTTTAACAGGGTGCTCTGATGACACTGCGTGCAACTACAATCCTGCAGCAATTGAAGATGGCCCTTGTTCCTACACAGGGGATAGTTGCGATGATGGCAACAGTGGAACAGCAGACGATTCTTGGAGTAGCGCCTGCGTTTGTGAAGGGGTTGAGGCCGTCTACGGTTGTATCGATGACACGGCATGCAACTACAACACAAATGCAAACACTGACGACGGCTCATGCAACTTTGATTGCTATGGGTGCTTAGATTCTACGGCGTGCAACTATGACTCAGCGGCTACTGAAGAAAATGGTTCTTGTGAATTCACCTCGTGTGCCGGTTGTACGGACGATGCGGCGTGCAACTACGATGTGAATGTTACAATCAACGATGGCTCATGCTCTTTTGGCGGAGATAGTTGTGACGATGGCAACAGTGAAACGGTAAACGATTCTTGGAATACCGCCTGTGTTTGTGAAGGGGTGGAAGCACCTGGATGTATTGATGAGACAGCATGCAACTATGACGAGACAGCGTCAGTTGACGATGGTTCTTGCGAGTACGCCGAGGAATTTTATGGTTGCAATGGAGACTGCCTCAATGACGCTGACGGAGACAGCGTGTGCGATGAACTTGAGGTGCCCGGTTGTACCGATGAGACGTCTTGCAACTATGACGAGACAGCGACAGATGACGATGGCTCATGCTCTTTTGGCGGAGATAGTTGTGATGACAACAATTATTCTACGACAAACGACACCTGGAGCAATGCTTGTGTTTGTGAAGGAACCAGCTTGACCGGATGTTCCGGTTCTGATTTTGTGGAATACAGTGGCCATAGTTATGCCGTCATTACAATAGGGAATCAGTGTTGGTTTGCTGAGAACTGTCGCTATTTGCCCGAAGTTTCCCCTCCAAGTGAAGGCGGTGATTCCAGCCCCCACTACTATGTCTACGAATACGAAGGCTCTGATGTAGGAGAAGCCAAATCAACCTCAAACTATGAGACGTACGGCGTTCTATACAACTGGCCGGCAGTGATGACTGACAGCATTTGTCCAAGCGGCTGGCATGTTCCTTCAGATGATGAGTTCACGCAATTAACGGATTACTTGGGAGGCGAAAACGAAGCGGGTGGCAAGATGAAAGAAGCTGGCTTTGATCATTGGAACCCGCCAAACACAGGCGCGACCAATTCAAGTGGCTGGACGGGTTTGCCCGGCGGCTCCCGGTTCGACGGCGGTGGAGGCTTCTTCTGGGTCGCGGGAGACGAGGGGTGGTGGTGGAGTTCCTCGGCCGATCCATGGGAGACATCCACCGCACATGCCCGGGTATTGCTCAATAACAGCGAGGACATCACCAACCCAACGTACACTTACGAAAAAAACAAAGGCTATTCAGTTCGCTGCGTTCGGAATGCCGAGTGAGGGGCGACTCTTCAAAGTTGAGACCTGAATAGAATCGATAAAGCGTGCCGAAAAACGCGCCAATTGAACCCAGATTTGAGGCAACTTGGATCTGTTATCTCATTGTTCAACCAGCCACATCTGTGGCAAGCTTGAACCACTGACCCCCACACCCACAAACAAAAAGCCCCGCTCATTGCGGGGCTTTCTTTTTGGGCTCCTCCACTTGGACTTGAACCAAGGACCCTCTGATTAACAGTCAGATGCTCTAACCAGCTGAGCTATGGAGGAATTAGAGGACGGCAAAAATACGTCAGGGTGCGTATTGAAGCAATACCTTTGGCTGAAATTGCCAAAAACCCCCGATTTCATGTCTGTTCTTACCCTTGGAACCGTTGCGTTTGACACCATTGACACGCCGTTTGGAAGCTCTGGAAAGGTGGTGGGTGGGGCAGCGAGTTACATCGCGCTTGCGGTGAGTCACTTTGCCGCCAAGCAACACGTTGTTAGTGTGATTGGGAACGACTTTCCCGAAACGTTCCTGGACGAATTGACGGACCGAGGCGCAGGCCTGGAGGGGTTGACGCGGGTGGCGGACGGGAAGAGTTTTCATTGGGCGGGCAGTTACCACAACGACATGGTGGGACGGGACACTCTTGCAACCGACCTGAACGTGTTGGTTGGATGGGAGCCCAAGGTTTGTTCCCAAGGCGCCGAGGCAAGTTTCGTGATGCTGGGAAATTTGGACCCCGCGGTGCAGCTGGCGGTTTTGGATCAGATGTCGTCGCCCAAGCTGGTGGTCCTTGACACCATGAACTTTTGGATGGATGTGGCGTTGGAGAACCTCAAGAAAGTGGTGACACGGGTGGACGTGTTGACGGTCAACGACGAGGAGGCGCGGCAACTGACAGGAGAACATTTCTTACCGAAGGCGGCCAAAGCCATTCATGCCATGGGCCCCTCCACAGTGGTCATCAAAAAAGGCGAACACGGAGCCCTGATGTTCCAAGAGGGCCAAACGTTTTTTGCCCCCGCCTACCCGTTGGAGCATGTGGTGGACCCGACGGGTGCGGGAGACACGTTTGCGGGCGGGTTTGTGGGATACTTGAGCGCGCGACACCTCGCCAAAGGTGAGGTCACGTGGGACGACATGAAGCAAGCGGTGACGGTGGGGAGTGTGATGGCGAGTTTCACATGCGAAGCGTTCGGCACGGACGGGTTAAAGTCGCTGACCGTGGAAGACATGAAGGTCCGTTGGCGGGAGTACAAAGCGTTGACGGCGTGTGGAGAGTTGGTTTGGCCTTGACGGAAGCCGCGACCGAGCAGGCTCACAACCCCTCTTCAGAGACAACTCGGCCCAACCAGGGCTTGGGGTCGACCGGCTGTCCCTTGACCCACCACTCGAAATGCAAGTGAGGTCCGCTGGAGAGTTCGCCGGTGTTTCCCATCAACGCAATGGCTTCGCCACCGGCGACCAAATCTCCTTGGCGCTTCAGGAGAGAGGCGCAGTGTTTGTAAATCGAGACGCGGTCGCCACGGTGCTGAATGACGAGGGTGTAGCCGGTTTCAATGGTGTACGAGCTGAAGAGCACCGACCCGTCGTCCACAGATTGAATGGCGGTTCCTTCGGGGGCGACCAAATCGATCCCGAGGTGCCCGGCCCCCAAATCCAACTCGTCTGACACCCCACCGACCAAAGGGGAGTAGGAAAACCCGGTAGGGGTTGCTCGTGCAAGGTTGCGGCGCTGCAGCGCGAACCGGTCGGCGTGCTCAACGGTGTGCCGAAGGGCTTCTTCTCCGGTCCCAGGAAACAAGGCAGCGGAATCCATGGCCGCAATGCCCAAACTGTCAAACCCCACTCTGCCTTCGGAAGCGTTTTGTAAAAACCCAAGGGCGGCAGAGTCTCCCACCAACGCTTGACGAAGCGCCCAGAGGGACAACTCTTGTTGGGCCAAAACACGTGCCATGCTGTCCGTGGCTGCCCGTGCTTCGCGGATCTCGGCGCGCGTGGATTCAGCGACATAGCCGGGCACAACCCATTCGCGGAGCGGGGTTTGGGCCACCACGAGGTAGGTCAACGCAACCAACGTGAGCGATGCCAGACCAAGCCAAGTTGCCCACTTGCGAGGCGAGCCGCGAAAGACACGGATTTCAGAGTAGGAACTTTCGTCAAAAACAGTGACGCGCAAACGGTGCTTCCATCTGGACATGGCGCGAATATCGCGACGCAGGCAAAGTTTCTGGCCAAAAGAAGGCAGGCTTCCAATAAATTTGGCACTTCTACGTTGAAGGAGCCGATGTTGAACCGCACCCTGATTTTCACACTCGCATGCGTTGCCCTCGTGGCCTCGTCTTGCACCACGAAACGTGACGGTCGGGCGTACCGCTTGTACCACAACACCACGGCCAAGTACAACGGGTTCTTTTACGCGAACGAAGCCCACGCGGAGGCAGAGGCCAAACTCGAGGAACTGCACGACGAGCGCTGGGACGAGGTGCTGCCTTTGTTTTTGGAGGCAGACGAAAGCACGGCCCAGCAGATTTTCCCCCTCATGGAGCGGGCCATTGAAAAGTGCACGCGCGTGGTGGACCGCCACACCATGGCCCCGCCTCAAAGAATGACCAAGTCGATGAACCGGCCGGTCATGAACAAATGGATTGACGACAACTACACCGTCATTGGGAAGTCGTACTACATGAAAGGCGACTACCCCAAGGCCGAGGAAATCTTCACATACCTCGTCCGAACAGTGGACGGGGCCGACGCTGAGGCGTGGGCGTTTTCGTGGCTTGGTCGAACGCACATGCGCACCGGCGATGTGGTCAAAGCGAAGAACGCCCTCACCAAGGCTGAGAGCGTGCGTGACGCTTCCGAGGACGCGGCCGCACACACCCTCTTGGTCTTGGCGCAGTACAAGATTTTGAACGAAGAGTTCGAGGACGCGGCGCGCCACCTCGAGGACGCCTTGCCCTTGCTTGGAAAAAAGGACAAGGCGCGCACCCGGGCCACGTTTGTGCTTGCGCAATGCCTTCGTGAGGCCGGAGACAAAGAGGGCGCGATCGAACAATTCCAAGCCGTCGCAGACATGCGCTGGGCGGACTACGAATGGGTCTTCCAAGGCAACATCCAGCAAGCGATGACGTACGAGCGTCGCAACGGAAACAGCGAGGCGATTGTGGAGCTGTTGGAGGAGATGCTGGAAGACGACAAGAACGAAGAATTCTTGGACCAGGTGTACTTCGCGCTTGGCGAGGTGGCCTTGGAAGACCGACGACGCGACGAGTCGTTTGGGTTGTTCAAGTCGTCTGTCGCGGCTCACGTGGACAACGACCACCAACTCGGCAAGGGCTACCTCAAGCTCGCAGATTTGTACATGGAGGACCTCGCCTACCCGACGGCGCAGGCTTATTACGACAGCGCGTTGGTTTACCTCGACGAAGACAACGAGCGCAAGGAAGAGATTTCATCCCTGGCTTCTGACCTGTCGAGCCTGGTGGAGAACCTCAACACCATCAACGAGGTCGACAGCTTGCTCGATTTGTGCGACATGGACGAAGACCTTCGGTTGCGCGCGGTCGACCGCGTGCTTCGAAACATGGAACTCGAGCTGCAACGTCAGCGCGAGGAACGGGAGGCCGCGAGGGAGGCTGCGGAAGCGGCGGCGGCCGCAGACAACTCGGGGGCGGGCATGTTTTGGCCTTACAACGGAAGCTTGAGGCAGTCCGGGAAACAGCAATTCCTCGACTATTGGGGAGACCGGGTGTTGGAAGACAATTGGCGTCGATCGAACAAAATGGGCAACCTGTTCTCCGAAGACAGCGAGGACAGTGACGGGGAAGAGGGGCCTGGAGAAGAGGAGGCGCTCGACCCGCTCGACCCCGCCAACCTGCCGTCCTTTGAGGAGCTGCTGGCCTCGCTACCTTGCGGCGAGGAGGAACGCGTTGTGGTCGAAGAGCTGATGGCGGAGGCGTATTACAACGCAGGTTTGGACTACCGCGAGAAGCTGAACGACAACGAAAAGGCCATCGAAACGTGGGCAGAACTGATCGAGGTTCTTGACAGCTCCAACTTTCACCCGACTGCGCATTACCAGTTGTTCCGAACCTACCTCGAGCGAGAAATCGAAGAGAACTACCAAAACCCGTTTTGCGACGACTGCAACAGCCAGTACTGGGCCGACGAGATTGTGCGGTTGTATCCGGGAAGTGAATGGGCGCGCTTGATTGAAGACCCAGATTACCTCGACGAAGAGGAGATGATTCGGCAAGCTCAGCGGGAGGTTTACGAGGCACTCCTCTCCCGCTATTACACGAAGGACTATCAAAACGTCTTGCTGGAAATCGACGAGGTGCTGGAGGCGGATTCCAACATGTTCGAATGCAAATACAGGCTGTTGCGTGCGCAATGCGTGGGTGGCTTGACGAGTTACACCGGAGACCGAACACCGTATTTCGAGGCACTTCAGGGGATCTTGGGCGATTGCCCGGACACCGAGGAAGCGGCGTACGCGCGTGAAATCATGCAGAAGCTAGGTGTGGCGCTGGGCAACGAGCTCACTCCCCCCAAGGAAGAGGAGGGGGTTGCCGAGGAGGTGTCGCCGTTTGAGGTGCAGCCCACCAAGGAGCACTACTTTGCGATTTTCGTTCCAGTGGGCCGCGGAAACGGGGAAGAGATCAAGGCACAAGCCGCAGATTTCAACAACGCGTTTTACGGCTCAAAGCGGCTCAAAGTGACCAGCAATTTGATCGACCGAGCGAACCAAGTCGTTTTGGTCAAATCCTTCCGAAACAGCGAGGAAGGGATGGGGTATTACAACGTGTTCACCTCGAACCGAGAGGAGCTCATCGACATCAACTCTTCGGGGTACGACATCGTGCTAATTAGCAACGAGAACTACGTCACGTTGTTCAAAAACAAGGACATCCAAGGGTACGCGAAGTTCTTCTCAGAACACTACCTTTCGGCCAAATGATTGGCAACAAGAAATCCCCCATGGGCACGGAAGCCCCCAGCACGGATGCGGTGAACCGCATCGTGGAAGGAACCACCTTTGAAGGCAACATCCGCAGCCAAAGCAACATGCGCGTGGACGGCACCTTCGAGGGAGACATTGCGACCAAAGGACGTTTGGTGGTGGGTCCCAAAGGTTCCATCAAAGGAAACGTCATGTGTGCTCACTGCGAAGTGGAAGGCACCATGGAAGGACAAATCGAAGTGGCTGAGCTCATGGCCCTGAAAGCCTCTGCCAAAGTTGCTGGCACCGTGTACTACGGCCAGCTCAGCGTGGAGGCGGGTGCGCAGCCCGTTGGAACGTTCCACATGGGTTCGCGCGAACGCAAGGAGGCCCCTATGATGGGCAAGCCTGGTGCGGTCAACACCCTGAAGGGTGCCGAGGTTGAAACGGGGGTTCCTCAAGTCAAGAAGCCTGAGGTCGCTCGTCCTGTTGCCGCGCAGACAAAGCTCTAACCGCGCTCATGACCGACCCCAAGAAGGAGGCGGACTCCCCTCAACAAGGAGGGAGAAAATCCGGCCCTTCTGCATCCATACTGCGCTTTGCAGGAATGGGCACCCAACTCGGGGTGGCCATTGCCCTTGGTGTGTTTGGTGGGTTGAGGCTCGATGAGCGAATGGCTTGGAACCAACCTCTTGGCACAGCCATTGGTGGGCTGTTAGGACTCGGCGCCGGCCTTTACCTCGTTGTCCGTGCGTTGAAATGAAAGGTCAAAGGTTTTATTGGGTCTGCTTGGCGCTTGCGACCCTGTCGTGGGCCGCGGGCAACTCGTTGGCTGCGATGAACGTTGTGGCGCAGCCTTGGTGGACTATCGCTGTGGGGGTGGTGAGCGGGTCGACGGCCTTGAGCCGATGGTGGGTGGCGAGCTCGACCGGCAAGTCGCCGATGGGGTTTGTCAATGCAGTCAACGGCGCCACGGCTGTGAAGATGTTTGGCATGCTCATCCTAATCACGTCCTATCTCGTTGTCAATGAGTATGGTAGGGTGGAATTTGCCTTGGGTGCATTTGCGGTTTTTGTGGCCCATCTCACGCTTTTTGTGGTGGACCTGGTGGCCACGTCATCTCAGAACAAAAAGAAATCTACCTAAGTCCTGTGGAATGGGAAGTTCGTGATTACTTTTGTCGCGGATTTCGGACGATGATCAAGCGATTGCAACCCTTTTTGGCGCTAATAGGCCTCGTGACAGGCCCATTTCTGTGGGCGCAACATGAGAACGGCCACGAGGGACATGCCCACCAAGAATCTCATGCCGAAGAGGGGCTGATTGAAGGGTTGGAGGAAGAAGCAGGCTTTGACCCAAGTCCATTCATCATGCATCACGTGGCAGATGCCTACGACATCCACCTGTGGGGAGAAGGTGAGTCTGCCGTTCACATCCCGCTTCCTGTCATTCTTTATTCGGAAGGACGCGGTTTGCATGTGTTTATGAGCAGTGCCTTTCATGGTCACGGCGACGAGCGTCACGCCGTCATGGAGGATGGCACGGAGTACGTGCTTTCTCACGGCCACATCTCCCTGGTTGGTGATCACTCCGGACATGACCATGGTGGCGAGCACATCATGGACCTGAGCATCACGAAATCGGTGTTCGGGATGTTGTTCATCATGGCGCTTCTGGTCTTTTTGTTTGGCCGCGCTGCGGCGAGCTACAAGAAGCGCCCAGGACAGGCACCTACGGGATTGACCAACGCGCTGGAGCCCCTCGTGGTGTTTGTTCGAGACGACATTGCCGTTCCAAGCTTAGGAGAGAAGAAGGCGCAGAAGTTCTTGCCGTTCCTGTTGACGGTGTTCTTCTTCATCCTCTTCGCGAACCTGCTTGGCTTGATTCCTTTCATCGGGGGATTCAACATCACAGGAACTGTTGGCATCACCATGGTCATGGCAACCTTTGTGTTCCTTTTGACTACCCTGAACGGAAACAAACACTACTGGGGCCATTTGTTCTGGCCTCCCGGGGTGCCCATCTTCGTGATGCCCATCATTATTCCGATTGAAATCGTTGGGATGTTCTTGAAGCCCATTGTGTTGATGATTCGTTTGACCGCGAACATCACCGCGGGTCACATCATCATCTTGTCCTTTGTGAGTTTGATCCTCATCTTCGGGGAATCCTCAGCCGTGGCAGGGTATGGCGTGGGCATCTTCTCGACTCTGTTCATGATCTTCATGTATTGCATCGAATTGCTCGTGGCGTTCTTGCAAGCATTCATTTTCACCCTGCTTGCAGCCATCTATTTCGGTGAAGCAACGCATGAGGCTCATCATTGATTACGAAACATTCATTCTCTCAAATACCGTCACATGGAATTGTTGACTATCCTTCTTGAAATTGGACAAGGTTTGGCCGGACTCGGCGCAGGTGCTGCAGCCATCGGAGCTGGACTTGGTGTTGGACGCATTGGTGGCTCCGCCCTGGAGGCCATGGCTCGCCAGCCAGAAATGGCCGGTGATCTCCGTACCAACATGATCATCGCAGCCGCATTGGTTGAGGGTGTTGCCCTCTTCGGTGCCATCATCTGCTTGCTCGTCGCCCTCGGATAATTCCATGGAAGCGCTATTGACACCCGCTTTCGGGACTGTCGTTTGGGCCACCATCGCATTTTTGGTGGTGATGTTTTTGTTGCGCAAAATGGCGTGGGGCCCCATCCTCACCGCCTTGAAAGAGCGCGAAGAAAGCATTGCCGGTGCGTTGAGTCAAGCGGACAAAGCCCGCGCCGAAATGGCATCCCTGCAGGCGGACAATGAGCGTTTGTTGCAAGAGGCCCGTGCCGAGCGAGATTCCATGTTGCGCGAATCGCGCGAGATGGGAGACAAGCTCGTCGCAGAAGCCAAGAGCAAGGCGAAGGAAGAGGCTGCGCGTGAAGCGGAGTCCGCTCGCCAAGCCATTGCCAACGAGCGCAAAGCCGCGGTCGCAGAATTGAAGGCGGAGGTCGCCAAACTGTCTGTCAGCATCGCCGAACAACTCATTCGAGCCGAATTGAGCAGCGACGACAAGCAGCAGCAGTTGGTGGATCGCCTCATTGACGAAAGCCCCTTGAACTAACCCCATGGCCACAGCACGCGTCGCATCCCGGTACGCCAAGGCATTGCTTTCCCTCGCTGAGGAGCGGGGCGAACTTGATGCTGTTGCGAATGATTTGGTCACCCTCGACGAGGTGGTCGGAGGCAGCGCGGATTTGGCCGTGATGCTGAATAGCCCGGTGGTCAAGGCAGACAAGAAGCAAGCGGTCCTAGACGCGGTGTTCTCCAAGCACGTGAGTACACTGACGATGGGGTACTTGCGCATCATGGTTGGCAAGGGTCGGGAAGGCCTCATTGGCGACTTGGCCATTGAAGGCAAAAACCAGTTGCGCTTGATGCGCAACGTGAAGGAGGTGTCGCTCACCACAGCGTCACCTTTGACATCAGAGCTTCGCGAGAAGGTGCTGGGCCAGGTGGCCAAAGTGCACAACGGCGAAGTGGAGCTCCAAGAACAAGTCGACCCCAACATTTTGGGTGGATACATCCTCAAAATGGGAGACCAAATGGTCGACGCCTCGATCAAGCGGCAATTGCGTTCGCTTGGCCGTGAATTAACTGAACACGACTACGAGCCTGAGTTTTAACAGGTGAAAAGCACAAAGTGATGGCTGAAATTAACCCAGCAGAAGTTTCTTCGATTCTCCGCGAGCAACTCGCAGGAGCTACCAGCGCCGCCCAACTCGAAGAAGTGGGCACCGTCCTCCAAGTGGGTGATGGAATCGCTCGCATTTACGGATTGACTAACGTGCAATCTGGTGAATTGATCGAGTTCGAGAACGGCGTTCGTGGCATCGTTTTGAATTTGGAAGAAGACAACGTGGGTGCCGTACTTCTCGAGCCATCGGGCGATTTGAAGGAGGGCAGCACCGCCAAACGCACAGGAACCATTGCCTCCGTGAAGGTGGGCGAGGGCATGTTGGGCCGCGTGGTCAACATGTTGGGAGAGCCGATTGACGGCAAGGGCCCGATCACAGGCGAGACGTTTGACATGCCTGTGGAGCGCAAGGCACCTGGGGTGATTTACCGTCAACCGGTAAACGAGCCATTGCAGACGGGCATCAAGTCCATTGACGCCATGATTCCCATTGGTCGTGGCCAGCGTGAGTTGATCATTGGCGACCGTCAGACGGGAAAGACGACCGTTGCAATTGACACCATCATCAACCAAAAGGAGTTTTACGACGCGGGTGAGCCGGTGTTCTGCATCTACGTTGCAGTAGGCCAAAAGGGCTCCACAGTTGCGGGCATTTTGAAGACGCTGGAAGAAGCAGGAGCGATGGCGTACACGGTGATCGTGGCGGCAACAGCTTCTGACCCTGCTCCCCTCCAATTCTACGCACCGTTTACGGGTGCGGCCATCGGGGAATACTTCCGCGACACGGGTCGTCCGGCATTGGTGGTCTACGACGACCTGTCCAAGCAAGCCGTTGCGTACCGCGAGGTGTCTTTGCTTCTTCGCCGTCCTCCGGGGCGTGAGGCCTACCCTGGTGACGTCTTCTACTTGCACTCTCGCTTGTTGGAGCGCGCGGCAAAGGTGATTGCTGAAGACAGCATCGCTGCCCAAATGAACGACCTTCCTGAAAGCCTCAAGGGCAAAGTGAAGGGTGGGGGTTCGTTGACAGCTCTTCCCATCATTGAAACTCAAGCGGGTGACGTTTCGGCGTACATTCCCACCAACGTGATTTCCATCACAGACGGTCAGATTTTCTTGGAATCGAACCTTTTCCTTTCTGGCGTGCGCCCTGCCATCAATGTAGGAATCTCGGTGAGCCGCGTTGGTGGATCTGCTCAGATCAAATCCATGAAGAAGGTGGCTGGTACGCTGAAGCTTGATCAAGCGCAGTTCCGTGAGTTGGAAGCGTTTGCCAAGTTTGGTTCAGACCTTGACGATGCTACGAAGGCCGTTCTTGGCAAGGGAGAGCGCAACGTGGAGATTCTTAAGCAAGCTCAAAACTCCCCACTTCCTGTGGAGGAGCAAATCGCAATCATCTACTGCGGCACCAAGAATCTGCTGAAGGCTGTGCCAGTGAACAAGGTCCGCGAATTCGAAGTGGAGTTCTTGGACTACATGCGCACCAAGCATGCCGACACGCTGGCAGCGCTCAAAGCGGGCAAGTACTCCGACACGGAGACGAGCGTCATTGAATCTGCGGCAGCTGAAATGACTGCACGTTACGCCTGATTCCTGAACCATGGCTGGAGGACTTCAAGAAGTACGCGATCGCATCTCCTCGGTGCAGAACACCATGCAGATTACCTCTGCAATGAAAATGGTGTCTGCGGCAAAGTTGCGTCGCGCTCAGGACGCCATCACGCAGATGCGTCCTTACGCGGTCAAACTTCAGGGCATGCTTGCCAACGTGAGCGCCAGCTTGGAGAAGGGGGAAGGCCAATATTCAGAAGTCCGCGAGGTGAAGCGCGTGCTGGTTGTGGCCATCACGTCCAACCGCGGGTTGTGCGGAGCATTCAACAACAATGTCGTCAAGCTCGCCACGAAAATTGCCACCGAGTGCAAGGAGGGTGGGCGGTCCTTTGACGTGCTGCCTTTGGGAAAGAAAGCCCTGGATGCAGTGAAGCGCATGGAGTGGAGCGTGGCAGAGGGATTTGGTGACGCTCCGACCTCGCTCTTCGACAACCTGAACTTTGATCACGCGTCGGAGGTGGCTAACAAAGTGATGGAGCAGTTTGCAGCGGGCGCCTACGACCGAGTGGTGTTGTGCTACAACCAGTTTAAAAACGCAGCTGTCCAGCTTCCAACAGAGGAGCCATTCTTGCCCATGTTGCCGTCAGATGACGGAAGTGGCGCGGACGCTTCGGTGGATTACATTTTTGAACCCAACAAGGAGGAAATTGTGGAGCGCATGCTTCCCAACGCACTGCGGGTTCAGCTCTACAAGGCCCTTTTGGACAGCCACGCGGCCGAGCACGGGGCGCGCATGACGGCGATGCACCAAGCGACGGACAACGGCGGAGAATTGTTGCGTGACCTTCGCATCACGTACAACAAGGCGCGTCAGGCGTCCATCACGACCGAGATTCTGGAGATTGTGGCGGGCTCAGAGGCCCTGGAAGGCTAATCCTATTCAACGTTTTTCTTGGCATGCTTTGTGGTTAGCTTCGGACCATGGGTTTGAGGCTACGCATCTTTCTTGGCATGATGGCGGTGGTGGTCTGCGCGTTGATGGCCACGGGCTTTGTGGCGTACAGGTACGGCGTAGATGCGGAGGCGACCTACAACGCCCAACGGCTGTTGCGGAAGGAGGCAGCGCTTCAACGGAGCTTGAGCTACATGCTCGAACGCTTGGGGGGTTCGGTGAGTCAAGACAGTTTGGCTGTGGTGTTCACAGACCGCATTTGTGAATTGGCCGATGTCCACAGCCTGACGTTTTCGCTGTACAACAGCGGCGGCGGCTTGGTGACGACGTCAGCGGGCCCGGGTTCGCCCGACACGACAGTGGCGTTGTCTTTGCCCCCAACGGTGTTGGCTTCGGCAGTCGGTGGAGCGGGCCGCACCGAGATTCCAAACGTCCGGGGTGGCACAGAGGTGGTTTGGCCGTTGAGGAGTTCGGAAGGGAAGGTGTTGGCGCTCGGGCACGTTCATTACGACCCCAGAGAGGCGGAGGAGGCCGATTGGCGCGCGTTTTTGATGCGCTTGGCGCCGGTCTATTTGCTGCTCTTTGTGTTGGTGGGCATGCTGGCGTTTTGGCTTTCCAATTCCATCGTAGGTCCATTGAGGCGCCTGAGTTCTGACATGCGGTCGGACCCGTTGAAGCGGGACGCCACAAGGTCCTTGGAGTACCGTTGGAAAGACGAGATCGGAGCGCTCGTCAGATCGTACAACGAGCTTCTGAAGCAGCTTGAAGAAAGCATGAACGCTCGGGCTTCATTGGAGCGAGAAGGGGCCTGGCGCGAAATGGCCCAACAGGTGGCTCATGAAATCAAGAACCCTTTGACACCACTCAAACTTGGGGCACAGCACCTTGCACGTGCTTGGGAAGACGGCGCAGAGGATTTTTCAGACCGCCTTACGAGGTACACCCAAACCACCGTGCAACAGATCGACACCCTGAGCCACATCGCTGAAGGGTTTGCGTTGCTGGCAACGGACGGCAAGGCCGAGCCGGTGCGGCTTGAGTTGGTTCGCTTGTTGCAAGACGTGGTCTTCTTGCACGAATCAGAAGGGGTGAGTTTCGCAGGGCCAGATCATCCCGTGACAGTGCTCGCAGATCGAACAAGGCTGACACGAGCATTCAACAACCTTGTGAGGAATGCGCTTGAATCGAATCCGGGCAAAGACACTTCGGTGCAAGTGCGGTTGGAGCTTGCAGACGAAGGTTGGGTCAGGGTTCAAGTCGTGGACGACGGAGCAGGAATTGCTCCCGAGAGGTTGGAGCGCATCTTCGAGCCCAAATTCACAACGAAAACCCACGGTTTGGGTCTTGGTTTGGCCATGGTGAAGGCCATTGTAAAAGGTGCCCAAGGCAGAATCTCCGTTGAATCTTCGCCCGGATTGGGCAGCGTTTTTACGGTCCTGCTTCCCAGTCAACACAGTGGGCAAAGGGGGTTATGAACACACATGTTGCGGTGTTTTCATTAAAACATCAAGCCGTTAAGATTTGGTAATCAACGGGAATGGGTGCACCTTCGTTCGGCGATGTATTGTGTCCCAATGACACAGTGCCGTCCGATTTCTAACGTTTCACTCATTCAAACACTTCATGAAAATCAGAAGTATTCTGCTCTTAAGCTTGGGAATGATTTCCTCGGCACTCTGGGCGCAAACCACCGTCAAGGGCACGGTGACCGAACAATCTTCTGGCGATGCGCTGCCAGGGGTTGCCGTCGTCGTTGACGGCAACGCGACCGGTGTCTTCACCAGCCTGGATGGATCTTTTTCCATTTCTGCTGATCCGGCATCTGATGTTTTGGTGTTCAGTTTTGTAGGTTACACAACCCAGCGAGTAACCCTGAATGGCCAAACCACGGTCAACGTCAGCCTCGAAAGTGGCGTGGCGCTCGACGAAGTGGTGGTGACCGCCCTCGGTATGTCTCGCGAAAAAAAGGCCCTGGGCTACGCCGTCCAGGAACTAGGCAACGAGTCCTTCACACAAGCCAAGAACGACAACGTTGTTCGAGCCTTGTCCGGGAAGGTGGCCGGTGTCCAGGTAACCTCTGGAACGAGCATGGGCTCTTCGTCAAAGGTGCTCCTGCGTGGCGCCAGTTCCATCACGGGCGACAATCAGCCGCTCTTTGTTGTGGACGGTGTGCCCATTGACAACAGCGACTACTCGTCGTACGACCAGCAACGTGGTGCGGGAGCATACGATTACGGCAACACGGCAGCGGACATCAACCCTGAAGACATTGAGTCTGTGACGGTGTTGAAGGGCCCAGCTGCAGCGGCACTTTACGGTTCTCGTGCATCCAATGGTGCCATCGTTATTACGACGAAATCAGGCAAGGGAATGAAAGGCAAGGATGGCCTTGGCATCGAGGTAAACTCTGGCGTGGCGTTCAACGACGTCCTCTTCCTTCCAGATTACCAAAACAGCTACGGCGGTGGTGCAGGTCCAACTTGGATTTACCAGAGCGGCGATACGATGAGCAATGGCGCGATTGCCGACGGAAACGTGCCTGACATGGGGTACGATGGATCATGGGGACCTGCCTTGGACGGAAGCGCCACGCGTCACTGGGACAGCTGGTACGAAGGAAGCGACACCTACGGCGAGATTCGCCCATGGGAAGCCAACCCCAACAACGTTGCAGACTTCTTCCAAACAGGCGTGACTTACACAAACAACGTCGCGGTGTCTGGCGCGAGCGCGGCAGGCAACTTCCGATTGTCGTACACCAATCACGACCAAACCGGCATCTACGAAAACTCTTCGTTGGAGCGCAACACGTTGAACTTCAACGGCTCGTCCAACATCAGCGAGAAGCTCAAAAGCTCTGTGAGTGTGAACTACGTAAACTCGGCGTCTCAAGGCCGTCCGCTGACGGGTTACGGCGAGTCCATCATGAGCCAATTCACGCAGTGGGGCCAGCGTCAGCTCGACGATGCTCGTTTGCGCGATTACAAGAACCCCGACGGCACGCACCGCACGTGGAACCGCAACTCCATCACCGACGGCACGCCTCACTACTGGGACAACCCGTACTGGGAGCGTTTCGAGAACGTCCAAAACGACTCTCGTAACCGCCTCTTCGGAAATGTGAGCTTGAACTACAAGATCAACGACAACCTCTCGTTGCAGGGACGCTCCATGGTTGACTACTACACGGACCGTCGCCAAGAGCGAATCGCCGTGGGTGGCGTCCGCGTCTCCAGCTACAGCGAGCAAAACCGCGAGTTGAAGGAAACCAACCACGACTTGATTTTGAACTACACCAACGACATCAGCGAGGATGTGTCCTTGACTGGTTTTGTAGGTGTGAACCAGCGCAACTACAGCTACATTAACGTGGGTGGCGCGACTCAAGGCGGGTTGAACACCCCCGGTTACTACAGTTTGCTCAACAGCGTGAGCCCCATCAACGTCACCGACTTTGAGCGTCAGAAGACGATCAACTCGGCGTTTGGAAGCGTAAGCTTGGGCATCAACCGCAGCTTGTACTTGGATTTCACGGGTCGTAACGACTGGAGCTCCACGCTTCCTGAAGCGAACAACAGCTACTTCTACCCCTCCGCTACAGCGAGCTACGTGTTCTCTGAAGTTGTGGACAACGACTTGTTGGACTTTGGCAAGATTCGCCTCGGGTGGGCGCAGGTTGGAAACGACACGGATCCATACCGCACGTCAACCACGTACGCCATCAACCCCAACTTCGGTTCTTACGGAAACGCAAGCGTGCCGAACGCCCAGAACAACCCCAACTTGCGTCCAGAGAAGACGTCCAGTTTGGAGGTGGGTGTGGAAGCCACGTTGCTTGAAGGCAAGGTTCGTTTCGACGGTACGTACTACAACAGCACGACGGAAGACCTGATCTTTTCCGTAACGCAGTCTGCTTCTTCAGGATACACTTCTTCGATTCAAAACGCGGGTAAGGTGAACAACAAGGGTGTCGAATTGATGTTGGAAGTCTCCCCCGTGGTGACGGACAACTTCCGTTGGGACATTGGATTCAACTACGCAAAGAACACCAACGAGCTCCTCGAGCTGGCGGATGGCGTTGACAACCTCCGTTACGCCTCGTTGTTTGGCGTGACGTTGGAGGCTCGCCCAGGCGAAGCACTCGGAACGTTCTACGGATACAACTACGTGTTTGACGCCGACGGCAACAAGTTGGTGGACGCCGACGGCTATTACCTCCGTTCTGACGCCCCTGAAGCATTGGGCTCCATCTTGCCAGACTTCACTGGCGGTGTGACAAACACCTTCACCATGGGCAACTTGAGCTTGTACGCGTTGATTGACTTCCAGAAAGGGGGCTCATTGCATAGCCTTTCGAACCAGTGGGGCAAATATTCCGGCACCTTGTACGAAACAGTGTGGGATGCGGACGGAAACGACATCCGCGCTGACGACTACGCCGGCGTTGTGGTGGACGGCGTCACTGCAGCTTACGATGCGGACGGAAACCTTGTGACGGACGAGAATGGAAATGTTCAGGGGTCTGGAGAAGCAAATACGGTGGGCATCAACCCGCAAGCGCACTTCTTCTACAACCAAGGATACGTGATTCACGCAGCCGACCAATACGATGCGTCCTTCGTGAAACTTCGCGAAATCCGTTTGAACTACAACCTGCCAGCGAGCGCCACCTCGAACATTCCTTTCTCCAATGTGAGCGTGGGCTTGTACGGACGGAACTTGGCCATCTTGCACAAAAACGTTCCTCACATCGATCCTGAGGTCGCGACGTCTGCTTCCAACATCCAAGGATTTGAAGGTGGTCAGTTGCCGACGGAGCGCACAATTGGTGTGAACTTGAAGTTCACCCTGTAAGAACCCAACCTGAAAAACAAAAAATCATGAATTTGAAAAGCATGTTGACGTTGGGTCTGGCTGGGGCCCTCGTTTTGACCGGATGTCGGAAGGATTTCGACTCCATCAACACCAACCCCAACGAGCCAAGCTCTGTCTCTACGGGGTTCTTGTTGACTTCAGCACAAAAATCGCTCATGGACAACACCACCGACGAGTGGTGGAATGGCCGTCGCGGAAATCAGCTCGCTCAGTACTGGGCTTCGAACCAATACTCCAACGAGAGCCGTTACCAGTTCCGTACGGAGATTGACAACGGATACTGGAGCGCCTTCTACGCGGGAGCTCTGCAGGACCTGCAAACCATCATCGACCTCAACAGCGGGGACGACGCGGCCGACTACGCGGGATACGGCGCCAATGGCAACCAGATTGCCGTGGCGACGCTCTTGCAGGCGTGGACGTTCCAAATGTTGACCGATTGCTACGGAGACATCCCGTTCTCAGAAGCGCTTCAGGGCGGTGAAAACACAACGCCCGCGTACGACTCTCAAGCCGACGTTTACGCTGGGTTGATCACCATGATCGACGGTGCCATTTCGGGCATCGACGCTGCAGGTGCCGGCCCACAGGGCGACGTTGTGTACGGCGGTGACATGGGCAAGTGGGCCATGTTTGGCAACTCGCTGAAACTCCGTGTGGCGATGCGCATGTCGGACGCGGACGCAGGTGCTGCGAAGCTGGCCGGTGAGGCGGCTTTGGATGCGGGTGTGATCTTGGACAATGCTGACAACGCTTTGTTCGGTTACCTCGACGCCGTTCCGAACAACCACCCCATCAACCAGGACTACCAGACGCGTAACGATTTCGCGGCTTCCAACACGATGGTGGACTACCTCACGACCAATGCTGACCCTCGTTTGAGTGTGTACTATGCGCCGAACGCAGGAGGAGCTTACGTGGGAGAAGTGTACGGTTTGAATGAAGCAAACGCGGCATTGACGCCCAACGATGATGTGAGCCAGCGAGGCGCCGCGGTCTTGGCGGCAACCATGCCTGGCATCTACATGGATGCCGCTCAAGTGCGCTTCTTGTGCGCGGAGGCAGCCGCCAAAGGCTGGGCCAACGCAGGTGGTTCTGCAGAGGAGCACTATGCGGCCGGAATACAGGCGTCCATGGACTTCTGGGGCGTGGACGCAGCGGATGCCCAAGCCTACATCGATGCACACCCCTTCTCTGCGGAGTCTTGGGTGTACGAGAAGTGGGTGGCTTTGTACATGCAAGGAATCGAGGGATGGTGCGAATGGCGCCGCTTGGACGGGCCTGCACTCAATGCGTGTGCTGATGGCAGCCTTGGTGGCGGCACCGACGGCGATTTGCCCCCTCACCGCTTCACGTTGCCACTTGACGAGGCAACGTTGAATGAGGCCAACTGGTCCGCTGCTGGCGGAGCTGCAAACACCTTGAACACCCCGCTTTGGTGGGATGTCAACTGAGTTGAAATGAATTGAAACAGAAAGCCCGGCCTAGTGCCGGGCTTTTTTTATGCCGTGGGATAAACCACGGGGCGGCTCGGAGACGCGTCGTTGTCCATGGGGGCTACCCCCAAATGAAGCAAATAGACGCCGTCTGGGACGCTGTTGGGCACGTAGATGAACTCGGTGATGGTACAATGTGCCCGAGGCTGCTCAGGCAGCCCCCAAAACGCGTGGTGACCCTCCAACTTTCCGCCGTCCACCTCGCGGTCGACAGAGGGCAAGTCCACCAGGAGGTGCTCCACGCCGTGAGCCACGAGTTTTTCCATGAATTCACGGGTGAAATAGGGAGGGTTTGTGTTGGACCAGGCCTGGGTCTTCTTCTCGACGAGGTTGGGCAAGGTTCGAACGGCCAAGGCGGGTGTCCATGGTCCCTCACCCAAGCCTTTCAATGCGACGGCATCCACCACCAAATCTTCCCCACGCAGTTCAGGGGTGACCGACAAAACCGAACATGGGAAATGGGTGGGTTGATCACGCAAGGTGTGGTCAACCGAGTGAATTTCCTTGGTGATGTGGCCGAGACATTCTGTGTGGGTGCCGTGTCCGTGGGGGTTGAACACGATGTTGCGAAAGTTCACGGACCCGCCTTGTCGGACTTCTCCGACGAACCCGTCGCCTTGGACGGGGATCATGGTGGGCCCGTCAACGTACCACGCAGAGGGGTTGGGTTCGCCGTTGGCCTTGAGCTTCAGGCTTAGGTCGATGGGTTGGGACAAGTCAGCGCGCCAAACCTTTTCGCACCACGTGAATTCGCAAATCATGGGTTCAAGAAACGAAGAAAGGCGCCACGAGGGCGCCTTTCTGTGAAAGTCGATGTGACGGGTGCTTATTCGAACAAGAAGCCGATACGCAACATGCCCGTAGAGTACGTTCCCAAGAAGTTGGAACCGTTGAAGAAGGCGTCGCGTGGGTCGTCACCAGGAATGCCGTTGGGGCGTACCTCCTGGTCTTGGTTGCTTGGAGATTGCTCAGACCAGTCTGACCACAGGTCGTCAGAAGCGAGGTAAAACGCTTCGTCGGCGAGGCCAGTGTTGGCGCTGTAGACACCGTCACCCAACCACGGTTGGCTGTTGATGGTGTAGTTCACTTCGGTTGCGCTGTTCCACTGGTAGCCGCTTCCGCCAGCTGCAACCGTATTCACAACCAAACCGTCGCTGTCGCCTTCGCCGCCGTCGAAGTAGATGTTGAAAGCGTTGTTGTCACTGGCAGTGATCGTTGAAGTGATGCCGGACGTGCGACCGTAGCGAAGGCCCGCTTCGAAACCGACGTAAATCGCGTCGTTGAAGTAGTAATCGGCACCAAACAAGAGGTCGAGGTTGAGGGTGCTCGACGTGATGTCGTTTTGGTAAGACCAAACGCCCCAAGCAGCAACGTCGGTTTCACCTTCCCACGTTGCCGCGGTGGCGTCTTCGATGTTCAAGGCGCTGAAGCGCTCGCGCTTCAGCGACGTGGAATTCATGCTGATGCCAGCCGCAACACCGAAGTAAGGAGACAGGTTGTCGGTTCCTTTGAAGTGCATCTCGTATCCGACGCCGAGTTCGATGGACGAAAAATCGTTGTAAAGGAAGAGGTCGGGGTGGGTCATTGTGCCTGTCGCACCCAATTCCTGCAACGAGTTTTCAGGGACGACCAAGTAGCGGTTGCTGTTTTGGTTCAGTCCGAGAGTCACGCGAAGAGCGCGATCGTCGTCCATGAACTTCCGGTACTTCATGGTTGAGGCGTTGATTGGGTTTCCGCCAAACGGGTTGAAGGAGACTTCAATGTTGTGCTCGCCACCAAGCTGCTTCTGAGCTTGAGCGGAGGTGAATGCCACAGCAAACATGGCAAAGGTGAACATCAGTTTTTTCATGACTGAAATTTAGGTTTCAAAGATTCGGTGGTGCAAGAAAGCACAGAACAAGGGATTCACAAAGAATTAAGTTTATCAACATTCACAAAACATATTGTTGATAACCACAAAAACACAGGCATCGTGGGTCATTCGACGGTGACACTTTTGGCCAAATTCCGGGGCTGATCTACGTTGCATCCCCTCAACAACGCAATGTGGTAGCTCAAAAGTTGCATGGGGACCGCGGTCAAAAGGGGCGCCAAGGCCTCGTGCACCTTGGGAATTTCAAGAACGTGGTCAGAAAGGGCCTTGACTTTGGTGTCTCCTTCGGTGACGATGGATAGGATGCGTCCTCCCCGCGCCTTGACTTCTTGGATGTTGCTGACCACCTTTTCGTAGACCTCGTCTTGGGTGGCGACGAACACGACGGGCATGTCTTCGTCAATCAACGCGATGGGCCCGTGTTTCATCTCAGCCGCAGGGTAACCTTCGGCGTGGATGTAGCTGATCTCTTTGAGTTTGAGAGCCCCTTCAAGCGCGACGGGGAACTGGAACCCTCGGCCCAAGTACAACGCGTTTTCAGCGCTAGCGAACTCCCTTGCAATGTGTTCCACGCTCCCGGCGTTGTTCAGCACCTTTTTGACCAGCCCAGGCACGTTGTCCAAACCGGTCATCAGGCGCATGAAACTCGGGTCGTCCAGTTGCCCGAGCTTGCGCCCCACGTGCATCGCCATGGCAGTCAGCACGGCGACTTGAGCGGTGAATGCTTTGGTCGATGCCACACCAATTTCCGGACCCGCGTGGGTGTACGCGCCGGCGTGGGTTTCGCGAGCGATGCTCGAACCCACCACGTTGCACACCCCAAAAACGTGTGCGCCTTTGTCTTTTGCGAGACGAATGGCTGCAAGCGTGTCTGCAGTCTCTCCGCTTTGGGAGATTGCCAGCACTACGTCGTCGGGTCGGACAATGGGGTTTCGGTAGCGGAATTCCGAGGCGTATTCCACCTCGACGGGAATTCGCGCAAAGCTTTCGAACAGGTATTCGGCGACCAAACCGGCATGCCAGCTTGTGCCGCAACCGAGGATGAGGATGCGACGCGCATTTTTCCACACCTCCCAGTGGTCGTCAATGCCGGACATCACAACTTCACCGGTTTGCAATCGAACGCGGCCGCGGATGGAGTCGCGAATTGATTTGGGTTGCTCGAAAATTTCTTTGAGCATGAAGTGGTCGTAACCGGCTTTTTCGAGCGACGCCATTTCCAGTTCGATGGCGTGAATTTCCGGGGTGACCGCCGCGTCGCCAATGGTGCGGATTGTGAGTTCTCCAGAACGCTGCATCGTGGCGACCTCCTCGTCTTCGAGGTAGATTACGTTTTTGGTGTAAGCCACAATGGGCGTGGCGTCAGAGCCCACGAAAAACTCGTTGTTCTCTCCAACACCGATAACAAGGGGGCTGGATTTGCGTGCGGCAATCAGGCGGTCCGGATGTTGCTGATCCACCACAACGATGGCGTAGGCGCCAACGACCTCTTTGAGTGCGGTTCGCACTGCGTCAGGGAGGTCGAGCCCGGTGGTGGTTTGGACCTCTTCGATGAAGTGCGCAAGAACTTCCGTGTCGGTTTCACTGACCAAGTTGTGTCCGCGGTGCGTCAACAATTCACGAAGGGCTTCGTAATTCTCAATGATGCCGTTGTGAATGAGCGCAATTCGGCCACTTCCGCCTGCGTGCGGGTGGGCGTTTACATCGCAAGGAGGCCCGTGGGTGGCCCAACGCGTGTGGCCGATTCCCACCGTTCCAACGGGTCGGTTTTTGCCGACGTGGGACTCGAGGTTGGCGACTTTGCCTTGCTTCTTTTCGATGCGCAAGGCACCTCCGGGCTCGAGCGTGGCGACCCCAGCGCTGTCGTACCCGCGGTATTCCAAGCGCTTCAGGCCGTCAATCAGGATGGGGTAGGCTTCTTGTGATCCGAGGTATCCGACTATTCCGCACATGGTGTCAAGGTCAAATTGGAGTTACATCCCAAGGGTAAGCGTCAGCCTGGTGGGAGTCTCGGCTGCGGTGCCTTTCAACACCACGCTCGACACAGAAATGCCCGCTCGGCTGGAGACAAGGTACAATTCACGCCCATCCAACCCGCCCTTCATCAACTCTTGCACCGTGCTGGTCAGGTTGAATACGAAGGCCCTGCGAGACGCGTCGAAGAACCCGCCGACGGAGATGGGGGCGTTTTGGTCTGGGCTGGACACAAAGCCGCTTTCAATTCCTTCAAGCAGGACAAACAATTGGTCCTGCGCGGGGATGGGCTTGTCAAAGTAGGCCTCTTCCACAGGAACCACGAGCTCCGCTTTGAGCACCGTGGGTGTGTTTCCGGCGCTGTCCACGAACGAGGTTAAGTGGGGAAACCGAAGTCGCGTTTTGCAGCCGGAAGCCGAAAGCACGTAGGCGCGTTCGTTGCCGGGCAATTCGTCAAGTCCGTTGTCAGCATCAAGCCCCTTGAGTTCTCCGACGAAGTCGTGCTCGAACAAGTTCACTCGCGCGCTGAGCGGGCTGATCAAGAAGTCGTAGGACGACGTGTCGTTGTCGTTGTGGTAATGCATGCGCATCACGCTCAGACCGCTGTTGATGTCAAATGCCACGACTCCCTGCCCCACCCCACCGTGCCTGATCAGGATGCCCGGAAGCTCTTGAAACCACGACGCGTTTCCGTCGAAAGCCGTCGTGTCCAATTCCAAAAAGGACTGCGCCACCTCCGTTCGGATTGGAATGCGCAGCTGAGGCGCAAGGGTGTCGTTCCCGACCAAAGTCGGCTCGGAAGGTTGAAACACGAACGGTGCCGTGCCGTCAACGACCCACTCGGCGCCGGAAGTTGACAGGCTGAGGTTGGAGTGGTACGTGCTGTCCAAGGACAGGGAATCTTCGAGCGGTTGCACAGAAACCGCTTGCGGTGTCAGCCGCCCGTAGAAATCTCCGGTGTAGCGCAACTGCAAGAACATGCTGTCGGCCACGGGGTTGATTCCGAAATCGGCGTCGGTTGCCGAGAGTCGCAGTTGCGTCGCCAACGAGGTGTTGACCCAACCGAATCGCGGAACAAAAACGCGTCCAATCAGGCCTGTGCTGAGCTTGTCGGTTTCGAGGCTGTCCTCGCGAACCGTGGCCAGCTCCACCGTCACGGTGTCCGTGACAGCAACGTCAAGAAGCTCGGACGTGGGTTGCAAGCCTAGGCCGATGTCGGTTTCCGGTTTGGTGCACCCCCAGCAACATGCAATCAAGCATCCAAAAACAAGCCAGGCTGTCGGGTGGATGCGGAATTCGAACCTCTTCATGAAGGCACGAAGTTCAGCAAGAACTTCTCTTACTCCGCGACAGCCTCAGTTTTTCCCTCCAACATCGTGTCATAGAAAGCGTTAATTTCAGACACGAACCCTTCTTCGCCTTGGTAGGGGAGAATTGGTTTGTCGAGGTTGGAAAGGGTGGCTTGAGAGTCGGGACTCAGCTCCTGCGACCCAACAACCACGGCATCCGCTTCACGCATTCCGAGGCTGTTCAGGTTTTCAAACGTGGGTTCACCAATGCTTGCAAGCGCTTCCATGGGGATGCCGTGAGCGGCTGCTTTTTCCGCCATTCCAGAGTCGAGTGCACCCTCAAAGCCCTCGTTGTAGGCGTGGTAAATCACTTTGGCGTTTGCGAAGTACGGTTCGTCAGCGAAGACGTGCTTCAGGTACAACGGCACCAAGCTTGTCATCCACCCACTGCAGTGGATGATGTCCGGAGCCCAGCCCAACTTGCGGACCGTTTCCAAAACGCCACGCACAAAGAACAAGCTGCGCTCGTCGTTGTCGGCAAACATCGCGCCCTTGTCGTCCTTCAAAACAGCCTTGCGCTTGAAGTACGTGTCGTTGTCGATGAAGTACACTTGAATGCGCGCCGACGGGATGGACGCCACCTTGATGATCAAAGGGTGGTCGGTGTCGTTGATGTTCAAGTTCATCCCGGAGAGACGAATGACCTCGTGAAGTTGGTGGCGACGTTCGTTGATTTTTCCGAAACGTGGCATGAACACGCGAATCTCCTTTCCTTTCTCATGCGTTCCCTGGGGCAACTGCCGAGAAACATGGCTCATTGTGGTTTCAGGGAGGTAGGGGGTGAGGTGCTGAGAAATGTAGAGGACACGCGGCTTACTCATTCTGTTATGTCATTCGTTAAACGGATAGGCAAGATAGGTATTTTTACACCCAAATCCAAGTAAAATCGCGGGTTTCGGCGACAAAACACACGGTGTTCATGGTCCTTTTGCATTCTTTGGAAGCCCTTCACAACTGGCAGTTGGAAGCACGTTGGTCAACCCTCCGAGGCGGATTTGTGCCGACTATGGGCGCGTTGCATGAAGGGCACGCGAGTTTGATCCGCAACGCGGCGCAAACATGCGACTTGGTCGTGGTCTCCGTGTTGGTCAACCCAACGCAATTCAACGAGTCTGCGGATTACGAAGCGTATCCAAGGACGCTGGAGGAGGATGCTGCCAAGGCAGAAGCAGCGGGCGCAGACGCGGTTTTTGCCCCTACCGCAGAGGAGCTTTACGGCGGCGCACCTTCAGCACCTCACGTCAACTGGGGTCCGTTGACGCACGACTTTGAAGGGGCGCATCGACCTGGACATTTTGACGGGGTCATCGCCGTGGTGGACCTGTTGTTCTCGGCGGTGAAGCCCCAATTGGCCGTGTTTGGGGAGAAGGATTTGCAACAAGTTGCGGTGGTGAAACGGCTTGCGGC
>Ga0181569_10000295_pt1 | contig 38257 bp, 19 predicted proteins | sample 101ome_19_FD_132452 | JGI IMG/M metagenome (GOLD analysis project Ga0181569, IMG submission 132452) | Coastal salt marsh microbial communities from the Groves Creek Marsh, Skidaway Island, Georgia - 101405AT metaG (megahit assembly) | ecosystem: Environmental > Aquatic > Marine > Intertidal...
AAAAATGCGTCTGTTTGTGCCGGTTCACTACCACAGAGGAAAAATGCGTCTGTTTGTGCCGGTTCACTACCACAGAGGAAAAATGCGTCTGTTTGTGCCGGTTTAGTACCAGAAAAAAACCTGTTTCCAAACACGGAATGTGCGCGCCTTTTTGCTACTAGTACTAAAAGAATCAGTATAAAACCCAGAAAATTTTGCTTCGACTTGCGTCGCAACAACCCCGCAAAGATGATCACGTACCCTGGTGCTTGGAGCATGCGGGGAAGCATGGAGCAGCATTTCAAACGGCTGCCCACTTGGCGTAACACCGACGAAGACTACTATGATGCGTTGTGCCAACTATTTGCTGAGAACACACAGGCTTTGCATACTCCTGTGTTTGAACTTGGCGTCATGCAGCATGGTGAGAACGCAGTGGTGATGGAGGGCAAGGACGACAGCAAGGACGACGGCAAGAAGGAGGGCAAGGACGACAGCAAGAAAGAGAACAAGGACGACGACAAGGACGACAGGAAGAACGACGGGAAGAAGGACGGGAAGAACGACGGGAAGAACGACGGCAAGGACGGCAAAGAGAAGGAAGAAGACAAAGACGATGCCAAGGACGAAGAGAAAGACGAAGACAAGGAGGAAGACAACGACGAAGAGAACAACGAACAGAACGACGAAGACAATGAAGAAGAGGATGACGACAGTGCCCTGGATGATACGGAGGACGAGGACAATGAGGAGAAGATGGCCAATGCAGCCAAAGCGTTCGTGAGTCCTATCAAAAAGGCAGCAGGGCAGAAGCGCACGCGTGAAGAAATGACGCATTGTCCGTATCTTCGTTGAAGATGATGAAAGAGTATTATGCGGGTATTGTAAGGCACATGAGGCCTTTTTTTTAATTATCCTTGTCGAACATGTTTGACATGAATAAACAAAAAGATACCTTACAACAACCTTACCTTGCCAATCATGCGTCTGTGCCATTTCAAGAACGGGAAGTGTTGTCTTGTGCCTTTGCCGTGCACTGGAGCTTTGCTGCTTGAGGATATCTTGAAAACTGTTGCGTCTTTTGTTTCTGTCTCTGGTGATGTGCGCAACTTATTTGTTGATTACGAAGGTGATTTTGTTCCGATAATTAACCACGACCAGCTCCACATCGTATGTCAGTTGGTGGCCGTGTACCACAATGCTTGTGTGAAGGCGAGATTGCGGGTAAGTTTGTGAAATGTATATAAAATATCGTTGCTAGCATTCAATGGGTGACAAGCCTGATGCAAGCGAAAAGGAGGAAAATTGGCTGGAACGAGATATGAAAAAAGACGGGATTATGCAGAATACAATCGATACAATCGATATTAATGAGATGTTGCAACCCTTGAAATATGACGAGTTCAGTGATCTCATCACATCGTTTGGGTGTTTGCCCGTGGACAAGAAGTGTATTGCAGACCTCGTGTCTTCGATACCCACCAGCACACACTTTTCCAGCGTGCATTGGTTGCAACAAAAACAATCCGACCATGAATGCCTGACTGTGCGAGATTTGGCCGTGTTTGCGCTCTTGTACAACCAAAGCTTGCTCGTGATGCACAACGAGACGAATGAGGCACTTTCTTTTGACATGCAACGGTCCTTGCAGCATGTACAGGCCCTGCGAGACAAACATATCCTGCAACAAAAAGCAGAGATAGAGAACTTTGAGAATGAGTTGGCGGCACTGATATTGGATGACAAAACCAAACATGTGTAGTTTTGATTAACATTTTTATTAAGTGTGGTGTGCCTTGTGTGCCAGGTGTCTGAACGCGAGGCCGAAGACGAACATGTCGAGTTTTTGCAACAGAGCCAGCATGATCTTGAGCATGCGCAAGATGTGGAAACTTCCGGGGATGAAATGAGTGACAAGGAAACCGACGAAGGAAGTGGAACTGAGTGGCATGATGCGCCAGATGAGGAGGGGGAAATGAATGCAGATATCGAGGAGCGCTTCTCTACGCGGTACACGCAGGAGGGGGCTTTTGCGTATATGTAATGATCAATAAATAGTTTGAACGTGTTTGTGTTTGTGTTTGTGTTTTTTAAATGTGGTGTATAAATAGAAATACTAGTTCTCAGCACGCTTCTACTCTTTTCCACGATACTCACGCCATGCAAGCCTCGTGCGCACGCTGTGTGTTTTCACAGCATGCTTTGGAGAAAGAAAGCAAGTCTTATGCCTTAGTTTTGATGACGGGGGGTGGCTCTTTTGAGACACTGTGGCAGGACGAGATGTCTGCCGTCACTAAGAACCAATTTCTTGCTCCCTTGTACACACACTGCGAGACATGCAAGCAAAAGAGTTGGATTGCGCGAGACGCCACGCCGCAGGTGGCTTTGCAACAGTTTTTGATGGATTCGCAGCTGTGGTTAGCGATGTGGGAGGCGTGTGAGATGAAATAGAATATAGAATCAATGCCCACTCTCATCATGCTCAATCTCGTGATTAAAGTATCCATCATCGCAAGTGCAATCATGAGATTCTCCTGAGCCTGCAGGGGCCGTGGAGTGCTCTGGGCAGTGTAGAACAGAGTTGTTGACGCATATGACATTTTGCATGCACGGCGTGCACGATTTTAGATAGTCAATGGTGCATAGCTCTCCACTGGCGTTCATGGCAATACCAGACCCATTTCGAAGCAAAATACAATCGCGCCATGTGCCTTCTGCACACGTACAGTTTTCAATGAAACCGGCACCCGGAAAACTGGTAGAATTGGATGGGCACGGTAGCTTGGATGTCCCCCCGGCACAGTAAAATCCAGGTGGACATTTGTAGCATGTGCCAGGCTCTGATAGTGAATAATACCCCGGCTTGCATGTACAGTAGGCCTGCGATGTCGAGTTTGGCGAAGATTTGGCATAGTTTGCGTCACATAAGCAATCGTCAATACTCACACTTCCAAGCTGGCTGTGGTGAGAATGGGGTGGGCACGGAGTGCACTCTGTGCTGTAGGGAGTGGGTCCGTGTAAATCTTGCCATGTTGACACGGAGCACAGAACACATGCGGATTGTCCGGCCTCGACGCTGTAGCTGCCGTTGACGCAGTGTACGCATGTGTCGGCGGAGGTGGCATGTGTGGCTGTAGAATATGTACCGGCTGGACACAATTCGCAAGTGGTGGCGTTGGATGTTGTGGATGTTGTGGGAATTGTGGAAAATGAGCCGGGGGGACATGCAAGGCACGTCCAGCTTGTCCAGGTGTCACCACCTGTAACTGTAGATGTGTAGAATCCTGCATTGCACACGCAGGCATCTTTGCTTCCAGATCCGGCTCCACTGGTGCTGTTGCTTGGACAGGGCTGACATGCTTCCACAGTTGTGGCAGCATCCAAGACATTGTAAGTATTAGGAGGACAAGCGGTGCAAATATATGCTGATAGATTTGAATTGTAATATCCGTAATATCCTTGTCCACAAGGTATACACGTAGTCCTTGGGTCCCCCTCGTATCCTGGTGGACACACACAAGCTTCCGGGGAGGTGTCACATGAAATACATGTAGTGTTGCCGAGTTCTGATTTGAAAGTATTGTTGGGACACGGCTCGCATATCCAGGCCGTGCTATTGAAGTAATTGGGCTTGCATACACACTCGTCAATTGAGGTCGCATTAACTCCAGTATAGGTAGAAGAATTGCCGGGACATGCTTGGCATTCACCGTTTGCATTCAAGAAAAAACCAACTCCACATCCAACACATGTCAGTTGTTGCTGTGCCACATTACCCCGATGTGAAAGAATGATAGATACCACAAGAATGAATCCCAAACGCAAGGTACAAAAGCCTCCACGCATACTCTTTTGAGTGCTGCGCTTCTAATATAAACCAGATCTCGGCCGAATCAAAGTATTTAGGTCTAAAAATTCATTTCGCAATGGCTTTATTTTCAATGCGGTTCTACATATGTCTTTGCATGTGCATTTTTTCAGCCCGGGCTCTAAAATTTGAAGTTGTTCAAAAAACGTGTGAGTCCGCATCACAATCAGTGCAATTGGAAAATGCATTGAATCCCGACACGGCATACAACATCATTTACCGGTGGAACCGTTTCGGTATCGTGCGAGACTGGCAGTTTCAAGAGGACGAAGAGGATGAGTTCAAGAAGAACATGCACTGTGTGAAACTGCAATTCATCAGCAGACTGATGCTACCCAATGTCTTCTCACAATACTTGAGTGACCTCTCGTACGACGTCGGTATTCAGAAGTCCCTCTGCTACAGAAACAATATTTTAACAGAGCTGGTGCACGTCAATGATGTATCCGTCCTCTCTGACTTTTCAGCTATTGAAGTCACAAAAGTAGCAAACGGCTATCTCAAATCCAGTGTCTCCGTGCACTATCAAATCCCATGGTACTTTGCCGTTTTGAAGCCGATTGTGGACAAGCACGTACAGCAGAGCTTCACGGACAGATTGGTGGTTTTGAATGAGGAGTTGTGCTCCAATGCATAATTTTTTTTCATAATTTTTTCACGAGCTCGTGTTTAATTTGCTCCTCAGATATATATAAGGCAAAAAAGTTTACCATTGCATTTAGTCAACAATGTCGACTGAATTTGACGCTGCTAGCGCATTGGTTTTGTTGTCGGGTGGTGCGAGCAATGAGGAACAGTCACAGATTGTCCGGTTGGGAAACAGGGTTTTGAAACTTAACTGGATGCAGATGACGTTTGAAGAACTCCAACCTGAAGTTCTTGTTCCTCTCCAACCTGAAGTTCTTGTTCGTCAGCCAATCAGGCAGAGTGACGAGCGGATAGAAGAAGAGGCTACATCCAGCCAGGTCGTACAACAAGCAGGCAAATCCAAGCGTCCGAGGCAAAAGCCTGGCAGGCATGAACTGCCGTCTCTTGATACGTATAGAGTACAATTCAGGAAGCCACTTACGACACTTTCTAAGAATGAGAAGGTGAAAATCTCTGATGCAGAGATATCTGAGATGAGCTCCGTAACTCCATTCTATTATGCCTGTCCTTGTCGAGGCCCAAATGCTGCATGCCCTAACAAGGTTATGCTCGTTTGTCAATTTTGCCCTTTAACTAAGCTCAAGGATGGTAAAGCCATCACGAACTTTGGGCAAAACCCTATAGCATGTCCGGAACGCGACGTGCGAAGGAATTGGAAGGCGCATGTAGACGCCACGTCCAGAATGAACCATACTTTCTGGAATGCTGTGGCATTGTTATGGAAAGCCAGGGTAAGCAACCAGAAAGCCGTCAACCATGACACTTTGCTTCAAATACTGCAAAAAAAGCAGTATCATTTCAAAAAAATGGAACGTGCCTTTCGCAACGCCAACCTGATTGACAGTGATGAGGCTAGGAAATGGGGCAATCATAAGTTGTTCTCTCGAGCAAAGACATTGTTCGAAGACTTTGGAATCGACATCAACGCCAAGCAGCCGCGCAAGCGTTCGAAACAAGATTCCGAGGAGTCCCAGGACGAGCAAGGTAGAAATGCAAAGAAGGCGCGCAAGCGTTCGAGACAAGATTCCGAGGAGTCCCAGGACGAGGAAGAAGAGTTCCAGGACGAGGAAGATGAGTCCCAGGACGAGAAAGATGAGTCCCAGGACGAGGAACTAGTTGAACCTTGAAAAGTCCCAGGACGTTTTTTTCCATAATATTTGTTCATCATAAAAGAAAACACATGAGTTGTCTGAGTTTGATTGACAAACAAAAATGCATTAGTTAGATTTGCTCCTTTTTGGTTTGCTCGTGTTTGGTTTGCTCGTGTTTGATTTGCTCCTGTTTGAGTAGCTTTAATCGGATTGGTTTGTGTTTGCGCTCGTGTCCAATTCTCTGCATCTATGTCCACCATGCAAAATGTCGAAGTCAAAATGACGGCGAACTGTCACATTCGGCGGCGCATTCTCTCTGCCCCAAGCTCCTTCTTTGATTTGTTTGACACGGCCTCACACCTCGTGGAGCTGGAGGAAGCGAATTCATGTGAGAAGGTCGTCATTAGCAACATCAGCAAAGCCAAGGCGGTACGAACCAACACGTGCACGCCGCCTGTTATTTCCAACGTGTGTGGCAAAATAGAGCATTTGCTCCCCCAATATTACACCGACGTGTATGCACCGTCTATATCCCCAAGCGTCCGTCGCATCAGCAACAAGTTTGGGCGCTTTGATTGTCTTTTTACCTCGCATTGCAACTTGCTCACCAGCATATCGCGCAGCTACACCATGTTTCGAGGGGGGCACAGCATGAAGGACACGTTGGAGATGATTCAGCAGTGTGTGTTGCCAGAGACGATTTACACCAACACCGTACACATGCTGGTCATCAACACGCGCCTGGGCCGTCCAATTCAGGTAGACTCCCTGCAAATCAAAAACGATTTGGACAGGGACACGCGCTGGAAGGTACGTTTACTCAACAACGCAGACGAAACCGGGAGCAACTGCGATTTGCTACTTTCGCAAATAGATGTCAATGCATTGCGAGAGCAGGCCAATTTTTCGAGGGATGAGCCAGATGAGCCAGATGAGACAGATGCGCCCAATCTTTTGCCCAATCTTTTTCCCACCAAGATCAAAATGCTCATAACAAAACTGGGCAACGTCAATATGTTTTTGAGCATGCCCAGTGTTCCGCTCAAAGATTATGCCAAGATTGAGGACCACGTCATGTTCTTGACACGCGAAATTGTGCGGGTTCTTATGATGGCAACATGAATTCAATATTTAAGACAAATTAGTTGTATCTAGATAGAACTTAGTTGTATCTAGATAGAACTTAGTTGTATCTAGATAGAACTTAGTTGTATCTAGACAGCGTGTACACACAGTACTATGCCTGTCCAAAGCACGTACTTTGAAGAAGTGTTTTGGCCTCCTGGTTGGTGGGAGTTTATTCTAGCAGCATCAGCTAAACCCAACGAGATTGATTGTTGTGCTTTCATGTGTATTGCCTTCTTATGGAAGCTGATACAGCTCAAGTTCAAGTACGAGGACTTGAAAATGCTCACGCAACAGGATTTACACCAATTTATTACCAAAAATTCTTGGTTTAGACAAGTTTTTGCCTGGCACTTCGATAAGCAAAAGCAATTGCTTATTCCGAAATTTTATTCGGATGGAATTGAACAAACAACAATAGATCAATGGTTACCTTCACTTCTTTTACACATGCAGATCAAGTGTGAAAGAATTGAAGCCTATGAAAATCTATCATGGCCAAAATTCTCAGAGCAAATATCTGCTTCTGTGCAAGAATTGCCGATACTATATTTAATTTGCGTCAACATAGTGTTGGAAATGGAGACGCATAGCCACATATTGTTAGTTATCAAACATAAAACAATAACATTGCTTCATAATTGGGGTATTCAAAATCCCGATGATAGCAAGATCAGCAAAATATGGCAAGGCAACTATTTTCACACGCATTTGGTATTGCAACTTGAACATGATCCCATGCTTTCTCAAAAATAGCTTTGAGCTCCTTCCGTAAGTAACATTTATTAAAACATGTAAAAACTACAAGCAACAAGCTTAAAGTTTGCACTTTAACAAATTCAATGAAAAACCCACATGTCATCTGCACGCGGCCTCCCCGGCGACGTGCTCCGGGCCCATGCTTTCACGGCTCTTTTAGAAACATCCTTTCTAGACAAGGTGTTATTCTTACCTGAATCTGAATCAGAAAACAAGGAAGAAAAATTCCACCCGGACGCGTTCAAGAAATGATCCGTGCGTTGTGGAACCTTCCATGTTCGTGGACGAGGCATGAAGTGAAAACTAAGCACAGGAGACATGTGGAGGGACGACAGAGATGGGAGCAAAGGTCGGCAAATGGCATTACTAAAGTCATGTAAAGGCAAAGAAGACGATATTCCCAATATCCGCATACGTAAAGACGTGGTAAGCGGTGTGTAAAGACCATCGGATGTAGAAAACAAGCATGAGCACAAGAGAAATAGCGAGCACATAACGAAAGTTGTCTCCCGCACACGGCACATGCTGAAAATAGGGTGGCTATATTGAACAGAGAATACATTACATAGCATGATACTCATCTTGAAAAATATAAATGCAAGTCTTTTATCATGTTTAGCAAGTTCTATTCAGGTTTGATATTGCAATGCATATTACTCGATTTTTTTTATTTACGAGTTTCTTACCAAAACAGCAAGTATGCCAATGCAGAAAAAGATTGTTAAAACGTTTGCTGCAAGAAAGAGTCAAATTGAAGAAATAGTACAATTTTACAACCAAAATGGGTATGTCTTGATTCAACTACTTGACGAAGAAACATGTAAAGCCATGGTATTAGAGCAATGGCGTGAAATCATTTTAAAACAACCATATTCAGATGATTACAAGTTAGAAAGCAAAAATTATGATAATCCTGAGGAGGCAATAGATCTAAACGAAGACGAGTTATTTACTTATGCAACAAAAAAAGATTTAACACCAAACCAATTAAAAAAATACACAGATGGGTGGCCTATGCATAAAACCTTTGGAGCTACCTGTGACCCACAGGTTTTCAATTTAAAAGGTGTGTGGAAAATAAGAGAAAATAAATTTCTATATAGACTGGCTAAAAAAATTCTCAATAAAATAGAGATATGGGTTTCCATTGACAGATCAATTCAAAAATTGCCCAACCAAGGTGAAAATGAATGGTTACATCTTGATCTCAATTTAAAAAAAACTTATGAGAATATTGATGCATCATCAAATGAAACAAAAACAGAAGCACTTCAAGGCAAGGTACTTTATACAGAAGGTGGATTCCTCTGTGTTCCTGGGTCGCATACTCCACACATGACAAAAACAATATGTGAGCAACATGTAAATGATGCAAATTACAACAAGGACAAGTTTCCTTTTAATGAAAACAATAAGTGGGACCAAGAGCATTTGTTTAAAAAGCAAAAGTTCATACACATCCCCGCTGGATGTGCTATATTTTGGAATTCGCATTTGGTACATGGTGTGCTAAAAATCCCAAGAAGAGACAATATACAATACGGAACTTACATTGGATATTTTGCTGCTGGCTCACGACCTGAGTATAAAGAAAAAACTAAAGCGCTTGACCCCACGAACAAGGGTGTTTCAGAATTACAAGATAGACTGGACAGTTATGTTTACAATCGCGCGCCCATTCTATGGCCGAGTTTGGACCAAGTTCATTATTTCCCCGCAATGTGGACTACGTATACGCAGCATATGAAAAACCATATTGCAAAGTTGCATGACCGTGTTCGTGTGGGGATGCTTAATACAATAACACAAAAAAATGGCAAAAAGCTGCAAGTAGTCACAGCACCTATATTGCCTAGAGAGCAGTATCAGAAACCAGATTTGAGTGAACTGGGTAAAAAACTTTTGGGCATGAAATTATGGCCTGATCTTGCAACAAAGTACATGGCAGAAGACGATAAAGCTCTTGCAACTCTAGAACAAAACAAAAAAGGAGATAAAGCTATGCAAAGTGCACAAGATGGCATTGAGGAGCGTGAGGAAGAAGAGGCAGAACATGAACCTGAGGATGAGGTGGAGATCGAAGACGAGATGGAAGAAGAAGATGAAGATATGCAAAGTGAAAAAGAAGATGAAGATATGCAAAGTGAAAAAGAAGATGAAGATATGGAAAGTAAAGAAAAAGATCAAGCTAAGACAAAAAAAAGAAAATCGGCCTATATGGGCAAATCTGCAAGTATTGAGCTCCAACTAAAAAACAGATTTTTGTTATGTTTTTGATTCTTCCAATTTTATTATATTTCAAAAACAAGTAAATAAGGATTTGACATAAAACGCATCTTCATGCCTTTTGGCTTGACTACTGTCCAATCTTCGTCAGTTTTTGGTTGTATGATTTCCACTAATTTGACACGTGCTAATAATCTGGGGTTTGGTTTTTTCTGCCATGTATTTGCAATTTTTTGTATCCACATTTCTGCTGATTCGCGTTTGTAATTCATAACATCAAGCTTTGGTTTGTATGGGTTAATAATCTGTTCAACTTCCAACAAATTTTGCAAGATGTTGACGTTCCTTGCATCCAGTTTTTGGTTTGTTGTGAATTTTTGGTGAATTTGGTTCATAGCATACCACACCAAATTATAAGCTGTGTTACCATCTTTGAGACGTTGGTGGTCTAGATTCTGGACATACAATTTCTCCGAGTTTAGCATGCATGTAACCACTTCTGAGCTTCCATATTTTGCTGCAGCGTGGAAAAAAGGGTTACGCCAGGGCCAAGTTCCAAAGCATCGATAATTGTCGCCATCAGATGAAAATGTTTTTTTTAGTTGGGATTTTGACCCCAAACATAATATTTTATTATGGTCTTTTGATGTTTCTTCTGTAACATAACCAGAAGACCATTGCTTGAATTCATTTTGAGAGAGATACACCTTATGCTTCAAAAATGTCATAAACTGTCTGTAAAGACAAATAGCCCAATACCGATTACAAAAAAAAGTCGGGTCTATCTTTGCAATGGCTTGCTTGTGATATTCAGATATAACTCCTGGCATGAAACAATATTCAGATTTGTGTCTTCTGTCAAGCATCTTTTTCTCTAGTTGTTCGAAGAAAAAGTCTTGTCTTTGTCTCAAGGACTCAGTCAGACCAAAATCAATAAAATAATATTGCAAGTGAGCCAATGTGTGATTCAAAGCCCATTCGTTTTTATGCTTGTAACTCAACACAGCGGATACAAATTCATCTGTATACTCCTCGCCTTTTACTGCATGCTGAAAGCCTTTCAATTTCCATAACGTCAATAAGTGCAACTTCCATTTGGGATGTTCCTCAGTGTAATAAACAGGAGCTTGGCATAATCCAGTATCATCTTCGGCATTTTTATATTGTTTTTTGTTTTTGTTTTGAATCAATTTGAGCAAGGCGTTTACCATATTTTCGAGCAGTTCGACTTGATTGCACTCAAACACTGTTTTCAGTGCATTGAGGTTCTTATTTGGTCTAAACGATTTCCATTTTTCTCGAAAGCTCTCTTTATTTTCGATATATGCCAATTCCATATTTCCCATTAGACTATTAAATTCATGCTTTTGTTCGATTCTTTCTTTGGTATCTCCATGCTTGTAGGAACTTATCTTGGGTTGTCTTATTCTGTGCTCCTTCAAACCGAAAGATTTGATATATTCATTTAGAATTTCTTGAATCACATTCTTCATTTTTGAATCCTGCACACCTCCTTTGCGAGATTTATTGTGAGCAAACAACTTGTTTTCCAAATCTTCAAACGCATCTATGTTATCACATCTATATGCAGAGTTTGATAAAGCTACAAGGTCTTGCAATTGTTTGTTGCTTTTTGACAACCAATCTGAATTCAGAGCTTCGAGTGGTTTGCTCCATTGCGGTTCAATTTCAACATCATTCACATTACCACTAAACTCAAGCTTGGTAGCCTCGTCCGCATTCGATTCAACAAATCTTCCAAGCTCTGTTTGATTTTTTACTGTGAACTTTCTTAACTCTGTACTGGCGTTTCGGGCATAAGCTTGTAAAAGATGAAGACCGTGTAGCTCAGTAACCTTTGTAACATCCTTTGTCTTCTCAGTTTGCCAATAAGCATGCCATGGATCACGTTGTTTTGACAAAAAATAATCTGCTTGCATCTGCACAGCCCATACCTGTGGCTTAGCTGTATCCTCACATACAACTGCTTCAAGTTCGTGTGAATGTAAATAATTTTGTTCCATTATATCTTCAACAACTGGCATATACGTATTGGGGTATTCTTCTTGTAACTTCTTTTGTTCAAGTAATAGATTAATTGCTAATTCTCTCCTGCGATAATACAAAGGCCAATCAAAAGTAGATCGAATGTCGTTAATGAGAAACAAGATAAAATTGGGATGTGTTTCCTTCCATCGCTGCCAAGTTTTCACGTCGTGATCACGAAAGAATTGTTGGTGGAAGGTAAATTGTTTCTTATCTTCTTCTGGATTGTCTGATTCGACTAGTGTTGTGAACTCTTTATTCACGTTATTCAAGTTGTCTACCTCCATCAACCTAGGGTCGTACAGATGAAATTTTACGTTTGGAAAGCAATGGGCCAACTGTTGCAAATGCGACGTTGCACCACCGGCTGCTCCAATGTACAAGACAACTGTTCTTTTGAGTATATCTTTTGGGCCAAACATATCTGAGGGTCTTAAATCTTTCGGCGTTTTATCAAATTTTTCCAATTCGTACAGCATTGCAAGTGAAAGAGCAAGATATTCATTCAGTGCCAATTTCAGCTGGCCATCATGCAAATCTATGTCTTGATCAAATGCTCCTGCTCTATATTTCTCTGTGGTGGTTCCGGTAAGTTGATCTCTCGTCATTTTTATGTCCTTGGAATACTGTTGCAAAAGAAGCTGAATTTCTGCAACAGAATCTTCAAGAGAAGACATTATAACATTTGTTCTTATTTAGTTATATACTCTAGATCTTTTCTGTATCAGGGTCAAATCGTTTTGCTTATGCTTGTAGGCACCGGCTTGTTGATTATATTAAACAACCTGTTTCTTTTTGAAATGCACTCAAAACAACTTAACTTGTATGTGATGTTACAACTGCTTATATGCTTGATTTGTGGGGTCTATGGGTTTCACCCGGACGAGGTAGAGAATCTTGAGTGCACGCCGTGCCATTCGTCTATGTACTGTACGGGTGGGAGTGCATATACTTGTCCTGCGAACAGTCTGCCACAAGAATTTGCTTCCTCCATTGACGACTGTTTGTGTGTGCCTGGGTATGAGAGAGACGGGGATACCTGTGTATTGGGAAGTGAGCCGTATTATTATGTGGATGGTTGCTCAGAGAGTGTCCTGTGAACTCGCGGACGCTGGTGAATGGGTCGGGGAGCATAGAGGCGTGTGTGTGTGACGCTGGGTATGAACTCAATGCAACGAATATGGACGGTGTGTGTGTGCAATGTCCGCCCGGCTTCGTGAAGGCAGAGTATAGCAATGCCAATTGTACTCTCTGCCCGGCAGATACCTTCGCGGATATGCCTGCCTCCACAGTGTGTACGGCGTGCGCTGAAAATGCCTTTTCCAATGTGGGGGCCTCAAGTTGTGTGTGTGATGCGGGATATGTAGACAGTGGTCAAAATGATGCTAGTGGGGAGTCGTGTGAAGCATGTGCTCCCAATTATTACCGAGAGATTGGCCAGGCATCTTGTGTATCGTGTGGGGAACATATGATTTCGCCAGAGGGTTCGAGTTCAGAATTGAATTGTTCGTGTTTGGGGGGTTATTGTGGACTTAATGAATACAACGAGGCATATGAAACGGGGTGTGTGGGAAAAATCACAACAGAGTGCTTCTCATGTCCTAACAACTCTGGCACGTTATACCCAGGCAACCAAACATACCCAAACATTGGTGTGGAGAGCTGTCAATGCTTGCCTGGATATGAATTCAATTTATTGAAACATATGACTTCATGCTTGCCATGTGAGCTTGGGTTTTACAAAGAAGTCTTGGGGAATGTTACTTGTATTGCTTGTCCTGTAAACTTTACTACGGGATCCACCGCCAGTGTGAATCTGAATTCGTGTGTATGTGCACCAGGTTTAGTTTATGTAGCAGGAAATACAGAAGAAAGTTCGTGTGAGCCTTGCCCCTCACACACTTTCAAGAAAGATTACAGCAACAGCTCGCAATGTGCGAATTGCTCGACATGCCCTTTGGAAAACGAGCGTATCACAGAGGCTTGCTCTTCCTTTCAGGACACCCAATGTGGGCCGTGTCAAGATAATAGCAATCTGCCTTTGAATCAGGACTCCCGCACATTTTGTGATTGCAACGCTGGTTATGAAGCTGATTTGACAGCAGACGCGTGTGTGCCTTGTGCGATTGGGACCTACCGAAACACCAATAGCAACAACTCCATCTTGTGTATGCCGTGTCCTGGCAATTTGTTTGCGGATGTGACGGGAAGCATAGAGTGCACTTCATGTTCCGCTCACTGCTTGGAGGGTTACTTTGTATCTGCTGAATGCAATGCCACGAGGGACATTGAGTGTCAAACTTGTCAATCGTGTCATGTGGGATACTACTCGCGAAGTATTGACAATAGCACCACGGACACTACATGCGGAGCACAGTTTGCCAATAATCGCGCAGACACCAATTGCTCCCTGTGTGATGCCAATTATTACTGTGTGGATGGGGTCCGTTTCAGCTGTATGGAATATGCAATCAGTGCCACAGGGAGTTATGATGAGAGTCAATGTGTGTGTGAAGACGGCTACTATATGCAAGACGGTGTGTGTGTGCAGTGTCCCCGAGATTCTTACTGCCTCAACAATACATTATATCCTTGTCCAGAGCATGCTTACAATAACTTCCTCGGAAGTTCAAACGTGCTGGCGTGCAATTGCTTCCGACAATACTATCGTGTATTGAGTGAAAATGATGTGACATGTCATCTTTGTCAATCAGGAGATGCGTGTTTGAATGAAAGTGCGTACAATTGCACGGATGACCGTATGTTGCTGACTCCCTTGTCTGATAAGGGGTCCACTTGTACTTGTGTGAATGGCTTTTACAACAACGAAGACAACACAACGTGCATTGAGTGTCCTTTAAACTCATATTGCGTTGAGGGACAACGATTTGCATGCTCATCAGACCGACATACGCTACACCCGCGCTCTGACAGCCAAGACTTGTGTTTTTGTTTGCCTGGAACTTCTTCTACAAGTCAGTATCCCAACAGCAGCTGCACACTATGTGGAGACAACACATATTGTGAAGGGGACAATGTAGTCTGGGGTTGTCCGGAAAACTCAATTTCCAACCAGGGGTCTACCACTTTGTCTGATTGTAAGTGCGCGGTGGGTTACGAAGCCACCCTCAATCATACCAATTTGGTATGTTCCAAATGCGCACATGGCAGCTTCAAGGATATCACCAACAACAGTGCGTGTAAAGCATGCACAAAGTGTTCAGCCTCTCTGCATCAAGTGTATGAATATGAAGCGTGTCGAGCAGAAGCAGATGCCGTGTGTTCCCCTTGTACCGTATGCCCTGCTTCAGGGCAGTTTGTGAGCATGCCATGCACAGACGATTTGAATGCTGAATGCGCCAACTGCACAGTGTGTGATTATTCGCAACAATATGCACACTATGAGTGCACGATTCCGTCTCCGACACACGACACAGATTGTCGTAACATCAACAGGGATGTGACAACATGTGGTGTGGGAGAGTATCGTGGCCAGCACACCACAACGAGTGACAGTTGCTGTGCCTCGTGTTCATACCACGACACAAAATACTTAGAGTATACGCTTCACACACCTACTTCTCACGGCACAAGATACAATGACCCCTACTCGTGTCCCATACAATGTCTTGGACATTCCAAATTACGAAATCCCCTGAATCATTCACTCGGCTGTGTATCATGTGAAACGGGGAATGTGTTACTCAAGGACTTTAGTATCATGACGGATGACACACAATGTTCCTTTCAATGTAGACATTCGTACGAACGCGTGACCCTCGAGGACGGAACCGAGGACTGTGTGCTGCCACCCCTTTCCGCGTCGTCGCGCAACTCATTCATGCATACTGTCAATATAACTAACCTACATTATGATGCTTCGGGATATGCCATCACAGTGCAGCATACCAACTTCAGTCGGTTTGTTGTGGTGGTGGGATCCGATGCACCTGCTAACTGCAGTATAGTGCGGGGGTGTTGTTACAGCGAGCAGTGGCGGGTGTCAGAGTTGAGACAAGCTGGTTTTCTCTCTACGGTCACCAATGATTCTTGCTCCCAAACCCCCCTGCTACCTTCTTCGAAACTGGGCCCTAACACGCTCGTGTTTACTGTCCCAGATGACCGTTTGAGTGAAGTTGCTGAGTGTTCATGGAATATCAATAGCACAGATTGTGTGTTGACGGTTTCCATCATTGATACCCTTTTGTGGAAGGTGAGCTCTCAGCGTTTGGTTATCAGGGTGACCCGCGCTGTGCATTATGCTGTGGTGGGTCAGCAAGAATATCTTCCTCTGAATGACTTGGCAGTGAGGGTAATGTGGGCTTACACCGTGAATGGACTCAAGGTATACATGATCCGGACAAGAATTCAGACACAAGTTCCTTTTCTTCATGTGTATATGCGCGTTCAGGGCATGAATCAATTGTCAGAAGAGGAGACTGAAGCTGCCAAGGCTGAATGTGAGCGAATGCATTCTGAGAGTGATGAGATCACACAAACAAGTCCAGACTTCAACCTCACAGCTAATGTGGAACTGAATACCATTTCGTTTTGGAAGGGGAATACGGATTCAGTGAGAGTGTTTTACACTTTGACAACTTTGACAAGTTTGACAACTTTGACTACGCAGGATGCCTTGCTCACTGAATCCTCCAACATCATGGATGTGGTGGCCATTCGAAACATGAGTATGCTACCTCAAATGTGTGTTGCTGCAGAAACTCAATATCACTTTGATGTGCTTGAAGTCAAAGCAGTCTCTGGCCTGGGACGAGATCAAATTTATGCCATGAACCGACTTGGGAACTCCACACACTATGTGCGGGGGGAGCTCGGCAGACTCACCACTTTTATTGTGCAAGCGCTGATTAATATTCCAATGGATATTGTGTTGAAGAACGCATTGGCTGTGCATTTTCGCACGTCGCAGGCACACCACAATATGTTACCCTTTCTCCCCAATGCTACGGAAATGCAAGACGGTAATCTTGACTTCATGTTTTTATTCAGAGAAAAGTGCCGCTTGCAAGGCCACAACTGTACGTACGAATATCTAAGAGCACACCAACCACACGCTGCTGTGCACGCTCTCAAAAGCTGCTCTTATTCAGAGCAGGCGAGCGCCAAGGCATGGATTGTTCATTATCTAGGTGTTCCAAATGACGCGGAACACATCAAGGCCATTTGTGAGAAGGTAGGGGAACACCCATCACACTCCTTCACCGCCTTTCTACTCAACACAATGGCTTTTGTCGACAGGAATCTATGGAGCACACAACAAGATGCGCACGGCATGCACTCTGACACTATTGTTTCCTATGTCTGGGGCAACTTCGATGCACATACGCAAGTAGAGTCTCACCATTAAACAGAATCTACCTCCACCAAGACGAGGGGTCTGCCTTGCTTGTTTGTCGGCTTTCCTCCCACGACAAGACGGTACCCATTGGCATTCCATTTTTCGCGATCAAATGTGTACGTCGAGAGGGCATCTTTGCCGCAGGCCTCCGCTTCCGTGTACTTTTCTGCATCAGGAATACCTTTGCGAAGAAGCTCGATGCGCTTGAGGTTCATATCGGTAATAGCGTTCATAGTTCCCCACTGTACAATGCCGTCCTTCATGTACTCCTTCATCGTCCACTTCGGCCCTTCAAGCATCCTCGTGTAGTTGCCTCCATTATTAGTACCCCCCGCTGCCATCATGCCCGTTTCGCAGAGGAACTTGCGGAATGCGTCTTTGGGGTTCTTCACGGACTCGCCATTCTGCATGACCATGACCTTCTCCGCCAAAGTTTGAAACTGAATCTGGCTCACAGTGAAGCTGGAAATTTGGAGATAAGGATGTTCGTCCGTTGTCTTGGTTGGCGTCTGCGTTGCCGGTGTCTGCGTTGCTGGCGTCTGCGTTGGCGGCGTCTGCGTTGGCGGCGTCTGCGTTGCTGGCGTCTGCGTTGGCGGCGTCTGCGTTGGCGGCGTCTGCGTTGGCGGCGTCTGCTGAAAAATACTTGAATACGAACGAACTTCCGCGCAAGCAGTAACAGAAGCGTTCTCAGCAGCAGCAGCCCGAGCAGCCTTCCTCTTTTTAGCTTCCTTCCAGGGATAAAATGCCGCGCCATCAGTGCCAGAAGCGTTATCAGCATCAGCAGCCCAAGCAGCCTTCCTCTTTTCAGCGCCAGCCGGGCGGGGAAGAGCTTCCGGGCGGGAAAGAGCTTCCGGGCGGGAAAGAGCTTCCGGGCGGGAAAGAGCTTCCGGGCGGGAAAGAGCTTCCGGGCACGAAAGAGCTTGCAGGCAGGGAACAGGTTTCAGGACGAGCTTGCTCTCCGACTTCTTGATGATGTTCTTTGCCGGACGCGGCGGCTCGAGTTTCTTGCCTGCCCTGAGGAGGAGATTCACATTCCTGCTGAGTTTCTTTGCCGTGCGCAACTCTTCTTTTTCCTTCTGCATCATACGCCGCGTGAAGACCATGGTGCTTGTCGTGCTTGCGTGCTGTCTGCCGCTGATATTTTGAGTGAAGTTTGAGAGAGTTGTCGGAAGTTCGCGTGGATCTGGTTCGCGTGATTTTCAGTACACTACTGTACTCGTGACGAGACCCTAGTGCTGGAGTACTTGAATTAGTTGAGTACAAGAAGTTTGAGTATTTTTGTACCAGGTTCGGACGCGAATTTCATTGGAGTTCATTAGTACTGCTGGGAGAAACGCGGTCACGCTGGTAAACCAGGGCTGGTACAAAGTTTTGATACATCAATACTCTAAGCCTAGTACTGGAAACAATTTCTGTTCCGTCTAGACGCAAATGCTTTACAATTGTACTGTAGGGAGAACCCCGCGGTAATTTTCTCCATCAACTTTTACTACTGGAAACAAGTTTTATTCAATTTTGACATATTTGGTCAATATTTGACCCAAATCTTTTCCAAAATAATCAATATAATTATGAAAAATAACCAGAATCAAGTTGGTATTGATCGCGAACTGAAGTCCCTGTTCAACAACTTCCGGTTCCCTCTTCCCGTTCAACTCAGGAGGCCAGAGTGCGCAAGCACGCTCCCGTGCGCACGACTTTGCGCAATGAACCGCAAGCGTTCTCATGAGGATGCAGAACGCAATCAAGACAATGACGCTGCTGAGGCTGCTGTTTCCGCTGTGTTACGGAGGAGTGCAAGAATAAGTATCATGGGGATGCTGGGTGCCGGTGGAGCTGCTACGGCTGGAGCTGCTGCTGCTGGAGCTGCTGCTGCTGGAGCTGCTGCTGCTGGAGCTGCTGCTGCGAGTGCCGTTCAGGAAGCTTTTGTTGAGTTGATTCGTGGAGACAGCAAACTACCTGCTCATGGTAAATATAAGTGGAAGAACTGCATTTCTCCTCACGAGCTTCCCGCATGTTCACCGAGCACCTATGAGCAAGCGCTGTTGAACGAAGGGTATGTGCATCCCATTGAGATAGATGGCTTCATTCGCCTTTCAGATGACGAGAACAATGATGCGCAAGATGGAGAGGTCAACCGTCCTCCCTTGAACATCATTAACGAGAACAATGCTGCGCAAGATGGGGAGGTCAACCCTCCTCCCTTGGACATCATTGACCTCACACTTTCAGATGACTGCATTGACCTCACACTTTCAGATAATGAAAATGACTGAGTGAAGCAATAAAATTCTTTCAAGCTCATCATTGTCTTTGAAGTTCACTCGAATCCCTCTGCACAGACACAGTCATGCACCCCCTGACTGCCTTGATGCGCCGTAGTTTGTGTGCTGCTACAATGAAAGCAGGTAGTCTGCTGGAAATTGGGTTGATATGTGCCGTAGTCGCATGCGCTGCACATATTCTCATGAGCATAGGTGCCGGGGGGACATGGAAGGCATGCATGTTTCTCTGCACAAAATAGTGCGAGTTGTGCAGGTGTGAAGTGTTCGCGGTGATTGGCGGCACTCACGTTGAAGTATTCTTCGAGCTTGGTGAGGTTATGCACTAAATGATGGCCCGTTTCACAAGTCACTCCCGTCACATCATTCTCAACATTCTCAAAGCACACAGTGCACGAAGTGGCGTGTTGTGCAGAGGTGTAGGTGCCGTAGGGACAAGCTGAGCACGATGTCTGTGCGGGTGAGCTGCTGAAGGTGTGTAAGGGACATGGCACACATACATTGTCTGCAGCGTATGTACCTGCTGGGCAATCTTCGTAGTTACATGCGGTGACTTGAGAGGGATTCCACTCCAGAGCACCCTTACCTTCTTGTGCGGGACATTCCATACACATGTAGCGCGGGGGGGAGACAGCTGTACATATTTGAGAAGCTTTGAACCCCCTTTCACAACTTAGTTCAAGGACATCTTGGCATTTATGCATACATTTGAAGAGAGTTCTGTTAATATCATAGTCCGAGGGGCAACTGAAGACACAGTCTGTAGTGAAGTCTGATATGTATTCTCCCACGTCTAACGGGGGGCATGCTTTGATTTGATTGGGAGCCAAGGAAGACGACAAATACTCTCCTGGTGTCAGATCTGTGCTCTCAAAACATCCAAATCCCTTTTGAAACGAATAATAAATCATCTGGGTCCTTCCCCTTTCATCAGCAATGGGGTATACGATGTCCCCCCACCCTGCATTGTGTGAGGAGAGTGATGTGCTGGTGTTAAAGTCATGTTGAAGGGAACTTAAGCACGTCAGAAATTCCTGCCGCTCAGATGGCCATGCGAGAAGGGGGGACTGGGAGGGACATTGTCCGGAAACCTGTGTGATTCTGCTCACATCGGGGTGACACTTGTAGTGACCTATGTTTCGCAAGTGCTCAAAGTCAGGTTCACACGCCCATAGGGTGATGCCTTGTGGTACTCGAGCATACTGCAGGCTGTGATGATTGTAGATTAAATCACCCACGAACTCGTATTCCTCGTCAAACCGCAAGGCCGTTGCACTCCGGTGGTGCCACATGTCTGCCAAGAGAGACTGCCCTCTGTGATTTTGCTCTGAACACACATTGATAGCAACACATCGTGTTTCCGGCAATGAATCGGGGAAGACGGGAGTAGAGGTATTCAAAAGCGTTTGTATATCTTCATTCAAGCTGTCACATAAGACAAGGGGGTGGGTGTTGTCGATAGCTTGATAAAATGCAGTCAAAGGGGAGACATGCATCATCATCATCAATATCATACTTGTGAGAAAGAATGGGCACAAGACGCTTGTCATTATCTCAGTTCATCAAAGTGGTTTTATACATATGCAGAAAGATTAATCAGTTAATTCAGTTTGTGTTACTTGTCTGCTTGTGCGTCACATGCTGTGTGAAAAGCCCATAAGTCCAACCCAAGACTAGGAGTTTTAGAGAACACATCATGTTGAAGTGTGGAAGCTCGCAACAAGGCATGCAGTGCTGTGTAGAGGGAGGGGTGATACGTACATGCAGTGTGTAGGTATAGTCTGCGTTGGAGATCTCGTGTCAGACTTTCATGTTCGTTAGAAAGTTGTTGTGCAGCAGACACACCAGGGCATGTCTTACCAGCATTGCTGGCTACAATATCTACAATCAAGATAGGTGTGCCATCTGAAGCTTTGGATAGGTAGCCCGTGTCCTGACGAAACACAAACCCCTCCCTTTTCAATACAGAAACACAAGATGTTGGCATGGAAAACAAAGGCACCTTGACCTTCACTCCACTGTCATTCAAATATGAAATCATGCCACAGGGTTTGGTTGTCAACGTCATACTTCGTGCCAACGCATCCATCGCATCATGCGACAACTTGGCATACTGAAAGGTGTGTGCTAGTAATACCTTTTCCACATTGGCCTCGGCATGCGTCCCAGCGTGTGCCAGAGCAAGGTTTAACACCACATTACGTGCAAAGTCCACGGGCAGTTTGGTGAAGAGGGACCGTACTTTGCTCACTGCTGTATTATTGAACCATAACATGCGACGCGCTGCCTGTAAATTCAGACTGTTGCACATCTTATTGTCTTGTTCTCCTCCAAACCTCGCAAGCCTCTCACTTGCCTTACATGATTTCACGATGCCGTGTGTTTTGAATACTTTGAACTCGGTGTTATGTAGTACTTTGTTCGGCACAGTGAGCTGCATTGCCTTAATGCTGTTCAGCACCTTTTGCTTGTCGCTGTACATAAACGAATCAGACATAGATTGGAGAGGCATGCCCACAAAGTTGAGAGAGGGAATATGAAATTCACGCAGCATAATGTTAGATGCCACATTCTCTAAACCCCACACATTCACCCCCCGGTCATGTTGCACCACTTCAAACCGCTCCCCCATGATGTTCAAAGTTGAAATGAGGAATAACTGTCCGTTGTAGAATTGGTGCAAGTTGATAAACTTTTTGCGAGTGGGCAGCTTGGTGTAAGTGAGAAGATACTTGTCATCGCGATAGAGCTCGGCAGAGTGGCCCTCTTGAATGCGTTTCTTACATACAGTCAGGAAGCCTTTATTGACAGACAAACGATGTGTGTCGCCGGCATTATGCACGGTGATGACTATGGGCTCCTGTTGTAGGCAACTTTTTTGACGCATGACTTGCATGCACTGTGCACTCACGCGTTGCTGCATGCATCGACACTTATGTTTCTTGCAGCCATGCTTGCAATTTGCACACGAACAACGACATTTCCTACTACCTTGACTCATTTATTCTATTTATTTTGAGCTTATATACCTCAATTCACAAACCTCAATTCCCCACTGCAGCTTCCGTGACTGCTACGCTCTCGGCAGAGTGCGCATCATTTGAAATATGGCGAGCATTGTCTGTAACTACACTTTCTTCCACCACCACCTCTAATTGTGCTGGTGTTGAGCTTGAAGTTTCGTTCATGCTATTGGTGAACATGGGCAAGTCTAGTGGCATGTCCGTTTCAGGCGAAAGAAGGATTTTCAATTCTTCCTCCAAGCTTGATTCATCCAAGTCAGTGGTGAACGACTGACCCAACGCGTCTTGCATAAAGGTGATATCCTGCTGCACATCTTGCATATCATGCATGACCTCCTCCGCATTCTCCACCGCATTTTGCACCCCCAGCGCTTTGAGGGCATGGCTTGTCTTTTGCATGGATGCCAGGACTTGATTGTTGAGCTCAGACATGGCCAGCGCTTCCAGTTGATGCTCCATGTTCACGCGCTTCTTGTTCGTCTGCGTCAGTCGAAGTCGTTTGGCACGACTGCGCTGCAGCACTGCTTGTAAAGTGCTTCTCGTGTTCTGAGCCTGCGCTGCCTTGGCCTGCAGCGCTGTGTTCCGCAATTCCGATTTGATTTCCTCCTCCACAGCCTTCAGCTGTAGGATGGTTTCCTGCAATTGTATCTTTGCAATTATGGCCCCATCACTACGTACCGCCGGAGATTTTGAGTTTACCATACGCATGATTTTGAGCCAGCCGGAGGCCAAAGTACTTTGAAAGTTCTCATTGCAGCTCATTTGTTCATTGGTCATATAAATATGTACCAACTATTTGGTATATATAAAAAACTTTGGTAACGTTTCTTTCGTTCCGATAAAACAGATGCTTATAACACCTTTCTTACCATTTTCCAAATTTACGTCTAACAATGGTGCAAAAACGCAATTATTTCTAACGTACTTGTTTCAAGTAAAGAAAAAAAAGGTTCTTTTTTAATTCACGCGTGCTTAAAAAATACGCAGCGCGGCAAAAAGGGCGCAGCAAGAGCAGCATGCCCCCAGTAAGCAAGCGCAAGAAGCACAAGCAGCACAGCACCGCGCCGCGCAAAAAGAATAAGAACAGCACCGCGCCGCAGAAAAAGAAGCTAGAAGTAAGTTTTGCTGATAGCCTTGAAATGGAGTGGAAAATAGGAAAGGCAGGACGCGGGGAGAATCCCTACCGACGCATCCTAGTCACTGTGATAAAAGTGATGGAAGACACGAACGAGGTTGAAGTTACAATGCCCACAGGCTTTCAGCCAGAGCAACAAATAATCAGGCTTACGCCACTGCTTGGACGCAGCCCACAGTACAGAAACATACGTGTTCTTGATGCAGCAGAGGCAGAATACTATTGGGAGCAATGCAAGGCTGTAGACGGCGATTTGCAGATGGGATTGGTGGTAGATAAAACAAAGAAGAAGGAGCAGGAGAGCGAGTACAGGGACGGCGGGGAAAATGAGGAGGATGACGAGGATGAGGAGGATGAGGAGGATGACGAGGATGAGGAGGATGACGAGGATGAGGAGGATGACGATGATGAGGAGGATGACGAGGATGAGAAGGATGACGAGGATGAAGAGGATAACGAGGATAAGGAGGATGACGAGGATAAGGAGGATGTCGAGGATGAGGAGGATGACGAGGATAACGAGGATGACGAGGATGACGAGGATGAACAGGATGACGAGGATGCACAAGATCACGAGGATGAACAGGATGACGAGGATGAACAGGATAAAGAGCATAACAAGAACCACGAGGATAAAGATAATGCGCAGGACAAGGAGCAGCAAAAGGAGCAGCAAGAAACTGCAATTGCCACATCTAATGCGCTTCTTGGCACCACAACGAGTGCACCTGGCAACGTACGCAAGCGGAAGCATCATACCGCGGAGGATGAAGACGAAAAGAAAGCTAAGCATAGGCAGCATGACGAGCAGGAAAAGAAAGCAAAAGCTAGTATTTTTCTCCCCAACACCCTGTTCGATGATACGTCGGACGTGCAGCCTAGCTGTGTGAATGGTTTTCTGCTGAGCTTAGAGCTACTCAAAAGGCAGTTTGAGCAGCCGATACGAGACGCAGACGAATTTTGCCAACGTATCATTCCCAACATGGAATTAAGCATGCGCGAGCTGGAGAACAATTTGAAGCTACTGCACTCACACAAGGCCAAGGAAGAAGAGGTCAAGCAGGTACACATGAGTAAGCAACAGCTGCAGCTCATTGCGAAAGAGAAAGAACGCCAGAAAAGGGAGTTAGAACTAGAGAAGCAGGAAAACAATCTGCAGAACCTACTGATTCAAGCACATGAGAGGGAAGCCCAAGTGCAGCAGAGGGAAGCCCAAGTGCAGCAGAGGGAAGCTCAAGTGCAGCAGAGGGAAGGCCAAGTGCAGCAGAGGGAAGCCGAAGTGCAGCAGAGGGAAGCCCAAGTGCAGCAGAAGGAAGAAGAAGCAGATAAGAGGGAAGCCCAACTAAAGCAGGGGGAAGCAAAACTTGAAAAAGTGGAGAAAGTGCTGGCACAGCTCCGTACTCTTTAAGTTATCTTTACTCTTTCTTATGCTTTACGAAGAAGGCATTGACCACTTGCGCTATTACATTGAACACGGGAATAAGCACTGCAGCGAGCATAGTGGACGCGGTTCTGAGTATTAGAAGAATAAACAACAATGATATGATAAAGGGTATGATTTGATAGGAATGTGCGAACGCACAAATACGATGTCCCAGTAGCATGTCCGCATCGTCTAGCTGCCATATCTTATTCTTGAGTTGAAGTTGAGTGAGCATGTCTTGGTGATTTAGGAGAGGCACATGTTGTTGAGCTTCTGACACCCAGTCCACAGCGCCCTGTCCAAACTCTGTTGTAAACCAAGCAAAGACAGCCCGCCATGAATCAAACTCGAATGGGGCGTCTGCGCATGATTTGATGCAAGCAATCTTAAGCTGAGCGCGCGTTTCACTCACCCAAATGTTGTTGGAAGGCGTTTGGATGAAGTCTTGACATGCAATGCCCTCTACCTGGGTGTTGTGAATGAAGATGGCGGGCACGTGCATCACTCGAGGAAAGACAGCACGAAGTGAGTGAAGCAAGTCCTCGAGAAAGCAGATGGGCACCATGGGCGCACACAGCGGTGAATATTCATATGACATATAGAGTATTAGCGGGATAAACATAAACATGCTGGCAGCGGTGGCAAATGGCATTTTCAAGCCCTGTGCGATAAGAAACCAGAGAGAAAACCAGACAGACGCTATAATCGTGCTGTGTAAGAGAGTGATTCTCCACTTGCTGCATGTTTGGATAGTGCGAAGGTCACAAATAACACTGTTCTTGAGCTCCTTGCTGGTTGCAAATAAGAGGTCGTAGATTTGATTGGTGCCGAGTTTGAGCCATTCAAATACCTTTTCCAATAGCCATTTCCATGACCCCACAATTCCACTGTGCTCTTGCAGGCTGTTGTTGTTGGTGCCATTTGTCCACTCGGAGGAATTTGTGACTTTCGCAATACGTGGCCAGGCTTCATGTAAGTATTGTGCGGGTGTGCCCTTCATGTCCCTTCCAGCAGGTGTGAATGGGAGTGTGGCATTTGTCACGGCTTGCTCGAGAATACCCAGCGTATGCCACATGGGAAGGCACTCTGATGATTCTTCAGTGATTGTGTAGGATACTGGCCATTGTGAAAACCACCCCAGATAGGTGCTTTCGGTATAGAGATTAGCATATTCATAGTCAAATGTGGTCGCAAGTTGTGAGGAGTAGTCTGTATGCATAGTTAACATGGCTTCAGTTCTGCGCTGTGTCTCTGCAATTATTTCTTTGAATCCCAGTATATGTCGAAGGTGTGAGGGTGGTGTGGCATTGTGTGTAGCATTGGAAGAGATGTTGGAAGACGCTGCCAAAATTTCATCATAGCTAATAGGTTGAAGTGGAGGACTCAAAAGTTGGTTCAGGTCCATAAGTTTGTCCACTGCATTTTCAAAATAGTCTGTTGAATTACTGGGCATATCTGTTTTGCTGTAGATGTCATAAAAATCTTGCATCAAGAGCCTACTTGCTTTGAGTATGGCTTTCATAGCACTGTAGACATGCTGCCCTGGTCCATGCCTGCACATGACAAGCAATAAATGCCGCACAGTTTTGACGACATTGATCAGCTCCACGGAATTATGTGTAATGGTGTGTAGCAAATCTTCTGAGCTACAAAACGCACAAGGCGGTAATGAGGCGTTGAGCATGATAATAGTCTCACTACTGGTTGTGAAGGCTTGTATGCATGCTTCTCGGGTATGCTGCAACACAACTGCATTTTCCTCTTGCAGTGCATCCTGACACAGAGCGTTGTGTGTGATTATCGTATTGTGCTCCTGTGCGATTTGCAATAGCCGTCTTGATGGTGTTCCTGTTCCACTTTGCAACCCCACCAGGAAGAAAGTATTGCTACCAACAATGTCAACAACATGTGTACAATAAATCTGACTCACATCAAGTGTGTAGCAGGGGGTAGTGATACTGTTATCAAACGAAGTGGAGTATTGCACCGAAGACGCAAACTTGGCGTCTGTTTGTAGGAGACAAAACGCATCTGGGTTGGGGGATAGAACTAAACCTTGATCTTGAGCCCGGCAACGAGAAAATTCTGTTTTGAAGAGAGGGCACGCACAAAAACCAACCTCGTCTTCTTGGCTGTTGAAATAGCAAACTCTGTTAGTTTGGCATGCTGAGCAGTCCACATTTGAGAAACTCACCTCAAGGTCCCGGTCTATGTATGCACATGTGGTAGAAGGGTTTCTACATTCGGCGTTACTCTGGCAGTATGTTCGTTCATGCTTTACGACCCCACACATGCACATCTTCAAGAGGGGGTCACACCCAAATTGCTGGATAGCTGTATTGCCAGTGTCAGCGCACGTGCCGCATACCTTCAAAGAGTTTATGTCCAAATGCGACGACACGCAAGTATCCGCCGTCGTGCAACTGAGACCCGCCGTATCCCCAAAGAATGTAGTATACGACGACCAACACCGGGTAGGCACGGGAAGTGTGGCAGAAAATTGACTGCTGACAGAATCAAATGCAAGCTCCGGACACTTGATGTTGACACAAAATAGAAACATGAGACCTTTGGAGAAATAATAATTAGAGTAAGTAATCGTAACAAAGATTTGGAAAGGTACTAGCGCAAGCAGTGGATAAAATATAGCCACCTTCGTGAATCCCAAATCAATTTCACAACAAGTTTGTAAGTGTTCAAAGACTTGAATGATTTTGTGCAAAAAATCGTGCACGGCAGTCACCGCATCACATAGCCCTCCAAGGATCATAGCAACAAATTGACACGTCTCTCGTACAGCAGTCCTCAATGCCTTACCAAAGCTTCCCTCTTGCTCAGTCAAAAATTTCCATGTGAAGTCAATGATGAAGCGCACAAAATTACCTAGGTGTTGCACAAAAAGCTTGAAATATCGTTCTAGCTGGACCAAGGCATCCCCAATTACCTGTTCTCCTGAGGTGGCCTCAATTATGCCAGCTATCACAATGTGTACGGCATACAGAAGCAAATTGAGAAAGTAGTAAACAATTTTGTAGAGCATGTGTACATAGACACGGTATTCCCGTATAATGAAACGCAAAAACTCTAACTGCACACTGCCACACTTTTGTTTTGCTTGTTTGTTGCTATCAATTTGCGTTTGCTCCAGATTGTCAACTTCATCAACACAGGCGTCCGCGTCAAGTTCGTTATAAAATGTGCGCACTGACGAGGAGACAAAGGCTTGGTTATCAAGGGCATACATACCAGGGTTGTAGAAGAAATCCTCATCGCTACAGATGCCCGCACTCTGACACAGGATAGCCTGAATGCGTGTGTTCCACGAAACCATTTTGGTACACAGTTCTTCTGTCTGTGCCGTCAGCTCACAGAAATTGATAGTGGGCAGGGTGTTCATTTCCTGTACTACAGCCTGCGTCACCTCCGAGCATCTCTGCATGCGCGTAGCTGGCTGTATCCAATCTGCTTTGGGAATTGAGCCTTTGCAGCCCTGATTGTTGGTAGAGCTTTGATCACAAAAAACCCAAGGCCGTGACCACAGTTTTGCATCATCATTGGCAAAGTTCTCCTCGTTTCGAAATACTGGCAGTTTGCTCGAGTTTAGATCAATGAACAGCTCGTTGTATCTACTCGTGTTCAAGAAGAGGGGGAGAAATTGACCTCTTTCCCATTTGCTTGTGTTGAAAAGCGTTGTCAGTGTGGTGCACGCGGTTTCATTTGCCAGGGGACACACCTTGCGGCGCAGGTAAGCAGCAATCATGCGTTCTGTGCTGAGGCGGGTGGGAATACCGACACTGAGTTGTGTGCTGTTGATATCTTGAGAGGCCAGGTTGTGACTCTGTCTGTGTCTGTCCATGATGCGAGATTGTATGCGAGCACACTGGTTACACTTTCTTTTAGAGAACAAGACATGCTTGTCAATGTCGGTGCCCTTTCTGGTAAACTTCTTCTTAATAAAACGCACATACTGAATACTCACATTGTTAGCATTTTGCGATGAATGATTTGTGGCCAGGCAGGTAACATAGTCTGACATGTCTTCTGCATCCTCCATCCAATCAAATTGACCACACATGTGCAAAGTAAGATTGTCATATGCCTCACCTGGAATTTTGTCAAGCTGGTGCAAACGACCCATGTGACATGCGCCGCCCGGCATCATGGAAGCCGAGGTTTCTGTATTGGTGGGGGTCAAAGTGCGCTTTTCCGCAATTTTGATTCCAAAACGCGGTAGACGGTCTAACACAAAGCATTCATCCCCTGTGGGCTTTAGATTAGTTTCGTCACGCAAGATATATCCTTGTTCCGGCCAATCTACAATTTGACCACACTTTGTTGTGCTCCCCTCTACTTTTACGCGTTTCCAGTCGCGATGATACACAGTTTGTAACACATCGTCTAACTGATCTTGTGTGACACACGATTCCTTGTTGACTGCACACATAATGTGTTCTGCCTTGAAGTAGGCCGGCTGCAATTGTGTGGTGCGCATAACAGACTTGACTGTGGGGTGTGCTGTGTTGTAGTCACCTGTAATGTGCTTGAATCGTACTTTGTTGCGGTCGCGATTGGGAAGGCGAGCTGCAAATGATTGTGTCCCTCCACTGTATGCTGAAACCCATTGTAGAGGGCATTTCCATGAAGGGGGGGAGGCAGACGCAGAAACCACAAAGTCAGGCCACGTGTTGCGCAAAATGTCGTGTTGCCAGTTGAATTTGGCCTCTAAATCCTGTAACCATTCTCGTGAAGTTCTTGAATTGCTTGTACATGCTTGTGGGGGGTTGGACGATAGCAAAATACATCGCAGTTGTAGTGAGTTCGCCTGACTCGTACCCAAGTCAAAGTGTAAGGCATGTCCACCGATGTCTGTCTTCAAAACACGAAGAGTGGGTAGCAGGGTTGGCTTGAATTGTGCCTGTCGGAAAATGGAGTTGCTGGCGATAAAAATACCTGCTTGTTCCTCGTGTGCAACATTGTTCACATTGTGAAGACTATCAAGGGTGCTTCCCTTCCAGCCATGCAATGCCCCATACAGCGTGTTGTCTGTCACCTCACACCCTCTGTTGAACGTGTCTGTGGAATAGGAACAGAGTGGGGTTTCATCTGCGTTTAAGGTGCCCTGTTGAAACATGGTGACAGGTTGACGAGTTGCTCCAAGCTCTGCGCAATGCGACGCAAGTTTGTTTTGAAGCAACTCGTCAAACAAGGGAAACGTGTCACGGCATGTTTGCCCCGCTGATGTGGTGCATCGCGTGTCCACGTATCGCACAAAATTGTCTTGCACCCGTGTGTCACACCCACACGCCTGGCCCCGAGGACAGGAAGTCACATCAAAGTCCCCTGCCCACAACGGGTTCATCACCTGCACCCTGTCATTGCGGGAGAAACAAACACTGCGGAGGATAGAGGTTTTGTCCACCAGCAACTCACTAAACATCGCGTCCAAAAACTTGGTGCCTGACATTTGTTCAGAGAACGTGGGGTAAAACCCCTTCAAGAGTGTGTTAGCATTCACGCGCAATTGCAGAACCTCTTCGGGTTGCACGCCCCACCCAATGTCCTCTTGCATTTCTTCAATACATGCACGCATGGTTCTTGGAATGAAATTGGTTTCCAGGTTGATGTTCACATCGTTGCTATCACTGCAGGCGTAGTTCTTCATGCGCATGAAGTGATTGTAGGCATACGCCCGAGACAAATAGGTTTGTTGATTGATTTCTTCGTTTCGATCAGCAAACTCAATACCTGACTCGGAAAAGAGCTGGTATTGTGGGTCAGAGACTTTATGCAGGTTGTTGTTGCTTGGAAGCACGTTAGGAGAGTAGAGTTCCCGCGCTACATACATCACCACTTCTATAGTAGCCCTGCCAAACGAAAGATATTTGTATTGCATGGTGTCATGAAAGGCATAATCAAAATGATTGAGAGAAAATTCCGGGCGGTAAAGTCGCCAGGGACATTGCTCTGTATTGGTCTTATTGGCATAGGATGTCTCTATATTTGCCTCGTTTTGGAACTCAGAATTGATGGTAATGCTGAAATCCTCGAAAGTTGTTGCATTTTGCACAGTTTCCGTAATCTTGTGAAAGCGAATAAAGGGCACAATGTTGCTAGTTTTGCTCACCTCTGTATCCAAGGACAACTCAAATGCAGCCAGATTTTGATCTCGCAAGCTCTGATAATTCATGGTTTTGATAAGCAGCATGTCTGTGGAGTCAAATACACGAGTTAACACCTCGTTGTACAGGTTATAATCTGCGTCAAATCCAGTATTGTCACAGTTCTCGCCCTCACAAAACTTGAGCCAACATGTGTTGACAGCATAAAAATCATGACAGGTGCTGTTATCAAACCAGTCTGAATTTTCCATCACATCTGGTTTCATGCAAGTCAATCGCGGGGTTTGCGTCAAGCCAATGGCATCCAGCGCGTTGCTGGTGATAAACAACAAACTTTCCGCAAGTGCTTCCACACTTTGTTCCCAATTCACCTCGAAAAAATCTCCATCCGTCATAAAGATGTCGCTTGAACGCTGGAGGAGGGTCTTGACTGTCACCGTGGTATCTGCCAATTCATCCAAATCTCGTGTGTATGCCGCACATGACAACTCTGCATGTGTTGTGGAGAAATCCGCATCACTCAGACGCTGCATCCAATCACTCGGTGCACCCCCCTCCACAGCATTATGCATCAAGACACACTTCCAAAACCAATGCAGATTAAGGGGAATAGGGGCGCGTTCATGGAAAATATAGACAGAAGCACCGGGGGTTTGCGGTGTAGCGGTGCTCTCCTGCACGTACACATTGAAGTCTCGAGTGGCCTCCTGTAATTTTTGAAGCTCGGAGGAGAGGAAACGAGCACACGCACTGTGCTGAAGGTACTCCTCAATCGTGTTGAAACCTCGATTCACAGCAGTCGTGCTGTCCAGTCCAAAGAGAGAAAGGAGGAGTGCGTTAGCGTATTGAACAACATCTTCGCGCTGTTCTTGCGTAAAACGACTACTAAGCACTGTCATGAATTGTTTGTAGAGGGCCTGTCCCTCCTGCTGATTGATAGTTTGTGTGAAAGCTTTCGGGCAGTGCTGTCTAATAACTGCAAAGCGCGTGCTTTGTTGAGATTCAGTAAAGCTGAGCATAGCATTTTCTGTGATCTTGAGAGGGGTAGAGCTCCATATCAAACCCTGCTCCACTTCCGCTGCACCAAACAACACAGCAAGTAAGGGCATGACAAGCCTGTCTACAATGCACAAGGAAACCGTGGACGCTGTAGTTACTGTGTGCACAATATGCCCCAGGCCAAAGCACACGTCCGCATCATTGTTGCTGTACTGTTCAGTGTAGTCCTTCAGTTGCACACCCCCCGTGTTAGTATCATACGTGCTTACAATTTTGCGCCGCCGTGAGACAGCTGAGTAGTCCACATGAAACTGAAAATTTTCACACACCTGGAACTGGGTGCAGGGCCGTACGTCGTTCGGAACCTGCGCCAGCGTGTCCCCCAAAGAAGCGTCTGGTGCATAGGGATGCAACAAGTCATGCATTTGACTGTATCTCTGCAAATTGCACATGCGCAGCTCCTCAATTGAGTTGTTCATATTGTCCCTCCCCTTTTTCCATGTGCGAATACCTCGCTGTGTGTTAACCGTCGTTAGCGGGTTATCGGAGAAAGCGTCATACTCTGTGATGTGCTTTGGCTGACAATAATGGAACGCAGTGTATTGGTAGTCCCGGTCACATTGATGAGGCTGTGTTTGCAGCATTTGACGATTCAAGAGAGATTCTGGTTGCTCATCCTCAGGCCGCTGAAACATGCGATCTTCCAAGTTGTAAATGTAATTTTTGTCCTGTTCAGATGTGGCATACGAGCTGATATTATGATAGACAAACCAGTTGCGCAGACTGCACAATCCATGACTTGTAGCAAAATCAGGAACCATCTGATGCTCGCTGATGCCGTGCATGGTCTCCCGACATTGCGCATTTTGTTCGCTGGCAAAGAGCTGGAAATTCATCTGCATGTTTTTGGAGGCTGTATTCTCAAAGTAAATGCGGGGTTGAACACACTCTCCATCTCCAGAGCACATGAGGCCGTCAGCACAGTGGCTGTGGCGAAAGCAGGTTCCATTTTGAGCACAAATACCATGCTCCTCATCAGCTTTCAGACAAATAAGGGAATTCATGCTTTGTGCGGTGGAAGTAGAGGTAGCACACTCGTTGTCCTCTACGCACGTGAACAGGGGTGGGTGATTGCAATTGGGCAAAGTATCTACCTCCTGCATGCTATAGAAGCACTGTGAAGATACCTGTGAAGATGATAAAGATGATAAAGATGATGAAGAAGGCACCCAGTGAGGCCAAAATTCATTGTACGCATTCTGTAATTCTTCGTCCGCGCCGTAAAGTCGCAGCCAGTCGCGAATCAAACCCACGCTGTGTTGTAAAATGCGCGCGGAGGGATTTCTTGCATTATTTCTTGCATTAGTGGAATCAGTGGAAAACACACAAGGAGTGTCCGTGGCATCGTTGGAAGGGGTGCCGTACGTAGACATGGTATCCAAAATGTCATCATTCAAACTCAATGGAACAGCCATGTCCACTTTTGATTGTGCATTCCATTTGGTTTCCAGTACGTACGGATTCAATTCATGGCCAAGGGCCCCATAAACAGAAGTGTCACATACAAGGTGTGAAATCCCAAACACCTGCGAGTACTGCGTCATGTTGCGCAAAATAATGGGGTCCACGGCCCATCCGTCTTCGGTTAGGCTCATCCACGCGTCAAAACCTCGCAGGGCAGACTCCCCAACGGCACAAGTCCGTGTTGGGTGATATCCCACGGGATGTTGCTCTGTCCCCTCAAAATAATCAAAGAGGTCTGTGCAAACTTCGTCCTGCATATTGTCTTCCTCTTTTGCCGCATCCTGCTCAACAATCAACTGCGCTATTTTTTCATGTAATTCCACGGATTCAAAAGTAAACTTGGCACGTTCCGCATTCACACTAGCCAGAAGCTCATTTAGAAAGCTAACATCTTCATTTCCAGCCTCGTTGGCCTGAATGCTGCTTGGCCAATGCAAACTATACAATAGGACGTCCTCATGTAGAGCAAAGCTGCCGGGATGTAGGATTGAGCTGTTCATACAATTGCTGTATGCAAACTCAAACCCGGCGCAGCTTTCTGTGCACAAGCAAGGGTCAAAAAACTCACCGTTGCACTGCACAAGGCAATTTTCCGTGACGTAGATACACCCGTGATTGGGAGCTAAGACAAAGGGACAGTGCGACGGAACAGTCACATTCTCCATATTGTCCACATCGTGCACAGGTTGCATGTCAAACACTCCCCGCAGATTACAGATCCCAATTTGCTGTAGTTGCATGTCACACCTCTCTTTCCACAGCTTTTCGCGTTCCTGCTGAATCAATGTTTCTGTGTCTGCCTCTCCTTTGACATAATGCATAACCACCCAAAGTGCATATTCAATAGCCCATGTAGAGCAGTATGCAGACACGGGGGCTTCAAAAACAGAGTGCGCCATGGGGAATAGAGTGTCCCGCAGATAGTGTGTCAGGTTGGAGTTATCAAAAATGTGCTGCTGTGTACTTGAGCACGTTGGCTGGCCCACAGTGTGCTGATACTGCCAATTGTGTGTTTGATTTGAAGAAACTTTTTTCTTGAAGTCAAAGTGGTGAAGATGGTGTTCCAGGGCGTCCGTGCCGTCCGCTTTCATCATACCCAAGCGAATCCCAGCTGGGCCATGTGTTGTGATGCCGTGCCAATCGAGTTTTGTCTTTGTGTTGGAGTTCTCAGAATGGTGTAAAGTGCCTTGAAACCAGGCCACATGTTGCTCTGTGTCCAAAAGCCCCCACGTCATAGAAGCGTTGTGGCTCATGCAATTAGTAAGTGGAACATCATAGTGATACATAGCCTCCGCCAGCAAGAAATACTCTGCACGCGTGGTGTAGACGCCCTCTTCCAAAACCTTCAAAAGTGCGTCTTGTGATTCTGTAAACGTTGTGCTAGTCTGAGCCACAGTTTGTGAGGACAACCCTGCTTCCAAAACGTTTTTGACCTCAGCATCAAGAATGCAGTGAGAGGCATTGCCCCATCCGCACAGACACGAAATGCGCGCTGGATATTGCACATCCCCGGCGTGCTCACTCTCTATCACAGACACCCCTTCAATGTTAATGTTGTAAAATGTGTCGTTGATTGCTTTCCAGTTCAAGGGCATATGTTCCGGAGCCGCGTGCAAATCCTCACACCACACCGAGTCAGACGCAATGTAGCGGTGCACATGCGTCCAGAACACCGGCGACTTGTCCCGTGCCTGCTCGAGAATGTGCGCAATCGCGTGCTCCATGCCATGCAAATATTCATCGCGCGTGTTCAAAGGGGGGGTAATCGGGTCATAAAACGTATTGGCGTCTACGTGCATGCCATCAATTTCTTCGCTCACCTTCCCCTCACGTTCCAATGTCTCTGGTGTTTTGAGGGGGAGTGTAAAAAATGGAGTAGAAACAAGCTGCGTGCACCGTTCCCATAAAGTGTGCTCTGTAATCTCTGTCAACACTTCGTCCGAGCTGTATCGGGAGATGCGCTGAGCATGATCAAACATATATTTCTTTGCCATATCCAGCATCTCCTCCGTGGAAAACGTGTAGTCAATATGAAACGTGCGATTTTTATTAGCCCATATATCCTCTTGTAACTTGGTAGAGTTTTTCAGCGCCTGTAAACCAGCATCGTGCAACTCTTCTTTCAAATCTTGTACTTTATAAAGTTCTCCCTTGAGTGCAAAGTGGATATCATTCTCGTGCTGTGCTTCGAGACAACATTCCCAAGAACGCGTCAGGTTTTTGCAAATACACAGCATGTTGTCTTTGATGCGGTAGCGCGCTTCAATCTCTCGATACTGTTTCAACATTTGATTTTCCACTTCCCTCGCAAACGTCTCCTGCACATGCTCAAAGGCGTCACGAATAATAATCTTGCGCGCTTCACTTCCCGCCGTCAAATGCTTGGAGGTGAAGGCCCGGGATGATGGGTTGCCGCGGTGATATTGCGGCACAGGTAGTCGCTGGTTGTTTAACATCACGAAGGAAGCTTGCAGGTCAGCTGCTGCGTAGGGGCCAAGCACCACACAGTCCACAAATTGGTGAAATGAGTCTCCCTCCCACGCGTTGTACGTCACTTGGACTTGATTGGCTTGCTGTGTATTGAACGAGTTTTGTTCAAAAAAAAGTTTGATTTCATTGATGAGCTCGTCAAGTGCATTATTTGCTTGTTGTAACCGATTGGAATTCGAGTTAAAGTCAATATAGTGCAGCTTAGCCAGCGGCACCTTATTCGAGCTCATGCCCTGCCACAGAATGGGGGAAAATTGTATGCCTTGCGGCGGCTGCCTCAAGGAACCTGAGTACACACGGCACGCATCGCGATACATATAGAAAGAGCTGGAAGTGTGCTGGTATTGGAAATACTGATTGATAGACCCATATTCATTTCTGTTTTGATAAAACGTCTGCGCACATGTGTGCTCTGTGACTTGCATCTGGAGAGCATTATACAAACATGCCCAAGTATTCTCGTCGAGAAAATGCGGGTTGCTTTGCATAAACTTTTTCAGATAGAGAAAACGCAGTAAATAACGGTCTACGGCGCTGTCATGCGTGAAAAGATTCTCGTTCAAATAAAGGTTTGGGTCTCTCCATGTTTGCAAGGAGTATAATCCCAACAAGAGAGAGCCTGTATCCCACCGACTTTGTTGGTAATTGGAACGGCATCTTGTTACAACTTGAAGTACACTAACATCCTGCTCTTCGAGGTCAGGGAGAAAGGGTGGTTCACAGGCGTCTGTGCTACCACCTTCCACTGAAAAGATGCATGCCAGGTACGTTTCATAGTTTCCATATCCATTCACAACGGTGTCAGGATGCAAGAGTTCATACAATGAGTAGGGATTCCATATCAAAATTTCCTTACCATCAGAGCCTGTCAAAAGCATGGGACCACTACACCACAAAGACGCAGTTCCAGCGTCTAAGGAAGACACCTTTTGTTGACTGCGGGAGTCTGGAATGCGCACCTGATCATCCCCACAAGCACAATGATCTACACGACGAAACGACGTTTCAGGTAGTTTACAATTCTTCCAGTCAATGACTTGTATCACGTCCATTACAGCAGTTATCACACCGTAAATGTATGCTAATATTGCATCCATTATGTGTCTCATGGTATTAAAATGAAACTTGTCGGCCAAGAAAAGCCACACCATGTCTTGCACGATTTGTTTCATAGACCGCTGCAAATTTTGCATCGCGGTTGTATCAGATGAGCTGCGACTCATTTCCATGTCAAATTCAGTAAGACACACGCCGACTGTTTTGCCAGTGCTGGCTGAAATGGTCTCGTCATTGAGACTGATTTGGACTTGAACTCCGGACGTACTCAAGACATTGTTTAAAATGGAAACGAGTGCATTTTGCTTACACTCTATCAATTTTTCGCCTACGATTAATAAGTACACAGGCCACATTTGGAAGCTTGAAATCAGGTTCGTCATTGCCGCAGCGGACATTACCACCTTAGCGTTGGCGTTGGAGTCTATCAAAGAACTTGTGGGAGAAAGGTCGTCTCGAGCAAAGCCAGCAATGAATGATGTCAGGGCACCTGCAAGTGAAGTGTACACAGCAGCATGCAAGACCAATTCGTCCTTTAATTGGCAATTGAGAGCGGTCCAAAATTGTTGGCGAGACGAAAATTCGTATACTTCGCGACGCTGTTTTGTAAGCTCTACAATAGCTATGATTTTCTCTGCAATGGCCAGCCATAAGTATCCGTATACAATGCGTGCGACGTGTAGAGGACCAGCAATCAAGTCACTTCCCAAATTGCAAAGTGGTTTTTGCATGTTCACCAACGTTCCAACACAACGTGCCACAGCACACTCCGCTGCAGCATAACACTTCATTTGCAGGTCTTTGTATTGGTTTTCATTGGCTTCAGTTTGACATGCAGCGCAATCGTTGATCGTGCATACATGTTCAATTTCCATGCTCTCTGATACTGTTTCTGAGGCTTGAACATCAGCAGCATACTTGTTGTTTGTCGTGTCTAACTCCAGTCGTACATTGTGAATCCATGAGTTGACGTTGGAGAGACTTCCTACAAGCAAGAGATTTATTTTGATCACAGCACCGTCTACAGAATACGCTGTTTCTGAGGTGTCTGCAATGAATTTGCGGTTGATCAACGCCACGTTGTCTTCTGTCAAAATAACCGGTA
>Ga0181569_10000299_pt1 | contig 38020 bp, 28 predicted proteins | sample 101ome_19_FD_132452 | JGI IMG/M metagenome (GOLD analysis project Ga0181569, IMG submission 132452) | Coastal salt marsh microbial communities from the Groves Creek Marsh, Skidaway Island, Georgia - 101405AT metaG (megahit assembly) | ecosystem: Environmental > Aquatic > Marine > Intertidal...
GGTTTGATCGGTGACACAACCCTGTTGCTTGAGCATGATCCTGTCTACACGATTGGTCGTACCCGTGATCGATCCAGCCTCCGTGAAACCGATGCTCTCCCCCACCCAGTCGTCGAAACAAATCGCGGAGGCCAGGCCACCTACCATGGCCCCGGGCAGCTTGTCGGATACCTCATTCTCGATCTCAACAGCTACGGACGAGATCTACACACCTATCTTCGGCAAATTGAGTCTTTTCTGATCGACTTCGCCGACAGTCTTGGTATTGAATCCACTCGCCGCGAAGGGCTCACGGGCACGTGGGTGGAGAATCGAAAAATGGCCTCGATCGGAGTTGGGGTTAGAAAGTGGATCTCCATGCATGGATTCGGACTAAATGTGACGGAAGACCTCAGCGGATATCAAGCGATTACCCCGTGCGGTATATCCGACGTGCAAATGACCTCCCTCTCTATCGAAACTGGAAATCCACTGACCGTCGAGCAATCGGCAGAATTGATTCAACCTTTCATCAGCAAAGGCATTCAAGAGCTGCAACAAGCTTGAACTCCAACGCCTAATTGAACCATCATGTTTCTCGTCGCTGTAAATCTGGAACTTTCGGGCAAGCAGGCTGTTGCCCCAGTCGACATGAATGTTCCCGTGCGAATCGGGAGGAATCCGGAAGCCCTCGAAGGAGAGAATATCGAACTACTCCAGATACCCTGGAATGATCGACTCATCAGTCGCAATCACTGCGAAGCAAAGCGCACATCGACTGGAATCCAGCTATCCCGGCTCCCTGCCTTGACCGGGCGCTCGACACCGAATGCGCTCTACACGGCACAGCATCCCATCAATCGTGAGGCTCTCTGCGATCCCGTGAAGCTGCAACCCGGTGATCTCGTATTCATCGGAGCAAAGGGCGAAACCGCTCTCGTATGCCTGCTAGCTCCCGAAGATCTCGATGGAGCACTTCAAAAGTATCGGGACCGATTGGAAGAAAAGAAGGATATTTTTGAAAGCGCATCCCTTACCAGCCAAGACTACGACGAGGTAGCTCAGCTCGACGAATACAGTCTGCGATTGCAGTTGAAGCTGCTGCAGAAAGATCTCCCGGAACAGGTACTGACGGGGTGGTCAGAAGATACGGAACTGTTTACCAGTGCCTCTGTCTTTCTCGAAAACGCTCTTCCCGGGCAGCGCGGCGTCAGCTGCAGCTTCATTGGTCTGGAGAATTCAGAAGAGGGAGTCGCCCACAAGATTCTAAATCCCGATCCCAACGCGCGAGCTGATTTTCGCCCGAGCCGGACTTTGCTTTCCCGCATTGATCTCGACAACCCCCGGGCATCTGACATTCACATCTGGTCGATGAAGGAGCACAAGCGCGTCTTCGAAGCGGAGAGCTTGGGTGAACAGGTAGACTGGGTGATCATCATGCCCGTCTCCCGGCCCGACGACGCAGCACAAGTCTACCGGGACAAGGACGGACACCCCGTGTTTGCCTACCTCGAAACCCGCCAGGCTACTGAAGTAGCTGCAACTTCCTTTGTTCCTTTCATACGCCTCGTCACCTCACTCGTGGCAAGCCTCCTTTCAGCGAGAGCTGAGCAGAAAATGCAGGACCAGATGGCTGCTTACTTTTCGCCAGGTCTGCGCCGTCTGATGCAGAACCAAGACCAGTCCATGCTCGAGCCAGCGATGGTCGATTGCACAGTCATGTTCGCTGACCGGCGCGGACATTCCCGAATGCTGGAATTAGCGAAGAGCGATGACGAAATTCTTGATCGCCTCGACGAGAACCAACGCGTCGTGGGCCTCATTACCGAAGAAATCTTCCGCAGCAGCGGAGTCGTGACCGACTTCGCAGGGGACGGAGCCCTAGGCCTCTGGGGCTGGCCGAATATTGGAGTGGCAGATCACAACCACGCGCTTGAAGCGGTGGAAGCCGCCGAAGCCATTCTCCACCGACTGGCGGATCGCGTCGTATACGAAGAGGAGTTGGGTCGCCACATGTCAGCGGTGAGAATTGGAATCAGCACGGGTAGGATAGCGGTGGGACGAACTGGCCCTTCCCAACAATGGCACATCAGTGTTTTTGGAAGTGTCGCCAACCTTGGAGCACGACTGGAACGCATCGCGAAGGAATTTCACATTCCGATGCTGATCTCAGATGATACCTGGAAACGAATTCGGGGAGAAAGAGATCGGCGTTTTCGAAAACTTTGCGTGATTCGTCCAGCCGGATTCGAGGAAAGCTACCCCATTCACGAGTTGGTTCTCCCAACTGAGGTGGGAGGTTCCGGCATCAGCGAAGAGAACGCGGCGATTTACGAATCTGCTCTTGAGCATTTTATTTCTCGGAATTGGGATGCCACCATTGATACACTGGAGATTCTCCCTGAGAATGACCCTCCCACCAACTGGCTCAAGAACAATGCCCTATCATTCCGCAAATCCCCCCCACCCGATGGCTGGAGCGGAGAAGTCCAAAGTCTGAGCAAGTAACCTAAAGAGTTGTGCCCGAAGAAGAAAATATTCGTATCAAAGACTACCAGATTCACTTCCCCCCGCTCGGGGAAGGTGCCTACGGTCGTGTCTTTCGGGCGACTTACCGAGGCATTTCGGAGCGGGCTCTAAAAATATTTCGTCCCGGAGCAGTCGATCTTTCCAATATGGCGAGAGAGTTGGAGAAGCTCTCGCAAGTCACCGAGCACCAGGGAATTGTAACCCTTCACGACTTTGATCTGCTCAACGAACCGCCCTACTACGCGATGGGCTTGCATGCCGATCAGGGAGCAGACAACCAATGGGATACGAGAACACTCGAACGCCTTTGCGGACATGTCGACCATCGTGAAGGCTGGAGGCTGATTCGACAAATTGCGGACGCATTGGGTTATCTCCACCGGAATCAAATCGTCCACTGCGACATCAAGCCATCGAATATTCTTCTGACCAACGAAACGCCCTTCAACGTGAAGATTTGTGACTTCGGGCAGAGTCGAGGTCTCACTGCCGAAGGCTTCGAGCCGGTCGGCACGCCCCTCTATGCCAGCCCGGAACAACTACGTGACCCGCGGGACTCGGCCGACGGAAAAGGCTTTCGCTGGGACGTCTACAGTTTCGGTGTCGTTGCTTACAAGCTACTGACAGGCAACCTGCCGAGACTTGAAGCATACGCCGAAGCAGAAATTGAAAGCTTCGATCTCGATTCCACGCTGACCGAGACCACCCTCGAAGCGACTCTCGCAGAAACAGGGAACGCGGTAGATGGCGAGCAACTTGCCACCATGACTGAGGCTGTCGAAGACATCGATTGGCCATCGGATTTCTACGTTCCCAGCAACCGCAAAGAACTTATCGAGCAGTGCTTGCAGCTCGATCCGCAAAAGCGCCCAGCCGACATGCGCGAAGTCTGGAGTCGTATCCAGGGGCTCGACCAGCAGCAAATAGTTTCGCGAGCTCGTCGACTCAATACCATCTTCGCGACCCTCCTCGTCGTCGCAATATGGGCATCTGGATTTGCCTTTGTTCAAGCGCAGAAAGCAAAGAAGGCAACGGAAGTTGCCATGTCGGCTTCTGAGGAATCAGAGCAACGCGGCGAAGCGGCTATGGAGTTGATGTTGCTCTTTGTCAGCGAACTCAACAAAGGTGATATTTCGGGAGCCGGGGCGGATCGGCTTTACTCCATCGTTGCGGAAAACTCTGCAACCTTTCTCGATAGCCGCTCCAAAGGTAACCGAGCCTCCACTCGCATCCTTCGATTTTCTGCGCAGACCGCTTCGCTTCAGGGAAGACAAGCCCTCGACGAGGGAAATATTGAGGAAGCACTAAAACGCTACCAAAGCGCCTACGAAATTCGCTCGCAGTTGGCTGAAGACCCCAATGCGCCCGATGATCTCTCCCTCCTGGCCTCTCGCGATTTGATGGAAATCGGAAAAATCCACGAGGAAAACGGAGATCTGGAAGATGCACTGTCTTCCTACAACGAGGCCCTGCGCTGGCGCACAATCAATCAAGAGGCTCACGATGAATTCCAGCCGAAAATCCTTCGCGAGCTTTCCGAAACCCACAAGGCGATCGCGAGGGCTCATTTCGCGAATGGAGATTCGGCTGCTTCTATCGCTTCGCTGAATGAAATGCTGACTCGTATTGTTTCCTCCCGCGGAAAGGGAGCACCCATCGTGGCAAGCTCCAGTTCCATCGAAGAAATCGGGCTACTCGAACAAAAGGCCGTGATCCAGCAAAGCGACGGAGATCTCGATGCTGCTTCTGATACATACGAACGAATCATGTCTGTCGCATCTGGCCTCGATGAAGCGCCCCCCGGGATTGTAGAGAAAGCTGCAAATTCCTATGTTCTCGCGGTCGACCAACTCGCCGAAATCCAGAAAGCACAAGATCAACCCGAAGCCGCTCTTGTTCTGTATCGAGAAGAAATTAAACTGCGGGAGAAATTGACGCTGCGCCGGCCCTACGACCCCGACGGAAAAATTCTACTCGCGGATGCCTACGCGAAAGCAGCTGACTGTCTCACTCCGGAAGAAGACAATTCACGGCTTCTCGCCATTTTCTATCTCGAACAAGCCGTCTCCATGATCAGTCGTCTCCCTTCGGAAATCAGAAACCGTCCCGAAGTGCAATCGAAGGCGATTTTCTACAATGGCGAACTCTCAAAGATTCTCGAGGCCCAAGAGTGAGAGCGTGAGATCGCGATCTCCGACCAGCCTGGAAAACGCCTATCTTCCTCGGTTGCCCTGACGAGGACGAGAATGAGTGCTTTTACCGCCGCCGCTTCCCCTGCGCTTTCTATTTCGGCTGTTACCGCTGCGAGGTTTCGAGCCACCCCCGCCACTGCCACCACTGCGTCGACGTCCGCGACCACCTCCTCCGCCACCTCTCGCGGGTGGCTTTTCGGTTGAGTGCTTTGCGGCTTCACTGTGATACGGATGACCCTCATCGACCGGCACTGGCTTCCCAAGAAGTTTCTCGATGTCCCTGAGATAGGCACGCTGTTCCGCGCTGCAGAACGAAATCGCCTTTCCCTCAGCACCGGCGCGCGCAGTGCGACCAATCCGGTGAATGTAAGTTTCCGCCTCGACCGGCAAATCGTAGTTCACGACGTGAGTTACGCCATCCACATCGATGCCACGCGCTGCAACATCCGTGGCTACCAGCACCTTATAAGTCCCGTCTTTGAATCCCTCAAGTGCCCTCGTCCGTGCCCCTTGACTCTTATTTCCGTGAATTGCGGCACCTTTTACCCCATGACCTTCGAGCTTTGCGACAACCCGGTTTGCAACATGCTTCATCTGGGTAAAAACGATTGTCTGCCCGATGTTGCCGGACTTCAAAATCTGCGCGAGCAGGTCATTCTTGTTGCCGCCGTCGACAAACAGGACCGACTGCGCGATGCGATCGACGGTTGGCTCATCGGGAGCTATCGCGATACGAACCGGAGACCTCACCATCGTATTAGCCAATGACTCCACTTCGGGAGCCATCGTTGCGGAGAAAAAGAGAGTCTGCCGTTCGCTCGGAATTTCCCTCAGCACCTTTTTGATATCGTGAATGAATCCCATATCCAGCATGCGATCCACTTCGTCGAGGATGAAATATTCAATCTCGTTCAAGTTGATGTATCCCTGCCCCATCAGATCGAGCAATCGCCCGGGCGTCGCAACGAGGATATCAACACCACGCTGCATTGCTTTGACCTGTCGCCCCTGGCTTACACCACCGAAAATGACAGTGTGAAAAATGTGGAGAAATTTGCCGTAGACCTCGACGCTCTCCCCAATCTGCGCGGCGAGCTCCCGGGTAGGAGCGAGAATCAAGGCGCGCGGCGTGCCCTTTTTCGGACGCCCACCACTCTTCGAAAGACGTTCCAGAAGCGGAAGAGTAAAGGCTGCCGTTTTCCCTGTTCCGGTCTGGGCTCCTCCGATCAGATCTTTTCCCTCGAGCAAATGTGGGATCGATTGCTCCTGAATGGGAGAAGGAACGGAATAACCCGCTTTTTTGATCGCCCGCTGCAATTCAGGAATCAATTCGGCGAACACGCCTTCCAGTTTTGTCGAATCCGCACCGGAATTATCAGTGCTGCTCGACCGAGAAGAATGGTCCGTAGTCATATGTTTTTTTGCCCCGGGGAATCGTCACTCTTTACCAATCGGGCTTTGGAATAGAGAGGTGCTGCAATAACAGCAGCTCGGGGATAATGGCCGAAGATTCGATACAGCCGGTTTCCTGATAAAACCCGGTAACATTATTGCCACCGTGTCAGGGATGGCGACTAACGTGGCACAATGGGAGATTCGCAAGGGGAATTACCAGATCACAACCACCTCTCCCAAAGCAGGTCCTCACCTTTCAGGCCATGTTCCCGCAGCCCTTCCGCTATTTTTTCCCGACCTGGCTCTACGACTCCCTCCTCCACAATCTGCTTTTCATCCGCTGGATACTCCGGAAATATTTTGCAAGCATAGGCCCAGCAAGCCCAGGCACGCCAGGATCGCATCACTTTTCTTGGCTCCACCATCCGCGTGGCGAGATGCTGGAAATGGCGTCGTGGATTCCCCACGAAGTGCTCATCCTTGCGATTACTCATCACCCAATGCATAGCCGCATAGGGCAAAGGCCACATACGAAGAATTTCCGCATCTTCGCGGAGGTCAGCCGAAAACGCCCGGTTCAATAGCAGAACTGCCTGTGCCGGCAAGCCCTGCAGCCAGAGCGATTGGGCACAGGTCAAAGCGAGCAGGTAAAACTCTTCGCCTCTATTTCTGCCAAGAACCCTCATCTCGGCAGCTTTGTGGACCCGATCAACCGAGGGAAGAAAGGGACACGGAGCTAAATCAGCTAGATGCTCGGCCATCACGTCACGGAATTTTTATTCTCGAATGGTTGTGGCTGATTCTTTTTGATCGCTGAAACAACTTCCGCAGGATCATCGGTCAGTGAAAGCATCGCCTTGTATTGCCTCCCGGATGCGAGCCGGGAGAGAGTTTCATACAATCCAGTTTCCTCCCCATATCGATCTTCTCCCAGGAAGACCATCGGACTGACGAACTCGAAAGTGCCGTAGTGATTCTGCGCTGCATCCATGAAAATTTCCTGCGTTGTTCCAGCGCTTCCCGGAGCATAGATCACTCCGTAACGTGCGATTGCGAGCAGGCCATCTTCGCGCAAGCCGTTGCTGAAATACTTCGCAATATGGACGGAGAATTGGTTACTGGGCTCGTGGCCATAAAACCAGGTTGGAATGGCAAGGCTCGCCGCACCTTCGGGATGCCAATCGCGAACCTGGGCAGCGGCCTCATTGAAACCTGGGTGTGAATAGATTGGTGCCTTAGCCAATTCCGTCAGTGCCCGATCGAGAAACGCATCATCTGCGTTGGCAATCCAAGCCCCCAAATTCGAAGCCTCCATAATCCCAGGCCCACCGCCACTGGCGACGAAATATCCTTCGCGAGTCAGGTCGCGGGCAATCTCAACAACCTTTCGAAAATAGGGATCGGTCCTCGGTGTTCCATGACCACCCATAATTGCGACGACCTTCTTCTCGCCACCCGGATCGACTCGGCCTTCCAGCAAATCCAGCAAAGCATCGTCGATCGCATGATCATGTAATCGCTGGCAAAGAGCCTCCATGACATGGGGCCGATGGCGCCCTTTCTCCAGGAAGTGATTGTAAATCTGGAGATCCACTGAGTTGTCTTCTTCCGGTGTCCAGCCTTTCATCAACTCCGCTCGAGAATACAAGGAAGGCCGATATGGATTGTAGGGTAGCCGAGGCAGACGAGGAAAAATCAGTGCACCGCTCTCACGTACACGCTCCTGAAAAGCGAGTGAGGGAAATTGGCAACCGAGGAACATAGAGCCAGACAAACGCACCTCACCCCAATCGAAAGAGACTTCACCCAGATCCAACCCCTGCACGACACAGTCAGCGAGATCGTGTTCCCGCTCGACAAACTCTTCGAGCCTGTCGATTTCGTAAATTTCTCTCATCGAGAAATCAGTGCTTGATCAGAGATCGAGCTTCCACATACCGAAACTCTCGGGAATATGAAAATCCTGCTCGTCCTTTTGTGGGTTCACCCAACTGATCCACTCCTCCGTCAAATCACCTTTCTTGTTGTGACCAAACTCAGCGCGATAAACGCCGGCAACAATTTGCTTGCCCTTCACGAGGTCCAAATTATTGAGCTCATCCATCGCGAAACGTCCCTTCACGGTGTAGCCACCATCGCGGATCTCGCATCGAAATTTGAGGTTCCCAAAAGACCACCCGTCATCAAACTCTCGATGATACCTCGCTTTGTAGTCATAGACATTGCCGCGAGGATCCATCTCTGCACCGTAGTATGGCCCTTTCAAATCGGGTTTGGTCGCGAGAAAAATCTCAACACGATCAGATCCTAAAACAGCCTCATCCGGATCTTCCGACTCATGGAGAATGATATCCTCATCGTCGACGTCAAAATGAAACCCAAGTGCCTGCTCATTCCAAACCGCACGGAATTCCGTCCTCGGAGCGCGCCCTCGTTTCCACGGAAACGTGAAATCTTTCATCAAATTGCCGGACATCACATCGAGCCTGTCGCTGTATCGAACCGAATAAACTTTTTTTATCATATTCCTCTTGCTGATAGTACCTGATCTATCTGTTGAAGTTCCGTCAACACCACATCAGCTCTTTTCAGAGCCGCTGGTAATCCATCTGGTCCCGCCTGTAAACTTCTCGCATCTCCGGCAAAAAGACCAGTCCGAAACCCCACTTTTTGAGCAGGAGCCACATCCTTGCAAAAATCATTCCCGATGTAGAGAATTTCTTGCGATTTCATCCCCATTTTTTCTGCAGCGTCTCGAATCCGCTCGTAAAGACGGACCGAAGGCTTCCCTTCCCGGATCTGAAAAGACAGCAACGTCAGCTCTGTATTCCAAGAGGATGAAGTTGATCGCGGCGTCTCCGAACAGGGTTGAGAGCCGTAACTGCCACGATTTGGCCCTCCATCTGAGACGGTTAAATCGAGAGGAGTGCCCAGAAAGGCGTCTACTAATGCGGGTGTGTAAAATTGCGCGTTCGAGATAATTCCGAGACGGTAACCGCCTTCGTGAAGGTTCCTCACGACGTCGCCTGCGCCTGGCATTTCCCAACATTCCGTTACTTCGTATTCGTAGATACGAGCGACTTGCTCCAGGGTCTCGTTGGAGATCGGGTCAGAAAAAAATTCGGAAAAAAGATCCTTCCAAACTTCTCGAATTTCAATTTCCGGAAACTGGATGCCTTCATGACGACGACGCTCCTGATGCTCCCTGATCAGGAGCGTATAGCGCTGCAGCACTTCATTTGCTCTGATGCTCTCGGAACCAGGTAATTCAGAAATCGCATTTTTCATCGCGCTTACAGATTTCTGCTCCGAAATCAGACTGTTATCCCCCGCCCCGGAGATGAGAAGTGTCCCGTATATATCAAAAATTACCGCACGTATCCCACTCAACGCCCGCAACCTCGGTTCGACCCCGCTCGGGATCGGCTCGAGCGGGTTCATCTTCTCCCGGACGTAGCGAACGAAATCCATCTATCAGTCGCGAAGCAAATTCAATCGCGACGGAGCGAGAAACTGATCCAGAACCCGCCTCGTCGAAAGGTGCCCCACCTTCCCTGTCGAGCCAGACAAAATACTATCGTAGATTGCAACCAATCTTTCTCCGTATCGATCGACACTGTAATGCTCCTGAACGACACGGTTCGCTGCAGCTATCTGTTTTTCGTCCGGAAGACGAAGCGGCGGAATTTCAATTTGCTCCAGACATTCCGGCTCTGATCGCAGCTTACGAAGAATCTTCATTTGAAAATCTTCGTGAAGAACTCCGAAATCAACGGTGCTTTTTCTCAACTTCCTACGCGTCCATGCACGCCAGGTTTGTTCCACCGCACCAATCGGCAGCCGAACATTATAAGCGAGGTAACTCCGACGGAGCGCCGACTCGAGTTCCTCCTTCAGTTGTTTTTCATCCACCCACTCCAGAGGGATTTCGATACGCGAATACAAGTCAGGCAATTCAAGTCCGTTGCTCCGAAAATCGTCGGTAATCTCGGGTAGATCGCGCCCGAGAACGCCCCTCCCCACCGCCCACGGCTCAAGGTAGGAAAGTCCGAATCCCTCACCCACGCTCGTGGTTAAAATGAAGTCACTCCAACCAACGAGGTCGGAAAAGCAGTAGTCCCCGCTGTCGGCAATCCCCAACTTCACAGGGAGGTCCAATTCTTCGACCAACTCTTCCCACCGACCATGCTCGGCAAGCCACTCGGGATTCTCTGGACTCAGCGACGTTGCTAAAAAGGCCTCGCCATCGAATTTCATGGCGAGTAGCAGAAGCTCGCCCAGATTTTTCCTCCTGATACCCCGGCTCGGATAGAGACCAAAAGCCAGATCTTTCGCAAAGGGTCGCTCGCTCTGCGAGCTGGAAATCGGCACGGAAGAAACCGCATTGGGAATCACATGCAGGTTGCTGGCCGATAGCCCCGCATTTTTCAAAAAGCCGTAGTCGCGGCGATTGATCGTCGCATAATGGATCTGCTTCGCTGTCGGGTAAAGCGTGCTCTCGAAGGTTTCCTGAGAATCAAAAAACGAACGCTGATAGGTGTAGTTGGCGGGCCTGCCATCCTCAGCAAAATCATGAATCTGCAGAAGAACTCGCTCCCCCTCTTCGGCTAATTCACGAACTACCGTTGGAAAGAGCACGTTCTTGGCGAGAGTCGGATTATGAAAATGCCAGAGATCTGGATCTGTCCCGAACCAATTCCTTGCTTCTTTTCGCAGCACTTCGGCAAAACTAGAGGCGATTACGGAATTCCCGGTTCGTCGATATTTCAATGCTGGAACAACGCGCACATTATCTGCCTCTGGACTATCAAAAGGCTTTTCACCGGAAAGGATCAAAACCCGATGACCGCGTTTTTCCAAAGCTTCGCATGCAGCCCCTATCACTCGCGTAACGCCACCGCGTCGCAGATGATAGTGAACCATTGCAATGCTCTTCTCTGCTTTATCGGCCATGTCTTTCTCGATACTCCGGCAATGAGATCATGGGCGGTCGCTCCTCTTCTACAATTACGCGATTCCGGGTTTCATACCTTTTTCCTTCGGCCTGCAGCTGGCGAAAGACACTGTCAAATTCCGGGAGTTCGCTGACAATACCATTGTGTTCGAGACGATTCAAAAAGGTCTGCAGAATACCGAAGGACATCTTCCCCAGATCGATCGTCGTTTGATTGCGATGCACTCGACGATCGAGATCAACCTGTGCAAAAACATCAAGCCCGCTTTTAACATATAGGTCGATCAGGTGCGACGTTTCGACTCCGTATCCGACAGGAAAATGAAGGGACTCCAGAACATCGCGACGAACCGCATACTCACCGGAAAGCGGCTGCATCATTGCAGTCAGTTCCGGGAAAAACCGCGAGAACAAGGGGCGCACCAGGATTTCCGTCACTCTTCCGCCACCGGAAGGTCGATTTCCACTGGAGAGCGCGAGAGGTCGGTCATAGAAAGCCTTCACATACTGAAGTTCTTCCCGAAAGAGCAGGGGTGCGACAAGACCACTGACGAACTTGGAATGGATGTTTTTGATGTCAGCGTCGACGTAGCAGATGATGTCGCCGCGGAGCTGGTAGATCGCTTTCCAAAGGTTTTCGCCCTTGCCCGGATGAAAACCATGATCAGGCAGAATATCAGCCGACAAGTAGGTGTCGGCTCCAAAAGAAGACGCGATGGCCAGGGTCTCGTCCGTGGAACCCGAATCGACCACCGCAATTTCATCAACAAGCGGATAACGGTCCATCAACTCGCCCTTGAAGAGAATCACTTCTTTTCCAATCGTCTTTTCTTCATTCAACGTTGGGATGCAAAGACTGATCGTCACACCTGCCTTTTCCTTCGCCTTCACCAATTCGTTGAGATCCCAGAATTCACTGTGGTGATAGGTATTGGTCCCCAACCAAGTCTCAATTCGCTGTTCCATTGTCGACATGTCAGGAAGTAACTTTGTCAGAAAGTTGCGAATCCATGAACTCAATCACGGAAACAATTTGAGCAAGGCCTTCCGGCAGACGTTCCAGTTGAATTGTCTCGCGAGGTGAGTGACGATTTCCGCCTTCGGCAATCCCCAGAGTCAGTGCCGGAATTTCCGCCTCTAGGAGTGCGGCCAACTCGGAAATGCTGGGATGTAATTCCGTATCAATGCCGAGACAATCTTGAATCTCTTTCGCTGCAGAAACGAATTTGTGATCTGCCCCCAGATCACCAGGTTGCCGGTGCGCGATCATTTCCACCGAGACAAGGGCATCGTCACATTCCTGATCAATCCTCCCGACAAGATCAGCAACTCCACGCTCCACTACCTCCACTTGGTCAGCATCTCCCCCGCGAATTTCAAAACGAATTTCTCCAGATAGCGGAGGCACGTTATATCCTGATTCCGCATCGACTGTTCCGATGAGGATTTTCGCTTCCGGCTGATGAGCCTGATTCAACTCGAACAACCCCGAGAGAACCTGCTGCAAAATCAGAATCGCGCCCGCATGGGAAAATTCGCCATCTGAATCTTCCCCGAAGAGTTCTACCCGAACCTCCCCGCGAGCCATACCCATACTGGCATGGCTCAATCGACCTAACTCAATTCCCTCGAGGCATAGCGCGCCCGCAATCGGCTTATCGATATTTTCGAGAAAAAAGCGCATACCGGCAAGATCACCTCGCCCAAAACTACGGGTCGTTCCTAGAAGAATTACGTTCGACTCCAGCTCGATTCCGAGCTTCTCCAAAATCAGTGGAAGCGTTGCCAATACCGCGACGCCAAGACTGTTGTCGGCAATTCCTCGACCGCTCATCGAGCCTACTTTGACTGCGACCGTGTGATCATCAGCCTCGGGCCAGATCTTGTCGACATGCGCCGCGACCAGCAAGTTCCGCTGCCGATCTCGACCAGGAATCACCCCAGCAATGTTTCCGGCCTGGTCTGAGGCAATATCGGTCAGCCCCGCCTCCGTAAATCGGTCACTCAGGAAACGTGTAAGCAGTTTTTCCGATCCAGTAGGCGCAGGAATTTCTGCGGCCATGACAACATTCGCGAGAAGGAGCTCCCGGACATTACACATCTGGTCCTTGCGGAAGATTATCCGCCCAGGCTCACAAAATCTTTCTTTGTCCGTGTCAGTCGACATAATTTCGCTAACACGCTACAGAATACGAATGGTCGCGAAAGGGAATTTCGTTTCGGCAAGACTAGTCCCTGGAGTCGCCTTCAGATTCGTCATCTGCTATTTCCGGGGCTTCCTCTACTTCCACAAACTCTCCGTTAAAAACCCGAGCTGATGCAAACTGAATCGACTCGCCTGAAAAAGGAGTCCCGATTACAGCTGGGCGCCCCGCCAAAGGGAAAAGCAGTTCAGCGGTGATTACCTTGTGCGATATCATCGCCTTCTTTGGTCGCTTTTTTTCGGCATCCCAAACGCGCCCACTGACCTGCCAGTCATTACCCACCTCAATCACAGAGAGCTCTATCTGGTAGAGTGTTTCTGGTTCACATGTAAACTCTTTTTTCGTGAGGACGATTCCGCGACGAACGAGTTCGATCTGCTTCGTTCCTAACGCGACTCGAAGTTGGAAGCCATTCTTTCCGTAGAGACCTACCCCGTAACGAGACTTCAACCTTCCACTCGACGGGCCGCGAGCAACTGCCTGAATCGTCGCCCCTTTCTCCCGAATCTCGGGACCAAATTCCAATCGACCTCGCACGAGAGGTTCGGGAGCAATCTTCAGCTTTTTGGCCCCAGCATCGGTGGCCCACTCTCCGGACAGGGGTGTCGCTCCGCCCGGATACGATCCGTCAGCGGAGTTTTTGAGATCAAGAAACGCGATCGGCCTCTGTGGCTCGAAAGGCTTTTTTCCCTCCTCTGATTTTGCTTCCTCTTGACCGGCGAGGCACAGAACACCTGCAAAGAGAATGGTGAGAACAATGCGCCAGACCCTCATTCTCGACGAATCGCCTCCATCAGGTTTCCTCGAAGAACAGCCCTTGCAGCCAGGGCACAGAAGACGAGTCCACCAACGAGGACGGCTCCGTTCACTCCCGCTACCAGCCCCCACGGCAAACCGGAGGCCCCTTTGGCAAGTTGCGGAATCACAGCGACGAGTGCCGCGACGAGACCCAGTAACACTCCTGACACATGAAGGAACCAATGCTCTGACAAAACCATCTTCGCGAGCTTCGATCTCGTAAATCCCATCGCCTGCATGACCCCGAGTTGCCCGCGACGCTCCAGAACGTTTCGACCGACAATGATCGCAAGACCAATCGTTCCGAGAAATATGCCGAGCCCACCAAGAGTGGAAAAAATGGAAAGATAGGTATTCTGCACTGCGTTGAACTCATTCAGCCGATCTGCTGCCGGCCTCATTTCCAACCCAAGATCCCCAAACATGCGCATCATGCTCGAAGCAACCGAGTCGAGCTTCTGCTCACCATTCTGATCGAGCAGGAAAAACTGGTAGCCGCCGGAATCAGGAAAGAAACGAATGAAATTCTCCTCCAGAATCAAGAGACTTCCCTGCAGGATGGAGGTATCCAAAAACCCAACAATTTTCACTCCGAATGACTGACCCGAAAACGTTTCGTAGTAGACCACATCTCCAATCGCTTTCTGGAGTGCATAGATTGCCGTGTTCTGGTCGATAACGCCCTGAACCACGGGAACCCCATCGATAATCTGGCCACCTTCTGAAAGTGAAATCCAGTCGCTTTCATCTCGTTCCACACCATCAAGAGTTTTCGTAAACGTAAACGCACGCCGATCTGCTAAGGGAGTCGGATCCACTCCCATCAGCCTCGGGCGCTGAGCCCGGTTCAAATTCAAACAACTGGCATCCTCGCCATCACTGACACGAAATGGAACAACTGTAAATGTCTCGTCAAAACCATCGAGCCCATATTTTTTGCGACCGACCTCTCCATTTAGATCCTCGTAGATCGGCAGGGTTGACTCGCCCACCCAGGCAAAGCCACCGGTTCCCGAACCACGACGTTCGGCCCCACGCTCCCCATCGAGCCGGAAGGAATTGATCGCGGTGACCATAAACACCCCTGCGGCCATCAACCCGATCACGGCCAGACTTCGTCCTCGTTTTCTTACCGTGTGCTGACGACCGAGTGAGGCAATCGACGCCAAAACTTCCGTGGAACACAGGAATCTCCGAATCAAAATCGACGCTAGAGCTACACCGGCTGCGGTGAATAGAAACCCAGCTCCGAAAAACATACCTTGTTCCGCAATCGTTCCCGGAACCTTGGGAGCAAAGAGACAACCCAGTCCAACGAGGAGTCCAACAATCAGAAAAACTCGATCCCACTTTCCGCGATCGGATCCTGACAGATTCATATCATCGCTACCGGAGATCAACTGGCTGGGCTGAACCGCGGTCACCTTGCGACTTGCACACCAAACTACTAACAAAGCAACCAGCACCGTAGTAAAGAAGGCGATCGCCAAAGTTATCGGCTTGAGATGATATACAAAATCGATACCCGCAGCCGCCTCACTCCAGACTCCCGACATACCCTGCAAGGCGAGACGAGTGTAGACATAACCTCCTAACAAACCAACAAGAGCTCCTGCAACCGACAGGAAAAGCGCTTCGACAATGAAGAACTTCCGCACTCGCTTCTTCGTAAAACCAAGCGCCAGAAGTAAACCAATCTGAGAGGAACGCTGCTCGATCCCAAAGACGAAAACAAGACCTGCCAGCGTCAGGGCCGCCACGATGAGGAAAAAGCTCATGCTCGCAAACAACGCCCCAAAATCGAATGAATTCGAAACCGCGGATTCCGACTCCGCCGGCATGTCTCGCACTGCCATGCCAAGTGAATCAAGCGCAAGATGTGGACGCAACTGATCCACTAACGGAGTGTAGGTGTCCTTCGGACGAAAACGGAACGATGTCGTATTGCCAAATCGATTCTCCCACATCTTCTGAGCCGCCCCGATCCCGACAAAGGCCTTTGGTGTCGCTCGATACAGATCCCAGAAATCATCGTCCTTGTCCCGAATCTTGTCCCGGTCAATCGGGATGCCTGGCTTCCATTCGTCGAGATCCTCGACATCAAAGATGCCCGGAAAATCCGGAGTCCAGGACTGGTCCCACCCGTTTTCGCCAATCGCCTGTATGCCCGCAACGCGAAACGATTTACTCTGCTCGATGAGTGCTCTGCCCGGACCAACCACGTTATAGGTGAGAGTCACTTCGTCTCCGGGCTTGGCTTGCAGATCGTCAGCAATCCATTGCGATAAAACAATTCCATCCTCACCCACATCAGCTCCTACAATTTGATTCAAACTCGACCCAACGCCCGCCACCATCGAATACGGAGTCGCATTCCCATTCGCCTTGATGTCGGTTGCAAGATAAGTGAGAATCGGAGATTCCTCCGACGCGATCTTTCCGAAGGCTTCGACGATTGCGGCATCAAAAAAGACCCGGGAACTAGCGACCTGAGAAATTCCACTCTCGCCCAGTTCTTTCACTTCGATTTGCAGGTCATCGAAGCTCCATGTATCTCCGACTGCTTTCGCAAAGGCTTTTGCATCGACATCATTCCTAGCAGCGAGAAGATTCACTTTTTTCGGTGTCTCCAGTATTTCCTGAAGTCGCGAAAGTTTCACAAACAGAGTCGATGGAGGAACTTGCTCCGCACGAAGCGAATACAGTCCAAAATCCTCTTCGTTGATCACCTCGCTCACTTTCACCGTGAAAGGCGTCGTCTGCTCAGATTCACCAGAAAGAGGGGCGTCTTTCGAGAGCGCTCCAGGTAATTCCACACGAACGATCAAAGAATCTCCGGCGTCCGCTTCGATTCGGCGGGCGAATGGTTCGTTGATTGCGATCCAACGATCATCGGCAAATTCATCGGGCGCTTTTCCCGCGATAGACAACTCCCAGAATCGATCATCGACTCCGAGGATCTGGACCTTGTTGACTCGCTTTCCGCCATTGCGGTTTGAAGCAGTCCCTTCGATCTGCAGGATCGGTGCAACACTTGCTCCCAGCGACCTACTGACACGATCTGCAAGGGAATTACTCACATAGCGTTCGCCTCCAACAAATACGGGACCAATTTTCGAAAGCCGGGCTTCGGCATTTTGCCGCAGGCTCTCCTTCACTGAATCCCCCACTACCAGGGCACCGCTGAGAATGGCAGACGTCAAGGCAACTCCGGCCAACACCGACAAATTGATCCATCGATAGTGGAAGAGTGATTCCCGGATGAGTCGAAAGGCATTCATGTTCTTACGCCTTCTATTCCGTTTCGATTTTCCCGTGACGCAGCGTCCTCACATCACCCAGCGCAGATGCGATATCGGGATCATGTGTGACAACTATCAGTGCGAGATTCTCTGAGCTGTTCAACTCGACGAGCAATTCGATCAGTTTTGTTGCGTTCTTCTCGTCGAGAGCGCCGGTGGGTTCATCGGCGAGCAGTAACCTCGGGCGGTTAATCAAAGAGCGAACCACCGCGACTCGCTGGCGCTCCCCTCCTGATAGCTGTGAGGGCTGCGAATTCATCTTATCCGCGAGACCGACGCGATCCATTAACTGCTTGGCGCGCTCGGTTGACTCTTTCGGTTTCGGCCGATCAGGTAGCGCCAGCGTCGGAACGAGGACATTCTCCAGCGCGGTGCATTGCGGCAGCAAATGGTGCATTTGAAAAATGAATCCAATTTGTTTGGAGCGGACCTTCGCGATTTCCGCCTCGCTCAACCCACTAGTCGCAATTCCACCGACAGAGACGCTCCCTTCCGATGGCTGATCGAGAGTGCCGAGCAGATTCAGCAGGGTGCTTTTTCCGCATCCTGACGGACCTACAATCGCGAATCTTTCGCCTTCTGATACCGAGAGATCAAGACCCTCGAGAATCTTTCGATCGTCAGCGGACTCATACCACTTAGACACCTGCTTCAGTTCGAGAATTTTTTCGCTCATGATTCAGTTCGATCCGTATTTTGGATCCATCGTTTCGATTTAAATTCAAAGCGCGGCAATGCACCTGACTCCACAAGCGTGACCGGGATACGAAGGGTAAAGGCATCGGCAAGTTCCCTCGCTATGCGTTCCACGAGATCTTTATTCGCTCCTTCCGCAGCCTCGATACTTACCTCCAGCTCTGCCATTGATTGGCGCGTCGTCTGGATTACCTGGAACTCCACCACCTCTGGAAAGCCACGTATGATTTTCTCCACCGCCGTCGGATAAATATTCACTCCTCGTATCACCACCATTTCGTCGACTCGACCCAATATTCCACCTTCGAGACAAAAAACCGGTTCATCCGATCCTTCGGGTAAAAAGAAAGACTTGTCGACGAGATCACCCGTCCGATAGCGCAAAAGCGGACAAGCAGTGCGAGTCAGAGTCGTTAAAACAAGTTCCCCCTTTTCTCCCGGCTTCACTTCCTGATGGGTTTCGCGATCAATCACCTCGGCAAAGTAGGCATCCTCGATCACACAGAGACTCAGCGGCTTGTCAGGATGCTCATAAGTCACCGGGCCAACCTCTGTCATTCCGTGATGGTCAAAAATCTCTGCTCCCTTCCAGAGATCAGAAATCTTCTGTCGGACTTCGGGCAGGCTTCCGCCCGGTTCACCGGCGACAATAATTTTCTTCAGCCGATACGATGCTGCCTCGCGAGTCTTTGCGAATACTTCACCTAGACGCAAAGCATAAGTCGGCGTGCAACAGAGGACGTCCGCGTCGTGCGCAACCATCGCCTGCAATCGAGCCTTGCTACTCAGCCCGCCTCCCGGAATCGAAAGATTCCCCCGGCGAGTCGCCGACTCAAACGCCGTCCAAAAACCCAGGAACGGTCCAAAGGAAAAGGCGAAAAAGACAACATCCGACGTGGAAACACCCGCGGCCTCAAATACTCGATCCCAGCAATTCAGCATTGCGGACCAACTGTCTGCGGTATCCAGGGAGGGCAGTGGTCCCCGCGTGGTCCCGCTGCTCTGACAATAGCGTGAGTATTCCGATACCGGATAAGTCAGGTTCGATCCGTATGGCGGGAACTCTTCCCGATCCCAGACAAGATCCATCTTCGAGGTGAACGGCATCTTCTCGGTGAATTGCCCGAGAGATTCCAGCCTACTATCCAGACCCGCCTCTCGGAGTCGTCCGCGATAGAATTCGTTCCCTTTCTCCAACTCCCCAATGAGGTGCTGAAGTCGCGTGAGCTGAATTGATTCCGTGCTGGGTCGGTTCGCCATCTCCACCAATCTACCGGGAAACAGCGCCGCTCTTCAAGTCACGGAAAAGAGGTTTCCCGAAACGATAGTTAATCCGATTTCGAGTTATCAGTCGCTGCAGTGACCGCAACTTTCTTCCCATGATCCGCCGGAGCTGGATCGGGCTTGAATTTTACGACTAGATAACCGCCCAGCGCAGCCATGACAATTCCAACCACAAACTGCCAGCGCATTCCGGCGAGTCCGCCTGCAGGAGGGTGCATCGAAAGCGAAACAATCGCATTCACAATCGGAGCCCCTGCAAAGATAATCGACATGACAATGGCAGGAGCGCTCTTATTGCCTTGAGCAAAAAGAGCACCGAGAGATAACAGAACAAAGAAGGCGCCAATCGCACCGAGAATACCTGCGATGAGAGAAAGCCAGAGACCTTTGCCCGGGAAGTTCCAATCCGATCCGCGCGCAACTAGGATCGCGAGCGGAGCCAGCACTGCTGTCAGGAAGTAGGCTACCCCGACAAAAAGAAACGCCTTGTAGCGACCGTTCGCAGGATCGGCCATTCCAACCTGCCCCATGTGAAGAAAAATTCCGTAGAGTCCCCAGGTGAGGACAGTTCCAAGGGCAAACCAGAGCCAAGCGTAGCTATTCATATCTTCCATGTAAAATCAGTATCACGCGTTTTTCGAAGGGATGCTCCCCTCGGGTGCGACGCCAATCTTTTCGCGCCATTCATCGGGAATCGCAACCGCTTTCATGCGCCGCTGTTCTTCATCGAAAGTTACGCACACGACCGTAAAACGGCCCGTCGCAGCAATCACGCGATCCTCTTCGGAGTCGGGATTCTTCCAGAAATTAAAATAGTAGCAGATCGTCTTGTTGCGGATTTCTTCCACCAACAACTCAATCTCGACCTCTTCCTCAAACCGAAGAGGCTGTCGAAAATCTGCCGATGCGTGGACCCGGGGCCAGCCTACGTGAGGACCCTCGCCTTCTTCCTGCTTCTGAAACGGATGAACCGAAAAGCCTAGCGCTCGATAAAACGCATGCTCCGCCACTTCCATGAAACGATAGAAGTTCGAAAAGTGCATAATCCCCGCCACATCTGTGTCTGCGAACTCAACGCGACGGCGATAGGTGAATCGGTTCTCCATACCTGTTACCATGATGGCGTGTTGGTGGGAATGCAAGGAATGGGTGAGGGACAGACGGCGAAGTAGCTCGTTCAGTTACAGACCCTCCTCCAACTCAGCGAGACGGTCTTCCATTTCAGATGCTTGCAGCGTCCCAATGGTTTCCTCGAGATCCCCAGTCATAACACTGTCCAGATTGTAGAGCGTCATATTCACCCGGTGATCAGTGAGGCGATTCTGGGGGAAATTGTAGGTGCGGATTTTTTCTTCGCGACCACCTGATCCGATCAGGTTTTTCCGGTGAGCGGAATACTTTTCGTGCTCCTCGCGAATCTTCGCCTCGAGCAGTTTGGCTCGCAGAATCTGAAGCGCTTTTTCCTTATTCTTCCCCTGGCTTCGTCCGTCCTGGCATTTTACCTGGATTCCAGTCGGTAGGTGAGTCACCTGCACCGCAGAGTCGGTCGTGTTGACGTGCTGTCCACCGGGACCGCCGGCACGGGTTGCCTGGATTTGAAGATCTTCGGTTCGTAATTCCACATCCACTTCCTCAGCCTCCGGTAAAACGGCAACAGTCGCAGTGGAGGTATGAATTCGCCCCTGTGTTTCGGTGTCCGGAACACGCTGGACTCGGTGAACGCCGCTTTCGTATTTCAGAAAGCGAAATACTTCTTCACCAGTCACTTTGAAAACGACCTCCTTGTATCCGCCCACTTCAGAAGGACTGGCCTCGACCGGCTCGACTCTCCATCCGCGAGCTTCCGCATAGCGCTGATACATCCGATAGAGATCTCCGGCAAAAAGGGATGCCTCGTCGCCGCCTGTCCCGGCGCGAATTTCGACAATGGCGTCGCGGTCCTCTGTCGGATCATGGGGAAGAAGAGCATACTGCACCTTTGCCTCGAGATCTTCGATCTGCGTCTCCAATGCCGGGATTTCCTCAGCCGCCATCTCCGCCATATCCGGATCACTCTCTTTCGCTAAGAGACGATTTTCTTCCAGATTCTCTTTGGCCTTGGCGAGGGTCGCCCAATCTTCGAGTAGCGACTTCGTGCGGTTGTATTCCCGGGTCAGCTCTCCCGCTTGTTTCGGGTCATCAAAAAAGCCATCCTGCGCCATGAAGGATTCCAACTCCGGCACGCGGAGGCGTTTCTTTTCAATGAGCGGGGCGTAGTCCACGGGGAATCAGGGGTAGAAATTCGAAGGAAGGGGATACGAAAAACGGCGACAACACCCTTCGTGGGTATCATCACCGTTCGCAAGTGGCGGTAATCCTGAAACAGGCTCCGCCAAGAAGGAAAGCTAGAGATCGGAAAGCTTGGGCTTTTTCCGGCGCTTGCCGGCTCCGCTACCTTCTCCGAATCGCTGCTGGAACTTATCAACTCGACCCGCAGTATCGACAAAACGCTGCTCACCAGTGAAGAAGGGGTGGCATGCGGAGCAGATACCGATGTGCAGATCAGGAACCGTGGAACGCGTCTGGATCACGTTTCCGCAGTTGCACTGAATCGTGGCTTCGTTGTATTCGGGATGGATGTCCGCTTTCATAACCGTCTTTTTGGAAGGGGCGGAAAATAGACGCGATGATTCAGGCAGGCAAGCGGAAATTTGACATGCAAATTTGCCTTCGAAAATGCGGAAAGTCTTGCGGATCGCGGCAAAATCGAGACGGTCGGTAAAGATGGAGAAAAACTCCGACAACACGACGGAAAACCAGACAGCCGTGCCGGAGTCAGCTCCCCTCGATCTTTCGGTGGTTTTTCTCATCGCAGCCAACGCGATCCCCTTGTTCGGCGCAATATTCTGGGGCTGGCGGGTTTTTGATATCGTTGTGCTCTACTGGCTCGAAAACGTCATCGTCGGGCTCATCAATGCCGTTCGCATGCTCTTGATCCGGAGCAAGGAAGGCAGAGCAGTCGAAATCGTCGGGAGAATCTTTCAGACCGGGTTTTTCCTCGTCCATTTTGGGATCTTCACGGTCGTTCACGGAGTCTTTGTGTTTGCTCTGCTTGGTGACTCGTTTGGCGAGGCGAGGCAGGGAGTCGACACTTTCGACCTCTTTATGAAATTGAAGTGGGCGGCGCTGGCTCTGGTCGGAAGCCACACAATTTCCTTTATCTTCAATTTTCTCGGCAAGAAGGAATACCTGAAACGAACCCTGGGGAAGCAAATGATGGCTCCCTACCCTCGCATGATCGCCCTGCACATGGCGATTGTCTTCGGCGCTTTCGCCGTCATCGCTCTCGGACAGCCCGTCGTGCTGCTCGTGATTCTCGTGGTAGGGAAGACGATAGTCGACTGGAAACTGCACGTGCGCTCGCATCGCAAACTGGACGAGAAGGAATCGAAGTATCACAAGCTTTCTTGATATTTCTGAATTCATTCCCTGCCCTGTAGCCAAGTTCTGTGACCTCGGAATAGGTGCGGTTGGAAAATGGGTGCACAACCCGGCCTCACAGAGCCTAACTACAGGAGCCACTCCTCCAACGCGGCCCTCGACTCAGACTAAGCAATTTGCTCTACTCAGGCATAATGAAGTCGCTTACGCTGTTCTTTCTATTACTTGCCTTCGCGTACCCGCTCCTATCTGCCGAGCGCCCCAACATTCTTCTGATCGTCTGCGACGACCTCGGTTACTCCGATCTGGGTTGTTACGGCGGAGAAATCCGCACTCCGAATCTTGATCGACTCGCCTCGGAAGGAATGCGTTTTTCCCAGTTCTACAACGCCGCCGTTTGCGTCACGACACGTACGGCCCTTTACACCGGCCTCTATCCTCGAGTCGGAACCGGAAGCCTGCTTCGCCCTGACATGCACACCATAGGCGAACTACTCCAAGCGGCCGGCTACCAAACCGCAATGACGGGAAAATGGCACCTCGGACATTCGCCTGAGAAACAACCCATCGCCCGCGGATTCCAAGAGTTCTATGGATTGCTCAGCGGCTGTTCCAGTTTTTTCAACCCGGCAAAACCTGATCCCGATTTCTACAATGGTGGACTTATTCGTCCTTTTGCTCACAACGAAAATCCAGTTACCGAATTCCCGGACGACTTCTACGCAACTGATGCCTTTACCGATCACGCAATCAAAACGATCGGACGCTTTGCGAAAAGACAAGAGAAAGATAGCCGCCCTTTCTTTGTGAATCTCAACTACACCGCCCCACACTTCCCCCTTCACGCATTGCCAGAAGACATCCAACGGTATCGCGGCAAATATGCGGATGGCTATGAACCTCTCCGGCAAAAGCGCTACGACAGACTTGTCGAACTCGGCCTATTGGATCCGAAGGTAACCACCCTCTCCGAGGTGGATCCAAAGACAGGAGACTTTCGCTACGACTACGAAGTCGTTCCCTGGGAAAAACTCGATCCCGAAACCCGCGCCCGCGAAGAAGCCCGCATGGAAGTCTATGCGGCTATGGTTGACCGAATGGATCAGGGAATCGGGCGGGTCCTGAAGACACTCGAAACGACCGGCGTCGCCGAGAATACCATCGTGCTGTTTCTCTCCGACAACGGTGGCTGTGCCAGTTGGCCAACCCCGCTGAAGGAACCCGGTTTTGTCGAATACAACGAAGGCATCCCTGTCGGCGATCCGCGCGGTTACGAGTTTGTCGGAAAGTCCTGGGGCTGGGCGCAGAACTCGCCCTTTCGAAAACACAAAGTTTGGCCTCATGAAGGCGGCATCCGAACTCCCCTGATCGTCCGATGGCCGGAAAAAGTGGAAGCAAACTCCATCACGCATCAGCCAGGTCACGTCGTCGACTTCATGCCTACCTTCCTGGAATTGGCCGGGGGGGAATATCCAAAGGAGACGGCGAAAGGAGAACCTGTCACTGCGCCGATGGAAGGATCCAGCCTCGTGTCAGCATTCCAAGGAAAAACGCGTCAGCAGCCCGAATTTTTCGCCTGGTCACTTTACGGAACCCATGCCTGGCGGGAGGGAGACTGGAAGCTGATCTGGAATCCAAGTCCGGCTGCCTCGGAACGTCGCTGGGAACTTTACGATCTTTCCACAGACGGATCAGAAGCGAAGGACGTCGCTCAAAAATTTCCCGAGCGTACCAAGGCGATGAAGGAACGCTGGAACGAATGGGCGTATCGAGTCGGGGCAAAGAAGCGCGAGTAGCTTCCTCACATCATCTCCCCTGCCTGCAGAACCGCCTCGTGAGTCGCTACATCGTGAGCGGCATCCCACGCCAGTTTCTTCTCTCCCCGAATAATTTTGGCTAGATCAAGAAACTCAGCGTCGTAGCGGCCCGAGGGGCGTTCAAATTCGACATCCTGGTATCCCTTCTTGAAGTCACCTCGCGGACGATCTAGTCCAAGGCGACCTTTAGGCTGCGGCTCAAGGGGGCGAATTTCAAAAGTTCCCTCTGTTCCCGTAATCGAAAACTGACGACGCGCTCCTCCCATCGGGTCAATGTGATTGCAGCGTATCGTCGCAATCGCTTTCGGATAATCAAATACTGCCATCTGATTGTCGGCAAAGGTGTCCTTGTCAGGAAAGGTCCTTCTCGTGTGCGCCGTGACCTTTTCAGGTTCACCCAGCAAGGATACGACTTGATCAATGAGGTGGCAGGCCAACTCGAACATTCCCCCGCCCTCATACTGCGCCAGCTGCAGGCGGCCGGAGTCATTCATGTATTTTCCAATCATCCCCGATATCTCGGTGATCTCACCGAGCCATCCGTCGCGCACCAGTTGATGCGCAAACTCGAAGGCTGGATTGTAGCGAAGCATGTATCCCATCTGAATCGTCAGACCTCGCTCCGTCGCGAGAGCATGCATCGCTTTGCATTGCTCCAGTGACTCCCCTGCCGGCTTATCGAGATGAATGTGCAAGCCCGCCTTTAGCACCCGCATCGCTGTCGGCACAAGATTAGCAATATCCGTTTCAACAGCGACAGCCTTGAGCTCTTCCGTAGAGAGCAACTCTTCCTCGCTCATCCAGGGCAATCCGGCATAGGGCTTCTTTTGCTCCATCTCCTTGCGCCGCTCTGCATCCGGCTCGACCAGACCGACAAACTCGAAGGTTTCCGGAAACTTGAGAATCGCATCCAGCTTTCCTGAAGCATGGGGGTGCTTGGTCCCAATCTGTCCAATCTTTATGCGCGGTTTATCTACCGCGAGAAGGCCGGAACTGGCTGCCAGTGAACCAGCAGTGGTGGTGAGAAATTTCCGACGGGAAGATGGTGTTTTTGCGTTATCCATTTTTCAAAAAGCGAAAAGCTAACAGGGTCAGGTTCATTTAATGCTTTGCGTCACTATGAACTCTAGGGGTTGGGTTGGCATTTTTCCCAATGGCCCGCTGACCGCTTCCTTTTCGATTCATATCACCGAGGTCTGCGCGAGCCGCTTCGGCAAAACCCATGAGTTTTTCGACAATGTCAGGATGAACATCTGCAACATCGTTCTCACTCGCAATGTCATCAACGACATTAAAGAGCAGTGCCTTTTCTCCGCTGCCATCGTCGCGTCCAAAATGCGGATGATTACGAAAGCTCTCCAGGGGGACAAAAAGTTTCCAAGGCCCGGATCGCACGGCCTGGAGCTGCGGTCCGTCGTAGTAGAAAAATGCTTCATAAGGACTTTTTGCGTCTGCCTCCCCTTTAATCAGCGGCAGAATGTTTTTCCCATCAATCTTCCGGCCCGTCGGCACATCTCCTCCTACGACACCGGCAAAAGTCGGAAGCAGATCCATCGTCGTGCACAATTCAGCACACTCCGTCCCGGCAGCAATTGTTCCTGGCCACCACATGATGGTTGGGACGCGAAAGGCACCCTCGGCTGTGGTGTATCCTCTCCCGTGAAGCGGCTGATTTGATCCACGACTGACGTCTCCCGGCGTTCGGTTGATCGGTGCCCCGTTGTCTGATGTCCAGATCACCAGGGTATTTTCGGCGATGCCCAACTCGACCAATTTGTCGAGCAGTTGGCCCTGCGACCAGTCGAGTTCCTCAATCGAATCTCCCCACGGACCATTCTTACTTTTGCCCCGAAACTCGGGACTGGAAAATGGCTTGCTCGTACTCCCGGGCATAGCCTGCGGAAAGTAGAGAAAGAATGGCTTTTCATGATTGTCTTCGATCCACTCCAGCGCTTTCTCGGTATATCGTTTTGTCAGCCCATCGCGATCGACCGGCGCTTCGATCACCTTTTCATTTTCCAGCAAAGGCAATGGCGGCCAGGCAAGTCCGCCGAGATTGGGAGCCCCGGGGTTTTTCTTCATCCGGGCAGCGGCACGCTCTCCAGCCTCCTGCGTCATGTCGTCGCTGTAGGGGATTCCGAAGAAGTAATCGAAGCCCTGCTGGTTCGGCATGAACTCCAGTTGATCACCCAAATGCCACTTGCCGATGATCCCCGTCGCATAGCCTGCTCCTTTCAACACTTCTGCGACAGTAACCTCGTCCGGATGCAAGCCGTAGGGAGAAACCGGCCGGAGCACCCAGCCGTCTCGCGGGTTGTCGTGCATCTGCACGCGCTGGGAGTAGGAGCCCGTCATGATGCTGGAGCGGGATGGCGTGCACACTCCTGCCGTCACACAAAAGTGCGTAAACTTGCGCCCCTCCTTTGCCATCCGATTCAAATTGGGAGTGCGATGGACGGTCGATCCGAAGGGCTCAATATCGCCGTAGCCGAGATTATCGGTATAGACGACGATGAAGTTTGGCTTGCGATCCGCAGCACTTGCGGAAGTATGCAGACCGACTAGCAAGACAGCTAAGGGAAAAAGTATTCTCGTGTTCATTGGGTCATATTTTAGGTTCACGTGTCCTTCGCGATCTTACGACTTCATTTTGATGAACAGGATCTCCGCGTTGTTGATCCATCTCTCCATCAGCTGAATCCGATACCATCCTTCATCGTTTGGCGGATTCACCCGAACTCCCGATCGATCACCGAATTGCTTGAGATCATAATTGCCCCAGGTTTTCCCGAGGTCCGGCGAGACAAGGATTCCGCAATCGGCAGGATCTGCGTTTCCGTAACGGGGAACGACCATCGTGTTTTCGTGAATCGTCATCACCGCCATTTCCCATTTGGCAGGGAAAAGCAACTCATGTTTCGACTTGTCGGGAATGTCTTCCGGTTTGCAGCGAAAAATTCCACGGTCGTAGACTTCGCGAATCGTCTTCGGACCGTTGGCGTCGGCGACCCAGTAGATTTTTCCATCTACGAAATTCATTCCCCCGGTTTTGAAACGAGAGTTGGCATCGGAGGAAACGACGACCTTCCAGTCCCACGTGTCGGCGTCAGCATCGTATTTTCCGCGCAGCCAGTGGCACTCCAGGCCCATACCGATCTTGCGGTCGATGTCACCGCTGCAAGCATAGAACGCGTCCTCGACTGGATTGTAGGTAACGGAGTGAATGTGTCGGCAAACGACAGGGTTATCAGGATTCCCCACCATTTCCTCCGGCTTCGCATCCTTGTGATTGAAGGCAGGGTTCTGGCCGAATTCGTAGGCGATCTTGATCGTCTCGCCACCATCGACCGAATAGTAGACATTGGAAGGAACGGGACCAGTGCCAACGTTGCAGTAGTTACCCCAGATCAGCATTTCCTTCCCCTTCACATCGAAGGTGTGAATTCCATCGAGGGAATAGAAATACCAACCAGGCTTCTCACCTTCCCGCAGTTTATGGGGATGATAGGGTTTTCCATCCAGTCCTGTTACCGTGATCTCGCGAATTTCTGAAAGGTCTTCATTCGCCGAATAAATTTTGCGCTGCGTCGCGAAAATGAGCCGCCCGTTTTCGAGAAAGCTACTGAAATGAATATTCACCGCATCGGCAAAATCCGCTTCGTGGACCCAGGTTTTCGAATTGTCTTCGGATAGATAGATCTTTCCTTCCCTCGTCCCAAGTGACCGACTTCCCCGCTGCGTATCGATCCAGGGACCATCGGCAGGAGCGAGCCTGTAATGAAAGTGTTCCGTCTCTCCGGTATTCCCGTCTTCTCCAATCGCGCGTCGCGGAAGCACCGATGGTGCCAGCAGGCCGGCCGTTGCAAGCGAAGAGGCTGTGAGAAATTGGCGGCGATTCATGGCGGAGGGAAGGCGGTCTCTTTGACTCATGATAGGGAGCCACTGTGAAGAAATCTTTGGCCAGTGGGAATCCCGCAATCGGGGAGATTGCGTGGGACTGCATCAACAATCTTCGCCCGTCCGAATCCTCAAAGACTTTCGCTTCGAGGGAGATACTCCCCACTTTTGGTCCTCCCACCTTAGCGACGACCATCTTTAACCAAAGAACATCGCGCCGGTTCACATCATACAAGTCATCCTAGGGAATGAAGAGTTCGGGATGGTCTAATCGGAACAGAGCAACCGGCCGCAAAGACAAGCCGCCTTCATTCGTCACGCATCGCAACACACCGCGATACGAAATCAGACCGACACTACCCAGCACGCTATTCCATCTGCTGCAGATATTGCCGAGGTGTCATCCCCATGAATCGCTGGAACACCAGATTGAGTCGTCGAGATTCGGAAAAACCGCTTCCTGCCGCCACCTCGCGCAAAATCATATCCGGATTGTCTCGCAAAAGGATTTTCGCTCGCTCCACCCGAATTTCTGACAGAACCACATTCGGTGTCTTGTCCAATTCATTGCGAAAAAGCTTCTCCAGCTGGCGTCGCGAAATATTCAATTGAGAAACAAGCCAGGCAATGTCGATCAGTTCCGCATGATGAGCTTCCATCAGGTCGAGGCATTGCCGAAGAGCAGGATTTTCTGCCGCAGTGACCCTCGTGCTATCTCGTTCCACCAACTCCCCTGGAGCGACCAGAATATCCTCCTCGACCGAGCCGCCCGATAACAAGTGATCGAGCAACTCCGCAGCCTTACGCCCCACCGTTTCTCCATCCTGTCTGATACTGGTGAGCGACGGGCGACTGAAATCGCAAACGATCGGGTCGTCATCGACTCCGATAACTGCTACCTGATCGGGAACCGATATCCCGAGATCAAGACAACTCTCCAGGACCATTCTCGCGCGGTAATCATGCGCCGTAAAAATAGCGGTGGGATACGAAAGTCCAGCCAACCACTCATCGAGTTGCCGGCGATCCTGTTTCCAAGGTTCATCAGAAAGCAGGGAGCTCTCGGTTTCGTGAACCGAAACCGAACAGCCTTCCCGGAGAAGTCGGTTGCGAAACCCCATGAATCGTTCCTTGGAATACCAGACCTCCTTCAATCCATAAAATCCGAACCGACGAAAATTCCGCTCGAGAAAATGCTCGGCCGCAATCTGCCCGATTGCTCGTTGATCGCTCGCCACTGTCGGAACGCCCGAACTCTTTCTGGAGTTCGTGAGATTGACAATGGGACAATCGAGCTTTCCGGCGAGCTTCATCTGCTCCCTCGTCTCCAACATGGCAATAATCCCATCGCCGCCCCACCCTGACAAGCCCTCCAACGCAAGCGCTGAACCTTCCGGGCTCGAAACAATCTCCCACGGACCGTGCTCCTCGGCGTAGCGAAAAATCCCATGCGTGATGCGCTCCTGGTGCGGTGCACCCAACTGGTAGGCCAACGCGATTCGCCTGCTTTTATTTCTGCTTCTGCGTCGTTCCATTCAAAAAGCTATCCCATATTGCGCAAAAAAGCATATTTTGTCCGCAAAACAACTCTTGTGCGATCCTTGAATGCCGATTTCACTTCTTAAAAGAATGTAATGAGCACTCCTGAAACTTCCAACCATCAACTCAAAGCCGGGATGATCGGCATGGGAATGATCTTTGACGAAACCTATGCGCCCATGTTTCGGGTCGCTAAGCAGGGCATCTACGATTCTACCTTTGGCGTCTGTGAAGTCGATTTCTCCGCCGTCGCAACACGAACCGGATCGCGGGCAGAGAAATTTCGCGAGGCGAATCAGGACACCTTCTCCAACTTCACGAGCTTCACAGAGCCGAATGCCGCAGGGCAGCTCGTTTCGGCCGATCCGGACTTTGTCTGCGTCGCCACTCCGGACGATCGTCACTTTGCTGGAGCCAAAGCCGCGCTTGAAGCTGGCAAGCATGTCATCGTTGAGAAACCTTCCGTCCTGTCTCTTCGGGAACTCGACGAGTTGGTTGCTCTCGCTGAAAAGAATGAGGTGCTTGCCAAGATTGTGTATCACAAACTTCTCGATCCCGATCACAAAAAGCTCCGCACCCTCGTCGCAGACGGCGAACTCTCACACGTCAACAATGGCTATTGCACGCTGCTTGAGCCTAAGTCGATTTCGGGCGGGCAATTTGCCGAATGGATCAAAGGGAGAAACCCCGGCACCTACGTTGCGGTTCACTACATCAAGCTGATCGATTTCACCTTCGGTGGAAAATTGAAACGGGTCACCTGCACCGGCCAACGAGGCCTCGTCGGACCAGCCGATGGAAACACCTGGGACTCGACTCAGCTCCGCCTCGTCTACGAGTATGACTCAGGTCGAGAAGCTGCCTTCGACATCCACACCAGCTGGGTGACGCCGGATAACTTTCCCGGCTACGTCGAGCAGGAGGTGCAGTTTCGATTCGACAACGGAAACTGGAACGGCCATAGCCGACGCAGAGGCGTCGAGTGCACGATCGAGGATAAGACCCCCATCACCGCCAAGATTTCGATGAACAATCACTATAACGGCAGCTTTCTTGAGCCGTGGGAAGAGCGCAGCCAGAGAGGCTACGGCATCGAAGCCATCGAGCGCTTTGTCCGCGAAGTTGCAGAGGTCGAATTCGGCAGGGAAGGATCCCGCGAAGATCGTCTTGCCCGAATGGCCGCCCTCGAATACAACAGCCTCGCAGCGGATCGTCAGGTCGTAGCTGCCGTTCAATCCATGGAAGCACTACTCGAAGAACATGCAGCGGGTCATCCCGACGCCGTCGTCAAAGTGAATGACGAAGAAGGCGGCTTGGCCCTCTACCGCCCCGGCGAAGAAACGCCCGAAGTTTTGTATTCGGGTGTCGTTTAACAACTCATTTTCACTATCCTGATCCTTATTTTTCTCCATGATTACCCATACTGACGAATCCACCTCCAACGAGCTTCGTGCTACGCTCGAATCTACGGAACCCGATTGCCTCCGCACAAAAACGACGAGCATGGCAGTTCTTGCGAAAAGCGAGGGCTCCTATCACTATACTCCCGAGGGTCGAAAGCTTGCCGATTTCACTTCCGGTGTTCTCGTCGCCAACATCGGACACAACCCAAAGCGCTGGTGGAAGCGCGTTCTCGAACTGATGGGATTGGACAATCTCGACGCCGACGGCGATTTTCTCCCTGCTGTCACCCTGACAAGCTACAATGCCGTCACCGAAGTCGAGATGGAAGCCAACCGTCGTCTCCTCGAAAACCTCCAGGCGCAGCCAGGGGGCTCCCGCATGGAGCAGGTCCTCTGGGCCGCGAGTGGTAGCGAAGCAATTCAAAAAGGACTCTGGGCCTGTCTCGCCCGTCGCGAAGGCGAGGACATCATCCTCGCCACCCGCGGAGGTTTCCACGGAAAGAAGGGCCTCGCTGGTGCCGTCACCGGCAGTGAGGACGATCCCGAACGCGACCCGCGGGTTCGCTTCATTTCATTCCCGAAAGAAGAATGTGCCTCGATTGAGAAACGCCGTGAACCAATCGACCTCACTCCCTACCGCGAAGAACTCGAAGCGCTGAAAGCAGAATACGGTGATCGACTTTGCTGTCTCATCACCGAGCCTTACCTCGGCGGAGGCGGATCCTATCATCCCCACAAGGAATACATGCAGATGTTAGAATCCTTCTGCCGGGAAAACGACATCATCTTCATTCTCGACGAGATTCAGGCCAACTTCGGACGAACCGGTTCGATGTATGCCTTCTCCGAATACGGTATCGAACCCGACTTCGTCGCTCTCGGCAAGGGCATGGGGAACGGAGTTCCCGTCGACGCCATCGTAGGACGTTCGGACCTTTTCGGAGTCATGGGATTTGGAGCTGGATCGGACACCTGGAGCGCACACCCACTCGGATGCGCTTCCGTAATCGCTACACTCGAAGAATTTGAGAAAGACGACATCATGGGCCAGGCCGCTGGACTCAGCGAGATCATCGAAGAGGCTCTCGTTCGCCTGACCGAACTACCAGCCGTTACCGCCGTGCGCGGGGAAGGCACAGTCTGGGGAATAGAGTTTGCTCCCCTTGGTGAACTGAGTGCTGATGAGGTTGCCCACGAAGTCGTGCTCCGCGCCTACCTCGGCAATGTAGAGGGCAAAGCGATTCACCTGCTTGGGCCGCTCGCTGGAAAAGTTATTCGAATTGCTCCCCCGCTGAATATGAATCATCGCGAAGCGCGCGAATATTTCGACGTGCTGCATGGAATGATCGCAGGGATGTGAAGGCCTGTAGCGGAACTTGGAAAAATTCCGGGCAGATTGTCTGACGAAAGTTCAAAGGTGGTTCGACGGAAGATTTCCATCCTCCGACACTTCCCTCAGCCCCGCAAACTCGCCAGATACGCGACCAGATCTCGCAACTCTTCGCGACTTAAGCCATTCGTGAGTCCTTCTGGCATGAGCGATCCGGTGTTTTCGATCCGCGTGATTTCCTTTCGCGGAAATTCCTTCACCGCTCCTGTGGCCATTTCACGCAGGCGAAACATTCCATCAGCTTCACCTTCCCGGTATCCAGCGAATACATCCCCGCCCTTGGTATGGACCGTGATGGAAAAATATCCTTCTTTCAGTTGCCGCTGCGGCCAGAGGACAGATTCGACGAGAAGGTCTGGTGAAAGCCCGGCCCCCACCGTATCGAGCGAAGGCCCGATGATGCCACCCTGCCCACCGATCTGGTGACATGCAATGCAGGTGAGCTCGGCACGGTTGTAGATGGATTTTCCGACTACGGCATCTCCGCCTTTTGCCACCTCATCGACGAGTTTCGCCACGAATTCGGGCGAATGAGCCCGCGCACCGGAATCGATTCCCATAGTATCCTGAAGAAAAGCCAAGAGCGCATCTTCTTTCGCGCCCATAGCACTCAATGCAGATACAATATGGGCTGCTGCCTCTTTTTCTGGCGGTGTCTTTTTCAAAGCCGACAGCAAATGCTGAGACGCACCCTGTCGATTCAAAAAGGGCCTGAGAAGAGGCTCTGCTATTTTCGCCAAATCCTCTTTCTCAAAACTCGTAGCGACCTTGTCAGCGACAGCAATCGGGGCAATGGGAACCAATGCTTCGACGATTGCGGATCGCGTGAGAGTTGGAGTATCAGCGAAACCGGACAAAAGTGGCTCAACTGCCCCTTTGCCGTTCAGTTTCGCAAAAGCCTTTGCCGCTTCGGCGCGAAACGAATCCTCCATCCAAGCTGACTCAAATACCTTGCGCGCAGGCTCGCTTACTCCCTTCACATCCCAAGCCCCTCCCATTCGGAAAGCAGCCACTCGATGGAGAACATTTCCCGATTCGGAAATCGCGACGAGCAAGGGAGCAAATCCGTCAGCCGGCTTTGTTTTGCGAATCGAAGCAATCCTCGCAAGTTCGTTGAGAATCTCGATCTCCGGATTTTCTCGCAGGAGAAACAAGAGATCCTCAGGAGTCCCATTTCTCGCCAAAACCTTGCTTAGAGAAACGCGAGCTTCCCGGGAAAGCTCAGCATCCTTGAGCCGCTCCCTCGCGATATCGAGCGCGCGATTTCCCCCGAAAGTCTCGAGGAAATAGGCAAGGTGTTCCGGCTTTTCGAATTTCAGGTCACCCGATTCGATTCCTGACAATGCTCCCGGAGCAAGGGCATGCACCGTTTGCTCCAACGCGTAGTCGATGAATCGGTCGCGCGGATAATCCAATGCCGCTAGAGCCACTGGCAATGCTTGCGGAGAAGCCGAATTAGCAGCAGAAACAATCAGATCCAATCGCTGACGCGGATCATGCCCCTCCATCCGCTCCGCCATTTTCGGATTCCACATCCTGAATGGAATTTTGTCTTCCACGTCAGAGCTATCTAGATGATAGGTCTGAGGCCACTGATTCGGCTTCTGCAATTCCCGTCCCCTCGCTGTGACTCTCCACACTCTCCCATGCTCCTCATCTCGATCCGGGTGTCGCAGCGAAGCCTGGTAGTGTCCGATAATCGGATTAAACCAGTCCGCCACATAGATCGCGCCATCGGGTCCGATTCGAACTTCTACCGGACGAAAACTTCCATGATCGGAAACCATCACTTCGATAGGTTCCACTTTCGCGTAGCCCGATCCCTCTGGCACTAATGGAAAAGCACTGACCCGATTGGAGTAATACCCCACGATGAGAATGTTATTCTGAATCCAGTCTGGCAGATGCGGAGAATCAACATATTCGCCCCCCATCGATTTTCCGGGAGTTGCCCCGACATTGCCAACGGGAACCAAATTCTTTTGATGAGTCGTCGGGATTAATCCTGGCGTTGCGAAGATCAACTCCTTGTTATTCGACTTGATGAAAAGCGCCCCTGTCTTGTCAAAAGCAATTCCACACGGATTCTGCGTGCAGAGGCTTGGAAAGCAGAACGGCTCAAGCTTCAATGTCCCCGGATCAAACCGCCAGAACCCCGCCGTATCTCCACGGACAATTCCCCAAGGGGTTTCCACCCGCGAATAACAGTGCAGCCCCTGACTGAAATATAATTTGCAATCCGGCCCCCAGGTAAAGTTACTGATATTCTGGTGCGTATCTCCGGTTCCGAAACCGGTTAGAAGGACTTCCCGAGTGTCAGCACGATCATCACCGTTTGTGTCCCTCAGCAAAAGCAAATTAGGGCCTTCCCCAAGGTAAACTCCTTCATCAGACAACGCAAAACCCATCGGCATATCGAAGCCATCGGCAAATACCGTCGACTTGTCAGCCCGACCGTCCTTGTCGGTATCTTCCAAAATTACGAGCGTATCATTCGGCATCTCGCCCGGCTCAAGCTGGGCATATGTCAGGGTCGTGAGAACCCATAGTCGCCCCCTTTTATCCCAGTGCATCGCCACCGGATTCGCGATCCCCAGTTTTTCATCTGCGAAGAGATTCACCTCGAAATCTTCATGCAATCGGAAAGCCGCGAGCTGGGCCTCGACCGAATTATCTTTGGCCTTTTTTCCGACTGAAACGCCTTGGCCACAGACATCCGAAAAAAGGAAAAACGAAATGAGCAAAATCTGGAGGGACAAGCCCAGTCTTGCCCTCCCTCGCGGCAAGGGACTTTTTGATTCAAGTGAGCTGTCCATCGTCATTTCGAGAGTGCAATCGACATTGATTCTGCTTCCAGCGGGCAATAAGGAGCCTGCTCCTACAAGCGCTGACGCGCGAAATTCTGTGATCATCGTCCGCCTCCTTTCGCCAGCTTCCAGATCTCTTTTTCTTTCTCCGCGATCAACGCTGGATAGCGTTTCAACTCCTCCTCAAACCATCTCTTTTCCGGATTCTTGTGATCGCGGGAGCTCGGGACTTGCTGTCGATCCCCATAGAGAAAGGCCCAGTTCGTGGGGCGATAGTATTGATCCCAAAGATGGTTCTTTTCGAGGATGGCTGTGAAAAGATCTTCATGATTCGAACCATCTTTTCCAACTGGGCACTCCAGTCCTCTCCCATTAATTGCAGCGAAAACCCAACTAGCCCAGCCATGCATTCCCACAGAAGAAAGGTGAATGCCCGTCTTTTCAAAAGCACCTTCAGGCATCGATTGCTGGGGGCAATTTTTTACACCTCTCCTCTCCGCCACCGACTCGATCACCTCTGAGTATTTCGCCAGCACCACATTCCGCTCCTCCGTCAATCGCGCCGCCGGTCCCACCTTCGCAAAGGGCACCGGCTGGACGACAACAATCCGTTTTGACAACTTCTGCAGCTCCCCAATCAATCGATCATAAGCCGCTTCGAAATCAGCCAACGCATCCAAGCCGTTAAGCGATTCCATTTTTCCAAAACTCAGAACGAATACACCGGGGTCGATTTTATTTCGTCCATCAGGGACGCTGCCCTCGCGAGTGTCTCCTTTTGCGGTGTAGAAAAACATCGGTCGCTGCTGGCGAAACACCGTGTCTGAAGACCAGCCTAGATTCCGCACTCGAATCTTCTGATCAGGAAATGCCGTCTGCAGCATCGCTTCGAGATAACCGAACTCCTGCATCCGGAAAACATCCGCACCACCCATCAGGCTGACAGTTAACCCTGTCTGGTCACTGAACAAACCTTGTTCGGTCGGCAGCTCAACAGGGTCAGGTTGCGGCTTAAAATGACGAACCAAGGCGAGGGAGTCATCCTGTTGAGCAGGATCGAAGCCAGAAGCCATCGTGCTCGCAAGGGCGACCGCCAGAATGGCGAGAAATCGAATCATGCATCCGATGTTGCGGATTTTCTTGACCTATCGCAAGGACGGGATGGCGTTTGTGAAGCACATTTTTCCCTTCCCATTCTCCGCTGTCGCGTTACTGCTTTTTTATGTCTGAATCCGAAAATGCTTCCCCTCGCGATCCATCCACTCTTCGCAGTGCCCGTTGGTGGGCGCCTGACGATCAGCGCAGCTTCGGACACCGCTCCCGGCTCAAGCAGATGGGATTCGATAACGATGACTTCGAGGGCAAGCCGACCATCGGCATTCTCAACACCTGGTCCGAGGTGAACAATTGCCACACGCATTTTCGCGATCGAGCCGAGGAGGTGAAACGCGGCGTCTGGCAGGCGGGAGGTTTTCCACTGGAAATCCCAGTCATGTCGCTCTCAGAAAGCTTTATGAAGCCGACAAGCATGTACTATCGAAACCTGCTTGCACTGGAGGTAGAGGAAACGCTTCGCTGTTACCCGATCGACGGAGCGGTCCTGATGGGCGGCTGCGACAAGACCGTTCCGGCAACGATCATGGGGGCAACCTCGGCAAACATCCCGAGCATTTTCCTCCCGGCGGGACCAATGTTAAAAGGTTGCTGGCGCGGGGAGACACTCGGGTCGGGAACAGACATGTGGAAATACTGGGCCGAGCGCCAGGCTGGAAACCTTTGCGAAGACGGGTGGAGCGAACTGGAAGACGGGATTGCTCGTTCTCCGGGGCACTGCATGACGATGGGGACCGCGTCGACTATGACCGCAATCGCAGAAGTTCTCGGCCTCTGCCTGCCGGGCTCGACTTCGATCCCAGCAGTTCATTCGACTCATACCCGAATGGCCTCAGCAATCGGACGACGTGTCGTGGATCTTGCCTGGGATAAGATAACGCCACGCAGCCTGTTGACGGAGGATGCCTTTCACAATGCGGTCGTCACTGACATGGCTCTTGGCGGATCGACGAATGCGATCATTCACCTCATTGCGATGGCGGGTCGAGCAGGGGTCGAACTGACTCTGGATACGTTCGACGAAATCTCCGAGCAGGTAAAAGTCATCGCGAACATTCGACCCTGCGGCGATTACGTGATGGAGGATTTCTACGACGCCGGAGGCATTCTCGCTCTCCTCTCGCAGATCAAAGACCACCTCAAACTGGACGCCCCGACGGTGACAGGAAAGACACTCGGTGAAAACCTCGAAGGAGCTGAAGTCTTCAACGACGACGTGATTCGGCCGATCGATCGACCTGTTGGAAAGGCGGGAGGCACTTTTGTCCTGCGCGGAAATCTCGCGCCCGACGGGGCCGTCA
>Ga0181569_10000302_pt1 | contig 37861 bp, 35 predicted proteins | sample 101ome_19_FD_132452 | JGI IMG/M metagenome (GOLD analysis project Ga0181569, IMG submission 132452) | Coastal salt marsh microbial communities from the Groves Creek Marsh, Skidaway Island, Georgia - 101405AT metaG (megahit assembly) | ecosystem: Environmental > Aquatic > Marine > Intertidal...
AATCAAGCAAAACTTAATTGATCAAATCAAGAAACCTGTTCTATGGACCCAGACCATTTCCAATATGTCAAAGTTTGGAGTAGAAAAAATTATTGAGTGTGGTCCTGGAAAAGTTTTAGCTGGTCTTACTCGTAGAATAGATAAAAGTCTTTCAGCAAACGCTATAATTGATAAGAGTTCGTTAGATGAAACAATTAAGGAGATTTCATAATGGTAGATTTATCTGGAAAAGTTGCATTAGTTACCGGCGCAAGCAGAGGAATTGGACAAGCAATTTCACTAATTCTTGGAAAAAATGGAGCTACAGTTATAGGAACTGCTACTAGTGAATCTGGCGCTGATGCGATATCCAAAACATTTCAGGAAAATAACATCCCTGGTAAGGGATTTGCACTAAATGTGACTGAAAATGATCAGATTGAAAATCTCATGAAATTCATCTCAGATGAATTTGGATCTGTAGATATTCTTATTAATAATGCAGGCATAACTCGAGATAATTTACTCATGAGAATGAAAGATGATGAGTGGAACGACATTATGAATACCAACTTAGCCTCAGTCTACAAAATGTCAAAGGCTGTACTGCGTGGAATGATGAAGAAAAAAAATGGAAGAATTATTTCTATAGCTTCAGTTGTAGGTGCAATGGGTAATGCGGGTCAAACAAATTATTCTGCTGCCAAAGCAGGAATTATGGGTTTCACAAAATCTCTTGCTAGAGAAGTTGGTCCAAGGGGAATTACTGTCAATGCGATTGCTCCAGGATTTATTAAAACCGATATGACAGATGCATTACCAGAAGAGCAAAAAGAGTTTCTTGCAAATCAAATACCTTTGGGCAGATTAGGAACAGTCGATGAAATTGCCGCCTCTGTTTTATTCTTGGCAGGAGAATCAGGGGCATATATTACCGCTCAGACTCTTCATGTGAATGGCGGAATGTATACAGTTTAACCCCTTTTCTTTTTAAAAAAATTTTTCAAAACTAAAGAACAATCTTCTTCTAACACCCCACCTCTAATCTTTGGATTATGGTTAAAACAGTCCTGCTCATGAAGTTTTATTTTAGATCCACAAACACCTGTTTTTGGATCATGGGCACCAAAGATCAATCTTGATATTCGTGCATGAACTATTGCCCCATAACACATTGCACATGGTTCTAGAGTGACATAAATAGAAGTACCTGTCAATCGATAATTTCCCATACTTTCAGAGGCTTTTCTTATTGCGCTTATTTCAGCATGCATTGTGGGATCCTTTCTAGAAATTGATAGATTATGTCCACTGGCAATAATCTTCTCATCTAATGTTATCACTGCTCCTACGGGAACTTCGCCAAAAAAATTTGATTTTCTTGCTTCTTTAAGTGCCATTTGCATAAAAAAATCATCATTCATAAAACTTTTCTATAAATTTCTTCTAAGAAATTATCATATTTGTCAATCATATCTCTCGCGGAGTATCTCATTTTAAGATGTTTAATATTAGATTTTGACATTTCAGACTTTGTTTCCCTCTCTAAATTCATATAATCAATAACAGCTTTTACATATTTGGCTTTTTCAAATGAATTAACAACCACCCCATTGTATTTGACAACATCTTTACAATCGCCAACATCAGAGCTAATAATATATTTACCCAAGTAGGCTGCTTCAATAAGTGTCAATGGAAGAGCTTCAGCAAATGACGGAGAAAGATAAATATCAATTTCATTCAAAAGGAAATTAATGTCATTTCTAAAATCCAGAAGCAGAACATTATTAGAAAGGTTGTACTTTTTAACTAAAACCATCAACTCTTCATTGGCTTGGTTAATAAATTTCCCTGCAAGTATTAATTTGGCATCAATGCCTTGATTAATAATTTCTTTTAAAACTTCTAAAGCAAGCTTATGATTTTTTAATTTATGATATCTAGCAAAAAAACCAAGCACTAATTCTGGCTGATAATTGTTATCAGAGGATTTGAAAAAATAATTAGTTTTCCCTTGGTTCTTAAATTTAGAAGCACTAATACCATTTTCTATTATAGTAATATTTTTCGAAAAACCATGATCGATATGTTCTTTAGAGTTTGATTTGGAACACGATAGAAGCGAAATATTTTTCTTTGAAGAGATTAAGGCGAGAATCTTAAATATAATTTTTTGCAAAATATTGAGTTCTTTATATGGAACGCCATTATGTAAAGAAAAAACCAAATGATGTCCTCCTGCAAAAATATTGGCCAGATAAGAAATTAGAGATGTGTAATATATTGAAGAAATAATAATACTTTGATCTGATTTTTCGAGGTATTTAATAAACTTATAGAGAAAAATTATATTCCGATAAGATAACGGAAATTTATTAGTTTTATAGCCTAATATGTTTTTTTCTAGGATTGAGATTCGATCAACTCTATATCCTCTTAAAGGTAATTCACTTTCTAATTTCGAAAAAATTTTTTCTACACCACCGCCATCTGATAAACCCTCAAGGAAAAGAATATTTTTATTAAAGAATTTTTCTTTAATAAGACTATCTGAAATTCTTTTTTTATAAGAATTGATAATATAAAGGTATATTTCTTTAAAGAGATAATAGAACTTAATACTTAAAATTAATTTCAAAGTATTAATAATCTTAAACTCTGAAAGAAGAGAAACTATTTCATAACGATTATTTAAATTGCTACTTAGAGGATGCTCTTTTAGAATTTGTAAACTCTCCTTATAAGCAATCTTTCTTTGTCGATTACTTAGACTTTTATTATGACTTAAGTAAATACATACATATTCATCTACATAATCACATTCATAGTTTCTAGCAATATCTAAAAAAAGCTTGTAATCAATTGAATTCTTTAATTGTGTATCAAAACCTCCACATTTCTTATATGCTTCTCGAGAAAACATAACCGAAGAAAAGAATATGAAATTCTTATTTAACAAACATGAATAGATATCTTGATTTTTTGCTCTGTCAATTTTGTAATAAAACTTGCCATTTTTTTTAATCGCAGTTCTACCATAGACCAACCCAATATTTGGATTGTCTAGAAATTTATTAACCTGTAACTGGATTTTGTTAGATGACCAATAATCATCGACATCAATAAAAGATATTAATTCAGCATTTGTTTTTTTTATAGCCTCAGAACGAACAATACCAAGGGTTTTTGTTCTATCATTTTTATATATTTTGATTCTTCTGTCTTTTTCTTGGAATTTATGAGCTATATCAATACTCTTATCTTGGGAGTTATTATCATAAAAAACTATCTCAAGATTTCGGTAGCTTTGACTAACTACAGAAAAAAAACATTTCTCCAGAAATTCTTCACCATTTAAGCAGTTTATTATCACTGCAACATTGGGAGAATTATTTTTCATAAATTTCTAATTAATTCAGAAACAACTTTTTCAACCAGGTTTTTGGATAAATCTTCATGAAGTGGTAAAGATAGTAATCTTGGATAAATTTCATCAGTAACTGGTAATTTAATGCTTTCTTGCTTATAAATTGATAGAAGATGATTTGGTTTGTAATGAACTCCGGTTTCAATTCCCAAATCAAAAAGTTTCTGCCTGAGATGATCTCTATCAACCTCTTTTGGGAGAATTACTGGATAAATATGAGGCACGACTTCATCATAATTTTTTACAAGTGTTTTTACATGGGTTTTGCCCAGCAAAAAATCATAATGTTTTGCTAAACATCTTCTTATTTCAAATATTTTCTCTTTTCTTTTAAATTGCTCAATTCCAATTGCAGCCATTATATTGCTCATATGGTATCTCCAACCTTGGAGTCTTACATCAAAATCCCAGCTTCTTCTTCCCTCATATCTTTTTTCCGTATCTCCAATTACTCCCAAAAGTCTGGCTTCATTGATATTTGATATTACTTCTCTGTCATTTGAAACAACGCACCCACCCTCTCCAGAAGTAATATTTTTTATTCCATCAAAACTAAAACATGCAATATCTCCAAATGAACCGATCACTTTACCTTTGTTAGAGGAGCCAAAAGCATGGGCTGCATCTTCAATAACTCGAATTCCATATTTCTTTCCGATATTGAGTATATCTTCTATATTCCCGGCAAAGCCGGCATAGTGAACTGTAATTATTGCCTTAGTCTTTTTTGTTATTTTTTTTTCAATTTCTTCAGGATCAATACATAAATTTCCTAAAGATACGTCGCATGATATTGGTATGGCTCCACATGCAGTAATAGCCTGATAAGTGGCTACATATGTCAATGATGGAACAATTATTTCATCTCCAAATTCTACTCCTATAGCTTGAAGTGCAAGATGAAGTGCAGCTGTTCCATTAACAACACATGAGACTTGTCTGCCAAAAAAATTTTCTAGTTTGTTCTCGAAAGATTCAACATATTTTCCCATTCCAAGAAATTCTTCATCAAGAACCTTAAGAACTTGTTTTTTTTCATTTTCTCCTATAGAAGATTTTGAGAGACGAATCATTCTTGAGTATTTTTCCAGGGGCCCTTTCTTGATTGATAAATCTCTTCGAGGTTGTCTTTATCTCTTTTAGAGTCCATACAATGCCAAAAATCAAAATGCTTATAGGCCATTAACTGTCCTAAACTTGATACTTCTTCAAGAGGCTCTCTCTCAAGGATTGCATTGTTATCTTTTATTAAATCAATGAACTCTGGCTCAAGAACAAAAAAACCACCATTTATCCATCCCTCTGACGTTTGTGGCTTTTCTTTGAAGGATGTAACAATGTCATCCTTAATAATTAACTCTCCAAATCTAGCATTTGGCCTTACTGCAGTTAAAGTAACCATCTTGCCATTTTTCTTATGAAAATTTACCAATTTATCAATATTAACGTCTGATACCCCATCGCCATATGTCAGAAGAAAAGTGTCATTTCCGATCAACCTCTTTAACCTTCTTACTCTTTCACCTGTATGAGAATTTAGGCCAGTATCAATTAAAGAAACCTTCCAATCAATTAATTGACTTTCAATTAAATCAATCTCTCCATTACTAAGATCAACCTTAAAATCTGAATTAAGTGAGTGAAAACTCAAGAAATAGTTCTTAATAAATTCAGACTTATATCCCAAAGCTATTATGAATTCTTTATGGCCAAAGGATGCGAAGTGTTCCATTATGTGCAATAAGATTGGTTTACCACCTATGGTAACCATTGGTTTCGGGATAGAATCTGTGTACTCAGACAAACGTGTACCAAAACCACCAGCTAATATTACTACTTTCACTTTTACTCTCCTAAAAAAATGAGATTTTATTCAATTCTAATCTGTCAACTTCATTTTGGTCATGCTCAATGTTGGCAAAATTTAGCAACATATTAGATTCGTCCATACCTTCGAAAGCCACCCAAAGCATTGGAGGAATAGTCAGTCTGCAATAATTATCGATTGAGAGTATTATCTGAGAGAATTGGCCCTGGGAGCTGGAATCTTCTCTATCATCATAAACTACAAACTTTATTTTTCCCAAAGGTACAACAAAATTAAGGGTCATTAATCTATGGCGCTTCCAACCTTTTATAGCATTATAGTTAATTTTAGAAAAATACACTTCTCCAAAACCAAAAAATCCTTTATCACTCTTCTTAAGGGCATGAAGCACATTCCCATCTTCTAATTCAATAACTTTCAAGGGTGTTAAAATTAAATCTGGAATTTTTGTTTCTAATTCGTCCAAATTCTATTTCTCTTTATTGCTATTTCAGTGTAGTGTTTGATCTGATCTTTCGATATTTTAATTGTGTTATCGTAAGTTGTATTTGAGTAATATGATTTATACCATTCAGCAGTAAATTTAACTGTTTCTTCAAAATTTAAAGTCGGCTCCCAATCTAAATCAAATAAAGCCTTGTCGCAATTAAGCTTTAATAATCCCGCCTCATGAAAAGGAACATTCCCTGACTCATCTTTCCACTTAACATCTTGCCAATATTTTTGCATTTCTTCTATCAGTTCTTTCACAGTATAGTCCTGATGCGCATAGGGACCAAAGTTATAAGCTTCCCCATGAAGTTGCTCATTACTATAAATACTTCTTGCAAGCACAAGATATCCACTTAAAGGCTCTAGAACATGTTGCCATGGTCGAGTTGCTAAAGGACTTCTTATAGAAACCTCTTCCTTTTTTGCCCAGGATCTTACGCAATCAGGAATAATCCTATTACTCGACCAATCTCCGCCACCTATTACATTTCCAGCCCTAGCAATGCCAATTAATATATTCTTATTATCCAAAAAAAAGGAATTAATATAAGTTTTTAAAACTAATTCTGCCATTCCCTTTGAAGCACTATAAGGATCTTTACCGCCTAGACGATCATTTTCTCTATAGCCCCATTTCCATTCAACATTATCATAAGCTTTGTCACTAGTAATGAATATTGCCACTACTTTCTTATTTACACTTCTCAAAGATTCAAGGACATTTGCTGTCCCAATTGAATTTACACTTAATGTATTCAAAGGGTCTGCATATGATTCACCAACTAGAGCTTGAGCTGCTAAGTGGAAAATAAAATCAGGCTCTTCCTTCAAAATAATTTTCTTAATCTCATTAAAGTCTCTTATATCGCAACGATAGTCTTTTATTAATTCTTTCTGATTTATTTTTTCAAAATGACTTGGAGTAGTTAGGATTTGGTCGGAAATTCCTATCACTTTAGCACCTAGTTCAGACAACCACAAACCCAACCATGCACCCTTGAAACCTGTATGACCAGTAATAAGAACTTTTGAGTTTTTAAAAAAATTCATAATTTCGTGATTTTAAAAAATTAATTAGTAGATTTTCAATGAGCATAAATTGGAAAATATTTGTCAGATAACATTTTTCTTCTAACAAACTCCAAATCTTCGGATGTGTCTACGCTAACAGCATCGCTATCGACTTCTACAGCTCTAATTTTATATCCATTTTCTAATATTCTGAGATATTCATTGAATTCAGCTTTTTCAAGTGTGGTTTGCTCCATCTCTGAATACTGCAGAAGAAATTCTGTTCTAAATGGAACAATATGATAAGCCTTATACATGATTGGATTTTCTGAACGAGCATTAGAGGGTATATCACCTCTTGAAAAATAAAGAATATCCATATTTTTATCGAAAACCGCCTTAATATCAGAAGGAGAATTTCTTTTGGAAAAAGGATTTATTAGAATTCCAACATTAATATCTGGATTTTCAATAAGCTCACTTACAACTTTGTCTATAGATTCTGGATTAACTAATGCTTCATCGCCCTGAACATTAACAATAATATCGGCATCGATACTCTTTGCAGCCTCTGCAACTCTATCAGTTCCGGTTTTATGACTAGAAGAGGTCATAATAGCTTTTCCATGATGTGACGTAACCATGTTAAAAATTTCTTTACTGTCAGTTGCAACAATAACATCATCAAGTGTCTTAGATAGATGACATCTTTTGAGAACATGAACTATCATAGGTATGCCACAAATATCAGCAATAGGCTTATTAGGAAGTCTGGAAGATTCTAATCTTGCAGGTATAACTGCAACCACTCTTTCTTTTGAAATTTTCATCGGAATTTTTCAAAAAAATTGGAAATGCTATTCATAGCTTCATATAAAGCTAATGAGTCTGTTTGGTATGTGACAAAGTCAATACCCATATCTACTAGCCACTTAACATCTTCCTCATCTTTAGCAACAAAACCCCCACATATTTTCTTAACTTGCTTTACTTTGGAAATTCCATCTTCTAATATTTCAAGAACTTCTGGGTTTTTAACATCTCCAGGAAAACCTAGAGATTGGGATATATCATAGGCACCAAAATACACAAGATCTATCTCATTGACCTCAAGAATTTCATTCAAATTATCAAGACCTTCAACTGATTCAATAATTACTCCCAATAATAAATCGTTTGAATTTTGAATATGCTTATTGATTTCCTTGTCATTAAAATTTCCTGCTTTTGTGAAAGGAGAAAAACCCCTTTGCCCCATTGGAGAATATTTACTAAAACTAACTAAATTCTCCGCATCAGCTTTATTATTCACATGAGGAACTATAATGCCATGAGCGCCCTGATCTAGAGCTTGTAAAATCATCCAATCATCAATCTTTGGCAACCTTACAATTCCAAGACATTCCTCATATTTATTGATTGCAGAGATATGCAAATGAATCTGATCTATAGCAAAAGGACCATGCTCAAGATCAATTATCTGGAAATTCAATCCAGAGGAAGCTAGAACTTCTGTCACGAGCGGAGATGCAAGAGTGTTCCATGTCCCAATCATATGTTTCTTACTTTTAAATTTATTTATTAATAGATTCATATATTTTTTTAATTAACAGTCATTAATTCTAAATTTTTAACTATTTTGCAAGGCAAATTCTTGAATGCGCTTCTTGGTGAAATGCCATTGCAAACCGCAATAGATAGACCAACATTTGCTCGATCTCCCATTAATATATCCACAGGGTGATCTCCAATGACTACACATTTCTCAGGATTGCAGCCCATTTTTCTAATAATTTTATTAGCTATCTCAGGATTTGGCTTAACATTTCTAACAGAGTCACCTCCCAGAATGTTATCAAAATAATCCTCTAATTTAAGACACTTGATACTTTTAACTGCTCTTGATGTAATATCAGTTGAAACTATATTGATTGATACATCTTTTGACTTTAGAGCATCTAGGAAATTCCTTACGCCTGGCAAAAGCTTCACAAAATCTTTTAAATGAAGTTCGGAATATTTATCAACTTCTTTGAAAATACTAGAGACAAGATCTTCAGCTGCATTAATTTTTAAACTTTGAAGTTTTTTTGTAACTATTCTAATTATATATTCCCTCGGTTTTATGCCAACTGGACCTTCTGGCTTCATAAGTTTTTTTTTATGATCAACGCCCATTAGTTCAATAAGATCAACTATAAAATTTTCTCTGTGAGCATATGAAGGAGCCAATCTATTGAAAATGAAGTTAGCTCTCAATGCTATCATTGAACACCAATAATTATGAATATCTATTAAAGTTCCATCTTTGTCAAAGAGAACGCATTCAATATCTTTTTTAATAATCTCATTTTGGTAAACTAGATCAGACATTTATGCTATTTCTTACCAAATCTTTGGCAATAGATATTCCCTTTCTTAGGGAGTCAAAATCATTATCAAAGTTGTCATTTTGAATGAATTCTTTAACTATTTTTCTTGCATGAGTACCAATTGATACTCCAGCAAATGGAACTTCACATAATTCTGCAAGTTTCTTTGTTTGACTATTTGTTCCACCTGATAAAAGCATATGAAGTGACTTGAAACTTCTATCCTTCTTTATTAAATCTTTATTAATAATATCGGCAATTGCAATTGCTTGAAGAGTTGTATTATAGTCATCTTCGCCGCCACTCATAGGTACGCCATCAGCTTGTATAATCATCCTATCACCGGCAATTTCTTTAGCTTGTCTAATTCTATCAATTAGATGGGTATTAGATAAATGAAGTCTATCTAAACACATTGAGATAAAATTATTCGGTTGTGCATCACATACTATTTTCCACTCTTCCATAATTGAATCATTGTCAGTAACAGCAGCGTGCAACTCTATATTTTCTGCTCCAAGTTTTAAACATTCTGGAAGAATTTTCTTCAATTCTTTAGCATTATGTTCGTATCTTACTGCTGCAACTTTTGGTGGACAGGCTGCTTCACAGTTTCCGCAACCAATACACTGTCCTCTAATAATTTCATACGAATCAGGAATTGCATCAGTTGGGCAAACAGGAATACACTTTCCACACTCTACGCAATCATCGACAATAAAGGCCTTTCTTACATGATGGTCTCCGCCCATGCCAACACTAACAGTAATAAATGGATCAATGGGTATCTCTATATTTAGTTCTTTTGAAAGTTCTTTGGCTTTTTCTATACCTGAAACACAAGCTCTTACAACATCTGGTGTGGCAGAAATATCTAAACCATTACAGCCAGCTAAAACATAAATAATAGTTAACCTTCTGACTTCTTCAGAGTTTTCATTACCTGCACCACAAACTAATTTAAAGTATTTTCCTTGTTCAAATAAAGTTTTTAGCTGGTCATATCTTTCATTCATTATTAATCTCCCTGCAAAATAGTTCTGGATTGAAAATGGAATTCTTTTCAATAGAGTATAAAGTAGGCGTAATGGAAATAATGGGAACTGCCATTGGATTTGCTGCATACCGTTTCAACATCATTTCAACTTCATCAAATCTAGAATCAGATTTGTTATATCCATCAATACCAGCGACCAGGATTCTCTTAGCCCCTCCTGCAGTAGCAACGGCAATTGCATAGCCTAATGACAATGATGATTCTAATGAGCAACCATTAGAGCGAATATCAAAAGCACCTTCTGTTACTTCTAAACCATAGTCAAGAATTTCCTGATACTGCAAGGTCTCCTTTAGAAAACTTGGAATTTTTGCTTTTGGCATAATTAATTTCTTGTCTAATCTCGCATATTCATCAGCCTCAATTAATATTCGCATTTCATGACACGTAACATAGGCTTCAACAATTTCTTTCTCTATTAATACATTAGTATTTAAACAAAGCACCTTAAGTTTTTTTTGTAAAACGGTCTCATGAATTTCATCTATGTAATATTTTAATTTTGGTCCTGGTCCAATAATTAAAACATCTTGATTTACTAGGAAATCTGAGGCATCCCACTCTCCAGGTTTTGATGATGAAATACCAGAAATTGCCCTTGTTAATTTTTCAAAACTATAAACTGGTGCTTTTTCTGACCTTAAAAATTTAATTGCTGAAAGAATATGATCTGAATCATATCTGCTCTCGCCTACTAGCTGTTGAACATATGTTGGATGAATCCCATTGAGAGCCGATAGGTGATAAAAAATATTGCTGCCCCAGTTATATTTCTCCTTTAATTTACTAAAGTCACTAGAAACTAATTGAAATAGAGCATCTGGAAAGTATTTGCCATCGTTTTTATCTGCAAGCTCAATCGCTAAATGTTCTGTCTTAGCATTGCCGGCACCTCTGCCCATTCCTGTAATAGTTCCATCAATATAATCAAAGCCTAATTCAATAGCAGATAGCGAATTTGAAAATGCCAAACCTTTGTTATCATGCGCATGAAAACCAAGGGAGCCAGTCCAGAATTTTCTTATAGTGCCAGTAATTTCTTTGATTTTTTTTGAATCTAAGTTCCCGAAAGAATCTGCGATATAAAAACATTCGACTGAACTAACTTTAGAAAACTTACTTATAGTTTCTTCAATTAAATCTTGACTTATAAGATCAACCTGCATTAAATTAACAAAAACTCTATACCCAAGTTTTGATAAGTAATCTGCAATTTCAATTGTTTTATTAGAATCTTGTGCAACAAAAGCTATCCTAACAATTTCAACTTGAGATCTTTCTCTTGGTAAAAAGATTGAGTCGATAGTCAAATTTATATCATTATTTCTATGAATAACATCACTTGCATTTAGCATCACCGCTAATTTAATATTAGACGGAATATTTAATTTTCTTAGGAAATTATCAGTAGAGAAAGCATATGGGCCATAATAATCCCCTTTTGCAAAAGTTCTAAATCCAATTTCAACTATTTCAATACGACAAGTGTTAATAGCATTGAGATATTTTTGAACTAAATCAGTCTTAAAGTCCCAGTTAAGGTAATAACCTCCATCTCTTAATGTGCAATCTAAGATATCTACTTTTTGGTTGCTGATCATCTTACAAAAAAAATTAACTTGTTACAAGTTTAATGTATAAGCTTTGAAACAATCAGGAATATTGTTTTGAAAATGATCCTAAAATATTCTCTTAAACTTGAATTATTTCGCATTCTTTTTTCAGTCTCAATCAATAAGTCTATGTTGGACATATCAATATTATTGATTTGCGCAATACCTGTTATTCCTGGCCTTATTCTATCGAGATTCTCTCTCTTTCTTTTTGCAATTAACTCTTCTTGCGAAGGCAAACATGGTCTAGGACCAACAAAACTCATATCACCTGCAATTACATTTATAAGTTGAGGTAGTTCATCAAGTTTTGTATTTCTTAGAAATTTGCCAAATCTTGTAATACTGCCTGAATTTACAAGATGAGTTGGCAAATCTGGTGTTCCAATTTTCATTGATCTGAATTTATACAACCTAAACACCTTTGAATCTTTTCCAACCCGTTCCTGAACAAAGATTGGTTTTGTAGTATCTATAAAACATACTAATAGAAGGAACAAAATTATTGGGGAACAAACTAAGAATAGAAATGTTGAAAGAATTATATCTATTGACCTTATTAGATATCTACTCATCCACTCCCCTATAACGATTTACTACTCTTGAAATTTCATATTCAGTTGAAAATCTTGGAGAGTAGTTTAAGTTATCTTTCAAAAAACTTGAGTCAACTTCCAAATTTGAAAATAATTTTAAAAATCTCGAAGAGAGTGATACTAATATTGCGTTAATGAATTTAGGAATAGAAAAAAAATATCTCTTCTTGTTTAGTGCTTTGGAGATTTTCAAGGATAAATCGTAAATTGAAATGTTTTCATCAGAGATTGGTATTTTCTTACCATACAGAAGAGGGTTTTTTATTGCCATTTCTACGAAACTTATTAAATTATTTAAACCAACCACAGACTTTTTAGCAGTTTTATTTTTCAAGGGAAGGATAGGAAATTTATCGATAATTTTTATTAAAAATAAAATATTCCCTTTTAATCCTGGACCTATAACCAGTGAAGGTCTCAAAATTGAATAATTGGTATTAGTTTTATTAAAAATTTGTAGAATTTTTCTCTCTGCTTCAAACTTAGATTGAGCATATACATCAACAGGTTTCTCATTACTATAAGTACTAAAAGGAATAATATCAGTGTACTCACCAAGAACTTTTATAGAACTTAAAAAAATATAGTGCTCAATATTAGATTCTCTTGCTGCTGTAGTTATATTTGTTATAGTTTGCTCGCATGACTCGATGTCATATTTTGATTGTTTTTTTTCTGGAGTTTTCCCTGAACAGTCTATTATTACATCCTTATCCTTGAAAATCTGCAGCCAAAAATCTATCCCAACTTCGTTAAAATCACCCGCTTCAATTGTATGAATTTCTTTATGAAAAAAAATACCTTTCTTAAAGTTTCTGGTAACTGCAAAAACATTATTACTTGATTGAGCTAATGTGTTTACAAGTTTTGATCCAATAAAACCATTTGCGCCTAATACAACAATATTCATTCTCTAAATCTTGCTATGAAAGTTTTATAAATTTCTCATATTGAAAGAACCAAACTTGAAACATAAGTATATTCCATATTTCTTTTGAGTGGTCATACTCAGATTTTAAATGTTCTCTCCATATTTTGTTCACATAGACATGGTCAAAAAAATCATAATGAGCAAGTTTTTCTTTAGAAAGTAAATCATTTGCCCATTTTTTTAAATCCTCTCTCAAAAGATCTCCTAAGGGGATAGAGAATCCCATCTTGGGCCTATTAATCATTTTTTTGGGAATATAGTTCTCTAAAATTTTTCTAAGTGGATATTTTGTTTCATTATTAATTTTTTCATCGGCTGGTAAGGCGTTTGCTTTCTCAATAATTTCTTTAGATAGAAATGGCGCTCTAACTTCAAGTGAACTCGCCATTGCAGCCCTGTCAACTTTAGTAAGAATATCATCTGGCAAATATAAAGATTGATCAAAAAATAAAATTTTATTTAGACTATCTATATTTAAATTGTTGCTTTCATCATAACTCGAAATTAAATCAACAAGGTGATCATATTTTCCTATCATTTTTCCAGATAAAATATTCGCATATGCTTGTGATAAATTTTCAAAGTTAGATAATCTGGTTAACTTTTCCAATTTATTTGCAGGGTAAGAAAAAGTATATTTATCTGGTAAAAACTTAAAAATAAATAAGAAAAAGTGGTCTAATTTATTTGAGTTTATGTTTTTTAAAACATTTGCCAAAATGCCAAATGTTTTTCTGGGTAGGTACTTTTGAAGAACTGTAATCAATCTAAGGTATTTATGCCTATTATAACCAGCAAAAAGCTCGTCACCTCCATCGCCTGAAAGACATACTGAGACCTCATTTTTTGCAAACTTTGATAACAAATATGTTGGAATTTGAGATGAATCTGCGAAAGGCTCAGAATATACATCTGACATTTTTTCTGCTGTAAGCGCCATTTCCTTAGAAGATAAATGATAATTATGATGATTTGTACCTAAAAATTCAGCCACCTCTTTAGCATAAATTCCCTCGTTGTAAACTCTGTTATTTAAAGAAACAGAAAAAGTATGTGGTGTTATGCCGAGCTCTCTTTTTAATATTGCGCATATTAGAGATGAGTCAATACCTCCAGATAGAAATGCCCCAACCTCTTTGTCAGATATGAGTTGTGATTCAACAGAACGAATAAGTTTTCTGGAAAGCTCAACTTCATCAAGGGAATTTTCTTGTATTCGAAAAGTGTCTGATAATTTCCAGTAATCATATTCATTAAACTCAAAATTTTCATTGAGACTAACAGATGCAAATTTACCAGGAATTAGTTTTTTAAAATTTTTAAAGATTGAATATGGCGCTGGTATATAGCCAAGAATTTTATAAAAATTAAATGCTTCATGATCAAAAGCATATTGCTCATTTTTTAATTCATAAAGAGGTCTTAGATCTGAAAAAAAGTAAAAGGCATCATTATGGAACCCATAATATAAAGGTTTTTCTCCAATTCTATCTCTGGCGATATATAACTGTCGTTTTTCGTCATCCCAAACTGCAAGAGCAAACATCCCTTCTATCATTGATAGTGTTTTTTCAAGGCCATATTTATCAATGAGATTAACAAGCGTCTCGGTATCTGAAGATCCTTTCCAATTATGATTCAAGTCATTTTCAAAATTTGACCTCAGATTATTATGATTATAAATTTCACCATTAAAAATTACCACAAACCTTCCACTTTTAGAAATCATTGGTTGACTTCCGGTATTTGAGAGATCTTGAATGGAAAGACGAGTATGGCCAAATGCAATAGAATTTCTTCCTTCAATCCAGAATCCTTGATTATCTGGACCTCTATCTGAAAAAACACCTGTCATGGTTTTAATTTTCTTATCTAGAGACTCTAAGTTAACTCTATCTCTATTCCAAAATCCACAAATTCCGCACATACTATATTTTCTTACATGTAATTGGCTTGGAGTAATCTATGCTCTGAATTTTTTGAAAAGATCTCCAGCCTCTATTTGGGATAATATTTGTTGAGCATAAATAAATATTTTTTCTTTGCAGCTCATCTTTTGGCTGTTTGAAAATCTGAGAAAGCCCAACTAAGCCGGTGATAAGCGTTCGGTTATTAAGCAAAATGGCATTAAGATATGGTGGAAATTCAATGCTTGATATTTTAGCCTCAAGCGGTGGAACGAATTTTATCTTCTCTATAAAGTCTTTTTGAATTACGTTCTGATTTGAATTTCTTATTATATTGTTTTGATTTAAAATTCCTGTTGTTATTCCGGGACTAAATGAATACTTATTTTCTATATTATTATTCTGATATGTAATATCTTTTTCTAAAAGGTATGGCACAAATATGAATTGGCTATAAATTGATAAAAAAATGAACATTAAAAATTTATAGTTTAAATTTAATACGATAAAGATAAAGAAAATCAAGAAATAATTTATCAAGTACTCTATCTCATCTGGAAGAATCGCCCAACGAACTATGTAGACAATGGTTGCAATTATAAGAAGATATTTTAAACTCTTAGAATAAGTATTTTTTTCATGTTTTCTATAGGGAAACACATTGAAGTATTTCAAAAAAAATATTAAAGGGAAAACAAAAATTCCAAATAAATATGTTGGGCTAAGAAAAAATCTTACTAAATATCTTAAGTCTATTACCGGAAATAATGAAACCCCCGAGAAAGATACAAAAAAATTATATTTTAAGATAAAAACTAGAGAAACAAAAACACAAAAGAAAATACCACTTATGTACATTTTTTTATCATTTTTTTTAGTAATGATAAAAAAAAGAAAAAGAGTAAATACAAGAAAAATATTATCTGGCCTTGTTAGGGTGGCAAGAATCCCAAATAAAACTGCAAGATACAAATAAATATTATTTTTCTCATAATAATATCTAATAGAAGAATATAAGAAAATTATGGAGAGAAATAAAGATTGCATTGTTTCCATTGGAATAGTTGAATTTATAACTATTAATGGATGAAATCCAAACGCCAGAGAAAAAAATAATTTGTACTTTAAGTTTAAAAAATTGAAGATTAAAAAAATTGATATGATTGATAGAAGCCATAGAGTATAGCTGTATATATTTAGAGCTTTCAAACCTCCTAAGTCATATAGATATCTTGAAATTTCTTCATATAGAGGAACTCCTAATACTCTACTTGGTAGATAACCATTATGCGACCCATAAAAACTTTCCACAATGGCACGAGAATCTGAGTCTTCTGCAAAACCAAGATTTGTGTAACTATAATTGCCTACTATAAGTAAAACAACTATAAGAACGTATAAAAGAAATAAAAAACTACTACTTTTTATTTTTTTCAGTTCTTTTAACATAGAAATTATTTACCCAGAATAGCACCCCGATAGATACGATAAAAATAAAAAATACAAATCTCATTCTGTAAACAGTTCCAATATTGGGGTTCACATATGAAATTAAAAGCATCGAAGCAAACGAAGATAATAGGATGACTGTTATGTTCTTGTTTTTTATAATTTTAAAGACTGATAAAAAAACAACAACTAATGCAAAGTAATAAATAAACATCTCGATTAATGAGACACTTCTCATTATCTTGGATTTAGAATTTGTACCATCAGAAATCAACATATTTGGAAAAGGAGCAAGAAATGAAACCTGGAGAAGCCTAGGAAAATGATTCTTGAGGTCCTCAAAAGATTTATAGGAAATATTTGAATCAATATCTGAATCGGCTTCATAGTTACTGAAAGCATCCCTATATTTGTTTAATCGGCCAAAAGTCTTAAGGAAAATTTTATCTTTCAAATCATAACTATTATCTTTTTTATTTGATTCTAGATTTGTTTTTCGAGTTGATTGAATTTCTTTAGTTGATTGAATTTCTTTAGTTGATTGAATTTTTTGCGCAGGCTCAGAAGAAAATATCTGATAATTTGTGCCAAGTGCCAAAAATGAATAAATTGCAAAAAAAACTACCAACTTAAAACTTGCGTTTAAGTTAAATTTTGGTAAATTAAATATTACAAAAAATATTAAAAAATACATAATTATTATTTCTTTGTAATATGGTCTTACTAACAAAATAATTGATAGAGAAAGAAATAAAGCCAACACTGTTCTTAATTTCAATTTTTCTTGAAGTAGAACAAAAGTTGAGTAAAAGAATAATAAAACCCCAAATATAAATATTCCATCTTTACCAATTTGCGCCCACCACTGAGCAGAAGAAGGAAAAAAAATAAAAGGCAAAACAGAAATGAAAACTGCCTTAGGATTTAAATTAGTTTTTTTTAAAATTTTAAATAGTAACACTGCAGAAATTGCATGCATAAGAGCATTGAAAAAAATAAATGCCCACGGCTCACTCTCAAGAAAAAAGTAGAATATTGAAACAATTCCTGTTAACGCGGTTTCTATTTGAGATCCTACAAAGTTACACTCTCTAGCATAGCAAGCATTATCGAAAAGGTAGGGTTTCAACTCCCAATAACTCAAACCCACATTTTTTAAATACTCAGTATAAGTAGAGGCAAGATTGTGATAGGTTACTGCATCACTGACCTCTAACAAGCCTAAGCCCCAATGATATTTACCTAAAAGATTTGGGATTATATAGAACTGAATTAATAATGCCCCAATGAGTACATAGACAAATGAGATGAAAAAAAGAAGTATCTCGAAGTTTTCCGCTTTTTGAAATAAAAAACGCCTCATAAAAATTTATTTTCCTTAAGAAAATTGATATGTGAAGAAAATTGATATGAGTCAAATAAATTAGATAATTTGTATCTGGTAGTTTTTCCAATATTTCTATAAAATCTAATTTTTTGGAGAAATTTTGATTCATGATATTCTTCAAAATTTTCACCAATTTCATAGGGATGCATGTAAATAACTCCCGGTTTAGAGTTTCTATTAAGATGAGAAATTGAATATTTGGAAAAAATTAAAGGGAACAATCTTAGATATCCACCTCCTAATGTAGGTATATTTTTTCCTAGAATGTTTATTGTTGACATAGGCATTTCAACAAGACCATTTCTCATTTTTATTGGAGTGTTAACATGCTTCCAATTACAACCGTAAAGATCATGTCCGGTTACAGGGAAAATTGAAGAATCGTATATAAAGCCGTTCTTAATAAGTAAATCAAAAATTTTTTCTTTTTTATTACAAACAGAAAAAAAAGGGGCGCGAAAGCCCTGCACTTCAATGCTTAATTTATCCTCAATCAAAGCTTTAGATTTGTATATGTATTCATTTATTTTGCTTTCAGGCAATCTATCAACAAATACATGTCTGTATCCATGAGAAGCTATTTCATGTTTCTCAGATAGTATTTTGTGTCCTATCTCAGGAGCGGCTTGAATTATCCTTGAAAGAATAAAAAAAGTGGCTTTAACTTTATGATGATCAAAGAATTCAAGGATGATTTCAAGATTTTTATTGATTTCATAAATAGAGCTTTTATCCTCGCCAATAGTTTGATTTTCTTTGTAAATTGCAGATTTACCCTCTATAGAACCCTCAAGATCAATTGAGAGAATATTAACCATTTTTAGTTATTTTGACTAGATAATCCCTACCAAAATTGTTAATTACCACTGAATGAGATTTGTGGTATCTATTGAATAATAATTTTAAATCTGACATAGTATAAAACCGCAAATAACATTTCTTCTTATATCGAATTTTTCTCTGAAGTGACATGAGATCGTATTTCTTGGGAAAACTAATTACAGAAATCTTGTCAGTTTCTGAAATTATTTTATTAATAAAACTATCAGGATTCTCAATGTAATCTAGAACCCCAACTGCAATACTTGCGTCATATTTTTTGCTAACTTTAAGATCTAAATAATCCTCAAAAAGCCAATCTATAATATTATCTCCAAATTGTTCTTTTTCAGTTCGTTTAGCAAGCTCTAACATGTTGACAGAGAAATCAAGTGCAAGAATTTCATTTATGCCTTTGTTCCTCAATGCTAGAGAATAATCACCAGGGCCACATCCGATATCTAATAAGGACTTAGAATCAGATTCTAGTATACTATTAACTGTGTAATGATAACGCTTGAGCATACTATTCCTAAGAAGCCTAGTGGTAAGTCCAGAAATTCTGTTATTTGAATAATACCCCGATATAGAGCCAGAAATTTGGGAGAAGGGTTTTGCATAATTATCAAAAAAATTCTTAACACTTTTCATAAATTTTTTCCTCGATGAGTTTTAATTGTCGCTCAATATAATTTATTTCTGAAAAATTATTTCTAGCATTTTCTCTTGCTCGCTTTGAGAAGATATCTAGTTTTTTACTATTTGAGATTAAAAATTCTATTGCCTCTTTCAGCTCGGTTATGTTACCAGGTTCATAAGTCAAACCATTAACCGTTTTTTCAACAATTTCCCTATTGCCTCTAATATTGGTAGCTATCACGCCAAGAGATGAGGCTTGCCCTTCTATAGTAGATCTTGGCATTCCTTCTCGATAGGAGGGTGAAACAAAAATATCTGAAACGGATAAATAATCCTCAACATTGCTTACCATGCCAGTAATAACCAAATTAGACTTATCTATTAAATTGCGATAATTTTTGTATATAAACGGCAATACTGAGTTAGTTTCTTGCTCAATTACTCCACCAACCAAAACTAATTCAATGTTATTGTGTTTAATCAAGGAAAACGCTTCTAATAAATCTTCAATGCCCTTATTTTTTACAATTCTCCCCACAAAAACAATTCTAATAGAGCCTAGATTGAGATTGAGTTCCCTTTCTCTAGACTCTCTATTTCTTCCACTTAACTTATAGAATTTCTCGATCTTTATTCCATTTCCAATTCCATGTATTTTTTTTCTACATCCGGGTAATTTTGAAAAGAAAGTGGCATCTTCATAGCTTTGAGACAAGATTAAATCATCTGCGAAAGAAAGAACATACTCTAACAACACGGTTAGATAATAACCAAAAAGAGACTGTCCATCATGAAAATAAAATCCATGAGCGGTATAGCAGTTTATTGTTTTTTTAAGTCTTCTGTCGAATGAAAGTAAAAAGGATAAACGAATAGGTATACTTGCGTTTCTATTATGCGAGTTACAAAGAATGTAGTTATTGTTAGTAATAATTTTTTTACACTTACTCATAACACTAAAAAAACTAAATAGTGAAGCCTTCTTTGGAAAGGCGATGTTATAGTGGTTGCTGACAGAACTCTTGACTTCATTAGAAAGCCTTTTCCCCTCACACACAAGATCAATTTGATATCCTTTTTTTCTTAGAGCTATAAAAAGAGGTGCCAAAAATTGATTAGCATAAAAGTCAGTATTACAAACCTGAAGAATTTTTTTTGTCATTTATGATTTTGTCTAATTTTCCAATATAACTTCTTAGCTAGAATAATGTTCATATAAAAAAAACAATAAGGATTTTTTACAAAATTAAAAAAAAATTTATCTAACCTTCCCTCATTCAAACTCTGATGTATATCAAATAAACATTGGTTTTTTTTAAGATTTAATTTCAATTCATTGGATTTTTCATATCTTTTTAAAATCAGTATATTGTCTCTACAGGCATCAATATTTTGAATTTTTGATAAATTACTATCATGTATCCTGTAAATTGTTAAAAAATGTGGAGTATATGTTAGGCCGCTATTATTGGCAAATTTGAGATATAGATCATAGTCTATAGAATTTTTTAATTCACTCGAAAATCCACCAACGGAATCAAAAGCCTTTTTTGATAAGAAGATAGATGAGAAAACTATAGGATTAGGTGATGAGAATAGCTTCTTATTAATTGAATCTGGTTTTTCATTAAAACCTATAATGGGTGAAGCTTTTTCTATTTCACCATTTCTAAGAATAAATGCATCTGTAAATGACATACAAAAATTTGTTATTTTTTTTGCTTGACTCAATTGAATTTCTATTTTTTCTGGACACCATAAATCATCAGCATCTAAAAAAGCAATGAATTCAGTGTCACACTCATTAACAGCTTTGTTGCGAGCCTCAGGCAAACTTAAGAATTTTTCAGACTTATAGTACGAAATTTTATTTTCATATTTTTTACAAATATCTGCCGTCTTATCTTGAGAATAATTGTCATAAACAATTATTTTTATATTCTTGTGAGTCTGCGAAAGTGCATTAGAAATAGTTTCATTAAGAAATTTTTCGCCATTATGAACATTAATAATAACTGAAACATAATCATCAAATTTTCTTGCATGATTTATATTTTTCGTACATTCGGATAAAGAAATTTCCTTTTTTATAGAATTATGTTTTGGAGTTGTTTTTAATAAAAAAATTGGTGAAATAAATATTGCAATAAAATAGAATATGACTCTAAAAAGATAGCCTACCAAAGTACTTATATTCATATAAAAAAGATATCTTAAGAGAAGCAAATTACTAATTAACAAGAATCGCGCTCTGATAAATTGATTTTTTCTGGAGGATAGCCTGTCTCCAGTTATAGAATATATTCTAGTAACATCACTTGAGATATAGAATTTATAACCCAAACTTAACATCTTTAAGTAGCTTAGACCCTCACTTCCCCTAAGGAAGTTTATAAATCTAACCTTCAAGAAATCTCTTTTTCTTGCAATAAGCATACATTCGCCATATGTGCCATGGTTGATCATTTCATAAAGTGACATGAAATGAGAATCTACATAGACTCCATTTATACTATTAGAGTACTTATTTATGCTTCTAGTTAAAATAAAGCTTATATCATTTTTTTTTGCATAAATTATATTATTAGCAATTACCTTCTCAGCGTTATCAGAAAATAAATCATCGGCATCTAGAAACACAATCCAATCATATTTTGCTTTTTCAGCTCCAAAATTCTTAGCATAAGTAACACCATGATTCTTTTGTAATCTAAAAAATTTTATGAGACCGTCTCTGACATACTCTTGGTATTTTGAAGGCAGGTCTATGAATTCAGATTCAGAAGACATATCATCTACAAATATCAATTCGGCTTTGAAGTTTGCTTTGTGTATAAAAGAAACTGCACTATTAATCGCGTTTATTGTTAAGGCGAATCTATTGAATGCCGGCATAATTATTGAAATCATTGATATATTATCTCAAGTGTAACTGGATATTTTGGATAAATTAAAATCTTATTTAAAGAATCATATTTATGGAAATATGAAATTCGACATATTTAATTTATTTGGCATATTAAGTCCTTTTTTTAAAACCATTGAAATCTTTTCATAGTCCTTAATATAATTTGCGGAATTATTTTGATAAAAACAACTGATTCTTTGCGGAATTTTTTCAGATTTTATAGATTGTAGAAACTTAAATTTATTCTCTAAAATGTCAGCATTATTCCAATTCGGTCCAAGCGATCTTGCTAGCGAAAGTACCGGAGAGCCGTACATTAAGATATCAAATATCGCAGCACTATCGAGCACAATAAAACATCGTGTCTTTCTTACCAAGCTCATCATATCTCCTTCATGCAAAAAACAATTTACTGGTAAATCATTCCAGTTAATTTTTTTCATCATTCTTTTAAAGTTTGCCATTGGATGTTGTTTGATAAGAATCTTAATTTCTTTTTCTAGAAAGAAATTGTGGTGCATAAAAACTTTATCTAGAATCTCTATGCTTGCATTCTGATCAAGGGGCAATATAATTGAAACATAATCACCGCGTTGCTTGGTTGCAACTTTTTCTGTAAAGTTTTGTCTAATTGCCGGACCACTCTTAACCTTTGCTCTTGATACTCCTTGGTTAATAAAATAATTACGACCTAACTCTCCACTAGTTACAAGAACATCTGGAAAAGTAGATGAGTTTATATCATCACTGGATAAGTTGCATGCAAGATAGTCTTTTGATAAAAGCGAATGATAATATCCCAAATGATACGAATTGCCCTCAAAGTGATTTTTAAAGAAAAATGATAGAAACCGCTCGGGATTATCCATTTCAAATACATCAATTAAGCTAACTTTTGTTAATTTTCTTGTCCAAGCTGGTAAAGCTCTATAAACCTTCCAGAATTCTATTTGATTAAAACTTGTTCCAGAAAATATTAATCTCTCGCGCAATAGTAAATTATTTAGATCTATGTTGTCAAATTTATAATTTCCTAATGGTATTGAGAGAATACTCTTAAAACTATCAGCAAAGACCTTTAGATAATCTTTTGGCTTTAGAAAGTCCTCAGGAATAAGAAAATTATGTTTTCGAAGTGATCTATATATTCTAATAAAAGGAATTTGATTGTTATATAACCATGGTATTCGAAAAACTTTTTTGCCTTTTTTGGATAGAAAATCTGGCAAATCCAGAAAATATCTACAATAAATTTTATTACTATTTAAGAATGCACTATCATCTAGGCATTGATGAATTAAATATATGCTTTCCTTTGGTAAGTTTTTCGTTGTGTTTTTCTTAGTTACTAAGCTAGCTATATATCTTTTAAACATTCTATATATCTGCCTATGAAAATAGAATCCTGCCCTAATAATTAATTTTGACCAATCATAAAAAAAACAAGTTCTGTAAAAAAAATTTCTTTTGGTGTCAAATTCAGATAATTGATATATGCTTTGCAGAATAAATGAATCCTCGCAAACTATTGTGATTTTTGAACTTTGCAATCGGTTTTTCAATAGAAAAGTCCTTAGTGCTTCTAGTTGAATTACAATATCAAAAAAAGAAGATGCTCTGTTATTTTTATTTGCCAAATGACTCATTTGAAAATGAATAGATTGTTTTTTTTCTCTTTTTAGATCATCTATGAACTTTATCATTAAATCTTGATTTTTATCTTGCTCATTCTTTATGAAACTACTAAGGTCTATTAAATTAACCTTTGAAGAATTTTTTACTTTTATAAAATTTTTATACTCATGTCCAATAAAAACACAATCATCTTTGACAGTCTTTAATTCAATAATATGTTTTAGGACTATATTCATTTCTTATTAAAATTGAAGAAAAATTTTTTGATTTCAGTCAGTAAATTAAAAGAAATATTAGTTGTTTTATTTATCATAACTATAAGCAATGGCAAACAAATTAAGGAATAAATCAATCCCGTTGTGACAAACTGAAACCACTCATTAAAATCTTTCAATAAAAAGACAACTAGCTCTTTTGAGAGCCAGCCAATAGTTATGACTACAACAATCCCTTGAAATTGATACAGAAATCTATATTTCCAGTCATAAATCTTAGATATATAAAAAAACAATAGGTTCACAAAGATAATATTTATCAATAATGTCTTAATGGCAAGACCGCTTGCTCCCATATCTAATCCGTAAAATAATTCTGGAGGAGAAATAAGAAAAAAAGTAACAGCAATACCTAAGATGGCAAATATGGACTGAATAATCGAATATGCCTTGCTTTTCTTGACAGCTAGAAGAAAAGAAAGCCCTAATTGTCCCATTGACTGAAAAAGAGGATAAAACATCAAAATTGTCATCGGCAATAAAGCATCTGCATATACTTCACCAACAATCAAATCCAGAATATTTTCAAGCCAAAAAATCAGAAAACCGAGGAAAAATACACCTATCAAGAATAAAATATATGTGAAATTGTAAAAAACACCTTTCATTTTAGAAAATTCTTGATTAATATTTAACTCAGCAATTTCTTTCCAAAAAATTCCTAATACAGCTCCAGTTGGAATAATTAATAATGCGCTATATTGCAGGCCAATTCCATAAAACGCCTGCTGTGAAGGTCCTGCCCAATTTTGCAACATCCATCTTTCCGTGAATTCAGAAAAAAATGTAATAATGGTATATGGAATAATTGGCAAACAATAATTTAAATATTTTCTAAAAACCGGTTCACTTGAAAAATCAATTTTTTTTAAAGCACCCAAAGAAAAAAATCGTGAGACAATCAAGGCAGCTATAAACCATTCGATACCAATAGCAATAAAAAGTATGTGCAAACTTAACGATTCAAATTCCCATAATATGTAAACAACAGTCAAATGAACAAGAACAACTAATAAGTTATATTTTTGAAGTCTAGTTGTCTCCCTAGCGGAATCGACTATATTACTTGCAGCCTGCCATATAGTATTCTGAAAGAAAACCGCGATAAATGCCAAGAAAATAAGTGTTCTAGAGTCATGATGCCAAAGAAATTTAATTAATTCCATGGGAGATATTACAAAAATAAATAGCCCGACAATAAGGGGTTGAGCAAGAAGCCAAAGTAAATACTTAAATATGAAAATACTGCTCTGCTTCTTTCCAGACAAAAAAGTATAGAAAGCAGATGATGCGCCGGAATCAAGCAATATCTTAATTGCTGTAAAACTTGCAATTAAAAATATCATGCTACCGTAATTCTCGGGCCCTAAAAATCTGGCTAATAAGCTTGAAGTGGCAAAAGTAATAAAGGCTCTAAGAAATGTAAGAAAGAAACTAGCCACCGATCTTTTAAATATGCTATCAGTCATATGAATATCTCAGCTAGAAACAATCTTTGCCAAATAACTTAGAGGAGTTGACTTATTTGCATAAATTTCAAGAAAGTTATCCTTGGCTTCTTGAACTTTTTCGCTATACCACCATGAGTCAACATCCCCCCATACTTTCTCAACCATTTTTGCAGCAGCCTGTGGTGATTTGTGAAATATACCCACATCCTCTAATTTTTTGAAGTTTACTTCTGCGTCATATGAGAGTTCCCAAAAATAAGGATCCCAAAAAATTAATGTTGGGACATTAAATGACATACTTTCTAGAAAAGTAGTGGCGTTATAGGTTGAAATATAGATTCTACAATTTTTAATCTTTTCTGAGATTTTTTCTTGAGCATTATCTATTCTTACATCAGGATGAAAATGCTTCCATCGCTCTTGTTGTTGCCATCCCTGATCATGTGGGTATAAACGAACAACGAAGTCACTTTGTATTTTTTTAGGAAGAGAGTCAAAAAATTTTATTTGGTCTTTATGATAATTTAACCATTGGCTAGAGATAACTACCGAATATAAAACATAGCTCATTCTAGGATAGCTCTGCTGAACAAGCAAGCCAAAACCTTTGTTTGAATGCTTGATCTTATCTCTAAACAGATAATTTCCAACTGGTCTTACATTATTATTTCTTTTATCAATCCAGCCCCATGATAAAAATTCATCCGCAATCTTTATTTCATGATCTTCAACAGAATTAAATTTAGTTGTTCCATATAGTCCGCCATGCTGATAAATTATTAATTTAGCACCTTCGAGGCGTTTACATGCAGCCCAAATTTTAAAAAAATCGTCATTCCAAATTGAAGCAGAAGTAATAATTTTATTTGGGTTTTTAGGCCATCTTACATCTTTTAAAGAATCGAAAATAGAATTAAAGCCCTCCAAGTAAGCAATTGGGATATTATTGGATATGATTTTCTCAAGAATAGATTCAAACTTATTTGTTGCATTTATATCAATTCTAAATTTTTTTCTAGAAAGCTTAATATCAGATACGTCTATTTCTCTCTTAATCCAAAATTTAGGAATCTGTTTAAGTAAGAGACTCAATATAAGGTAATTTTTTTTTAAGTATGGCTTATAAAAAAAATATTTATCATTTGAATTGAAAACTGAAATAACAGAAAAAATAAAATTCGCCAGCTTTTCAAAAAAAGTTCGTTTGAGACTCTTTTCACCATGGGAATATCTTTTGATAATTTTAGGATCTTTCTTAGAGTTAATAATTTTTATGTCATCTCTATAGAAAAAAATAATTTGTCTAATAATTTCCTCATTCCATTGATCATTTTGCATGAAGTCATTAAAATCATTGAAGTCACTGGGAACAAATTTGTTGGGTTCACTTTCCAAAAGTATGCAATGTTTAGGCCTATATTTTTTGATAGCTAAATCCAGCATAAACCATCTATCAAATATAATTTGGATAAAATATATTAGCCAGGGGCCAATTACCACTCTCCAATATTCAATAGGATAATCTTTTTGATGGTAATTATTTAGCGCATGAGCAACTTTTGGTAAGACTGATTCATATAAATTGTCTAGGTAAGAAAAATCATCATATAGTTTCTGTCTATCGTTCCAGTGATAATTTAAAACAATAGATTTTTTGTTGTTTGGGATTTCAGAAAAGTTAAAACACCATTCACCAAGATACAGGCATAATTTATCCTGTTCAATTCTTTGTTTTTCCAGAGAAGAAACAATCAAATAATCAAATAACATTTATTGACAGGTTAACTTAATTAGTTTGGCCTTTTTTAGAGGCTAAAAAATTTGCAAGTAAATTTTGATAATTTTCATATTTTTTTTTGTTAACTTTTGCATGAGATGAGGCCACTGAAAAATTGAAAGCATTTCTATCATTGGGGCCTATATTAGCTTCACTCCCATGAACTACTAATGCGTTGTGCATTATGCAATCTCCTAACTCGACTTCTACATATATCTTCTGGAACAATTTGATAACTCTATTTAGAGAATTGTTAGTGAGACACATAGAAGCTCCAAGATTGCCTTGAGGCGCGTGTTCTAACTCTCCAATATTATGTGATTTAGCAAAGTAATATAATGCACCATTTGACATATTTGAATAAGAAACAGGAAACCAGAAAGTAGCAACATCCGCTGGCATTCTACAAAAATATGCATTATCTTGATGAGCTTTGGTTTCAAGTCCTACTTGCTTAGGTTTTGCAAAATATGATGAGTTAAAATCATCGGAAGAAGTATCGCCATATAATTCTTTTGTTAGTCGCAATATATTACTATCATTTCTCAATAATTTATAGTTTGCAAGAAAGCTAGATAAATTGTGTGCGCTACTTAGTTTGTCTGAATCAATAAAATGAATATTTTTTTTTGGGTTGATAATTGAGTTAGATTGGATCTTTTCTAGTAGCTCATTTCTTAGTTCAATAATAATATTTTTCTTTATAAAGTTTTTTAAAACAACAAAACCAAACTTATTAAAAATTTTTTTTGCTTTCCCAAAATCTGATTCTTCTTTTACATCAACGTTAAAGCTATACATTTTTCTATTTAAATTTATATGGCGTTGGTCCATTAGAAGTATTTGCTCCTTGCCAAGACTTAATTTGGGCTTCAATATCCAATCCTACATTCAATGACCACTGAGCTAGTATTTTTGAAAATATACCGCCAACTTGGCCATTTCCTATAGGAAGGCCATTTATTGAGGTCACAGGAAGCATAGAAAATGGAGTGCCTGTTATAAATGCCTCGTCTGCATTATAAACATCATAAGGCTCAATATTTTTCTCTGTTGCATTTATATTTAGTTGGGGACAAAGTTCCTGAAGAACATAATCTCTAGATATGCCCCTAAGAATATTACGAGGCTCTGGAGTAATAACTTCCCCATTTTTTACAAGAAAAAAATTATCTCCAGTTCCTTCAGCTACAAATCCATCCTCATCGAGCATGAGAGCCCAGTTATTATTTCCCTCATACTTACTAATTTCAATGTTAGCCATAAGATAGTGAATCCTGCTTCTATTTTTAATTTTCGGATCAAGATATCTACTAGGTATCACTCTTTGCGAGGGAATAACTACATTAATACCTGTATCAAAGAGTTTTCCCATAGAAGAAACAGTCCATTTGAGTGGGAAGTCAGCAATTATGACATTAGGTCCAGATTCAATTCCTTCTATACCTTGATATATTCCAAGCAACCCCCTGGAGACGTCAATCATCAATCTATGCTCATCGCCATCTTCAAAAAAGTCACTATTAGCATCAATAGTTTCATAACAAGCACTTAACATCTCATCTTGCGTCATAGCTATAGGAATCTCAAGAATTTTGAGTCCTGCATAAAGTCTCTCGATATGTTCAACAAGTTTAAACTGTTCTTGGTTAAATGATCTAGTCATCTCAAAAACCATATCCCCAAACATTAGTGCCGAATCATAAATTGAAATTTTTGCCTGATTCTCAGGAATCATTTTTCCATTGAAATATACTTTACGCATTATTAATTTTTCCTGTGTTCATTGTCATACCATTTTATAATTTCATTAATACTAAATTTTGCATTTTTCGGATAAAGATCTTCGTATAGATCTGCAATAAATTGATACTGATCAATTGTATTAACATCCAATATCAAATCAGGCCTGCTAAAAATTTCTGGGCATTTTGGTGTATTAACTGGACACCATGATTCATCATAAATTTTCTCAGTAACATAGTCATAAAAGTTTAGATGCAAATGCTCTTTTTCCATATCACTCTTATCTTTTAAAAATATTTCATTAAGATAATGAAAATCAAATACTTCCACTCCAATTCCATCGGGATATCCAGATGAACTGATCTGACTTAGATTCGATGTAAATCCTCTTACAGGAAGTTTTATGTGAAAATTTATAGCACGATCGATTTCACTCGGCTCAGGCACTGGATTATCGCCAGGCAATCTACAGACGATATCTGCATTAGCATTCTTGGCACATTGGAAATATCTATCAACCAAATCATTTTCTGAACCTCTAAAAATATTAATATTTAATGATTTGGCAATATCAGTCAAAACATCATTTTCTTTAGTGTTTGGAATAGCTAAAAATATCTCGTCAATAGAGTTACAACGCTTAACTCTCTGAATAAGTCTATATATTAATGGTTTACCATACAAAGGCATCATTGACTTACCAGGAAGTCTTGAAGAGCCCATTCTAGCCTGAATAATCAGAACAACTTTCTCTGGCATTTAATGATTAGACTCTAGGTCTAAATGCTCACGCAATTTTCTAGAAATTGGTATTTCTTCATCAAGAATTCTTTTAACGCCATCGCCCATAGCCATTTCAATCTTTCTAATAGCTCCAACCAATTGTCTAAGCCCGGCTGGCTCTACAGAAGCGGCCTGATCTGAGCCATACATTGCTCGATCTAATGTTATATGTCTCTCCAAGGAAGTTATGCCCATAGCGGCGGCGGCATAAGAAATAGCCAAACCAACTTCATGTCCACTATAGCCCACATTGCACTTATATTTGTCTCTTAATGTATTGATAACACTCAAATTTGCATCTGTATCTTTCATTGGGTATGTGGATACGGTATGCATAAGTTCGAATGGACAGTTTGCATCTTGAAATATTTTTACAGCTCTATCAATGTCCTCATACAAACTCATACCTGTAGAAATAAAAGTATGTTTTCTTTCTTCTGCCACCATCCTCAATAAATCATGGTGGACAATCATTGCAGATGCAATCTTATTATATTTGCAATTAAATTCTCTTAAAAATTCCTGGCTCTTTATATCCCATGCGGAAGCAAACCAATCAATACCCTTGTTATCACAATAATTTGCTATTTCTGTGTATTGATCTTTATCAAACTCAAGACCCAATTTCTGATCCCTTTGGGTTTTCCCCCAAGGGCTATCTCTATGACTATCGAGAAAGTCCTGAGTATAAACAGAATCAATATCCCTTTTCTGAAATTTAACAGCATCACAACCTGAGTTGAATGCTAAATCGATTAGTTCCTTGCAAATTTTCATATCACCATTATGATTGATACCTACTTCTGCAATAAAAAATATACTCATACGTTTTCCCTCTATTTCCTTAGTAAATTGATAATTTTCTTATCACTCATTGACTCTATATCAATAAATCTCTCAATAAATTCTCTAACAAAGCCGTAACCTCCTTTTTTCTCAATCACTTCATCAGCGATACTAAGAATTCTTTGGTGAGAGTCAATAGGGGCCACACTAAATCCAGCAAAATCCATAACCTCTAGATCATTCAGGTCGTTTCCCAAATAAACAAGTCCATCATTAGTAAGGCCCTCACTTGATAATTCACTCTGCAGAAATTCCAGCTTATTATCGATACCTTGAAAGCATTCAATTGATAATTTTTTTGCTCGCGAAGAAACAACATTATTTTTTTCTCTAGACAAGATGAAGAGATTTATATTATGTTTTTCCTCATTACAAAATTTTCTTAACAATTCCAATCCTAAACCATCGCCCCTATCACATATGACAGTCTCATTTCCATTATCAGATACCAATACCTTATTATTTGTAAAAACACCATCAAAATCAAAAACAATCGTGTGAACTTTTTTATAGCTAATCATATTTATAATCTTTTTCAAAAAATAACTTAGTTATATTTAGTTTTTCTTTAAAGTCTTGAATTAAGTTTTCAGAGCATTCAACTAAATTCAAAAAATTTTCTATTGATGCATCTAAACCATCGTCCTGATGAAGCAAATTCTTACGCATTTCTTTTGGAGGTCTAAATAGATTATTTTGATCTTTGACAAAGAAGCCTTCAGTGAAAGAAACTTCATCCATAGAGATTGATATGCCACTTGTTTTAGACTGTATTTGAATATTTTCCTTTGCGGAATCAAGGTAGGATGCTCGCATATGACAATTATAATTTTTCGAAGACATAAAAATGCTCGAGAAAGTAGCTGGGCTATTAAAAATACTGTTGGTTTGACTCGATTTGTATTCTGGCTTTCCAAACAGGTAACAAACAAAATCAAAATAATGTATTAATAAATTTTCATAAACCCCGGTTGGCATCATTTTTACATCTGATCTCCATGATTTTTCAAACCAACTATCGAAAAAAATAGGATAAGAAATATCGATATTTATATTAAAGTATTCGCTATTATTCTCCTTTAACCACTTCTTGATTTCTAGCGCATGTGAACTAAATCTAAAGTTGTGATTAACATAAATCTTCTCGTCTTTAAGAAAATTTACATCATTGTTTACTGAGAAAAGAGGTTTTTCACAAAATATTGGCTTATCTGAAAAACTTCTTATCCATTTAATCTGCTCATAATGTAAACTGTTAGGTGAGCTAATTACATAGATATCAATAGACTCGATATCAAATACTTCATTGGTAAGAAAAAAATTCTTCAAATTAAAAAAAACTGCATCCGCAAATTTCTTTTCAAAAGAAGATTTGATTCTCTTGAAATGTTTTCCCTCACCAAGGTAGGCAACTTTCAATCTAGACACCACATCGATCACATGGATTATATTCTGAGCGATTGCCTGATTGGTGATCCTTTCTTAAGTTTTCATAACTTCTTGAATGCCAAATATTTCTCAATGGAAGATCATTTGCATTCCCTGTAGTAAGTTGACTTTTATAGTCAACATCACATGGATTACAGGTTCCATCATGCCATACATAAATTCTCTCCCACAAATAACTACAAGGGCTCAGGGCGCTTATATCAATAAGATTGTTGTATGTATCCCACCTATTTTCAATTTCAACATATGCCACGGAATCAACTAAATCAGAATAAAATTTTTTGAAACCTATCATGTCTTGTTTGTCAGACAACTTTACGCCGGAAATTCTTGTACTAGTATGTGAATTACTGAATGAAGATCGAGCTTTGTTGAATTTTTCTATGTTTGCGATAACTTTATTAAGATCACCCTTGACTCGAATCTTCTCATACTCTTTGGGATCAAAACTATCTACGGAAAAAACTAATTCATTTACATTATTTTCTAGAATACTATTGATTAACTTATCTGTTAGCTTCATTCCATTGGTATTAATCTTCAAATCAAAAAATTTATCTTTGCAATAATCTAACATTTCTGGAAGTTTGGGGTGTAAGAGAGGCTCACCTCTGGATGCTAGAGTTAAGGCTCTAGTACCACCTTCAACTAGCTGATCGATAAGTTTTTTAAATAGACTTATATCCATTACACCCATAAAAGGCTTCTTAGTGAATGTTTTATCAACCTGAAAACACATTGTACATCTAAGATTGCATACTGATGTTGGCTCAATAAGAGCATACAAAGGAAAATCTCTTACTATTTTTTTACTAGGTAAGACCTTGAACTCATAACGGTAAATCAAATATTCAGCAGCTAAATCATCATTAAGTGAATCAAATCTCAAATGTTCTTGCCGAGTCCACTCAAATGGAAGTTTGTCATTATTAAGGGAAGATAAGATATCCCTTATATATTGAATTCTGTCAGTAGATTTTTCTTTTTTAACTAACTTTTTGAGAACGTCAGATATTCTTTCCTTTGGAATTTCATTTTCTTTGTTTAGAAAATATATGTTCTTTTTCATAAGAGTTTCCGCTTTAATCTTTCATAGTTTTTATTAACAAAATTAATATCACCTCTTTGCGAAGCATATGGGTCATTATTTAAATCCTCGGAGGATTTTGATCTAACATGTAAACCGTGAAGAATCTTCTCCTCTAGGGAGAGATTTGCCAGTTTTTCAGGAGGAAGGAATGTTTCAAAAGCGTATGTAGGCCTGCAATGCCATCTTGCGTAACCAAAAAAATAATTTAATCGTCTTTTGCCAGAAAGATTTCCGTGAGCACCATGCCATAATCTACCATCATAAATTAGCAAATCTCCCACTTTAATATCTACGTCAACAACCTTATTGTTTTCTTCTCTCGCATAAACATTATATTGGTGTGAACCTGGAACCACAAATGTGCAACCGTTATCTCTATTAGAGTCATCAAGAGCCAAAGCACATTGAAGATAGGTGGTTTCACTACCAGAATATGGAGGATTTCTATCATCCCTATGAATATTCAATTTATCTTTGCCACTTGACCTCAAGATGGAAAAATTTAAACAAAAATTAGGTAAATCTTTATTTAATTCTCTATAAAAAGGGTCATTCAATATTTTTTTTCCTAAAGAAATTAATTCCTTAGAAAAAGTGATACTCCATAAAATATTAGATTTTACGTGCGGATTCAATTGAAGAAAGGAATCAATTATGCCATCACCAACTGTATCTCGCATCTTGTAGGTTGATGAATCAACAAAGTCTTCAACGATTTTATTACATAAATTTTTATCGACAAAACCCCGAATAATAGAAAACCCTTCAGACTTTATGTCCTTAGTTATCTTATCTTCATTAAGAGGCTTTATTTTCATATTTCAACTATAAACGAATTAACTTGTCTTTAGAATCTAAGACATACTTTAAATCGTATATCACAGATTTCTCTTTAGCATATTTCTTTACAATTTCGTAACCAGCTTTTTTAAATTCATCATGAGCTACAGCAACAATAATTGCATCATAGGTTAAATCTTTAATATTTTCAATTAGCCTTATTCCAAAAACATCTTGAACTTCTTTTGGATCTGCAACAGGGTCATAAACATCTACGGAGGCCTTATAATCAATGATTTCATCAATTACATTTTTTACCTTGGTATTTCTAATATCTGGGCAGTTCTCTTTAAAGGTTAGGCCCATTACTAGAACTTTACTATTTTCGATAACTATATCCTCATAAATCATTTTCTTGATTAGTGTTGATGCAACATAAGTGCTCATATAATCATTAATTCTTCTACCTGCTAAAATAACCTCTGGCTTATAACCTATAGACTGAGCTTTGTATGTTAAATAATATGGATCAACTCCAATACAATGTCCTCCAACCAAACCAGGCCAAAATTGTAAAAAATTCCACTTCGTTGCAGCGGCTTTTAAAACTGACTCTGTATCGATACCTAATTTATTAAAGATAATTGATAATTCATTAATTAATGCGATGTTAAGATCCCTTTGAGTATTTTCAATTATCTTTGCAGCCTCTGCCACCTTAATATTTTCTGCCATATAGACACCTGCAGATATAATTTCAGAATACAAATCAAAAACACTTCTTGCAACTTCCTCTGTTGAGCCAGATACAACTTTTCTTATATCTTTCAGCTTATGTGTTTTGTCTCCAGGGTTTATTCTTTCAGGACTGTAACCGCAATAAAAATCCAAATTAAATTTTAGTCCAGAATATTTCTCAAGCAAGGGCACGCATTCTTCTTCAGTTGCCCCTGGATATACTGTTGACTCATATATAACAATATCGCCTTTTCTGAGAAATTTTCCAACAGTCTTTGAGGCCTCAAATAAAGGATTTAAGTTAGGCTTATTGTGAATATCTATAGGAGTGGGGACTGTGACAATGTAACAATTTGCTTCTTCAATATCATTTTCATCTGAAGTAAAACTTAAATAGGGTGCATCAAGCAATTCATTCGATTCAATTTCAAGTGTTCTATCAAAAGAATTCAATAATTCGTCGATTCTTGTCTGATTAATATCAAACCCAATTGTTTGTCTTTTTTTGCCAAACTCTACAGCTAAAGGTAAACCGACATAACCAAGACCTACAATAGCTATCTTAAAATTTGATGAATTTTTCATTGTTTTTGAAAAAATAATCTGTAGTCATAGCAATACCTTCATCAATGTTGACTGAAGGATTATAGCCAAGTATAAGTTTGATCTTTGAAATATCTGCCTGACTATGCATAACATCGCCAGCTCTAAATTCTTTATAATTTGGTTCTATATTAATTTCTTTACCAATAACTAAATTAGCATTATTTTTTATCATATTGAATAATTCATTTAGTGAGGTCCTCCCACCATTAGCGACATTATAAATCTGATTATAAGCAGCTTTATTATCTGATAAAGCTGCCAAAATGTTAGCCTGAACTACATTATCAATAAAACAAAAATCTCTGCTAGTCTCTCCATCTCCATATATATCTATTGACTTTCCGTTTAGAATTTTTATTGTCCACTTGGGAATTACAGCTGCATATGAACCATTTGGTGATTGTCTTTTACCAAAAACATTAAAATATCTTAAGCCTACATACCTTAAGTTGTATGTTTTTGAATATACTTCTGCATATATTTCATTAACAAGTTTCGTAACAGCATATGGTGAAATAGGTTTTCCGATGACCTCTTCCTTCTTTGGAAGAATTTCACTATCTCCATATGTTGAACTGCTAGCAGCGAAAATAAATCTATTGACTTTGCTATTTCTTGAGGCCTCTATAATATTTAGAAAGCCAGTTAGGTTGTTGTCATTAGTAAGGATTGGGTCTTCAATTGATCTAGGAACTGACCCCAATGCTGCCTGATGGAGAACAAAATCAATATCCTTAAGAGATTTAATACAGTCATTATAATTTCTTATATCTCCATGAATCAGTCTAAAATTTGACCATTGAGACTTTGTCACAATCGACTTTACATCATTTAGGTTTTCCTCAAAACCTGTAGAAAAATTATCAAGGCCTGTAACTTTTTGATTATTTAAAAGAAGAAACTCTAGTAAATTAGACCCTATAAATCCTGCCACACCAGTTATAAGCCAAGAATACTGATTTTGATTGAGTTTTTTTTTGGCGCTTTTGAATGACATGGATACCTCTGAAAAGTAGATTATACCTTTAAAGCTATAGACATTATATAATGTACAGTTTTATAGCTTAATAAACGGCTTGATTGTCTTGTGTGTAATTGAATATTTTATTTTGTTGTACCAAAGACTTAGGTAAAGTCGCTTATAAATTCTTATTTTATGAGAAAGATGGATTTTTGGCGCTTTAATGTCATGCCTTAAATACCAAGAATTTCGATTAAGCCTTCTAGCAAGTTTATATCCATTTTTAACTAAAATGTTATGCTTATTTAGATATAGATTCTTATCTTCTAATAAGATTAATTTAGGGGAATATAAGTCAAAGTTAAGTCCAAGCAGAACCTCGTATTCATAACCTTCCACGTCTATTGACAGAATGTCTATTTCTTTTACCTGGAATATTTCGAGAATATCCGAAAGTGTTCTTCCTTGGACAGATACTTCTCTAAATTTTTCATAATTATGCTCATCGATATTCTTTTCAACAGCAGCATGGCCTGAAATTTCAATATTTTTTTTATTTAAAGGTATGTATAAAGTAACTAGTTGTTTATTTTTTTTTGGTTCGACACATGCGAAATTTAATATTTCTGCTTTAGGCCTTGATATTTTAGTTTTCTGCACTAGTTTGGGGTTGGCCTCAACTAAAAAACATTTCCAGTTTAAATCCTTCTCTAGATAATAAGATTGAGAATTTAAATCTTGGGGTTCGTTTGACCCAACTTCAACGCATATTCCATTTTCTTTAAAGGAAAAAAATTTTTTAATCTCTTCTTTCTCCCTATCAGAATCCTTTTTGTATCTAATCTCTAAATCATTCATATGCATACTCTTTTCAAAATTTTTACTACATCAACTTTTAGGTATTTTTATAATTCTGAGATCTTAGAAAAAAAAGATAATTTTAAATTATGTTTATCACTCCCACTCAACTGTCGCACGTATGTAAGTAGTTGATTTTTATCATTTTATTTTTTAGTTTCTAACTACTTTCTAACTTTTAATGGCAATCTGCATATGTACTGTAAGCAACACATTGCTTTGCAAACAAGACTTTAGCAAAACGAAAATATGAAAGTCTCTAACAGCCCATTTTAACAAAGTTATTGAAATCTACTTGAACTCAAAAATAAGAAATGATTGAGAGGCTGCTGCAAACTTTTTACTCAAAACCATATCAGATTTACAAAAAATTTTTTCTAAGTGTGCATTATCACGTTGCCAACCCCAAAACTGGGCCTTTTTTCTTTTAAAAAGAAGGAAAAATGTA